>ERZ778021.363-NODE-363-length-86789-cov-7.852607_pt1 | contig 86789 bp, 54 predicted proteins | sample MGYA00375751_ERZ778021 | MGnify/ENA primary metagenome ERZ778021 (study PRJEB29350, sample SAMN05389814) | bioreactor metagenome | isolation source: Thiocyanate stock bioreactor | place: South Africa: University of Cape Town | collected 2013-08-29 ... | reverse complement strand
GGAAATACAAAGCCGCTGTACGGCTCATAAGCCACTACCGCCCTGACCTTATCATTTTTTATTGCGGTAAGCCAACCCGGGCCGCCTCCCTGAGAGTGGGTAACCAGAATGCCATCACCCACCTTGTCGAATAACTGCGAAATGGCGTCGGTAACGACATTGGCGTCAAAATTACCCGTGTTGGGGGTCATCTGCCTGAAAAACTGTTCCAGCAAAGCATCATCTTTCGGAAACTGTACACCGGGGAAATAATCGGGATAGTTGCCTATCCTGAATTGTGTAAACCAGAACTGTTCATCAGGGGTAGGCGTAATGGTGGCTTCTACGGAGCTTTTACCCGCCTCGCCACGTCTTGGCTGGTCGAGCAAATATACCCCGAACCCTCTCCTTAGAAAGATATTCTGAAAACCCTCCCGCCCGTCGGGTGTTGTCTCCCACGTTTTCTTTGACTGTCCTGCCCCATGTAGGAAAATCAGGGGTAGCTTCCTGGCCTTTGGTGGAACCTGATAAAATACATAGGCATGGTCGCCGTGAAAGGTTTGCCCGTCTGGCTTCAATGGTTTTGCCAAATCGAAATTCCCCGGTTCGGAAAATTTTGTGCCGCCTACTGCAAAGCTGCCTTGTTCCTCGATGACTAAAGAATTCTCGTGGATTTGCTTCTTTGTATTTTCTGTATTTGTACAGGCTGACAGAGCTATTGTAATTATTAAAAATTCTATCTTTTTCAAAATACTGATTACTTTTATCTATTTGTTTTTTATTCGGGCAATTCAGAAGTACCTAACCATTTTACCATTGCAGGGTCTCTGTGGCTGAAAAACAATGTTTCTTTGGTGTCCAAAGTTTGGATTACTGACATATCGTCTGCCGATAGCTCAAAATCAAATACGTTAAAATTTTCTTCAATTCTTTCTTTACGCACCGATTTTGGGATTACTGCAACACCTCTTTGAATAAGCCAGCGTAACACTACTTGTGCAATGGATTTGTTGTACTTCTTACCAATGGAAGCCAATAGTTCGTTTTTAAAAAGGTCATTCTTGCCCTCTGCGAATGAAGCCCAAGACTGAATTTGTACTTTGTTTTCTTTTAGGAATTGCTGTGTTTCAATTTGCTGATTGAAAGGGTGCGTTTCTATCTGATTAACGGCCGGTACAATTTCATTGAATATAATCAAATCCATAACCCTGTCTGGGTGGAAATTGCTAACGCCAATAGCCCTTATTTTTCCTGCTTTGTACAGTTCTTCCATTGCCCGCCAAGAACTATGAATATCGCCTATTGGCTGATGAATAAGATATAAATCCAAATAATCCAACTGCAATTTGTTCAAGGATTTTTCAAAGGCTTTTTTTGTCTTTTCGTAGCCTGTGTCCGTTGCCCAAAGTTTGGTAGTGATAAACAGTTCATTTCTTGCCACACCGCTTTTTTTGATTGCATTGCCTACGGCTGTTTCGTTTCCGTAAACTGTGGCTGTATCAATAAGGCGGTAGCCTGTTTGTATTGCGGTTAAAACGCTTTGCTCACACTCTGCAAGATCTGTTACCTGAAAAACACCCAAACCTAAAATGGGCATTTTTACACCGTTATTTAATATTACTTCTTCCATTTTTTACTTTGATTTATGAGTTTTAATTACACCGTCCAAAACTTTCTGTGCTGATTTTGCTTCTTTTTTTCCTATGGTTGATTTAATGATATCTACAAACTGTTGTAACTGTTCGGGTGTTAAACCTACATTCAGGCAAATAGCCAAATGCGAACGGAGCATCGGCTCTGCATTGCCAATCGAGCTGATTACCGAAACTGTTACCAGTTCTCTTTCGGCATAGGTAAGTACATCCCTTTCAAAAATATCCGCGAACAGGTGTTCTTTCAGGAAAGTGTCTATGGTCGGTGCAAAAGCCGAATATCCCGAAAGTGTTTCGGGTTGGGGTGTTTGGGTGAGTTCTCCTAAAATCTTCTTACCCCTTTCATACTTGTTACCATCATCGTTTATGGGAGAGGCATCCGCACCCAATTCATCGGTAATACCGTTGGCTTTCCTCTCGTCCAGCACTTCCATGAAAGTTTGCAGTCCACGGATACTGCGGGGAAATCCGCAATAAGCGTAAAGATGTACCAATGCTTCCTTTATCTGGTTGACAGTAAGTCCGGCATCAAGTCCGGCATTCAGTTCTGTTTTTAACTTCTCCAAATCACCTTTAGCGGTAAGTGCGGAAATGGTGATTATCTTTCTTTGTTTCTCGTCCAACATTTTGTTTTGTGCATTTATATTACCGGATATACCCAGTAACAGCGTGATTATTGCTACGTATAAACTTATTTTCTTCATTTTCTTATATATTACGTTTGTCTTCCTATTATTAATCCTCCAAAACCATGTTTGAAATCATTCTCTCAAGTTGTTCGATAGGTACATTGTAGAAACGTTGATCTTTATTCAATGAACGCATTACCCCCATCTCTGCATCGCTTAATGTAAAGTCGAATATTCGGATATTCTCCCTGATATGATTTGGATCAGTTGCACCGGGGATTACTGAAAACCCCTCCTGTGTGTGCCATCGAAGGATAACTTGTGCTATACTTTTGTTGTGCGCATCTGCAATTGTTTTGATAGCTGGGTCTGATAGCAGCTCTTCATTTCCGTGCCCTAACGGATACCAACATTCCAAAATGATTCCATAAGGTTTTATCTTCTCCCGTATATCTTGCCGTTGGGCATAAGGATGACATTCAATTTGCAGTGCGACAGGTTTAATCTTCATACCATCTACGATGGCACGAAAACCCTCGTCGGTAGCATCAAAATTACTGATCCCTAATGAACGTACCTTTCCTGCTTCAACAGCCTTTTCCATCGCTTTCCAGGCACTTACATAGTCGCCTATAGGTTGATGAATATAAAGTAGGTCGATATATGTTGTTTGAAGCCTTTCCAGCATTTTATCTATTGATTCAAGAGTATTGCCATTGGCATAATCCGATGGCCATAATTTACTTGCAATCCAAAACTCTTCACGTGGAATACCACTTTCAATCATGGCTTCACCGAGAACACGTTCGACCCGATATACATGAGCCGCATCAACATGCCGGAAACCATTCCGAAAGGCTTCAAGACACGCTTCTTTTGCTATTTCCTGGGTTGGAATAGCGAAAGTTCCTATTCCTAATTGTGGCATTTCTAAACCATTATTTAATTTTATCATTGGAACAGTAGCACTCATATCCTGTGCGTATGTGCCATGCACGCTTATTATCTGTAAACCCAACAAAAGAAACGATACGATCAGGTATCTTCTTTTTAATTCTCTATTTCCCATGATGCAAATTTTTATAAATTAATTATTTACTGTTATTACTCCGATTTCATTCAGCCAATTTGTAACATCGGCATTCTTGTCTATTGTCCCAAATCCATCCAGATGCTTGGAATTAGGTGTTAGTTCTACTATTTTAGCCAATGTTTCATCCCTGTAGGTTTCTTCATAAGTACAAAATGGTATAATTGTTTTCCCGGAAAAATCGTAATTATCACTTTTCAGAAAAGACCATATCGCCATAGGTGCAGTATGCCACCATACAGGACAACCAACAAATACGATATCATACTCGTCCATATCTTCTACAACCGTTTTTAATTCGGGACGCACGCCTTTGTCCCGTTCTTCCCTTGCTACTTCGGTACATGTTTTATATTCCGTAGGATATGGTTTGACAGTTTCTATCCTGAACAAAGTACCACCAGTATGCTTTACTATATTTTCAGCAACCTGTTTTGTTGTTCCACCCCAACTAAAGAAAGCTACAAGAATTTTGTGGCCTGTAACCTCCGATGGTGTTTCGTTGTTATTTGTTTCTGAAAACGCAGCTGACGAAAATCCTATTAATGCCATAAGTATTATAAAATAAATCCTCATGATTATTTAACTAAAGCTATTTCCCGTAACCACTCTTTTACGTCCTCTTGTACTTGTTTCTCTTTTTCTCCTTCCATCACGAACAAAATTCCGTCCCTTTCGACACCGCCTTTGGTTGAATAACCCCCCAATAGGGTGCTATTGGGGCATAGTTCCTCTATAGTACGGAAACCGCTACCCACACCGTAACCGGCATGAGTATTAAAAGGAATGATAACCTTTCCGCTTAAATCATATTCGTTCAGAAAACTTTTCATCGGTGGCGGCAATTGCATCCCCCAGGTTGGGAAACCGACAAATATATAGTCGTAGGTTCCGATGTTATCAATCTTTGTTTTGAGTGGTGGCAGATAGCCAGTCCTGTTTTCTTCGGCTACCTGATTAACGGTTGTCTGGTAATGTTCGGGATAGGGGGTTACCAGTTCCAATGCGACCAATGTACCACCCACGTTCTTTTGGATCATTTCAGCTACTGCCTGTGTATTTTTAGTCCGTGACAAATAGACGATCAGTGTCCGTTCGAGATCTATTGTTGATTCTGAAACCGCCGGTTGATCGTCCCTACATGATGAAGTGAGAAGAACAGTCGCCAACCCTATTATATGGATAAATGATGTAAACATTTTCATTATTGTTATTCTTTTTCAGTTCAATCCAAATTCTTTTGTTTCAACCATTCTGACAATAAATCTGCTATTTCGATATTATTGAGGTCTGAAAACGGAAAATGGGTATTACCTTTAATCCCGATTTCAGGCAGATGCACTACTGTTACATCACCACCATACTTGTTTACTACATCCCTCCATTTCCTTGCCATTTCCAGACGGGTGCGCCAGCCATCGATGCCGGGGTTTTCTATCTGTTTTTCAGGAATAAAGTCGCCATAGTATATGATGATGGGGATTTTTGTGAGTTTCATAAAATCCTCCATCGATACACTATTGGCTGTAAGTGCTCCCGAGGAACCGGGTATAGGATCGGGCACTTCGTCCTCGGGGAATACAAACCCGCTTCCGGGTTCATAAGATGCGATAGCCTTTACATTGGGATTACCTATGGCGGTCAACCACCCGAACCCTCCCGAATGGGAGTGTGTTACAAGAACACCTTTACCTATTTTGCTGAAAAGTTCTGAAATTGAGGAAGTGATTACCTGCGTATCAAATTCTCCCATATTCGGGGTCATTTGCCGGAAATACTGGTTGAGTGTTTCTGGACTCCTGTCAAATTGTACGCCCTCGAAAAAATCAGGCCATACACCCAACCGGAACGTACTGAACCACTCCTGCTCGTCCGGGATCGGGTTTATGGTAACCGGTACGGTACTGCGCCCGGCATTGCCCCGTCTGGGTTGGGTAATGAGATATACGCCAAAGCCACGACGCAGGAAAATATTCTGAAATCCCTCCCGTCCGTCGGGGGTTGTCTCCCATGTTTTCGAGAATTGTCCTATGCCGTGCCAGAACACCAAAGGCAGTTTGCGGGATTTGACAGGAATTTGATAGGTAATATATGCGTGATCACCGTGGAAAGTCTGTCCCTCCGGTGTCCGGGTGATCGGGTTGAATGTCCCCGGATTGGTGATTACACTACCGCCAACGGTAAAACTTCCCTGCTGTTCAATTACCAGAGGTTCCTTTTTCGGATCGACCCACTTTTCAATCACGTCCAACCTTGCTTTCTTCGGGTCATGCGTTCCTGCAGCCGAACCGTCGAGACTGAACTCGGTTATTTCGTTACTTTGAGGATTATAAAGAGGCCACTCGGGTAATCCGCTACCGTTAGGATTGCCGGTCTTTGCAAAGTTTGCCCAGTAGGTATTCATCATCCTTGCCACCTCCCTGTCTTCGGGTGTTGGGGTATCTGCGCCACGACGGGTTTCGAGTGTGTTAAAGACATAGGGAATTTCAGAGGCGTGTGGGGCTCCGTTCGGGAAACGTTCACGCATGGCGGCAGGAACGTAGGAGAAAAGATAAACATAGGCAGGTATATCTTTTACAGCAAAGGCTTTTGCTGTAAAACGGGCAGGCTCCGCCCAAACCTTGTCGGTGGTTACCATCGTCATCAATTCGGGAAAATCCCTTGTTCCATCGGGATCATAAGCGGCTATGGCTTCTCCTTTCAGATTACCGAAAAGCGACAGCAATTCTTCCTTTGAATTGGCATTGATGAACCCTCCGGGAACTTCCGCACTATTCGAGCCGATAATAATCGGAATATTTGGCTGCCTGCCGCCTTTGTAAGCACTTTCTGCCGTTTCAACCACCAGTTTGCCGTCGAGTATCGGGCCCGAATAAATGGGGATTGAAGCGGAACCGTGGTGTTCCATTCCACCATCCACGATTTCCTCCACACTTAGCGAACGGAGTTTTGCGAGTGCGTTTGCGTCCGTACCGTCGATCCCGTGCTTGCGTGCAAAATTGATACCGATGGTTTCAGCCGAAACGGGATAATGCGGGTCGGCATTTTCCTCACGTATCGGCCTGCCGGTCAATACACCATCACGTCCACCACCGGATTCGATGATTGCTTTATGGAAAAGGCCTTTTGCCGATGGAATGGATAAAAGCGAATGTACCGATACACCACCGGCAGATTCACCGAAAACAGTAACATTATCGGGATCACCACCAAATGCGGAGATATTATCCCGTACCCATTCGAGAACTGCGATCTGATCCATGTAGGCATAGCTGCCTTTCGGTTCTTCGGGATGTTCTTCACTCAAAGCCGGGAAAGCAAAATGACCGAGGCGCCCCAGCCGGTAATTGAAAGTTATCAGGACTACTCCCTGACGGGCAAACTGTTCTCCCCAAGAGGAAGGGTCGGCTCCGCTTCCTCCCACGAAAGCACCGCCATGTACCCACACCATCACCGGAAGTTTCGCATCCTGTCCTGCTCCGGCCGGTAGCCAGATATTAAGGTAAAGGCAATCTTCCGATGATCCCTGCGCTATTTGTCCGGAACCACGTGGCCATCCGGCCTGTGCGCTGTTTGACCTGAACTCGCTGGCATCGAGTTCTCCCTGCCACGGTTGCACGGGTTGTGGCGGTCTCCAGCGGTATTCTCCCACCGGTGGTGCGGCATAGGGTATTCCTTTGAAACTGGCAACACCGTCCTGCGTAATCCCCCTGACAATCCCGGATGAAATACGGACAGTGGGAAACGAAGCCACAACATTGCCGATCACTCTGTTTTGCGCCTGCAAGGAACTTCCGATGATAATTATAAGAACGACAAGTACCTTTTTCATACTCTTATATATTATTTTATTGCATATACTTTTTATCAATTACAAATTTCGGGCTTTAGTATATTATAATCGTATACGTATTACTGTTTGTTCTACCAATATTACTGATTATCACGTAAAAATAACTGATTGTCTGTCTGAATGATTAAATTTGCACTAACAAATTATGACGGCAATGAAAAAGGTTCTCAATTTTGATACAATTAGCAAGTATAATGATTTTAACAATCACGAAACGCTACATCCGTTAGTGAGTGTGATTGATTTCTCGAAAGCAAAGGAACGGACAGGAAATAAAATGAATTTCGGTATTTACTGTATTTTTCTGAAAGAGGTTGTTTGTGGTGATTTGAAATACGGACGTCATTATTACGATTATCAGGAAGGAACATTGGTTTTTATTTCGCCCGGACAATTTATAGACGTTGAAAATAAAACGGACTTATACCAACCGATGGGGAATGCACTTGTTTTCCATCCCGACCTGATACGTGGCACTCCCCTTGCCGGACGTATGAACGATTATACTTTTTTCAACTACAACACCAACGAAGCGTTACACTTGTCGGCAAAGGAACAGCATCTGGTGTTGGATTTGTTTTCTAAAATAAATGACGAACTGCAACATTCGGTTGACAAGCATAGCAAAACGTTGATTGCCTCCAGCATAGAACTTTTCCTGAATTACTGCGAACGTTTTTATGACCGCCAATTCATAACCCGTGAGGATGTCAATAAAGGTATTCTGGAGAGATTTGAAAATTTATTGAACGGTTACTTTTCATCGGATAATCCTACGGAAATAGGGTTGCCTTCTGTGGCTTACTGCGCTGACGAACTTAACCTCTCTGCCAATTATTTTGGAGATTTGATCAGGAAAGAAACGGGAAAATCTGCGCAGGAATACATCCAAGCCAAAATCATTGACGTTGCCAAAGACAAACTTTTCAATAGTGATAAGACTATCAACGAGATTGCTTATGAATTGGGGTTTAAATACCCGCAGCATTTCAGCCGGATGTTTAAAAAAGCGGCCGGCACTTCTCCAAGTGAGTATAGGACAAAGAATTAACATCTTTAATATAGATACTTGCATCTTGCTGTAATTTAACGGGTGCGAATTCGGTATGCTTTATTCCACAATACCATTTTGATCTTTTTTTTAAATTACGAAATTACTTCTTAAGGGTTATCCAAATGGTATACATATTACTGATTGTAAGCTAATTTACTTTTTTATCGATTTGCAGGCACAATTGAAGCTCTATTATATTATTGACATTCATCTAATTGAAGTTCATTTATCAACGTTAATAATGAGGGGTTAATATTAATCATTTCCTGTAATGTAGGGCTGAAAGGGTGGTTGTGTTTGGGGTCTATGGTATGTTCTACTTTGGGTTGGGGTGGTTGTTCCGGTTGGAGAGGTGGTGATTGTTGTTTAGCCTGGTGTTGCTTCTGATCCCGGCGTTGTTGATCGGAAGTCTTGTTTGCTTTGAGTTGTTGGATGATATAGTCGGCAATATCGTAACCGGCTTCTATCTGTTGAGGGGTTGCATGGTATTCGATTAGTTCGGAAATGGCAATCTGACAGGGTATTTGTTTTCTGATTTCAAGCATCTTTCTTCTCCACTTCTCATAACATCCGGCATCGGGATAAAGGACTATATCCCGATGCTCGAATACTTTTGATTTTTCAATATTCAACCCATTAAGGTTGCCGGCAGCTAACCAGTTGCATTGGGGGATTACCATACTTGTAATCACGGCTGTTTTTTCTGCCTCAACAATGGCCAGCGGTTTATCGGGATAGAGACGTAGTAAGTGTTCACCAAAATAGCATTGTCGAAGGTTGAAGTTGACATAGTCGGGATTAGTCTTCTTTAATTTGTTGTGTACCCAGTCGATTGCCCCGGTTTTGTTTTTTATTCGTTTGCCTGTTTTGGGATTGTACTGCATGATCTTCCCTGTGCGGATTTGCCCATTGATGTCGATTTGCCAAAAAATAACCTCGTTATTTTTTGTGGCTCCCAAGGCATAGTCTTCGACTGCAGTTTCGATCTTGTCTTTGGAGAAATAGTTGCAGAGAAAGCGCACGAAGTTGGAATTGTAGGACGCTGATTTTTTTAGATAAATGTAGGGTATGTGGCTTATTTCTGATGATTGTTGTTTTTTTGATTGCCGGGAAGTGGGTTGTTTTTGAGCCTGGTTGTTTTTCTTCTCGGGATGATTATTGAAATACTGTCGAGGTGTATAGTGATAGCCGCATTTGATTTCGTGGTTGCATTTACCTACTGTCGGGTGAATGGGTTGGCCGGTGTTACCGTCCAGATAGAGAGTGAATGAGTAGGTGTCTTTACATGCCGGGCAAGTGTGCCGGGTTGATTTTCCCTTATAGGGTTGGAGATATGGCTTCTTATAGACAGGCATAAAATAATTTGTTTTTTAAGCTACACTTTATTCACTTCGTACACGATTTCGGAGAAAAAAGGGGAGAAATGTCGAAAAAGGTGAAGAAAGTGAACGAAGTGAACGTTCTAAAAATAATTTTTATTTACATAGACTACCATCCCGTAATTCTTCCGTTCGGTTTTTATGTTCACATTCCGTAGTCTCTCGCTGAAATTTCGCTTTGATACCGGGTGATAACTCCCATCGTAACAGAATAACTTGTAATCGTTATAGAGATCCTTTAGTTGGACATATTCATCCAATGCTGCCCGGTATCCTTCTTCTTCCAGGAACAGGATAACGGTGTTCGATTCTTTCATGTACCTTTCGAGAATATCATCCACTGCTTCGCTCCGGGTGAATTGCTTCTGATGAAGCAATCGTTTCAGTCCTTCAAGCACCCAGTTAAATACGCCGGACAATTCATTCCTGATTATCTTTTGGGCCAGTTGCTTGTCTTGTTTCTCCTCCGGGATAGATACCTCGAAAGGGATGATGAGGAACCTGCGGAAAAAAGCGGTCGTTTGCTCGACTTCTTTGGGGAGTTCGTTACAGTTGAAAATCAGTTTGGCGTAATTTATGAGAGTAAAAGGTTCCCCGTATGGCAGTCGAGCTTCGACCGGTTCACCGGAGACCAACTGTTTGAATATGGACGCTTCGAGTTTGCCGTTGATCTCACTGGCATAGTTGACCAACTTGTTGGCCAACATGGCCCGGTAGTAGCCGTTTTCGTTGGTGAGGTTTTGCAGCGAATAGCTGCTTACATTTTCTGTTCCTCCCAAGAGGGCGTTCACGATCTCGAAGAAAACGGATTTTCCATTAGCTCCTTTGCCATAAAGGAGCAATGCCTTTTCGAGTTTTAAAACCGAAGGTTTTATAAAGAGATATCCCAGATACTCGGCGAGTATCTGTTGCTTTTCAATTTCGGGTAGAACGGTGTTGAGGTAATAATCGAAGACAGGACATTTGGCACTCACATCATAACAGAATGGAAGTTGGTAGGTGAGGAAATCGTTCCTGTCGGGTTTGCGTAGATTCAGCCGTCCTTCGTCTATTTCAAAGGTTCCGTTTTTCAGGTTGACCAGGACTTTATCGGATTGGGGTGGATTGGGTAGATTGGCCACGGCAAGGAATTGCTTCAACAGTTGTTCCCGGAAGGTGTATAGCCTGGCATCAAACCTATCTACTCCCATCTTCTCTGCAGCGATCCCCAAAAAGGTCTGGTATTCTATGTTATCCAACAAACTCCAATACTCGCCATTATACAGATAGATAAAATCGTGGTTCCGGCAGATTCCCCAGTTGTTGAGGTTGGCTGTTTCGAGAATTTTTTCGATGCATGTAACCAGGTAGTGTTTCTTTGATAGTTTCTGGTCTTCATTGGTAAACCCGGCTTCCTCCCGGAAATCGACTTCATCGATTTGCTCGAACAATGAATTCAGTATCTTGGAGTGATTTATTGCCGGTTCCTCTTGGATTGCATTGAACTGGTTTTTAAATTTCTGCAAATCCATTTCAAGGATATCGATAAAATCGGAGTTTTCTAATGAAAACCCGTTATTGATATCCGTCTCCAATGGTTGTACATTGAAATTGGCATTCGTTCTTCCTATCATAAGGATTCTCCTTTCTTTCCATTGTAATTTTCTTCCAGTAAGGATAGGATATCGGATTTCCTGTAATAGAGTTTTCCCCGGATTCGTGAATAGGGCAGGATTCCGTTCGTCCTCCAGGTTTGGAGAGTGCGCAGCGAGATGTGTAGCTTCTGCATCACATCCTGCGCATCGATCCAGTCGCTCCAATCGTTCCTGCCGATCCTGTCCTGATGGTTGTCGGTATGTTTTATCCCGTCCATCGTTAGTAGTTTTTTTTTCGCCTGGGGGAGATCCGGAATACTTCGGGTTGTTCTTCCTGTTGTGATTCATCGGAAAGTAACCACCGGTCGATTTCACTTTTCAGGAACTGCAGCTTTTTTCCTTTTTTGTGGAAGGGGATGGTTTTCTTGCATACCCATCCGTAGACTGTTTGTTTGGCAGGCTTGTCCGGGAGATATTCGCATAGGGCGTCGATATCCAACCATTGTACCTCATCGTTTTTAGGGGAGACTGCGGATTCGATTAAGTCTTCTAACCTGTTGAATTTTTCAATCAGGTAGGACATTGCTTCAGGCACATCGTTAAACGTGATTGTTTTTTCAGCCATGATACTATCGGTATATAGGTCTACTCCCGTACCAATAGAAAAGTAAACCACTTCCCCGGCAGTGAGGAAGTGGTTCAAATATGAGAAGTAATAATAACCTTGTAGTGAGTATTGTAGGCTATCTTTCGGGCTACATCGGGCACTACAATTCTATATTTGGCTATCGTTTATTACTTTTTGTTGGACTCTCGGGAATAATTCTACGAAAAGATCGGCAACTACTCTTAGGTTCTTCTGTGTCTTTTTGCACTCGAAATCGATATTAAGTTCAGTCCTGATGTTTTGGAAATTCTTTCCGGTGAATGTATTGATAAATCTCGCCCACTGTGTCTTATCGGAGTTATTGAAGTTTATACCCAACTCGTTGAAAAGATAATAAAACGCCAATACTTGCTGGGGCATGGTCATTCCTCTGGTGTTGATTTCTTCAGTGAGCTTTGCTATCGTTTTTTTGAGTGTTTGTGTTTCTGACCGGAGTTTGGTTTTGAGTTGTTTGATTTTGTCTGTATTTTCATTGAGCAACTGATTAAGTTGTTCAATAGTATTTTTCAGTTTCCCGATCTCTTCATTTTTCCGGTCAATGGTTGATTCGAGTTGCTCTACCCTCTCCGGTTGAATTTCTGAATAAGTTTGGCCGTGAGGATCGTTCAGGCAATTCATATTCACTTGTTCACGAAGTGAAACAAAGAACCGCACCAGATCGTAAATAAAAATATCGGGGTGTTTCTCTCTCTCAATGAAATATTTCTTTTCTATAAGCTCAATGATATGCAGTCTTTGTTCGAGACTAAACGCTTCATGTGTGGCCCACATGAAGATTACTTCGTAATTAAATATGTGTGTCGCTTTGATCCAGTTTATTTCATCGAGTTTCAAGTCATGAATATTGCCCAGGTATATATCATCTATTTTCAAAAAGTTCTCTTTGCCATATCCATCGATATTATCGGATAACATTTGTAATTTTTTCTTCTGTGCATCGGTAACATCATAAGAGTAATTGTCGATCAGTCTTTTTATGATTGTAACGATGGTACTCTCCATCACTTTATCATTGAAGAAAATATTTTTTACAATATATTGCGCTTTGAACGGATCGGCAGCCTTAACCCGGATCAGGTCGAATATCTCATAGGCTTTATTGAAAGCACAAAGCCACCAGTCCTCGTCTTTCTGCAGGTCGCATCTTTTACTGTTAAAAACTTCCCTATTGTCATCATCCAATAGATAATCGGCCAGACTGGTCTTAGGATAATCCTCCTTGTACTCTTTACACACTTGTTCAATGCCCGGAATAGTATTTAAATTTTCTTCCTTCAGATTACAGGTCATTATCCGATGGTAATCTCCATACTTATTTGCTCCTAACGCTATAATGTTATATGCGAAAATAAATGTATCGTCTTCGGAAATAACATTGAGTATTTCCATCCTGATCTTATGGGCAATGGATCTCTCGACCTCATATTCTCTTTCGTTGAAAATAGTTGAGGGTGGCTTATCGGCATAAAATTGTTCATGACTCCGGTATCTTGCATCCGCAAAAAGATACCGGTTAAAATACACTTCTGTTTGTATTTTATTATTCCTTAAAGGGTAAAGATCGTAAACCGCTTTTTTTACCAGGTCGTAGTGGTAAATCTTTTTCTTATTAATCTCAAGGTATTCTTTCGCTCTCATAACAGATTCATATTCTCTAATACGACATGAAAGACTTCTGATGAATTTCAGAGAATAATTACCCAAACAATCTTTTGTTGAGTCGCACCAATCAATCTGACAAGATTGATTATTCAATGTGCATGACATAACCTGGTAACCGGCTCGGTTGGCCAGAGGTTACGTAATAAGGTTTTTTCGCAAAAGAATAATCAGATTCTGTCATTTTACCAAATCTCTCAAATTATCATGACGTGCATTGCACGTTGTGATAATGATTTACACCTCTATTAGCACAAATATAGCTACAGTTAGTAAACGATTTTCGGGTAGTTATAGTTTTGTTATCGAAACATTCTGTTTCGATGATGAAATAATGAGGTGGATAGCGGAGAAATTAGGATTGGAAATTAGAGATAGGGGCGTTGGATTTTTCTTTACGGGGTGTATAAGGGCTTGCTTAATTGAAAGTTGATTATTAATGAAGGGTGTTTTGTTTTTGATGTTTATGGAATTTTGCTCGACCAGAGCTCGATCAAAACGAAAAACACTTACCGAGTTATTCCGATAAGTGCCTTATTTTAAAAGTGATCCGGTTGAGATTCGAACTCAAGACCCACAGCTTAGAAGGCTGTTGCTCTATCCAGCTGAGCTACCGGACCATCCTTTTGAATCAGGCTGCAAAAATAACGCAATTCTCAGAATAAAAAAAATATATGAATCGCTAATTTATATATCTTTGTGGGATTCGGATATTATATTCCTTAAACCGTTTTTGATTCAACAATATGGACAGAAGAACATTCATCAAGAGATCATCCCTGGCAACAGCCGTAGTGGCAACGGGATTTCATTCTCCGCTGTTCGCACAACATACCTCCAATTTAAAGATCGGATTGATCGGGAGTGGATGGTATGGCATGGTGATCGCCAAAGCGGCACTGCAAGCCGGCGGAGTGGAGATTACAGCTATCTGCGATGTGGACACTGCCCACCTGAGAAACAGTGCCACTGAACTGGAAACATTGCAGGGATCAAAACCCGGAGAGTTTAAGGATTACCGGGAACTGTTGAATCTGTCGGGATTGGACGCGATACTAATAGGAACGCCTCCCCACTGGCATGCCCTGCAATTTATAGCTGCCTGCAAGAAAGGGCTGCCTGTTTATTGTGAAAAGCCGTTGGCTTACGATGTGGATGAAGGGAAAGCGATGATGGAAGCGGCACGGAAAACAGGAAACATTGTGCAGATAGGTTTTCAACGACGCCAGAGCAAAGCGTTCCAAAAGGCGAGGGAATTGATTCAAAACGGAGATTTAGGCAAAATCCGTCAGATAGGTGCACAGATACATTATAATCCGGGAAATGCAGATACCACTGTACAGGATCCCCCCTCCTCTCTGGATTGGGACGCATGGTGCGGCCCCGCCCCAAAGCTACCCTACAGCCCATCCATCGGACATGGTAGCTGGAGGCTCGAGAAAGAATACGGCAACGGCCACCTGGTCGACTGGGGTATCCACCATATAGACATCATCCGCACTATTATGGATTTCGGAATGCCGGAATCAATCCTGGCTACCGGAAGCCTTGACGTGTTGAAAGGAAGGATAACCACACCCGATACACTTCTGGCAGCCATGCATTTCAAAGATTGCCCGGTTATCTGGCAACACAGGCTTTGGGGTACAGGGGATCTGAATCCTCAATTCAACAACGGTATATTCTTCTACGGAGAGAAAGGCACCTTGTTTGCTTCCGACAATAAATTAATACTGACACCCTCCGGAAGGGAGAAGGAACAACAGGTGATGGATATCGATACACCCGATATGCAGGAGAAACATCTGGCTGAATTTATCAATGCAGTCAGGACAAAAGATAAAAGTCTGGTAAGTTGCGATGTGGAAGATGCTTTCCAATCGACTGCCACAGTTCAGTTAGCCATGATCGCCTATGAAACCGGCAGTGAAGTGGAATGGGATACTGTCGGGAACAGAATCTCAGGAAATGAAGAAGCCGGAAAACTATCGGCACGTCCATACCGCCAAGGGTATATAAGGCCTATTTATTGATATATAAACTGTCATACAGATATCTTTAACACAACAGGACAAACATGTCAACACTCTTTTTAATCTTTATCATCTTATCGGCAGTGGCCATTCTGCTGTTTATGGTCCTAAAACTCAAGATCAGTGCATTTATTGCATTGCTGATCACCTCCATTTATGTAGGTATCATCTCCGGGATGCCGCTGAACGCCATTACCCACTCCATTCAGGAAGGGATGGCAGGTACACTCGGGTTTGTCGCCACAGTCGTAGGATTGGGAGCGATTTTCGGGCAGATGCTGGAGAGTTCGGGAGGTGCAGAGTCGCTGGCTCATTATTTAGTGAACAAGTTTGGCAAAGAACGGGCGCCCTGGGCAATGGTATTAACGGGGTTTATTGTCGCGATCCCTGTCTTTTTCGACGTAGGGTTTATCATTCTGGTTCCCATCGTGTACGCACTATCGCGAGATACCAAACGGTCGCTGCTCTATTATGCCATCCCATTACTGGCCGGGTTGGCCGTAACCCATAGTTTTATTCCACCAACGCCGGGGCCGGTTGCGGTGGCAGACATTATCAATGCGCAGTTGGGATGGGTTATCCTGATGGGATTTATACTGGGTATTCCGACCGCCATCATTGCAGGACCTGTTTTCGGTAAATATATTTCACAAAAGATATATCTGGAAGCTCCTTATAGTGACGAGGATACCCCTACAGCGTTCGATGAAAAGGCGTTTCCATCATTCAGGCTGATCGCGGTTATCATCTCGATCCCATTGCTTCTGATCCTTCTCAACACATTCACTACCGTAGCGGTCTCAAAAGAAATTGTAAGGAAATCGGTCTTCACCGACGTACTGGAGTTTCTTGGGCATCCTTTTTCCGCACTGATCATCGCGACCCTTGTTGCCACCTATTTCTTGTGCATAAAAAGAGGAATGGATAAGCAAAAGGTTCTCGACCTGAGTACAAAGGCGCTGGCTCCCGCCGGGATTATTATCCTGATCACCGGTGCAGGGGGAGTGTTGAAACAGGTGCTGGTCGATAGCGGAATCGGTCAGATCATGGCAGAATCAATGGCCAATTCACCTCTACCCCCTATCCTGCTGGCATGGATCATTGCCGCCGTGGTAAGGGTAACGCAGGGTTCCGCTACGGTAGCGATGATCACCGCAGCAAGTATCATCGCCCCTATTATCAGTGAATTCGGGTTGAACGATCCTCAGCGGGCACTGGTGGTGATATCTATCGCCTCAGGGGCTACCTTGCTGTCGCATGTCAACGACAGCGGATTCTGGCTGGTCGGAAAATATCTGGGGATGAATGAAAAGCAGACACTGCAAAGCTGGACTGCAATGGAAAGTATCATCGCATTTTGCGGATTGGTATTCACCCTCATAGCCAGTTTGTTTTTCTAAAGAAGACCATGAAAATCACACCTTTGTCTGGAATATGATTTGTATTTGAATCTATGCCCCTTCGTTTCCGGAAATTAATTTGCTTTTGACCAGTTCCTCCAGTAAGGTAACTTTTTCTTTTTCGGATTCAAGCATCCGTTCATATAATTCCACTTTTTCATCATACAATTGTACGATCCGCTCAATGGGGTTATTGATCGAAGAATTATTAATCGATCCGGCATAGTCGTTGACAGAGACATTGTCTGAGAAAGTGTTCGATATAATGTGAACTGCTCCCTCATCACTAAAATTCTTTATAGCAGCCGAAGGGATATTCATCGCATTGGCTATCCGTTCCAGTATTTCATTATCCAAGTCTTCTTTATTCTCCAACTTGGATACCGATTGTTGTGTCAGATACAGCCTTTCCGCCAAATCTTCCTGTTTCACACCCAGAATTTCCCGAAGGCGTTTCACATTATATCCCAGATGTTTCCGGTTAACCCTGTAATTTGTTTCCATAAGCGTTTGTTTTATGATGAAAGATGAAACATAGTATTCCCTAATCAAAAAAATACAAAAAAACACTTATACGAGTTTGTATTTTATTCCTTTATAGTGTATTTTACTCCCTTCCATTTGAAGTTAAACAACCAGCCGTGTTAAAATACACATAGTTAACCTCCTATATTTGTGACGATCAATAATCTGCTACTGAAAGGTTGGCCGTTTTTATCGATATCATTTGATATCTGCTCCAGCTTTAGCAAATTCCGATCGGGTTCAATCAACAAAACGAAAGACAACAATAATCTTCTAAGCCAACATGGCAATCATCAAAAGATAATTATCTAATATGCAACATTATGATTATGAGTGAATTCTTTAAAAAAATGAACATCGCATGTTTGATGTTCTTCTGTTTGAGTATGTTTTTCTTTCACAGTTGCAAAGACGAAGCAGGCAACAGCAACGAATATGACCCCGGCAAACCGGTCGAAGTGACCGGTTTTACACCCAAAAACGGGTCAGCAAAGACGCGCATGCACATTTATGGGAAAAACTTTGGAACTGACGTTTCCCGGATATCTGTAAAAATAGGGGGGCTTCCTGCGAAAGTCATAGGAAGCAATGGTGAAATCATATACTGCCTGGTGCCATACCGTGCAATTGGCGGCACCGTTGAAGTTGCTGTAGGGTCTGATGCGGAATATATTACGGCTGATGAGTCGTTTGTATACCAGAGTAAAACCGTTGTTTCCACCCTTGCAGGCTATGTTGACCCAACCGGGCAAAAAGAGGTGAAAGACGGTCCTTTTGATGACTGTGGATTTGAAGGCCCCCGTTGGATGACCGTAGATCCAGAAAACAAGCATCATATCTACATGATTGACGCGAGCGGTGTTACCGGTGTCTCCATCCGGCTTATAGATCTTGAGACAAGATCCATCTCCACAATACTTCAGAGAGGCCAGGGAAATTGGGATAACATGCGACAATTAGAATTTTCACTAACCGGGGACACCTTGTTGATTGCCAATGAACGAGATGTGGATAAAGCAATTGCAGTATCTTATGTAACCAGGGCCAATGCCTTTAAAAGACCCCAACACCTCATTTACTACAGGCGGAACAATACATGTGGCATTCATCCGGTGAATGGGGAGTTATATTACAATTCCCGTACAACCGGAGAGATCATGCGCTACGACTGGCAAACGGAAACTTCCAAGGTGCTCTATACTTTAAAAAGCAGGGATTGCCAGTTTTTTGTATTTTTCCATCCCAGCGGAAATTATGCATATATGACCATTCCGAATAAGAAATTGATCATGAAAGCAGAGTATGACTGGGAAAATAAAACATTGAAAGTCGCCAATAATTTTGCAGGAAGCGACGGACAGGAAGGATGGCAAGACGGGCAGGGTACCAATGCTCTATTGGGAAATCCGATGCAAGGTTGTTTTGTCAAAAACGAAAGATATGTACAGGAAGGCAAATCGGATATTTATGATTTTTATTTCGCCGACCAGAATGCCCATTGCATCCGGTATGTAACCCCGGAAGGTTTCGTATATACTTATGCAGGGCGTGGAAGCAAAGGCGTGAACAGCAACGCCTATGGATATGTGGACGGAGATCTATTAAAAGAGGCACGGTTCAATCAACCTGTGGGAATCGCCTATGATGAAGAAAATAAAACTTTATACATCGGTGATGCCAACAATGCACGCATCCGCACTATCGTAATCGACGAGTAATCACTTTAATCTACTGATCATGAAATATTTTGCAATTGTATACACTCTTCTTTTCTGGTTTGTCCTCACAAACGGATATGCCCAAAATAACGACGGGGATAAAACACTTGAAATTACGGGAATAGTAACCGATACAAACAACGAACCTTTGATTGGAGCTAACGTGGTGGTAAAAGATGTGCCCGGGTTGGGTGTCATCACCGATATGGATGGACATTACAAAATAAGAATAGAACCTTTTAACCGACTTGTTTTTAGCTATATCGGATATAAATCGCAGGAGATACTGGTAAAAACAGAGACTGCGATTAATGTAATCATGGAAGAATCGGAATCGAGCATCCTGGAAGAATTAGTGGTTACAGGCACCGGGGTACAGAAGAAAATAAACCTGACAGGCGCCGTCACGGCCGTCGATGTGGATGTGCTGAAATCTTCCCCCACTGCTAACATAACAAATGCGTTGGCAGGAAATGTCGCAGGGGTATTGGCTATGCAGACCAGTGGTCAGCCAGGCCATACCACTTCCGAATTCTGGATACGGGGTATCTCCACTTTCGGGGCAAGCAACAGTGCCTTGGTACTGGTGGATGGTTTTGAACGCAATCTCGATGAAATAAACGTGGAGGATATCGAGTCGTTCCAGGTATTGAAAGATGCTTCGGAAACAGCCATCTACGGATCCCGCGGCGCCAACGGGGTAGTGTTGGTCACCACCAAGCATGGGAAACCGGGAAAGATCAATATTAATGCAAAGGTTGAAACAATCCATAACTCCCTGATCAAGTTACCCGAATACGTCAACGGATATGACTACGCCGTCCTGCTGAACGAGGCGCGTATTACCCGTAATCAGGAGCCGGTATATGCCGAAGACGAATTGATCTCCATCAAGTATGGACTGGATCCCGACCTATTGCCCAGTGTAAACTGGCAGGATGTTATATTGCGAGATCATGCCATGAGTTACAGGGCAAATGTGAATCTGGATGGCGGGGGCGCCAATGCCCGTTATTTCGTATCCCTCAGTTATATAGAAGAGGAGGGAATGTATAAGACCGACAAATCCATCAAAGATGATTATAATACCAATGCCAATTCGCGGCGGTATAATTACAGGATAAACGCGGACATGGATATCACAAGCACTACAACCTTGCATATCGGGATATCGGGTATGTTGAAGAAAGTTAACGATTCGGGAAAAGGAACTAATGCCATCTGGAACAGCCTTACAGGCCAGAATCCGGTACAGATGCCCGTCATCTATTCGAATGGATATTTCCCTGGCTTTAACGTGAATGATATCCGTGATAATCCGTGGGTGGCCGCCACGCAGACCGGTTACAGGCAAAACTGGTACAATGAGGTGCAGACCAACGTCACATTGGAACAGAAACTTGATTTTATCACTAAAGGGTTGAGGTTTGTTGGCAAGTTCGGTTATGACACGAATAACAGCAATTGGATCAACAAGATAAAAGCACCCGAACGATGGACGGCTGAACGTCAACGCGACGATAACGGGGAAATCGTTTTTAAACGGGCAAATGCAGAAATGTTAATGGAACAGACTTCAGGAGGTGGAGGCGACCGCCGTGAATTCCTCGAAGCGGAATTACATTATAACCGGGATGTGGACGACCATCATTTCGGTGCGACATTAAAATATAACCAGGATTCAAAAGTACAGACGTATAATCTGGGGACCGATCTGAAAAACAGCGTACCCTACCGGCATCAGGGGCTGGCCAGCCGTTTTATGTATGATTGGAAACGTCGGTACTATGCTAATTTTAACTTCGGGTATAACGGTTCTGAAAACTTTGCCCCCGATAATCAATTCGGGTTCTTCCCGGCTTTTTCCATAGCCTGGAACATTTCAGAAGAACCCGGTGTGAAAAATAAACTCAGTTGGCTGGAAATGTTCAAACTTCGTTACTCATGGGGAAGAATCGGTAATGCCGATGTAGGAACCAGATTCCCTTACTTGTACACCATTGGGGAAAATCTGAGTGGTTATCAATGGGCTGATTTTGATTTTAACCGGTCGTTCCTGGGAAAGTCTTATACCCGGGTTGCTTCTGACGGTATTACGTGGGAAGTTGCGGCCAAGCACGATGTAGGTGTGGATGTCTCTGTTTTGAGGGATAAATTCAGCTTCACGGTCGATTATTTCCATGAAAAGCGTACGGGTATTTTTATGGAGCGTGGTTCATTACCGTGGATTGCCGGGCTTAACGATGGGGATAACCCGAAGGCCAATGTCGGAAGTGTCCTGTCCCGGGGAGCGGATGGTAATTTCACTTTTAAACAAAAGATCGGCAATGTAAACCTGACCTTCCGGGGTAACGCGACCTATAGCAAAAATGAGATATTGGATAAGGATGAAGGCTTTAAGCAGTTCCCGTACCAATATGATAAAGGATATAGGGTGGACCAGGCAAAAGGATTGATAGCCATCGGTCTTTTCAAGGATTGGGACGACATTCGTAACAGCCCGGTGCAAAACACATGGGGGGCTGTATGGCCCGGAGATATTAAATATCAGGATGTGAACGGGGATGGAGTGATTGACGCCAACGATAGAGTGGCGATAGGTGCTACCACTAAGCCAAATTTAGTATATGGATTGGGCACATCCGCACAATGGAAAAATTTTGACGTCAATATCCATTTTCAAGGTTCCGGTAAATCGTCCTTCTTCCTTTCGGGAGGTATCGCTCATCCGTTCTCACGGGGGCAATGGGGAAATGTTCTACAGGATGTGGTGAACAATCGTTGGATTTCACGTGATATATCGGGTGACCCGGCAACTGAGAACCCCAATGCGAAATATCCCCGTTTGGAATATGAAAACCAGAATGGGAATAACCGTCAGGCATCCACATTCTGGTTACGTGATGGTTCGTACTTACGTTTAAAAACGCTTGAGTTTGGCTATAGTATACCTAAAAATTTTGTCAATAAATTTAAAGTCAATACAGTAAGGATTTTCTTTATTGGGACAAACCTGCTCACTTTCTCCGACTTTAAACTTTGGGATCCGGAAGCTGCGAAAACAGATGGTGGAGGATATCCTCTCTCCAAGTCTTTAAACTTTGGATTAAGCGTTAACTTATAAAAGAACAGAAAAATGAAACGAGCCTGTAAATCATTACACTCAAAAACATGATTATAGCGAGTTCACTAAAGTTAGTCATTTGCTCGCTATGGCAAAGTTCAAACAAGTTTGACTCTACTCATTTAGCTTAATGCAAATGTTCCATACACCAAAATAAAAAAATAAAATAATCGTATGAAAAAAGAATTAATTATATTTACTGTGGGCGCGATGATTTTCACATTTGTCTCTTGTTCCGATTTTTTAGAAGTTGACAAGGAAATAAAAGATCGGCTGACCCTTGAGGCGGTTTTTTTAAAAAGGGATTATGTGGAAGAATGGTTGGCAAATGCTTATACTCACTTAATTGACGATAATGGGGATGTCGGCATCGGGAATTGGCACTTTGCTTTTAGTGACGATATGTACAACCCTAAATACAAAAATATCCGGGAAGCAACCTATATTGAAGAAGACTATCAGAACTCCTGGATATATGCTTACAGGGGCATACGGCAAGCCTCCATATTTATAGAGAATATAGGGGTTTGTGAAGAAGTGACAGAAGAGGAAGCTATCGATTTCAAAGCGCAGGCACGTTTTGTAAGAGCCTTCTACTATTGGAAGCTATTGCAAAAATATGGTCCTGTCCCCCTTCTTCCCGAAAAAGGATTGGATTATACCGAAACTTATATCGAGTTGTCAATTCCACGTAGCAGTTATGACGAATGTGTGGAGTATATTGCTTCTGAAATGATACTTGCTGCTAAAGATCTTCCTTTGCGCAGAGAACTGCTATCCATTAGCAGGCCTACCCGTGGAGCTGCTTTGAGTGTCAGGGCGAAAGCCCTTTTATATGCGGCGAGTCCTCTTATGAATGGAAATAAGGATAATTATGCAGCGCAATTGGTGGATGATCAAGGTAGGAGATTGCTATCTGAAACCTACGATGAAGAAAAATGGGCCAAGGCCGCTGCTGCTGCAAAGGATGTAATGGATTTAAACACTTATCAATTATATGCCTTCTATAAACGGGTGAGCGGAGACCTTGCTTATCCGGAAACCATTACTCCTTATGATGACGGTGATTTTTCGAAAAAAAATTGGCCGGAGGGATATGCCGACATAGATCCTTTCGAATCCTACCGGTCGGTATTCAACGGAGAACTGACTGCCACTGAAAACCCGGAGCTAATCTTTACCCGCGGCCAAAATCAAGGAGGTTCCGGTGTGAATTTTATGGTATTGTCCCAACTTCCTCTTAGGGCCAAAGGATATAATCAGACCTGCCTGACACAGAAACAGACCGATGCTTATTACATGCTCGATGGAGCCGATTGTCCGGGTAAAGATATGGAAATAGGCAGAGGAGACGGCAGCCAGAGGGCAACAGGTTTTGTGACGGATGGCGATATACAGGCGGGACACTATAAACCTTTGACGGAAGGTGTCTCTCTCCAGTATGCCAATCGAGAACCCCGCTTCTACGCTTCTGTGGCATATAACGGAGCATTGTGGAACTTATTGAATGCCTCCCAGGAGGTGGATAAAGGACCTTATTATTGCTGGTATTACCGCGGCGGAGAAGAAGGACAAAGTAATTCCGGTAACTGGCTGCTCACAGGTATTGGCGTGAAAAAATTTGTGCGTCCTACCGATACCAACGACGACCTGAACACCAGCGGAAGCAATTCGCATATCACTAAAAAAACAGATCCTGCCATCCGTTATGCGGAAATATTGTTAATTTATGCAGAAGCGTTGAATGAATTAACCTCAGCCTATCAGATAGGATCGTGGGATGGAACCACAACCTATTCAATCAGCAGAGATGCCAATGAATTGAAAAAGGGTATCCAACCGATACATATCCGTGCGGGAATACCTGACTTTGAGGAAAATATTTATGCGAACGCCGATGCATTCCGCAAAAAACTGAAACGGGAACGCCAGATAGAGCTTATGGGTGAGGGACATCGTTATTTCGACCTGCGCCGATGGAAAGATGCAGCCGAAGAAGAAGCATTACCTTTCTATGGTTGCAACACCCTGATGACGGAAAAAGAAAAGGAACAATTCCACATGCCTGTAGAAATTACAAGTGTGCGCACATGTTTTGCTGAAAAGACCTATTTTTGGCCCATCCATAGAGGTGAATTACAGAGAAATATTCGTTTAACCCAGAATCCAGGCTGGTTAAATAGTTATTAATTAGTAAAAGTTGCAGAAATGAAGAATATCATATATTTACTGGGAACTGTTTTATCTATCCTGATTGCATGTAGTGCATGTAATGACGAATGGGAAGAGGAACAATATGTGCAATATGCATGCCTGAAAGCTCCGGCCGGTAGTGGTAATACAGTAACTCAGATCAGGGTGAAATACAAAGGAGGGGAAGCTACACGTTATCAACTGCCTGTCACTATGTCCGGCACAACGCCAAATAGCAGAGACAGGGATATTCATATCATATTAGATCGGGATACTTTAGAGATATATAATAAAGAGCATTTTTATAGCCGGACAGATTTATATTATCGATTGCTGGATGAATCATTTTATGATATTTCCGATCCGGTGGTACATATCCCCTCAGGTAAACAATCGGGCCTTTTAGACATCCATTTTAAACTGAAAGATCTGGATCTTGTAGAGCAGTGGGTGCTTCCTCTCAAAATTGATGATGACCCGTCCTACAATTATAAATCGCATCCCCGCAAGGATTATAATAATGCGTTATTATGGGTAACTCCATTCAATGATTACTCGGGAACCTATGGTACCACAAATCTGTCAGTCTATACCGAGAGCAGCAATCAGCCCATTATTGTAGATCAACGTACAACTCATGTCGTTGACGAAAATTCAATCTTTTTTTATGCCGGGGTGACAAAAGAGGAAAGAAGAGATCGTAAATACTTCAAGGTCATTGCTACTTTCAATACCGAAACAGACAGCACCGGTACAGTATCTCTGGAGGCTGCATATCCCGATGTGATCAATCTTCAGGTGATCGGTGAGCCCACTTATGAGATAGTGAAGATAATGGATACTGCCCGTCCGACCCTGTTAAGAAAAACAATCACGGTAAGTATGCAGTATTCCTTCGAGGATGCATTGGAATTGCCCGGCCATATCACCCGCTATTCAGTGAAAGGTACTATGTCGATGCAGCGTAATATCAATACGCTGATTGAAGATGAGGAGTTTGCTATTGAATGGTAGTCAGCCAGGCACAAAAAAAGCGACCGAAGCCGCTTTTCTATCATTAAGTATACCTATTACAGTATCCCCTGGCTCATCATCGCTTTGGTAACTTTCATGAAACCGGCAATATTTGCGCCTTTCACGTAGTTAATATAGCCATCACTTTCAGTGCCGTATTTCACGCAATTTTCGTGGATATTGCCCATGATCCATTTCAGTTTTTCATCGACTTCTTCCGCAGTCCAACTGTAACGTTCTGAGTTTTGGGTCATTTCCAGTCCGGAAACCGATACTCCTCCCGCATTGGCTGCCTTACCGGGTGCATATAGTATTTTATTCGCCTGGAACACCGCGATAGCTTCGGGGGTACTCGGCATATTGGCACCTTCCGACACAGCGATTACACCGTTCTTCACAAGCGCTTCGGCATCTGCCTGGTCGATCTCGTTCTGGGTGGCCGAAGGAAGGGCAATATCGCCTTTCTCTCCCCACGGACGTGCTCCGGGGACATATTTACATCCGTACTCTTCCGCATATTCACGAATACGACCGCGGTAAAGATTCTTCAGTTCCATCACAAATTCCAGTTTTTCTCTGGTGATACCGTCGGGATCATAAATATAACCGTCGGAATCGGACAGGGTGACGGGAATAGCACCTAATTCCAGCAACTTCTCGCAGGTATACTGAGCCACATTACCCGATCCGGATACCAGGCATTTTTTTCCTTTGATATCAATATTTCTGGTTTTCAGCATCTCCAACAGGAAATAAACATTCCCATAGCCGGTGGCTTCGGGACGGATAAGCGATCCACCGAACTCGCGCCCCTTGCCAGTAAAGGTGCCGGTGAATTCCTCAGCCAGCTTCTTGTATTTACCGAACATATAACCTACTTCACGGCCACCCACACCTATATCGCCGGCAGGCACGTCGGTATTGGGGCCGATAACTTTCCACAGACCTTCCACAAAAGCCTGGCAGAACCGCATCACCTCCGCATCGGATTTACCTCGTGGTGAGAAATCAGAACCACCCTTGGCTCCTCCCATTGGCAAGGTAGTGAGTGCATTTTTAAAAGTCTGTTCAAAAGCAAGGAACTTCAAAATAGAAGGCGATACCGAAGCATGAAAACGAATCCCGCCCTTATACGGGCCAATAGAATTGTTATGCTGTACGCGGTAACCCATGTTAGTCTGTACATTTCCCTTATCATCTACCCATGTAACACGGAAAGTATGGATCTTGTCGGGGATGACCAACCGCTCGATCAGGTTTGCTTTTTCAAACTCGGGATGTTCGTTATATACATCCTCAATGGATTCCACTACTTCCTCTACTGCCTGATGATATTCCGGCTCATTGGGAAAACGCCTTTTTAGAAGACCTAAAACTTCTGAAGATTTCATACGATTATTTTATTTTTTCTTGTCGGTGTATGGAACTCGCGATAATCATCATCTTGGGTGTAATGATGTTCATGCTCGTTTCATACGTCAATATTAATTTTTTACACTAAGGTCGCATGGAAGGAACCCCCGGTACATTGAGACAAACCGGGCAAACCTCACAATAATCACGGGTCCGGCCCTCATCTGTCAGAGTCCGGCTTCCTGAAAAACCTCACAACTTAAATATTGTTATTAAATAACCACTTTGAAATACAAAGGTAGGAATAAATTTCTAAAACAAAAATATTCCATACTTTTTTATTAAATATGTTACTAAAAGAACTATTTTTTTAGATTTCTGTAAATAGGGATAAAAACTATTGCTCCCGACATGAGAAGAGAGATAATGGTAAACGGGGTTATTACTGCATATAAAAGGATGTATACAACCAATACAATCCAAAGGATTATGATAAATGCAATTTGTGTCTGGGAAAGTTTCCTTCTTGCCATATTTCTTGAAATAGATCTTTGTGATATCACAAAGATACGATCTCCTCCATCCCATGCAAAATAATATAATGCAAAATTTTTAAGATAGATTATTCACATTTCTATAAACATTTTGGTCTATAATGATCTAATATAACATTAAAATGATAGTTATATTAGCCATTTTATATCATTAACACATAGGATCAAATATTAAATCCCATTTTTTCTTTGATATTTCAAAAAGTTAATGCACTTTTGCACGTCCATTATGAAAGCAACCGGAATATTTTGTTAAGCAATACGCGCAAAATAATAAACACAAACCTCAAATTGAATTATATGTGTGGAATAGTTGGATATATAGGTAACAGGCAAGCTTACCCCATTTTAATAAAAGGGCTCCACCGGCTGGAGTACCGTGGATATGACAGCGCCGGGATTGCGTTGATCGACAATGAGCATCTCAAAGTATACAAGGCGAAAGGGAAAGTAGAGGAACTGGAGCAGTTTGCCCGGCAAAAAGATATCACAGGAACAATTGGGATCGCACATACCCGTTGGGCAACCCACGGCGAACCGACGCATAATAACGCGCATCCTCATTATTCGCAATCGGAAGAGATCGCCATCATTCACAACGGGATCATTGAGAATTATGCCGTGTTAAAAGAAGGGTTGATGAAAGAGGGATATATATTCCAAAGCGAAACCGATACCGAAGTACTGGTACAGTTGATAGAATATATGAAAAAAACGAACGGCACGGATCTTCCTACTGCCGTACAGTTGGCCTTGGGACAGGTTGTCGGTGCCTATGCCATTGCCGTTCTCGACAAACATAATCCCGACCTGATCGTTGCTGCCAGAAAAGGAAGTCCTTTAGTAGTAGGAATAGGGGAAGATGAATATTTTATCGGTTCCGACGCGACCCCCATTATCGAATACACCAATAAGGTCACTTATATCGGTGAGGAAGAGATTGTCACTATCATACGGAACGAACCACTAAAGATCAAAACAATAGGAAACATTGAAAAGACTCCGCAGATCCAGCAACTTGAGATGACGTTGAGTCAACTTGAGAAAGGGGGCTATCCCCATTTCATGTTGAAGGAGATATTCGAGCAACCTCACTCATTGAGTGATTGTATGCGTGGAAGGGTGAATGTGGACAAGGATAATATCACCCTGGCCGGTTTTATCGACAACAAGGAAAAATTCCTGAATGCCAAGCGGATCATCATCACAGCCTGCGGCACTTCCTGGCATGCCGCGCAGATCGGTATGTATGCCATTGAAGAGTATGCCCGCATCCCGGTGGAGGTGGAATATTCATCGGAATTCCGTTACCGGAAGCCGGTCATCCACAAAGACGATATCGTCATCACCATCTCCCAGTCGGGTGAAACTGCCGATACACTGGCGGCGGTAGAGCTGGCCAAACAGCATGGGGCATTTATCTTCGGTATCTGTAACGTTGTCGGTTCTTCCATACCCCGGAATACACATTCGGGTTGTTACACCCATGTGGGTCCCGAAATCGGTGTAGCCTCCACAAAAGCGTTTACGGCGCAGGTCACGGTGCTTACCATGCTGGCCATCCTTATCGGAAAGGAGAATGGGACAATTTCACAGGATAAGTATCTGGAACTGATCAGGGAATTAAGCCTGATACCTGATAAGATAGGCAAAGTATTAAAGAAGAACGACCAGATTGCAGAACTGGCGAAGACTTTCACCTATGCCAGCAACTGTATTTATCTGGGCAGGGGATATAATTTCCCGATCGCCCTGGAAGGTGCCCTGAAACTGAAAGAGATCTCCTATATACATGCCGAGGGTTATCCTGCGGCAGAGATGAAACATGGCCCGATAGCGCTTATCAGCAATGAAATGCCGGTAATAGCCATTGCAACCCAATCAGAGACTTACGAAAAAGTATTAAGCAATATACAGGAAATAAAAGCCCGCAAAGGGAGGATCGTTTCGATAGTCACTGAAGGCGACGAAATAATAAAAGGCCTATCATCCCATACGATTGAAGTACCCGAAACGTTACCCTGTCTGGCTCCCTTGCTTTCGGTGATTCCCCTTCAGCTACTCGCCTATCATATTGCAGTGGTGAAAGGATGCGATGTGGATCAGCCCCGTAACCTGGCAAAATCAGTAACGGTCGAGTAGCAGTGAGGCGGCATTCCGTTCCGATACCGACTTGTTATACTGTTCCTTGAAGTTACGGTGCGATTTCATCAGATTACTCGATTGCAGGGTGATAATCTTCGATTCATTGACCAGATTGAGGAAGAGAATACTGCTACGGGTAGTCGACTCACCTGCTTTTACCCGTTTTATCTGGCGTTTAGTCAATTTCGGATTCAAATCGAGGATTGTCTCCCGCATATTTACAATCAGGGCAAACTGGCTGTAGTCACCTGATTTTTCCATCTTTTTATATGCTGCAAATGCGTCGGAAAGAATTTTATAGATAATGATCAGGTCTTCGATCTGTTCTCTTGAGAAGGCTGAGTGATTATTGTCGATATGCCGGAAGGTAGCCTCTGTAACGGCTTTCAGCGATTTGGTAATCTCATAGGAAAAACCCACTAACTGCACATACTCCTGTTCGAGTTCCAACGCATTCATTTGTATGGTCTCCAGCGTGGGAACCACTTCATAATCCCGCTTATCCTTGAATTTCTCATAGAGTTCATATGCCTCACCCATCGCTTTCTTTACAACCTTCCTATCCTCATCTCTCATTCCTTCCACGACGCTTTTATAGATAAAGAGCGTTTTATCCAGCATCAGGTGGACTTCATTATCACAGGAGGCGACCAGTTGCTGTTCACTGGAAAGGATTTGCTGATGTTGCTCTTCTTTGGATCTCCGCCTGGAATGTAACCTTCCCGATTTAAACAGGATAAAACCGACCAGCAATACCATCACGACAATAGCGATCTTTCCACCCCACATCAGGAATAACCCTACAAGCATAGAAACGGAAAACGCTATGAGCGCGGTAAGTAACCATCCAGCCACCACCGTAAGGACACCATTGATACGGTACACGGCACTCTCACGTCCCCAGGCCCGGTCGGCCAGCGAACTACCCATCGCCACCATAAAAGTCACATAGGTGGTAGACAAGGGCAATTTCAATGAGGTTCCAAGTGAGATCAGCAGGGCGGCAATGGTAAGGTTGACGGATGCCCGTATCAAGTCGAACGAAGCTCTATTTTCCAATTCTACCGGTTCAAATTGCCTGTCAATAAATTCTTTTACCGATACCGGCATTATCTTGTCGATAGATTTGCTGAGATTGAGGCTGCTCCTTACCATACTGCGGGAGAGAGGTGACGAGGAAAATCGCTCTACTCCATCCCCTTTGCGGGCCAGATTCACTTCCGTTTCGGTGACGGAGCGGGATTTTTTGGAAAACCAAAGCGCCAGTACCATAATTACACCTGCGCCCAGCAACCACCAGATATTGGCTACCACCGGTTCCGATAAACGCCCCATATGGAGTTGGCTGATATCACCGCCCGTTGCAGCCACTTCCTGTGCTATATTGAATGAATCGTAGCCGGCCATGAACACGCCGATAAAATTCACCAGGTCATTCCCTGCAAAGGCCATCGCCAGTGCGGCTGTTCCGGTCAATACGATCACCTTTAATATCTTTACCCGGAAGAGATGTTGCAATATACCCATGAACAACGTCCAGCTGACAAAAGTATACAGAAGAGCCGTTGCCATGTTGCGTTCCAGATAGTGAAGCATATCGGCGCTCACCAGCACACTACCCTTCAATCCCTTAAAAATGGCGAAATACGTAATTGCCGTAAGAGCGATCCCACCCCAGACAGCCCCCAGGTACTTAAATGTTTTGTTGTAATTGAAAGAAAATATCAAACGGGAGATATACATGATAATACTACCCGCCAGAAATGCAATAGCAATGGAAATGAATATACCACCTATGATAGCCAGCACTTTTCCACTATTAATAAATTCCCCGATATGCTCACCCGACCCGGAAGTCCAAACGGAAAAAAAGGCCACTGCCACCGCTGCACCCAATAACTCGAATACCAGGGAGACGGTAGTGGAAGTAGGTAATCCAAATGTATTGAAGAGGTCAAGGAGAATGATGTCTGTCAGCATCACCGCCAGGAACAACATCATAATGGCCGGGAATGTGAATTTCTCCGGATAGAAAACGCCGCTCCGGGCAATCTCCATCATCCCGCTGGAAAACATCGTACCGATCATCACTCCAACAGAGGCTACGGTAAGGATTACCCAAAGGGGGGCTACTTTTGATCCGATACTGGAATTGAGAAAGTTTACCGCATCGTTTGCTACTCCCACAACAAGGTCTAATGCCGCCAGGCCTAACAGGATAATTACAATAATCAGGTAAATAGGATCCATCTTATGCTAAAAAAAAATTCGGCACAAAGGTCTCCTATAAATGTTACAAAACGGTTACATTTTGGTTACAATATTGTTAAGATTTGAAATGCGATCTGGGGCAAATAAATTTTCCTTCGATCTTTGATGCCTGTTGCTTATTTTTGCAGCAGGCTGACATTCAATTTTTGGTTTTTCGTAAGATCGATTTCAATTACATAAGGTTCGTAAGAAATCAATTCAACCTTTACTTCGTGTTTACCGGGATTTACATCAGTGATGGTAAATTGCCCGTCAAGATCGGAATAATATTTCTTTCCGTCCACGATAATAGCAGCACCGGCAAGCGTTTCCTTGTTCTTATCGTCTACTACTGAGCCGGTAAGTTGTAACACTTTTACATTCTCTACACTATTGACCGATGTGGTCTCTTTATTTTTATTCTCGCTTTTCCTGTCGGTGGAAGCAAAAGCAGACACCGAAATCAATAAAGCACAAGCAAACATTAACAGAGTTCTCATAATGGAAATTATTTTGTGTACTTAATCTAAACCCATACAAAAGTAGGGAGTAACCACAAATAAACCGTTACGATTTGATTAAGATGCGGTTAAGTTTTTGTTACGATAAAATGTTCAATTACATTAGGCGTTTTCTCGCCATGACATAGCTCAAGCAAGCTTGACTCTGTTCATTTGGCTTAACGAAAACGTTCAATTTCATTAGGCGTTTTCTGCGCTCGGCAAAACAAATAAATTTGTTCTGCTCTTGCTTAACGAAAACGTTCAGTATCTTTTTTCGTCCAACAACTCACCCTCCTCATTCCACATTTTCCAGATACCGGTCTTTTGGCCGTTGTAGTAATTCATTTCATACCGCTGGTTTCCCAGTTCATCCCAGATCCGCCAGGTACCGTGCTTTTGGCCATTCTTGTACTCAGCTTCGGAAATCAGTTGCCCCGATATATCATAATTTCTCCACAGACCATGTAGCTTCCCGTCTTTATAGGAGCGCACCTCTTTGGGTTTCCGGTTTTCGAAATAGATGATATAAGAGCCTTCCGGCAGGCCGTTTTTTATCTGCATTTCCAGTTTGATCGTATTGTTGTCATAATACTCCCTGTAATCGCCCGTATAGAGTTCTGTCTGTGCCCTGTCGCGATAGTAGATACCATCCGACTGGTACAATTGCGGCATATCCTGTCGTTTCTGCGCCAGCACTCCTACAATTATAAGCAGGCCGGTCAATATTAGCAATACTTTAACTTTCATTCGAATTTTCTTTTGTAATGTTATATCCATTTGGTAATAAGGTATACTTTAATTTATGTGTAAACAGCAAAAAACACCTTGATTTTCACCAAGGTATTTTTTATCTATGAATAACATACTATTTTTTAAAACTGGTATCCTGTCCATGCAAAAATATCGGTCGGGCAACCGGTATTACCCGCTCCGACAGTTATATTAGCTGTTCCGTTCTTCTCCACGCCGCTCAATGTGGTTGTCAATGAATTGGTGATATTGATCACTGAAGAAGGATCACCGGCACCTTTTCCATCCGTCATATCCACAAGGTCTTTTGCTTGTCCCTGACCTTTGACCAAAGCATTTTCGATGGTTGCTTTTGCACCACGGCGCACTTTGATCACATCGTGCATATAATATCCTTCGGCCGTATTGGCAGCGAGACGCAGGTCGATGGTCATATTTTTGATCGTGAAATCAGACTGTCCTGTCTGATCCGGATTGTTTCCGTCCAGGTTACCGTCGGCTTCTACTCCGCGGGGATCTTCTTCTGAGCTGACATATCCGGTTTCCCAGATGCCATAGGCATTTTCCAGCGTTCCGGTATAACCCTGCGTCACGTCGAACATATCGTCATCAGAATTTACCACCAACAGGTTTTTTACATTCACGGAACCGCCGAAAAATTCAATACCGTCATCGGCACCATCGGGAACGTAAATATTTTCGATCTTGGTGCCGTTACCCACACCGTTGAGTGTAAGCCCATTGTGTTCTACATCAGCGCTTGAGCGGGCTCCGGTATAGGCAAGTACTAAATAGGTGATGGATCCGGAATTATCGGCAGCGTTTGTTCCACCATAGGTATAAGCGTTATTGATTTCCGTCTTACCGGTCTCACCACCCGAGAGAGGCGCCCTTCCGTTGATAATCAATCCGCCCCAGTGTCCCTGCTCCGCATTTTCTATGTTGGCAGTCATAGTCACAGGATTTTCGGCAGTACCGTTTACATTTATCTTGCCTCCCTGCAATACCAGTATATAACTTCCAAACCCTTTCTGGGCCTTAATAGTCGTTCCTGCAGGGATATTCAAAGTAGCGCCGTCTTCCACGATCAGCGGACCGGTCAAGAGGTAGTCTACAGAAGCATCGAGTGTTCTTGTATCCTGAATTGATCCGGACAATTTATTATCATCCCCCGGATCGGTTCCATTGTCATTGTCATCATCATCGCAGGAAGTCAACACAGCGGGCGTCAACATCGCGGCAAATAGCATAAAACTAAAAAAAATCTTTTTCATCTTGTTGATAAGTTAGTTAATAAATAGTGTAATAAAATGTGCTGCAATTAAAATTGATAGCTTACGCCTAAACTGATATTCTGTCCTTTTTTAAATTCATTGAGGACCACTTTTTCGTTCGGGGTACTGCTTTCCCTCGATAACCTGTAGGAGGCATTCAAAAGATTAGCCGCTTTCAGTTTTAAAGAAAAATTTTTATTGAAACTGTAAGATGAGGCAAAGTCAAGTGTGGGAACTCCCTCTTCAATAATATCATTGTACCCTCTCGCACCGATGGTGTGGATCCGGTCACTGAAATAATTGAAAATAAGGGAAGCCACGAAACTCTTCTCTTTTTTTGCGTAATTATAAGAGAGATCGAAATTCATAAGGAAAGGAGAAGCACCTTCCAACTCACTTTCTCGGGCAGGGGTATTGAGAACATCCAACTCAAGGTTGGTGTAGATATAAGAAGCATTCAATCCGGCAGAGAGCCTGTTCATTTGTTCCCGTTCCGTATTGAACCGGTTGAAGATATTTTTCCGTAGTTCCAGTTCCACACCTCCCACCAAAGCATGGTCGCTTATATTGTCATAGGTCAGCAGCCCCGCAGAATTTCCCTGGTCCACACGTCCGATCGGATCGACGACATATTTAAAAAAACCGGTGACGGACAACAGTTCGCCGGGACTCATATAATAGTCCCATTTCAGGTCGATATTATAATTGTCCGAAGGTTTCAGGTCGGGGTTACCCTGGCTTGAAAACGAAATATTCACATACTGGTAGGGAGATATCTCTTTCGATTGCGGCAGGGTGTATGTCTTGCTTGCTCCCAGACGGATACTGTTCTTACCGTTCAAGTCATACTTCAGGTTGAAGCTTGGTAGGAAATAATTTTTTTTGAGAGGCACTTTACCGGGTTCCGTATGTTGCACATCGTGATCAACCTCCATATCCACCCGGTCCATCCGTAAACCCAGATTTCCCTTCAACGCTTTCGCCAACGAATAAGATACTTCTGCAAAACCTGAATGGATATATTTAGTAACCTTGTATGAATTGGTCTCGCCCATATCCATTATCAAGAGCCCGTTAACCAGATTTTCCTCAAACAGTTTATCCACATCCAGATTTTCAAGAGAGAAAGAGGGCATGCCCACCGGGCTATAATTATACTCTACAGCATCAAATTTATCATCTACGAATCGTCCGTTATATCCTATCTTCAGTTCCGAATTATCTGTTCCGATATGGTCGTTTAGTTTGAGAACAAGGGCTGCTCTTGTATTCAGGTCATTGCTTTTCAGGTCGGAGAAGAAACGCTTGTTCCTGTTGCTTCTGGTCAAATCATACAGGTTATCCTCCTTCAAAGAGAAAGTGGTTTCCCGGCGGTCGGGCTCCAAACCTTTGATAGAGTTGTAAGAAACACCCGCTTCCAATTTCAACGAGTTGGTCAATTTCCAGTCAGACAATAGCTGGTTTACAATCAACAGGTTGTCGTTGGTCTGTTGCCTTCTTGTAAAACCGATGTATCCGACTGCACTTTGATATCTTTCTGAATGGAACCCGCTGTAATCACCCACATATTGGTCATTGGCGTGCACGAGCATAAAATTATATTGCAGGTTGTGCTTGTTGTTAAGCCCGAGGATAGCATTACCCAACACGAGTTGGCTCGTTGTCTGCGAATATTTATCACCTGTCTGGTCCTGATAGATTTCTATCTGGTTCGTGTTGCGGACAATTTCTTCCGTATAGGAATAGCCCGTATTGTGTGTCGCCACTACAAAAAATGACAACGGGTTGTTTTTTTCACCCAACCGGAACGATTTTCCGCCGGAGATGCCGTAACTATGGTTCAACGGCATAGGGACTTCTTTCGGATTGAGCCTGTTTGGAAAATTATGCTGACCTTCAGAAGGTTTTCCGGTATTGGCAAAGCCAAAATAACCGGAACCGTCCTGACGTAAAAAATCAGTTCCTGCTGCGGCCGTATTCACTCCTCCGGAAAAATCAACCGACAATGCACGGTCTCCTACAAGCTCTTTTGATATGATATTGATACTGGCGCCCCCCACATCGGAATAGTCACTTCCTCTGAAGACTTTATTTACACTTATATTTTGAATGACATCGGTTCCGAAAAATTCGAGTGCTATATTTTTGTATTCCGGATCCTCCGAAGGGATCACGAACCCGTTCAGCAAGGTCACATTGTACCGGTCTCCCAATCCGCGGACAAATACATTTTTCACCCCTTCCTGACGGGAAATACCGGAAATCTGGGCGACCGCCGCCTGCGCGTCACCGATCCCTTTTCTCGACAGTTCACGTGCACCGACTGCTTGCGTGGCGACCAGTGCCTGGCGCTGCTCCATCAACAGGATATTCTCACTCTCACGGTTTGCCCGTGCAACCACTTCCACTTCCTGCAGGCTGATATCATCTGGATTCAACAAAAAATCGATGGTGATTTCATTGCTCGTTCCAACTACAACCCCGGTTTTTGTCTTACTTTGATAAGCAACATACGACGCAATAAGCGTGTAACTGCCCGCTTCCACATTCCGGATAATATAATTCCCGTCTAAATCGGCAGCGGCGCCATGGGTGGTTCCTTCAATCAGCACCGATGCACCGATCAAGGGTTCATTGGTCTGGGCGTCCACTATTTTTCCTTTGATAGTGCCTGTCTGGCTATAACTATATGCCGGAAAGACAAGAAAAAATAATAAACCGGACAATATTGACAAAATACATCTATGTCTCACAAATTTCTCTTTACGTTAGATTTTCGGGACAAAGGTCATTTATAAATGTTACAGATCGATTACGGTTTGGTTACGTTGTTATTAAGATTTCAAGGATAGTGTGGTAACGCAACTAAATCAGTCACCTGACGATGTTGTATAAAAAAGGGGTAAATCACATTGTGAAATACCCCTTGTATAAAAAGCTTCATTAGCCTGTTTACCTTTTCTGTTTATTTTTTTTCTTCTTCTTTCCATTGAAAGATTCATAGAATTGTTTCTTTTCCTTCTGCGGTTTATTTTCATCGCGGGAAATTTCAACAACCAGTCTCCTGTCTTCGATATACATCCCCTTGAATGATTTCACTACTTTCGGGGCAAGTTCTTCCGGTATTTCAAAAAAAGAAAAATTCTTCATCAGGTCAATCCTGCCTACCGGCACTTTCCCTTTTACATGTTCATTGATAAAACCCATCAAGGTAGCCGGATTTACCCCGTCCATCTTCCCGATATTGATAAACAGGCGGGCATATCCTTTTTCCGGCTGCACTACTCCACCTTTCTCGCGCTTTCCTTTCTTATCCGGCCATGCATCCTCTCTCCTGCCCTTCGATGATCTCTCTTCCGGTTCGTAGATCTCCTCCGCCTGGCGGTAATATTCAATCAGACGATTGAATTCAAGCGATACCACCCTTTTGATGATATCTTCTTTTTCGAGCCATTCCAACTTACGGAAAATAGAGGGCAATAACCGGTCTATCTCTTCTTCGTTGACTTTTACCTTCTCAATCTTGTCCACGAAATTGAATAGTTGTTTTTCACAGATCAGGTCACCTTTAGGAACAGAACGTTTCTCAAATTGCTTGTTGATCAACTTCTCGATCTGCGCGATCTTCCCTTTTTCCTTTATATGGATGATGGAGATGGAGGTACCTGTCTTTCCGGCGCGGCCTGTCCTGCCGCTACGATGGGTGTATACTTCATAATCATCGGGCAACCCGAAGTTAATGATATGGCTTACATCATCCACATCCAATCCCCGGGCGGCCACGTCGGTAGCCACCAATATCTGGAGGTTATGGTTCCTGTACTTACTCATCACATAATCGCGCTGCGCCTGCGACAGGTCGCCATGCAACGAGTCGGCGTCATAGCCGTCCTGCATAAGTTTGTCGGCAATCTCCTGTGTTTCTTTTCTGGTACGGCAAAATACAATACCGTATATATTGGGATAATAATCCACGATCCTTTTCAGGGCGAGGTACTTATCTTTGGCATGTACCATATAATAGAGATGCCGCACATTCTGCGCCCCTTCATTTTTCCTGCCGATAGTGATCTCCACCGGATCACTCATATACTTACGGGTGATTTTCTCGATCTCTTTTGGCATGGTAGCCGAGAATAACAGCATGGAGCGGTTTTCGGGCACACTGGAAAGGATCTCATCAATGCTTTCCGAAAAACCCATGTTCAGCATCTCGTCCGCTTCATCCAGTACAATGGTATGCACATGTTTCAACGAAACCGTTTTACGGTTGATCAGGTCGATAAGCCGCCCCGGGGTAGCCACGATGATGTGCACTCCTCTTTTCAAAGTCCGTATCTGGCTTTCTATACTCGATCCTCCATATACAGGAAGAATTTTCAGGTCTTCTATATAAGTGGAGAAGTCAGTAAGGTCACCTGCTATCTGAAGGCATAATTCCCTTGTAGGGCAAAGGATGACCGTCTGTGGAGATAATAATGAAAGGTCTGTTTTCTGGATGACAGGAATGCCGAATGCAGCTGTTTTGCCCGTACCGGTCTGTGCCAGGGCGATAATGTCTCTCGTCTCGGAGAGTAATTGCGGGATTACTTCTGCCTGCACCGGCATGGGATTTTCAAATCCCAATTCCTCGATAGCCCGGCGGATCTCCGGAATGACTCCCAATTCTTCAAATGTGTTCATTTTATAAATATTTTAGCGTGATGGGTATCGATGCTTCTCTTTACCCCACAACCACGACATGAAAGAAGAGAGAGAATTCAATGACAACCTGTGATTTTTTTGAGGATGACAACCTGAAACTGCAAAAAGCCGGTTAATAAACCATCCTGTTTTAAAATCGGGTGCAAAGGTATGAAAATAAATTAAATAACTGAGTGGAATGCACAAATAAATATTAGTACTGGTAAAGCAGGTATTTTCGCAATAAATTTTTCTTTCCTGAAGTAACCCGAAGTTCTTTTTCAAGATAGTTATCTACAGACCCGTATTTTTGTTTTATATAATCAATCGCATAGTTCAGATAGGCCCTATTGACTGAAAGCATAGCAGTAACAGCTTCCTGTAAGGGTTCTGAAAGATTCTGTGCATCCATTTTCGCTTTTGCAGGATCAATCTCCTGGTTCGAAAGCATATAATCTTCTTCCAGGGTACCATGAGGAACACCCAAAGCATACAGAATAAAGTAAGAAGCCAGTCCTACACCATCTTTACCCAACGATTCCGTCAGAAGGACAGGATAATTACTGTCATTAGTCAGTATATCAAACATTTCACCGAATTGTTCCTTGTGATTTTCAACGATATCTACATATGCCTCTTGTACGTAACGGATAGCATCACTTCTGTCGAACCCTGCATCTTTCAATTGTTCATCCAGTTTTTCAGCGTCCATAGGACTCAGAGGCAGCGCTATTTTCCGGATAGAAGGATGAAGGAGCAGCGGATACTTTTTTGCTGTCCTTTCGGATCTGAAATCAATAATCGTTTTAATATTCAACCTGCGTATTCTTTCCTGATCATATAAAGTGGCATCACTTAAATTGGCCGACCTGTATATCTCTCCCCATTTAATCTGACGATTATCAGTAGTGGAATACCCTCCTATATCCCTGAAATTTTTGACGTTATTCATCTCTATGATCCTATTCGCCACAACACCCGAATAGACACCGGCAGTACGAAGTAAAAAATATTCCCTCAATCCCGAACCGGTAGGACTTATCCTTAATACCTGATCAGTAACTTTCTTAGAGGTAAGGGGGGTGAAACTGGTCATGGAACTGTCGGTGAGAGAAGAATAAATATCTATAGTGCCCTCCTGGTCAGGGCTCACTTCCCATTTCAACAGGAAATCCCCCTCCTTGTCTTTTTCTACGACAGAAGTTATTTTTACTGTTGACATACAAGAATATCCGGGAATCAACAATAAAATCAGATACGATATAAAACGAAATATATAATCAATTTTCATACAAGTAAATGATTAAAAGATAGTTACATACTATTTCCCTGAATATGAAAATCTTCATCATATGAGATTAGTATTCTCACCTCTTCTTTTACAAATACTATAAACAAACAAATGTACAAAAAACTTTATTCCAAACTAAAAACAAGAGATATCGATTAACAATATATAATTATTCGTTTTTCTTTTTAATACTTAATTTTTAAACATTTAGTCCGATAGTTAGTCTATAGTTGATGAACTATAAACAACGCAATTACAACAGTAAAATAACAGCGAAGGTTAAACGACTGTTGATAACTTGTGAAATGAGTGTAGATAGAAATTGATAAAAAAATTTGCAGGAGAGAAAAAAATAATCCTTTGTAAAAAATTTCGACTTTTGCTAAAAAAGATACTTTTTTTATTGGAAAGATTTCCGCCACTTTTCAACAGGAGAAATGAAACAAAAAAGAAATAAATTATTAACTTTGCCCTTCTGAACAGTTTATGATAACATTTGTAATGATCACATTGACAGATATAAATTAAATATTTTATTGTTGATAAATTATGATAACATGGTTTCTAAGTTTAATAACATAATTTCTTGCTTTTCTATGTAAAAATCATCAACTGTTTCAACAGGCATTTATCATTATCATACATTTTTTTAAATGTATAAGTATATATAATAAATATAAATCCGGTTGAAAAAATGCTGGATATATAAACGCAAAAATAGGAAAAAATAAATAGCTGTATGACTAAAGAAGAACTTATCAAAAATATAACATCACTGAAAAAGGAGAAGAATGCTATTATATTGGCTCACTACTATCAGGAGGCTGAAATACAAGATATTGCTGATTTTGTAGGAGACAGTCTTGCATTGGCACAATGGGCTGCTAAGACTTCCGCTGATATCATTGTGTTGTGCGGCGTGCATTTTATGGGTGAGACAGCCAAAATACTAAGCCCGGAAAAACGGGTTTTTATTCCCGACCTGAATGCCGGGTGTTCTTTGGCTGAGAGTTGTCCTGCCGAACCATTCGAACAGTTTGTAAATGCACACCCCGGTCATACTGTTATTTCTTATGTAAATACAACAGCAGCTGTAAAAGCGCTTACGGATATTGTAGTTACTTCCACCAATGCCAAACAGATTGTAGAGTCGCTTCCGGAAGATGAAAAAATAATTTTTGGGCCGGATAAGAATTTAGGTGACTATATCAATAAGTTGACAGGTAGAAATATGCTTTTATGGGATGGCGTATGTCATGTACATGCGCAGTTTTCCCTTGAAAGAATTCTGGAATTGAAAAGAGAATACCCGAATGCTTTATTATTAGCTCATCCCGAATGTCCTAAATATCTGTTGGAAATAGCCGATCATGTGGGGTCCACTTCTGCTATTATACAATTTGCCACTAATTCCCACAACAAGCAGTTTATTGTGGCTACCGAAGCGGGAATATTACATCAAATGCAAAAAGAGAACCCCAATAAAGAGTTTATACCTGCTCCCCCGGAAGATTCCACTTGTGCCTGTAATGAGTGCTTTTATATGAAGATGAACACCCTGGAGAAATTATATCTCTGTATGAAAAATGAAAATCCGGAGATCATAGTGGATGAAGAGATAAGGGTGAAGGCCGTGAAACCTATTGAACGGATGCTAGAAATATCGGCACGTTATGGTTTATAGTTATATGAATAACTGCGCTCTTTTTTGTACCTTTGCGGCTGTTAAAGAATAAATTTTAGCTTTGCTGCTAATCTTGGTTGACTTCGTCCATTTTCTGGCGTCACTCGGCATATTCGAGCAAACTCAGATGTTTTCATCGCTCAACAGAGAAAAACTTGTTTTTCATCTGTGTTCACCTATCGAAAACATTGTCAAACAAGTTTGTTTCTGCCCTCGTTTCTAAGAAAATTCTTGATTCTTGCAGCGAAGCGGTCTTAAAGTCTTAATCAAATGGCTCTACAATGTGGTATTGTAGGACTTCCCAATGTGGGGAAATCCACCCTTTTTAATTGTTTGTCGAATGCGAAAGCGCAAGCGGCGAATTTTCCATTCTGTACTATAGAACCCAATGTAGGGGTTATTACTGTTCCGGATGAACGTCTGAATAAATTGGCAGAATTGGTCCATCCACAAAAGATTGTACCCACCACTGTAGAGATCGTCGATATTGCAGGACTGGTGAAAGGAGCCAGTAAAGGAGAAGGGTTAGGAAATAAATTTCTGGCAAATATACGGGAAACGGATGCTATATTGCATGTGTTACGTTGTTTTGAGGATGAAAACGTAACACATGTCGATGGTAGCGTGGATCCTGTACGTGATAAGGAGATTATTGATGCTGAATTACAACTGAAAGATCTGGAAACGATTGAGGCCCGTATCAATAAGGTTGAAAAGCAGGCTAAAACCGGAGGAGATAAAGATGCCAGGCTTGCTTTTGAAGTCTATTCTAAAATTCGTGAAGCTTTAGTACAGGGTCAGTCAGCACGTACGGTAACTTTTGATACCAAGGATGAAAATAAAATTGCCCGTGAACTTTTTTTGTTGACGGCAAAACCCGTATTATATGTATGCAATGTAGATGAAGCAAGTGCAGTAACCGGTAATCAACATGTAGAGACGATACGTGAAGTCGTCAGGAATGAAAAGGCGCAGATACTGGTTGTTGCTGCAAAAATTGAATCTGAAATAGCTGAATTTGATACGTATGAAGAAAGGGAAATGTTTCTCAATGAGATCGGGTTGGAAGAATCCGGGGTAAGTCGCCTGATTAAAGCCGCTTATAGCTTATTGGATCTACAGACGTTCCTTACTGCGGGTGTGCAGGAAGTACGGGCATGGACTTTCCATAGAGGATGGAAGGCTCCCCAGTGTGCGGGAGTGATCCATACTGATTTTGAAAAGGGATTTATCCGTGCCGAAGTGATCAAATACGATGATTATATTGCCTATGGTTCTGAAAATGCCGTGAAGGAAGCCGGGAAAATGAATGTGGAAGGAAAAGAATATGTCGTGCAGGATGGCGATATTATGCATTTCAGGTTTAATGTATAAACCCATCTTATTTATTTAGAATCAGTATAAATAAAGGATAAAGGCCTTAAATATGTTATAGAACATATAGAATAATTTTTAATTAATCGATTAACCCATTACTTTTGCGTTAAGTTACGTTATAAATATCTATTGAGAGTGGAAAAAGTTTCCTTAAAAGTAATAGCAAGAGAATTGGGAGTCTCTGCTGCAACCGTGTCGCTGGTGTTAAATGGAAAGAACAAGAATGGCAGGGTGAGTGAGGAAATGTCCAAAAGAATCATAGATAAGGCGGCGGAATTACATTATATACCCAATAGTCTGGCCAAAGGCCTGAAAATGGGTCATTCAAAGTCGATCGGATTGATAGTAGCTGATATTTCGAACGTGTTTTTTGGTACGCTGGCGCTGCATCTTCAGAATTATGCCGAAAAAGAGGGATATACTGTGATTATAGGAAATACCAATGAAAAATTGGAAGAAATGGAAAAGATGATCGCTTTCCTTAACTCACGGCAGGTAGACGGTCTGATTATCACTCCGGCTGAAGGAAGTGAGGTTTTGATCGAATCTCTTTTGAATGCCAAGAAACCATTGGTTTTGGTTGACAGGGGATTTCTGGATTTGGATGTTCCATCCGTGCTGATCAATAATTATGAAGTATGTTATCATTCCACAAAACAATTGATAGATCAGGGATATAAAAATTCGGCATTTATCACTTATAAACAGGATCAGTTTCATACCAATGAACGTAAGAGAGGATTTATAGAAGCAATGAAAGATGCCGGGCTGTTTACTCCGGATCATGTGAAGGAAGTCTCTTATCAATCTTTGGAGGAAGATATGGATAAAGCTATTTTGCAATTATTGGAATGTGAAAAAAAGGTGGATGCCATTTTCTTTGCCACCAATACTATTTCTATGGCGGGAGTAAAATCATTGCTTAAACATGGGTTGCTCATTCAAAAGGATATCCAGGTAATGTGTTTCGATGAAACAGATGCCATTAATCTATTCCCATTCAGGGTGCCGTTTATTAAACAACCTATTGAAGAAATGGCAAAAAGTGCGTTAGAGTTGCTGATAGGACAAATAGAAAAGAAAGATATAAAAAACCGGAAACTCTTTCTGGAGGCTGAATTGATTTCCTGAAGTTTTTTCTATTGTAAGTTAAACGTTTAATTATTATTTATGATTGATTTTGTGAGTAAAAAGGTGAGAAGGGTAGGCGGTAGTTAAACGTTTAATCTGATTTTATAATATAGTATAAAAAAGTAAACTAAATCGTATGCAACAAAATTATCCTAAAATCGGAATCCGCCCAATAATTGATGGGCGGCGCGGAGGTATCAGGGAATCCCTGGAAGATACCACTATGAATCTGGCTAAGAGCGTGGAAAAACTGTATCGCGAGAATCTTCGTTATCCCGACGGTTCTCCGGTAGAATGTGTAATTGCCGACACCTGTATTGGGGGTGTGAGAGAGGCTGCATTGTGTGCAGAAAAGTTTGAAAGGGAAAATGTGGGGCTTTCTTTGTCTGTCACCCCATGTTGGTGCTACGGGTCGGAGACCATTGACATGAACCCGAACATCCCCAAAGCGATCTGGGGGTTCAACGGTACTGAACGGCCCGGTGCGGTTTATCTTGCTGCTGCGTTGGCGGTCCATAACCAGAAGGGCTTGCCCGCCTTCGGCATTTATGGAAGGGAAGTGCAGGACATGAATGACCCGGCCATACCGGACGACGTGCGGGAAAAACTGCTCCGGTTTGCACGTGCAGGGCTTGCCGTGGCCATCATGCGTGGGAAATCATACCTCTCCATCGGTTCTGTATCGATGGGTATCGGGGGGTCGATGACCAACCCCGATTTCCTGCAGGAATACCTCGGCATGCGTACTGAATTTGTGGATGCCAGTGAGATACTGCGAAGGATACAACTGGGTATCTATGACCATGACGAGTTTGAGAAGGCGATGCAGTGGACAAGGGAAAACTGTATGCCCCGGGAAGGAGAGGATTTCAACCCCGCACACCTGAAACATACCCGTGAACAGAAAGACAAAGACTGGGAGTTTGTGGTGAAGATGACACTCATCATGCGCGACCTGATGGAAGGTAATCCTGTACTGGACAAAATGGGCCGTGGCGAGGAGGCGCTTGGCCATAATGCCATCGCGGGAGGTTTCCAGGGACAACGTCAATGGACAGATTTCCTGCCCGACGGTGATTTCTCCGAAGCAATCCTCAATTCCTCGTTCGACTGGAACGGCATCCGTAAACCCTACACCTTCGCTACCGAAGATGACCACCTGAACGGCATCAGCATGTTGTTCAACCAGCTGCTGACCAACACCGCCCAGATCTTTGCAGACGTGCGCACCTACTGGAGTCCCGAAGCGATAGAACGGGTAAGCGGATGGAAACCGGAAGGAATATTGGAAGACGGCGCGATCCACCTTATCAATTCCGGCTCATGCACCCTCGACGGTACCGGCCAACAATCGGATGAAAACGGTAATCCCATCATGAAACCCTTCTGGGAAGTCAGTGAGGAAGAGGTGGAAAAGATGCTCGGCGCTACCACCTGGTACCCCGCCTCGCTCGAATATATGCGTGGGGGAGGCTATTCTTCGCAATTCCTGACCAGGGCAGGCATGCCGGTGACCATGTGCCGTCTAAACCTGATAAAAGGATTGGGGCCTGTATTACAGATTGCCGAAGGATGGACAGCCACCTTCCCGGATGAAGTCTTCGACATCATCAACAAGCGGACCGACAAGACGTGGCCGTCAACCTTCTTCGTACCGCGTATTACCGGTAAAGGCCGTTTTACGGATATCTACTCGGTAATGAATTACTGGGGCGCCAACCATGGAGCCATCAGTTACGGACATATAGGCGCCGACCTGATTACCCTGGCATCGGCACTCTCTATCCCCGTGAATATGCACAATGTGGATGAAGGAAAGATCTTCCGTCCTGATGCATGGTCGGCGTTCGGTTCCGACAACGAAGGGGCGGATTACCGTGCCTGTGCCGCTTATGGACCGTTGTATAAATAGAGTAAAGAACAAAGAGCCAGGAATAAAGACATCTCAACTTCAGGGTTTGAATTATAATTACCCATAAAAAATACTTTTGGTTCTTGATTCTAAAAGTCTTGGTTCTTAAATATCCATATACCGACAAGAAAAAATAAAATAAATCGTATGAAACGAGCATGATAACCATTTTCACGCAAGAACATGATTAAAAGCGAGTTCCATATGATACCTTTGAAAATAAAAGTTTTAATCATATGAAAATATTTGATTGTATAATGTGGAAGGTAAGCCTGCTTATTGTGGGGATTATGCTTTCGTTTCCCCTCTTTTCCCAGTCGGAATCGATGGGAGATATGTTTGAACTGGCAAAATTGAAATCGGGCATGAAAAACAAAAGGATATCCAGTACCGACCCTACGGGAGGGAACCGGGATCATCTCGAACCGTTTCAACCCGGCGAGAAGCGAACCATTGCGGAGATAAAAGGCACCGGTGTGATCAACCATATCTGGATCACCATTGCTCCTCCGCCCGGTGAATTAAGCAGGAACGATATCATTATCAGGATGTATTGGGACGGGAATGATTATCCTTCGGTGGAATCGCCGATCGGGCCTTTCTTTGGCCAGGGATGGGATGAGCGGTATAATTATGCCTCGCTTCCCTTGTCGGCAGGACCCGAGGAAGGAACAGGCCTGAGCAGCTATTTTGCAATGCCCTTTGAGAAAGGAGCAAGGATAGAGATTGAGAACCAGACCAATAAGACGATCAATGCTTTCTATTTCTATGTGGATTATCTGGAGATGACGGAACTTCCCGAAGGAATGGGACGTTTTCATGCCTGGTATAATCACAGCCTGACCAAAGCGTTACCCGAAGGGGAAACTGAATGGGCGCTTATTGCTCCCCAGCAACCCAATCTCAAAGGCGAACGTAATTATGTATTTATTGAGACCCAGGGGAAAGGGCATTTTGTAGGGATCAATTATTACGTACACTCCCCTACCCCTATGTGGTATGGCGAGGGAGATGACATGTGGTTTATCGACGGGGAGAAGACTCCTTCTCTGATAGGCACCGGTACGGAGGATTTCTTCAATACCTCCTGGTGTCCCAAAGAGCCGTTCTCACACCCCCATTTCGGTTATCCCAGGGTGAATAATGACATAGGCTGGCTGGGAAGGACGCATGTGTACCGGTTTTTTATCAATGACCCCATCTTCTTTGAGACTGAATTGAAGGGAACCATTGAAACAGGACATGATAACAACCTTACCCTTGATCTGGCTACAGTAGCTTACTGGTATCAGGAAAGCGCGGTGAAACTGCCTCCCGCACCTTCTAAAGAAGTGCGTAAACTCAAGCCGTTCATTAACCATATGGACATACACCGCTGGAGGGATGCTTGGCGGAAAGCAAAAGGAAATGACCCGCAGTTGTGGGGAAATGAGTGATCAATCAATAAATTTAATTGTATGAAAAATTTTATCTGCAAACTCGCTTTGGTTTGTGTGTTTCTGGGATTCACTGTCTATACCTTTGCGGCCCGGATCCCCAACGAGGTACAACAGGCCAGGACTGTCAGGGGAGTGGTTACGGAACAGGTTAGCGGTGAGCCTTTACCCGGGGCTAGTGTATATGTAAAAGGCACGACTATAGGGACTACTACCGATATGGACGGTAGATACCAGCTAAACGTGCCATCAGAAGATGTGGTACTGGTCTTTTCCTTTATCGGGAAGAAGACAATGGAGCTATCGGTGAGGGGAATGATGGTAATTGATGTGCTGATGGAAGAGGATGCTACCATGCTCGACGAAGTGGTGTATACAGGTTATATGACACAGCGGAAAGCCGATCTTACCGGATCTGTTTCTATGGCAACAAGTAGTGATATCATCAAAAATCCTTCGGCCAATGCAATGAAATCATTACAGGGAAAATTATCCGGGGTGCATATTACGACGAACGGGGGAAATCCCGCGGAAGGGGTCACTATCCAGGTCAGGGGGCTTTCTTCCCTTTCGGGAGGGGTGAAGCCATTGATCGTGTTGGACGGAATGCCTACCGAAAACCTTAACCTCAGGGATATTAATTCCGGGGATATAGAATCGATCCAGGTGTTGAAAGATGCTGCTTCAGCCAGTATATACGGTGCCCGCGCGTCGGGGGGTGTAATTTTAATCCAGACCAAAAAAGGAAAAGAAGGTGCGATATCCGTTGAATACAACGGAAGTGTCTCATTCAGTTCCGTGGTGAATAAGCCCCGGTTGATGAATGCCGAGGAGTACGGAATTGCAGCTTTCAGAGCCCAGGCGTATGATGAAAAAGTATATGGGACCGCAATTTCATTCCCTACAACTTATGATTTTACCTGGCACAGAAACGAGAACGGATTGGCAATACTCGACGGAGTGAAGCCGGCGGAATGGCTTAATCCGGAACAGACTGTCAGGGGCTCTGATACCGACTGGATGGACGAGATTTTCCGTACCGCGATAATGACAAACCATCAGGTGACTGTTTCACAAGGGACAGACCGGTCAAAAAGTCTGTTTTCACTCGGATATTTCAATAATGAAGGGACGCAAATCCATACTTTCTTCCGCCAATATTCAGTGCGTGCCAATACGGAATATAGCTTATTGGATAACCGGTTGAAAATGGGTGAGAATCTTGCGTTGACCTACCTGCAATACAAGGATGCGAATGAAACTCGTTGGGCAATGATCAATCCCCCTGCCGGACCCGTGTATGATATCAACGGCAACTGGGCAGGGGCTCCCGGCTTCGATGACTTTACTAATCCGGTGCGTTTGTTGACCATGAATAAGGATAATATCAACAATTATGTCAAAATAATCGGTAATATTTTCCTCGACCTTGATATCTGGAAAGGAATATCGGCACGTACCCAGTTCGGGGTGGATTACGGGAACGCTTATAACAGGGCGGTCGATGGTGTATGGTCCGAAACCGGTGGAAGGAACAGCAACGGAGAAAATTATGTAGGAAGCTGGCAATCACATCCGCTGAGTTATGTATGGACCAATACCCTTTCCTATACGCTGACTACCGGAAGACATTCATTGGATGCGGTGGCGGGTACTGAATTTACCCGATTTGTACAGGAGGGATTTAACGCGCGAAGAGAGGGAATTTATCTTGAGGATAGGGATTTTGCCCATATTGGCGTGACTACCGGTACGAAATATTCATTGGGCAGCTCGGCAGATGAATATACCTATTTCTCACTTTTTGGAAAAGTAAATTATGCCTTTGACTCAAAGTATCTTTTATCATTCACATTGCGGCGTGACGGATCATCACTTTTTGGAGCAAGTAACAGGTATGGTACTTTTCCTGCTGTCTCGGCCGGATGGAGGATCAATAACGAACCTTTTATGGCTGATGTGGAAGCGGTATCCGATCTGAAACTCCGTGCAAGTTGGGGTGCCAATGGAAGTGTGCAGGGATTACCCCGTGGATATACCTCCACACCTTTTACCACCGATTATTTTGGTACATCCTATCCGATAGAAGGGAATGAAACAGGGGAGCTTTGGTCGGGTTACCGGAGAACCTGGCTTGGAAATCCCGATCTGAAATGGGAAACCACAAAACAAACCGACATAGCAGTCGATTTTGGTTTTCTGAATCAACGCCTGTTCGGTTCACTAAGCTACTATTTTAAAAAGACGAACGATGTGCTGGTGCAGGTTCCCTACATTGCCGCGATGGGTGAGGGAGGTGAACCCTGGATCAATGGTGCCAATATGAATAACCAGGGGGTTGAATTTGAAATTACCTATAAAAATGATCCTTCAGCTGATTTCCAGTATGCCATAAGTGCCAATATCGGTTCTTACAGGACTAAACTGGTAGAACTTCCAGAAAACGTGGTCAACAGGTACCCCGGTGATGGTATGCGTGATTTTGTTTTGGGAAAAACACCCAATATACTCTACGGGCTGGTGGCCGATGGAATCTTTAAAACTCAGGAAGAGGTGGATGCCCATGCCGAACAGGCAGGGAAGGCGGTCGGAAGAATTCGGTATAAAGACCTGGATGGGAATGGAGTGGTTGACGAATTGTATGACCGTACATTTATAGGGATTACCGATCCCGATTTTTTCGGAGGTATCACTTTTGACCTTGGTTACAAAAATTTTGACATGAATATTTTTTTCCAGGGAGTATATGGTAATAAGGTGAATAATATCTGGAAACAAGAGAGTGATCTCTGGAACATTTCCGTACCCTCAGGAAAAAATCATGAAAAAAGAATATTGAATGCATGGTATTTCGATAATCCCGATTCCGATATTCCTGCCGTTTCAAACTCAAATCCAAATAGTGAGCAACGCTTCTCCTCCTATTTTGTAGAAGATGGCTCCTATCTCAAACTGAGAAATATTGAGTTAGGATACACTTTCCCGAAACATCTTACCAATGCGATGATGATGCAACATCTCCGGATCTATGCTTCGGCTCGTAATCTGTTTACGCTGAAAAAAGGATGGGGAAAAGATAAATATACCAGTTTTGATCCTGAAATGCCGGGATATGGTTATTTGACGCCGTTCACCATGGCTTTTGGAGTTAATGTAACATTCTAAATTTTACAGATTATGAAAAAGTATACATATATCTTTTTGCTTGCCGTCTTCCTCTTTACGGCAAATAACTGTTCCGATCTGCTGGACGTGAATCCCAAGCAGGTATTGGATGATGGGTTGCTGAATTCTCCCGAAGACATGGAAGGATTTGTGACGGCAGCATATGCAAGAATTACCGATATACCCTCCTGGGATTCTCCTTTTTCGCCCTGGTGGTCTGGCTCTATGCGGGCTGACGACTCCTATAAAGGGGGCGGTGGAACCTGGGACGGCGGTGATGGATGGGGTTTTATGGAAACCTTTGTGAATCTGACGCCAAATGGTTGGCCGATCGATTATCCATGGTATGTTTCCTATCAGATTATTCAACGGTGTAATACTGCCATACAGAAAATGAATAATATCTCTGAAGAAGATTTTCCTTTGAAGAGTGTGAGGATGGGGGAAATGAAGTTTATCAGGGGTTTCGTTCATTTCAGGCTGAAAGAATTTTTCAAATATATACCTTATATCGATGAAAATGTGGTGGGAAGTTCTGCTGCGTTTGAGGCAATACCTAACAGGGATTCCAACTACCCTAACGACCAGTATCTCTGGGAACGGATATTGAGTGATTTTAAAGATGCCGAAGAGGCGTTGCCCGATATACAACCGGAGAAAGGAAGAGTAGATAAAAATGCTGCCACAGCCATGGTGGCCAGGACCCTCATGTTCATGGCATACGAACAAGACGACAGGCATCAGGTAGTCAATATCAATAAAGACCGGCTCTCGGAAGCGTTGGTCTACCTGAACAAGCTGATCGGCCAGGAAGGCGGTAAAGTGGGTCTTTGTCAGGATTTCGGAGAGAACTTTATCCATACTTCCGATAACAATACCAAAGAGTCGATCTGGGAAATTCAATATTCTATTGATGACGGGAGTTCTACCGGTGGAAAAATCAATCGTAGCGAAGGATTGAACCACCCCTGGAACTGGGCAGGTTTTCAATGTTGCGGGTTCCATCATATCAGTTATACTATGGGAAATGCTTTTAAGACCGGAACTGACGGATTACCTCTGTTTGATGATTATAATAAAGACAGTTATGGCGATTATATCAAAAATGCTGAAGGAGGTAATAATATGGCGCTTGTGGAAGCAGGAAATCCTGACTATTTTAATAAGTACAGTTGGGATCCCCGTTTCAGCCATACCGCCGGAGTTCCGGGACATCCATGGAAGTACGATCCGGATCTGATTTTTGAAAGCAGGGGAATAAGGAATGGAGCCGAATATGGTTGGCTGAAATCGGTGAAAGAATTACCCCATCCCGGTTGCGGTTGTCTCCTGTATGACGGCTGGCAGTTCAATTCAATGAACAAACGGATGATCCGTTACGATGAGGTATTACTCTGGCAGGCAGAAGTATTGATTCAGCTGGATAGATGGAATGAAGCATTAATTCCTATCAATAAAGTACGTGAACGGGCTGCCCATAGTGCCGCTTGGTTGATCAAGGCAGACGGAACACCGGTAATGAACTACCTTGTAGAAGTCTATAAACCGGGAGAAAATTGCGTATGGGATAAAGATTTTGCATGGAAGGCGATGCAGTGGGAGAACCGCCTGGAAATGGCCGGTGAAGGCCGCCGTTTCTTCGACCTGCAACGTTGGGGTATCCTGGAAGAGGTGATGAACAACTATTTTACTGTAGAGAAAACCCGCTTCTCTTGGATGTCAAATGCACGCTTCACTGCCGGACGGGATGAGTATTTTCCTATTCATCAAAATCAGATGAAATGGGCCAAAGGTAACTATACACAAAACCCCGGATATTGATGCCGGATATAAAACCGATGGTTATGAGAAAAATAGAAAAACTGATTATTATAGCACTCACCTTGATCCTTTTTACGGGGTGCTACGACAGAGATATTGTTGACAGGAAAGACTTCAATCATTCTTTGCCTAAAGTGGAAAATTTATCCTACACACAGGAAGGAAATGTGATTACACTGTCATGGGAAATACCGGACAATATCCCGGGAGATTTCAATCGACCGCTGGAAGTAAGTATTCAAGTGGTGGAGAATGATATTTACAGACAGAAAATCTCGGTATTTAATGAAAATAAATCCCAGACGGTTACAATAGACCCGAATAAGCAATACAGGTTTATCGTCAAATTACTGGGTTTCCTGACTCCGGAAGCGGAAGAGGAAGGATTTACGGACAGAGTTTTTTCTGAAGGTGTGATTATTGAAATTAAATGACAACTGTTACAATGTAATTAACTGGTGAGGGTGTACCGCAAAAGAGGTACATATCCTTGATAATACCGCTTGATGGTACACCCTTTTCTCTTGAAAGTAGTGAGAGTTGTATTTAGTCGTAGAAAGTATATGAGTCTGGAAAAAACTAAAAATTATTGTATATGTATAGCCTTTGCCATCATTACGATCATTATATCGTCCTGTAGCAAAGAAGAAGGCAATGATGAGCCTTATATTCCTGTGGATGAGATCACGTCGGACGCAACCGATCTCATACCCGACAAAATAACAAAAAGTGTTTCCACATATCTCCGGTTCAAAAATCTTAATAATATCGATTATCTGATTATTACTAAAAGTGGAGGAGAAAGTTATTCGGAAAAGATCAGCCGGGGCGACCTCTCTTCCTCTTATCTTTTTACATACAAAGTAAGAGCTTCCGACCCTGATTTCTTCAAACTATTGCTGAAAGCTGTTTATCAGGATGGAAATATCTCGAAAGAAATTTCACTTAATATAGACAACCGGTGGGGCTTTTTTATCCGTAATGTAAGTCGGATAGCACGTGTGACCGGTGCCCCGATGTCCGGGGAGACTTTTCCAGGCCCCAACAATACATTGAACTGGAATGTGGGCGGGACCGATTTGGGCATTGTCTGGGAAATGGAACCGGGTAAATATGGATTGTTCTTTGGAGACACTTTTGGTAGGGATTTTAAGCCGAACCCCACCAACCCAGGACCCAACGGAGGTAGTTGGAGAAGTAATGTACTGGCTTTCTCAGAAGATAAAAACCTTGACGATGGGTTGACCTTCAGCAGCATGGCGACCGATGCCAGGGGGGATGCCCGTGAAATTATATATGGTGGAAAGGACGGTTCGGGCAATGGTGACTGGACTTCTATTCCCACGGCGGCCATTCGTGCCAACGGGGTCGATTATGTCCATTACTTCAATATGAGAAATTGGACCGGCTGGATCACCAATTATTCCGGGATGTACAAATCAACCGATAACGGGCAAACATGGGAAAAATGTGAAGGTATCACATTCTCCTCCAACAGTCCTTTCGGGCAAGGTGGATATTTTAAGAAAGACGGATATGTCTATATGATCGGTACACAGACCGGTAGAGACAGCAAAGCGGCTCTTGCCCGTTTTCATGAAACGGATATTGAGAACAGGGATCAATATGAATATTGGAACGGCTCTTCCCTTCAATGGATCAAGGGAGATGAAAATCTTGCAACTGTCATTATTGACGATAAAGTGGGTGAGTTATCATTTATCTATAGTGAGACCTTTAAGAAGTGGTTCATTGCCTATTTCAATGGCGACCGCTATAATATCACCATGCGTACTGCGGAACAGATTACCGGGCCCTGGAGTGAACCGTATGAACTCGCTGCGGGAAAAGATTATGCACAGTTATATGGTTCCTATTTCCATCCTCTGTCGGTAAACGGCGACAATCTCTATTTCCTGATGTCGATGTGGATGCCGTACAATGTCTTTCTGATGAAAGCAGAGATGGCAGATATGGGTAGCTTTCAGGATTAAAGAATAGTGCAAACGATTATTTAGAAAACAGAGATATGCGACAGTTACTACTTTCTTTATTTTTACTGATAATCACCCCGTCGGGTGCTCAGCAGAGTTTTTCGGATTGGAAGCAATTGGTGTCTCCCGATACGGCTGGCACATGGATACAACCGGTACAGGGAAAACCGGCTATGCCGGTATGGGGCCATGCCGATGGTATAATTGTGGGGTTAGCTCCGTTACCAGGTCCCAGAGGATTGATCAGAATTTACACGCCGTATCTGGATTATGAATTTCCGGAGGTGATGAATTTCATTGCTTTTGAGCCAATTCCAAGAGGAGCTGAAGAACGTGGGTATTCTGAACTTGAAAAGAGTAGCCTGGATAAGGAAAAATGGGGGAAACGTTTTTGGAGCTCTGACGATGCTATGGCTGTTTTACCTTTAAATGAGCAATACCCGGCAAGAGGGGTAGTGGAGAAGGTAAATGGAGAGGAGACACTGACATTGTATGTCTTTTCCGAACCTTTTGACAATGGTGCCAAAGTATACGCTCGCCTTCGTTTCTTCGAATCCCGCCCTTATGAATTGGAGATAACGACAAATATTTATGACGATTCCATTGAGTTGGATTATTTCATAACAACTGCCACAATGGGGAACAAAGCCCGTTTACGGACATTATTTTTGAAAGAGGGGCAAACGTCTTCACTCGAATTATGGCCCGATTACAAGGATATCCATTTTACGCCGCGTGAATATTTTTCACAAAAGGAGTTGATGCGTGATAAAAAGGGGAACGCCTGTTTTATTGCGGCGCCCGATGAGAAAGATTACATCCGGACAGCGTATGCTCCCGGAACAGCACCTCACTGGAAATACAATGGAAAGTATGCCACTCAATATTGGATAAAAGAGAATCCCCATAAAGGGTTAAAGGGAGTAATTACCGGCCGCTTTACCTATTGGGCAAGTAAGGCACCTATACCGGGAGGCATATCCATTGAAAATTTCGAGTTGAATTCACCATTTAAGAATGGAGAAAAGTTTATTTTTGGAATTACTCCTCTTTCAGCAGAAAAATTTATTGAAGAAATAAATAAATAACAGATTTATGAATAACCGAAGAACATTTATAAAAAAATTAAGTTTAGGAAGTATCGCTGCATTCAATTTACCGTCGATATCGTCGGCCGGAAATTTGATTGACAAGTCAGGCAACACGTCTCAATCGTTTCATCTTTATACAGAAAAAGAGGATAGAATCTTTAATGGAAAATATGAAAGCGACTATCTGAATAAAATAGCATTTCCCATTGGAGGAATTGGTGCGGGAATGTTTTGCCTAGAAGGTACGGGAGCTGTTTCACATTTGTCGGTAGAAAATCATCCCGATGTATTCAATGAACCGTATGCCTTTGCGGCACTCCACATAAAAGGATTGAAAAACGCATCGAAAGTACTGGAAGCGCAAATACCTAAATGGAAATTATTTGGTTCTCCCGGAAGTGGATTGGGAATGGGAGAAAAAAGTTATGGATTACCTCGCTTCAAAAAAGGAACATTTTTAACCCGTTTCCCATTCGCATACATCGACTTGGAGGATAAGGATATTCCTTTGCACACCAAAATAACAGGTTGGAGCCCTTTTATCCCTACGGATGAAGATAATTCCAGTCTACCATTAGGGGTATTGGAATATTCTTTTCAAAATCCTACCAAAGAAACCATAGAAGCGGTATTCTCCTATAATGCCCGAAACTTTATCGCTAATAGAGGAAGGATTCTGGATGCCATCAAGCATGGTTTTGTATTGACAAAATCAGCACAGGAAAGTGACGGATCTTTTGGAATTTATATTCCTGATAACGAAGCGAAGGTCGATTACTGCTGGTTCAGAGGAGGTTGGTTCGATTCACAATCCATTTTATGGGAAAATATACGCTCCGGAAATATTGTAACCAATCCGCCGACAGAAGGAATTTCTCCCGGTGCTTCCATTTATGTGCCTTTTAAGCTCAAACCGGGTGAAACGAAAATAATTCCGGTCAATTTTTGCTGGTACTTTTCCAAATCGGGACTCGCTTTCGGAAATGTGCCAATTGCAGGAGAGGCATTTACTGGAAAACCCTCAGAAGGAACTGCTTTACATCAACAACCTGTTTCCGGTTATGCAGGAAAACAGTTGTTAAATTCTTTTGATCCCAAGGGAGATGGCCAGGTTGGTGTTACTCAATCTTCAGAATTCACTATCAGCAAAAAATATCTGAAATTTTTAGTCGGCGGTGGAAACGATCCTGATAAAACATTCGTCCGCTTGCTTATAAATGGCAAGATTGAAGAAGTTGCCACGGGAAATCAGACCGAAATATTATCAGAAAAAAGCTGGGACCTTCGGAAACATATCGGAAAAAAAGCCCAAATACAGATAGGAGATCTCGACACAGAAGCTTGGGGACACATTCTTGCCGATCAATTTGTTTTAACGGACAACTTAAATGAAAATATTTCAGCGCCGTCTTCTGAAGCTATTCTATTTGCAGATTTTGAAGGTGGTAATTACTCGGGATGGGAAAATATTGAAACCGAAGAGCTGAGAGTGCTGAGAAGTCAGAATGAATCGTTACAAGAAGACCCATTTTATAAACCGTGGTATGCAGGTAGATTCAAAAACCTTGAAGAAGTAATCGGCTATTGGGAATCCTGTAAAGATAAATTGGAAAACAATAGCAAACTTTTTAGCGATGCATTCTATGCTTCTACATTACCTCCTGAAATCATGGAAGCCATCTTAGCCAATTTAACCATTCTGAAATCTCCGACAGTATTAAGGCAAAGTGATGGTCGTTTTTGGGCATGGGAAGGTTGCGGGGATAATGTTGGATCCTGTCATGGAAGTTGTACACACGTATGGAATTATGCACAAGCTGTTCCACATCTTTTCCCTGCACTGGAAAGGAGTTTACGTGAAACAGAATTTAAAATCAGCCAAAACAAAAAGGGGCATCAGAATTTTCGTTCTAATCTACCTATTTCTCCGCCGCCGCATAACTTTCATGCAGCAGCCGACGGCCAGCTGGGGGGAATCATGAAAGTGTACAGAGATTGGAGGATAAGTGGAGATACGGAATGGATGAAAGAGTTATACCCATACGTAAAAACAAGCATGGAATATTGCATACGTACATGGGACCCGAAACATAACGGCTATTTAGAGGAACCTCAACACAACACGTATGATATTGAATTTTGGGGCCCTAACGGTATGTGTACCAGTTTTTATCTGGGAGCATTGACGTCCTTTATTGAGATAAGCAAAGCGTTGAAACAACCGTATAAAGAATATGAATCGTTACTGTCGAAAGGGAAGAGATATATAGAAAGTGAACTTTTCGACGGAGAATACTTTATTCAGAAGATAAAATGGGAAGGATTAAATGCTCCTAATCCTGTTGAAGTTCTCTCTTTCGGTGGAGCTTATTCCGAAGAAGCACTCGCCTTGTTGAAAGAAGAAGGTCCCAAATATCAGTACGGCACGGGATGTTTGTCGGATGGCATATTGGGCATGTGGATCGCCTCGGTTTGTGGACTTCCCGAAGTCATTGATAACAAAAAGGTCACTTCTCATCTTATTGCGGTACATAAACATAACTTGAAAAAAAATCTCAAAGATCATTACAATCCGCAACGGCCGACTTACGCATGTGGAGAAGAAGGAGGGCTCTTACTTTGCACATGGCCAAAAGGAGGTGCTCTCTCGCTTCCGTTTGTTTATAGCAATGAAGTTTGGACCGGTATCGAATATCAAATCGCCAGTCACCTTATGTTTAAAGGAGAAGTAGAAAAAGGACTGGATATTGTACGTGAATGTCGGAAAAGATATGATGGAACCGTTAGGAACCCGTTTAACGAATACGAATGCGGCCATTGGTATGCAAGAGCTATGTCGAGTTATTCGATGCTACAAGCTTTAACCGGTGTCAGGTATGATGCGGTAGACAAGATATTGTACATTGATTCAAAGATTGGAGATTTTACCAGTTTTATCAGTACCGGTACGGGATTTGGAACAATATCATTAAAAAATGGAAAACCACATTTAGAAGTAGTTTTTGGTTCAATTGATGTGAAAAAATATAATATCTTTGGGAAAGAAATGAATCTATAAAAATAAGAGTATCAATCATTGTTTAATTTATCTATTATGCGTTCAAAATCAACTTTCTTTTTTCTTTTTTGCATTATAGGGTTAACCACGGCGTTTTCCCAAAATCGTGATTTCAACGGGTTGGATATGAATATGGGGAACCTATACAGGTTATCCAACGCGGAAACCCGCTCTATCAGCCCTGAAAACTTTACCGGTGAGAAAGGAAAGGGGGGAATGGCCATACCCGACCTCAATGCTCCGCGTAATACGGCGAATGCCTCTGAGCCTGCACGCGACTTGGGACAGGGTTGGAAGGTGAACCCGTTTGTGACGATCAACCCCGGAGAAACTTTTACCATGGCCGAAATAGACGGGCCGGGCGCCATACAGCATATCTGGATGACACCGACCGGTAACTGGCGATTCTCTATTATCCGTATCTATTGGGATGATGAGAAAGAACCGTCAGTGGAAGTGCCGGTAGGCGATTTCTTTGGCATGGGCTGGAACGAGTATACCCATCTCAATTCTTTACCGGTGACTGTCAACCCGGGAAGTGCGTTCAACTGCTATTGGGTGATGCCGTTCCGTAAAAAATGCAGGATCACCATGACCAATATCAATGATGCACAGCCGATGAACCTTTATTACCAGATCGATTATACGCTAACCGATGTGCCTGATGATGCCGCCTATTTCCATGCACAATTCCGCCGTACAAAAGTCAACAAAACCTCCGATTATACCATTATCGACGGGATAAAGGGAGAAGGGCACTATGTGGGTGTCTATATGGCGTGGCAGGTGAATAACAACGGCTGGTGGGGCGAAGGAGAGATCAAATTCTTCATGGATGGCGACAAGCAATTCCCTACTATCATCGGTACAGGAACCGAAGATTATTTCTGCGGGTCGTATAATTTTGACCGGGGTGGAAAATATATACCATTTACTACGCCTTATGCCGGATTAATACAGGTCTTGCCCCCCGATATTACCTATAAATCCGGACAGCGGTTTGGTTTGTATCGCTGGCATGTGATGGATCCGGTACGGTTTAAGAAAGATTTGAGGATTACTATCCAGGATCTGGGCTGGCGACATGGACACCGTTACCTACCACAACAATCGGATATCGCATCCACTGTGTTCTGGTATCAGAAAGAGCCACATGCTCCATTCCCCAAACTGCCTGAATGGCAAGACCTGGAAGTGAACTGATCTGATTAAATTACCGAATATTATCAATACAAGCATTATATCATTATTGGAAGAAACAACAAAGAGAATGAGAAAGATAGTATTGCTGATTACGTTTTTATTGGCTCTCTTTCAGGTGAACGGTCAAACTCAAACCTACCGGTGGAGTGATGAAGTGGAGTTGTTAAAAAGAATGGACCGGTTGCCTGCATATCAACAGCATCAATTGATAGAACAGGAGTCGAGTTATGATAGGACGGGCGGGAACGATGATGGGTTCAATGGTACCTATTCCTTTATCCGTAAGGAAAAAGAGGGACTGGTACTGGCAGAATTCGATGGACCCGGTGTGATCAATCGTATATGGACTCCTACTCCTACTGAAGATACGCTGTTGTTTTATTTCGATGGAGAAAGGGTTCCGCGACTGAAAATCCGCTTTATGGATCTCTTTTCGGGAGAAGTCTATCCTTTTGTAAAACCGGTTTGCGGTAACGAAATAGGCGGGTATTACAGCTATATCCCTATTCCCTTTGCAAAATCACTGAAGATTGTATTTCAGGGAGAGCAAATTATGTTCCATCAAATTCAATACCGGATGTTACCCGGAAAACAAATGGAAAGCTGGACCGACAATTTTTCTGCTTCCGACAAGGAACTGTTGGCAGAAGTAAATGATATGTGGGCAGATATTTCACCTGCAATCAATCGATATACAACCGGTTTATCGGCAGATACCTTTACAGAAGAAAGATCGTTTACCCTTGAATCGGGAGAAGAGGAGGTCTTCTTTGAAAAAACAACCGGTGGGCGTATTGTAGGATTTGAAATTGATGGCGGTACTGCATTTGAAAGTCCATATAAGGATATCATCCTCTCCGTAAAATGGGATAACGAACAGGTAGAGGCTATCCATGCCCCCTTGGCTGATTTCTTTGGCTATGCTTTCGGGAAACCGGCGATGCGCAGTATCGTGATGGGGCGGCAGGGAACCTCCAACTACTGTTATCTGCCTATGCCTTTCGATCGGTCGGCTTCCATAAAACTCATCTATAAGAAAAGGGAAGGAGTGCCGCAAAATGCAGTACCGGTGAATGTAAAGGTCTATTATAACGACAACAGGCGGAATATTGACGAGGAAGGAAAACTCTATACCGCATGGAGAAGGGAAAAACCCGAAACGGGGCAGTTCTATACTTTTATGGAAACCAAAGGGAAAGGGCATTATGTGGGAACCATCCATCAGGCACAGGGTTTGCGGCCGGGGATGACGCTTTTCTTCGAAGGCGATGACAGTACCTATGTGGATGGAAAGATGCGTCTGCACGGTACCGGCTCCGAAGATTATTACAATGGAGGATGGTATGCCTTGCTCGACCGCTGGGACAGGGGAATCAGCATGCCTATACATGGTTCGCTCGATTATTCCTTGCCCATGGCACGTACCGGAGGTTATCGCTTCTTCCTTTCGGATAAGATGCCGTTTGAAAAAGATATCTATCACGGTATGGAACACGGCGAAGTAGGAAATAATTTTCCGGTGGATTACACTTCGGTGGCATTCTTTTATGCAGACCATCCTCTGAAAGAGCGAATGGAGCCCACTGCGGAGTTAAGAGAGGTCTATTTTCCAACTACCCATATCTATTTCCCGCAATTAATGGAAATTACTCCTGGAAGAGGGATACAGGTCATTCAGGACAGGGGATTGATGCTTACCTCTTTTGGTCAGGGAGCCGTAAGGGTGATGCTCAATGATGTACCTGAAGGAAAATATAAAGTACTGATCAACTATCACCAGAAGCCGAACGGTGCGGATTTTCAGGTGTGGCAACGGCAGAACCGCCTCTCAGAATGGATACCGACGAAAGCTGATAAAGAAACTTTCAGGGAGAATGTACATGTGGGAGATATACAACTCACGCCACAGACAAACTCCATTACGTTCCATGTGAGGAATAACGGTAAAGCCGACCAGTTCGAACTCAATTTGATCACACTCGAAAGGGTGAATTGATGTGATGATTTACTGATTTGATGATGAAGATTATATTTCCAATCTTAGGCTTGGTTATGGCTTTTACTTCTGTGTTACATGCTCAGAGTGCGAGAATAACGGCTCTGCCTTTGCAGAAAGAACTGAAGCTGCCCGCTTCATTCGAAACCGCAGTTGAAAAAATTCAATACGACCTGTTGGAGAATGAAAATGGGGAAAGCCGGATCGAGGTAGTGGATGAGAATTGCCTGCATATACAATTTATTTTCTCTACTGATAAAGCGGTGAAGCAGGATGACTGGCAGGTGTCGGTTACTCCGGCCTTTTCTCCGTCATTCCATTGGGCTCCACACCTTACTCCTACTGATCGTCATATCATCGACCAGCATGTATTTCGCTCTCCGGCACTGATTATGGCCGATGGCCGGCAGGTAATTACCCTTATCCCCGATCTCGACATCATGAAAAAGGGAACCCCGGTAAGGTGGTATCTTGATCTCGATGCGGAAGGTAATCGACTCGTATTGGGGATGAGCAATAGCAGGGTCGACGATCATGTGCTGTTTGTACGTGAGCCGGGGGCCGAATACCCTGCCGGAGAAGTGGAGATCGGTTTTTACCTGATGGTAAACAGAGATGAACCATCACTAAAAAATCCTTTCCGCAGACCGCTTGAATTCCTGTGGAACCGTTGGGGACACGGTCTTTATCAGGACGGAAATCCGGTAGATGCCGATCTGGAAAGGTATGTGGAGCACACCTATAATTGGGCTTTCAACAGTTGGGCCGAGAACGTATGGCAGGAGTTTGAGCTGAATGGCAACAAGGTCGGAGCGCCGGTCTTTATCGTGAATTATACCCAAAGCCCCAACTATCCGGGGGAAGTCAATGAACGGGAATTCCGTTCGGTATGGAACCAGGCATGGTTCAGCTCCCTGCGCTCTGCAGGAGGATTGTACCGGTATGCCAGAAGGACCGGCAATACAGACCTGATGGAAAAGGCGCTGCTCACTAAAGAACTGGCGCTCTCCTTTCCTCAAGTTGAAGGCTTCTTTTATGGTTTGATCGGTACTGAGATGCATGAAGTGGAAATAGACGGAAAAAAATATAACCGCAGTAAGGGATGGGATACCCATTATTGGGGGAACTCAAACAGGAATCCCTATACCTGGAACGCGGCCGAATCACCTTTCCACATCCTCGATATGAGTTGGACGGCATTGTTGATGCTTCGATGGTATGATGAACTGGAAAAGGACGAACGATTACTTCGTTATGCGGAGCAATATGCCGGATCATTGCTCGGTATCCAGTCGGAAAGCGGTTTTTTCCCCGGATGGCTCGACCTGCATACGCTGCAACCAATGGCTTACCTGAATGAATCGCCTGAGACCTCTATGTCGGCTACTTTTCTTTTGAAACTCTATGAGTTGACCGGAAAACAGGAATACAAAGAGGCAGGACTCAAAGCTATTGATGCGATAATTCGGGATGTCATTCCGTTGGGACGATGGGAAGATTTCGAGACCTACTGGTCCTGCTCGCGATATGGTTCGGACTATCTGGTCGGTAAAAAGGTAGCCCGCAACGACATGTACAAGCAGAACAACTTTTCCATGTTCTGGACGGCGGAAGCACTTCTTGAGAGTTATCGGCTGACCAGCGACCGGCGATATCTGGAATGGGGACAGCGTACGCTCGATGAAATGTTGATGACGCAGGCTTCCTGGCAGCCGCCCTACATGTATGTGAATGTACTTGGCGGTTTCGGCGTGCTGAATGCCGATGGCGAATGGAACGACTCACGCCAGAGCCTTTTCTCCGAACTAATCCTCCAATATGGGAAACTGTTAGGAAATGATGAATATGCTGAGAGAGGATGGGCAGCCTTGGAAGCATCCTTCGTAATGATGTACAGTCCTTTGAACCCCGTCACCAAGGCACAATGGGAGAAAGTATATCCTTTCTTCGGTAAGGAGGACTACGGATTTATGATGGAAAATTATGGCCATGGAGGACGTACCAACGCCGAAGGTGAAGGAATGGGGGAATTTACCATATACGATTGGGGAAATGGTGCGGCAGCAGAGGCCTATAACCGTATCCTCGACAAATTCGGAAAAATCAAGTAAAATTATCAATAATCGACGCGACCAATTACGAAGTAACCGATATTATCAATAAAATGTCTTGGTTCTTGATTCTTGGCTCTTGTGTCTAATTTTTATCGTATGCAACTAAAACAAATCTTTCGCATTGTAATGCCTGTCATGATGGGAGGAGCAATTCTACTCTCCTGCACAGGCAACAGGAAAACAGCAGAAAATATGAATAGGGATTATGAAAAAGGAACTTTCGGATATGATCTGGATTATCTGTCTGAAAAAGATGAAGGATTAATCGTGTTAAAGTCGGAAGATGAAAAAGCACAGGTAATCCTGTCGGCAAAGTATCAGGGTAAAGTATTTACTTCCACGGCCAACGGCCTTGAGGGGAACAGCCACGGGTTCGTGAACTACAATTTCTTTGATGCGGGTATTGTGGATAAGCATATGAACGGATTCGGTGGTGAGGATCGTTTCTGGCTTGGGCCGGAAGGCGGAAAGTATTCAATCTACTTTGAGCCCGGAAAAGAGCAGGTGTATGATAACTGGCATACTCCGAAAGCTATCGATATTGAGGAATGGAAAGTGGGTCATGCTACTGCCAGAGAGGTTGTTTTCACCAAAGAGATGGAACAGAAAAATTACCTTGGAAATCTTTTGAATATCGGCATAGAACGGAAGATATCACTACTCTCCGGCAACGAAGTAGCCGATAAATTACAGGTGGAGATCCCTGAAAAAGTGAGCGGGGTTGCTTATGAGACATCCAACAGGATTACCAATGTCAACGATTTCGAGTGGACTCCCGAAACCGGAACAGTCTGTATCTGGATGCTCGATATGTTTAACCCTTCCGAGGGAGCTGTGACCATTATCCCATATAATACCGGTGACGGGAAAGAGTTGGGAAAAGTGGCGACATCCGATTATTTCGGTGAAATCCCGGCTGACCGATTGGTCGACGAGAATGGCATCCTGTATTTTAAAACCGATGGAAAATCGAGAGGCAAACTGGGAATGAATGCCAAACGTACCAAGGCGATCGCAGGGAATTATGATCCGCTTGCCAAACGATTGACCATTATCACATTCGATACGAATCCGGATGCCACCTACCTGAACCAGGAATGGAATCCCGACCGCGATCCGCTGGTAGGAGATGCACTCAATGCTTATAACGACGGCCCACTGGAAGATGGAAGTATCATGGGACCCTTTCTGGAGTTGGAAAGCTGTTCACCTGCTGCATTCCTGAAACCGGGAGAGTCATTGTCGCACAGACACAATGTATTCCATTTCACAGGCGAAGAGGCGGACCTCTCCCCGATCGCGGAAAAATTGCTGGGAGTAAATCTTGAGAAAGTCAGGAGCATCTTTTAAGCGAGTTTTTCCTCTTAACTTCTCAACTTCTTAACTTCAGACTTCTTTAAAAATTATGTAAACCAATAAGAAACAGGAGATAAGAATAAATATCTATTTTGCGAGAGTGAATACAACATATCTTTATTCTTTACTCTTTACTCTTTATTCTCAATAAATATGAACACAAAAAATATAGAAAAGCACCGATTGATTCCTGAAGGAATCCTGTTCCCTTTTATTCTTCTTACTTCCCTCTTTTTTATCTGGGCGGTACCTAATAATATGACCGACACCATGCTGGCGGCGTTTAAGCGTATTATGAGCCTGACCGATACACAGACAGCATGGATCCAGGTGGTTTGCTATCTTCTTGGATATGGTTGTTTTGCCCTTCCGGGCGCCATTTACATCAAGAAGCGCACTTTCAAGTCGGGTGTACAGTTGGGACTGTTGCTCTGTATCATAGGATCGATGCTCTTTTATCCGGCTATGTTGGTCAATGAGATCAGTTCACCGTTGAGTTTTGCTACTTATCTCTTCGGTATTTTCGTGTTATTTGCCGGTTTATCGGTACTTGAAACCTCTACCAATGCGTATGTATATGCACTTGGCGACCCCAGGACAGCTACCCGTAGGCTGAATTTCTCACAGTCATTCAATCCATTCGGTGCATTGACAGGCGTGTTGGCCAGCCAGATATTTGTATTGTCACAGTTAAATACTATGACAGCCGGCGAAAGGAATGCCCTTAGCGGAGCCGAGCTGGTCTCTATTCAAAGGGGAGAACTCAATGCCGTTACAATGGCCTATTTGATTCTGGGGGCGGTGATGCTGGTACTGTTACTGTTGATCATTTTTACCAAAATGCCCAAAGCGCAGGATGATGACAAGAGTTTAGACCTGAAAGCGACCTGGAGAAGGTTGAAAAGAAATAAGAACTATGTCTGGGGTGTAGTGGCACAGTTCTTTTATGTGGGTGCACAGATTGCTGTCTGGTCATTCATTATCCGTTATGCCATGCAGCAGCTTGATCTGGATGCGGTGATCGCCGGTCTGGGAGTGAACCCTTCACAGGAAACAATTATTGGTGCATTGCGAAGTGTGGAACCGGTAGCCGGAGGCTTTTACTCCCTCAGTGAATTCCTCGGTTTGGATGCACTGCTGCCCCGTACGGCGGAGCAGGCCGGAGCTACCTACTATATCTTGTCGTTGGTATTATTCGTCGTGGGACGATTTATCTGTACCTGGCTGATGAAATATACCCGGCCGGTGAACATATTGTCGGGATTGGGTATTCTGGCGGTAGTCTGTTCCCTGTTGGCTATTTATGGAGAAGGATTTATCGGCGTATATGCCCTGATGGGCATTTCGGGTTGTATGTCGGCTATGTTCCCCACTATTTACGGTCTTGGCATGAGAGGTCTGGGGGATGATACCAAGATCGCCGGTTCAGGCATGGTGATGGCCATCGCCGGTGCGGCGTTGTTGACGCAAATACAAGGTATCCTGTCCGATCAGGCAGGAAGCATTAAATTTGCCTACTGGGTACCTGCCATTGCGTTTATTATTATCACTTTTTACAGTTTTACAATAGCACGCAGCAAAAAGCTGGGTAACGGAAAATAAATGAAATGGAAAAATTAGTCATAGGAATTGATTATGGCACCGATTCGTGTCGGGCCATATCATTAGATACCGTATCAGGGAAGGAGCTGGCATCACACACCTCGGTCTATCCCCGCTGGAAGAAAGGATTGTATTGCGATCCTTCTTCCAACCGCTACCGGCAACATCCGCAGGATTATATCGACTCCCTGGTGGAGGTGATCCATGGCTTATTGGCACAATTACCGCCCGATAAAGTGGAAAATATTGTTGCCCTGGGTATCGACACGACAGGGAGCACGCCTTGCCTTACAGACCGTGATGGTACGCCGCTGGCACTGTTGCCGGAATATGGCGATGATCCCGATGCCATGTTTATCCTCTGGAAGGATCATACGTCGATCCGTGAGGCGGATGAGATCAATGCCCTTGCCCGTAAATGGGAGATCGATTATACATCGCGTTCGGGGGGGATCTACTCTTCCGAATGGTTCTGGGCAAAAGCACTGCATGCGCTCCGGGTAAATAGAAAAATAAGGGAGAAGGCCTGTTCCATCATGGAACATTGCGACTGGATGCCGGCATTATTGACCGGAAACCTGAAGCCTGAAAAGGTAAAGCGCAGCCGTTGCGCTGCCGGGCATAAAGGAATGTGGGCGGCAGAATGGGGCGGTTATCCATCGCAGGAGTTCCTATCTGCACTCGATCCTTTATTGGAAGGATTTGGAGCCCGTTTAAAAAACGAAACATACACAAGTGATAACTCTGCCGGGAAATTGACACCGGAGTGGGCAGAACGGCTGGGATTGCCTCAAGACGTGGATGTGGCCGTCGGGATTATCGATGCACATGCCGGGGCCATCGGTGCCGGTATTACTGCCCATACGATGGTAAAGATCGTCGGGACATCCACATGTGATATTGTGGTTACCCCGAAGGAAGATATAGCGGGGAAACTGATCCCCGGGATCAGCGGACAGGTAGACGGATCGGTTATCCCCGGCCTGATAGGGTTGGAGGCCGGGCAATCCGCTTTTGGTGATGTATATGCCTGGTGGAAAGAGGTACTTTCCTGGTCGTTGAACCTCTTGCCGGAAGGTGAGAGGGCGGAGGCGGCAGCACGGATATTACCGCAATTGAACGAAGAGGTGGAAAGGCTACCGGTAACGGAGTCGGATCCGGTGGCGGTCGACTGGCTGAACGGACGGCGTACTCCCTTTGTTGATCTTACGTTGAAAGGCGCCATCACCGGTATCACTCTGGCCACTACCCCGGCACAAATTTTTAAGAGCCTGGTAGAAGCCACTGCTTTCGGGTCCCGTTCCATCATGGAGCATCTTGCGAAGGAAGGTGTACGGGTGAATGAGGTGATTGGCGTGGGAGGTATTTCATTGAAATCGGCCTATGTGATGCAGACGCTTTCCGATATCATGGGCGTACCTATCAAAGTGGCGGCAACGCAACAGGCCGGAGCTTTGGGTGCCGCCATGTGTGCTGCTGTCGCTTCCGGTGTCTTCCCTGCAATGGAAAGCGCTTCGGAATTCTTGGGACAGGACTACAGCACAGTCTACACTCCCCGTGCCGAAAACCGTGGGATATACGATATTTTGTATGATAAATACCGAAAGTTGGGAAAATTTTGTAGTGACTTTTAGAAGAGAAAATCTTGACCGGGATAAAATGAAGCCATTCCTTTTTTCATAAAATTTGATCCATATGTTATAAAACATATATTTTTATTTTGCTAAAACGATTTAATGATATAGATTTGCAGTCTATTCAATAATTTTCACCTGGAATGGAGAAAAAGGTATCGATCAAGGATATTGCGAAAATGGTGGGTGTTTCACCTTCCCTTGTATCAATGGTGTTGAATGGGAAAGCTGAGCAATACAGGATTGGGGAGGAAGTTGCAAGGCGGGTTGAGGAGACGGCAAAAGAGATGCACTATGTTCCGAATGTTTACGCCAAAACCCTTCGTTCCGGAAAAACACAATTGATAGGATTGATCGTTACCGATATTTCCAACCCCTTTTATTCGGCGATAGCACGTATCATAGAGGACAGGGCCAGCGAATTGAATTATACTGTGTTGATAAGTAGTACGGATGAAGATCTGGATAATACGGAGAGATTGGTGGATGTGCTACAGAATAAAGGTGTGGAAGGATTGATATTGGTTCCATGCGATGGTTCGATGAAGCTTGTCCAAAGGCTTTATGAGAGCCATTTCCCAACGGTCCTGTTAGACAGATATTTCCCCGACATAGATTTGAGTTCATCCGGTTTGGATAATTATAGGGCTACCGAATTAGCGACGGAGCATTTACTTGGTCAGGGATATAAAAATATCGCACTCATCGCTTATAATACTGAAATGCATCATATTTTAGACCGCATATCGGGATATGAAGATACGATGAAAAATGCGGGATTAAGCGCGTATATCCATGTCTGTAAAGTCGATATCCTGAATCCAAGGCCGGGTATCAGGGAAGCATTGGAGGAATTAGTCCACAAACAGCATGTAGATGCGGTTATGTTCCTGACCAATATGCTTGCCACTAATGGATTGTACTGCTTAAATGAAATGAATGTAGAAATACCGGAGGAGGTTGCGGTAGTGGGGTTTAATGGAAATGATGCTTTTAATCTCTTTTATTCACCCATAACTTATGTCAGGCAACCGATCGAGCAAATAGCAAAAGGATCAATTGATATATTGATTAAACGCATTAAGAAAAGTAATTATAAATCGAAACTGTTTTTAGAACCTGAGTTGGTGATCCAGAAGTCATCGCTGAGACAAATGTAAAAGTAAAATCAAATTTATGAATCTACAGTGCCTGATTGTTTTTACAATTAATTGCTAAATCGTTTTAGCAATAACGGAATGAAAAGTGAGATGAGGGCAGTATTTCCGTTTGTAGATGGAGTAAGAATTATATTAATAAAATAATCGTATGGTAAACAGTAAATTAAAGCCACTTGAAGGGATTGTTGTTCCGCTTGTCACACCCTTATCCGGTGATAACCGGATCGACATGGATGGGTTGAATAATCTGATCGAGCATGTGATAAGGGGCGGTGTACATGGGATTTTTATCCTGGGCACTACCGGGGAAGCGCAAAGCTTAAGTATGAGCCAACGCGAAGAGATGATAAAAGAGACAAGCCGGATTCTGGGGAACCGGTTACCTTTGTTGGTCGGTATTTCTGACACTTCCCTTACCGATAGTGTTGCTTTGGCCCAGAAGGCATACAATTGTGGTGCATATGCAGTTGTGGCTACTCCACCTTATTATTTTGCCACGGCACAGTCTGAGCTGATCGACTATTTCGAGAATCTGATTTCCTTGCTACCACTTCCCCTGTTTTTGTACAATATGCCGGTTCATACAAAAGTGTCATTCGATCCTAAAACGATTAAGCGGATTGCACAGAATGAGAAAGTAATCGGCTTTAAAGACAGTTCTGCCAACGGTACCTATCTTCAGACGGTAATGTACACCATGAAAGATGATCCTGAATTCATGATTTTTGTCGGCCCCGAAGAAATGACTGCCGAAATGGTACTGATGGGTGCCCACGGAGGGGTCAACGGAGGCGCCAATTTATTCCCTGAATTATATGTTGAACTCTATAATGCCGCCAAATCCCACGATATTGAAAAAGTGAGGGATCTGCACGAAAAAGTGATGCGGATATCCACCGGCATTTACAGCAAAGGCAAGTACGGGTCCAGTTACCTGCTTGGACTCAAATGCGCCTTGTCCGTAGCAGGTATATGTCCTGATTTTCCGGCAATGCCTTTTACTCATTTCGGTGAGGAGTATAGAAAAATGATTGAAAAAGAGATGGTAGAAATAAAAAGTATGTTGTGAACCACCGGGGCGATTAGTCACAATGGTTTATAGATTTAACTTTTATGTAATAAAGTGCCCTCAAAACTTAATCATATCGTAACATCATTAATATATTTTTGTAAAATACTTATTTAAATAGTTACAGCGAATATTATCCACGTTATTAATCCAAAAAATGCAACAATTGTATGAGAAGAAACATCTATTATCTTTCATCCGTTTTTTTGTGTCTGCTGGTTTTCTTTTTGCCGGCATGTTCAGATGACGGATCAAAAACAGATTTTCCGCTTTCTGCCGTGATTTTTCACAGTATAGACGGAAAACAGGTTGCTTTCACAGCGCTTACCCATAGTGCTGTGAACTGGGAATGGAATTTTGGAGACGGAAACGTCAGTACGGAAAAAGATCCTGTGCATGTCTATGACGAAGGGGGTTATTATATGGCCACATTGACAGCAAAAGACAATACCGGCAACTCGGTGTCTACAAAGGTTAGTCTGGCAATTTCCCTTACCCCTTATGCTTTGTTGACAGGGGATCATACAGCCGAAGGTTACAACGGCAAAACATGGAAACTGACCATGTCACATACTGTCAACGACAAGCTGGTGAACTCCGATGCGAATTTCTCATTGCTTGCCCCCAATATTCCGTCGTTACCGGCCGGGGCTTTCAGCGTATATGTCGGAATTCCGGAGGCGTATAATGATGAGTTCACCTTTTACCATGATGGCCGTTACAGGCACAATACTACCGACGGTACCTCATTCGGAGGTATTGTATATGCTACGGTGTTGCAACAGATGGGATTATCCCAGATTACCAAAGTAGGCGGAAAAGCGGCGTTGGGACAGGATCTGTTTGCATTGACAACCTATACTCCCGATGAGAACGCCACCTTTGTGTTGAATGAGAATGAAAATTTCACCATACCAACCGCTCCTGATTTCGCCACCGGTATACAGCCTCCCGGCATACCGGTAGTGACCTATTCGAATGTGATGACGCTCGATTTTCCCAATTCGAATGCATTTATCGGTATACGGGATTTTCATCGGAAAGTGATTGTGCAGGACATCACAAGCAGTTCCATGAGGGTGGTGATGTTTATGACTTTGACTGATGATCCCAATGCAATTATCAGTATGAATCCCCTGAGTGCTATAAGCACTTCTGCAGCAATACTCACATTCGAAGTAGTTAATTAAAACTTTCAAAAAACTGTAAAATGGAAGCAAAAAAATTGCCAATGAATACATATCAAACTTGGTGTAAAGTGATGCTCTCTTTGGCCTTTCTCCTGTTATCTATAGGAAATGGTTTCGCAGAGACAACGGATACAAAACAAAATACAATAACTGTTACCGGTAAGGTTACATCAGCCAGCGACGGGATGCCGCTTATCGGAGTCAGTATCGTTCTAAAGGGAACTGCGGAAGGAACCGTCACCGATTTGGAAGGAAATTATACAATAAATGTGCCGTCAAACGCCACGCTTGTTTTTTCCTATATAGGATATGTAATTCAGGAGATAGCGGTTGAAAACCGTAGAAATATCAGCATTGTCATGGACGAGAGTGCTGAAACACTGAGTGAGGTCGTGGTGACAGCATTGGGTATCGGACGTGAGGAGAAATCACTGGGTTATTCCGTCGGAAAACTGGGCTCTGAAGAATTAGCCAAAGTAGTGCATGAGAATGTGCTCACTTCAATGGCCGGTAAGGTGACGGGGGTGACCATCAACTCCACTGGTAGTGCAGGATCTACCGTCAGCATGGTGATCAGGGGAGCGACTTCCATGAGTACCGATAACCAACCATTGTTCGTGATTGACGGTGTGCCCATGACCAGTTCGGTGAATAATGTCGGCGGTTTCGGTAGTGGTAATCTGGTCGACTACGGGAATGCGATTTCGGATATCGACCCGGAGAGTATTGAAAGTGTTTCCATCCTGAAAGGGCCCAGCGCGGCAGCACTGTACGGAACCCGTGCTGGCAACGGGGTGGTGCTTATCACCACGAAAAAATCGGACCGGAAAGGCGGGATGAAAGTGGAAGTGGCTTCAAACACCGTTTTTGATATCCCATCAAAATACCTGGATGTGCAAAACCGCTTTGCATTTGGTGCCAGGGGGTATACCGGTACTACCTTTCCCGATGGTATCATTCCTCCTTTCAGTCCCTCAGAACAGGCCGGAGCAGGCCCTGAACTGAATAAAGGGTACTGGCAGGTGCAGCCGTTTGCGCCGCTCGACGCCAATGGAGTTCCAATCCCTACGGAATTGGTTTCTTATCCCGATAACTATAAGAATTTTATTAGAGGTAGCGCTATCACCACAACCAACAGCGTGGCGATTTCAAGTAGTAGTGACAGGGTGAATTACCGGCTTGGGGTATCCAATATGACTAACAAAGGGTTGGTTCCCAATTCGGATCTCCACAGGAATAACCTGACACTTGCAGCCGCATCTGAGGTCATGAAAGGGCTTACTGTAAGTACCGATATCAACTACACCCAGAACTGGGCCGATAACAGGCCGTCCACGCAGGAAAGGGGTGCCAATCCCCTACAATGGGCCGCATGGACGCCGCCCAACGTGGATATCCGTAAGCTCAAAGATTATAATCTCGGGGGAGGCGAAGTGCTTACCATAGGTGACGGCTGGGAGAATCCGTACTTTCTTGCTTATGGCATCAATAACAGTTTTAAGAGGAACAGGCTTATCGGCAATGTCTCCGCTACATGGGACATAACTCCCAAGTTGAGCCTTATGGGAAGATACGCATTGAACAGATCGGACGAAACAAGGGAAACGAAAATAGATCCGGGATATTCCGGTGAGCCCAATAATGGAGCGTACGGAATTGTAACCAGTGAAAGCACTGAAACCAACGCCGATATGCTGGCTACCTATAAGGACCGTTGGAGTGATTTCTCCCTTACGGCTTCTTTCGGTGGTAACCTCCTCTATTCCCGCTGGGCAAATGTGAGCAATTCTTCGAAGCCGGGATCGGGCTTAATTATCCCCTATTTATATACGATCCAGAATATTGAAAACACTTCGTTGAATTATTCAAATGCCCGCTACGAAAGAGCGATCAACAGTATATATGCAATGGCCAACCTGGGATGGAAAGATATGGCCTATCTTGACCTTACAATAAGAAATGACTGGTCCAGCACACTTCCAAAAGAAAACAGATCCTATTCTTATCCCTCCGCTTCATTGAGCCTTTTGCTGAATAATATGATCGATATGGGGCAGCATGTAAATCTTTTCAAAATAAGAGGGGGTATTGCCCAGGTAGGGAATGACACTTCTCCTTACAGCCTTTATGCCACCTATTATGATGCAGGACAATGGGGTGATGCGATCCGCCTCGGAAAACCGGGGGATCTCTTAAATCCGGTACTGCTCCCCGAAAAGTCGAAATCCTACGAACTGGGGATGGACCTGAAAATGTTCCATAACCGGTTGCGGTTCGAAGGAACCTGGTACCGGGCAGATAACCGTAATCAGATCCTTAGCGTACCGTTGGCAGGCTCGGCCGGATTCAACAGTATAAAGGTCAATGCCGGCCTGTTGCAGAGCAAGGGCGTGGAATTGATGCTTGGCATCACGCCTATTCAGACCAAAGATTGGACCTGGGATCTGAATGTGAATTTCACGAAGAATAAGACCTGGCTGCTCGAACTGTCGGAAGGAACCGATTTTGTGGAGTTCTGGAATGAAGCCAGGGTGAGGAATATTGCCTACGCAAAAGATAAATCCCAAGGCAGGGATGGGTTGATCGGTAACCTTTATACCCGAAAAATATTGAGGGTGACTGATAAGAATTCTCCTTATTACGGGTATCCCCTGTTGCCGGAGAACAGTGAAGATGCCGAATGGCAATCTGAAGATGATTATTCCAAGGTGGGCAATTATAACCCCAAGTTTATCATGGGGCTCCAAACCTCTATTACCTACAAAAATTTCACGTTGAGTATGACCTTCGACTGGAGATCGGGCGGACAATATGTGTCGCAGACCTGGCGGTACCTCACTGAGGGTGTTGTCTCAAACACATGGCTCAACCAATTGGTTACGCCTCCCGATGGAATGGGTGGTGCACCCAGTCAGGCACTTCGTGACTGGGTTGTAGCCAATGCCGATAGATTGATTTATACCAACAATCCAAGGCCTGTCGGTGGGCCCACCCCTGATTTCGGCGGATTTTACAACGATTTTTATACAGGTATCGGAGCATACGATGGAGTTTTTGCACCCGGTGTGTATGGCCGGTATGACGACAGCGGTAATTTTATCCTTACCAAGGAAAACCTTGGAAATGAAGGCACTGAATTCAGGCCCTATGTGATGAGTTATCCATGGGATATCGGGGAAGCGAATATTTTCGATGCAGACTACATAAAACTGAGGGAGATTTCGTTGAATTACAGGGTTCCCGACAAGGCAGCCCAGAAACTGCGGATGAGAGACCTGAATATTTCGGTATATAGCAGAAACATCATGCTTTGGGCCAAAAGTTCCGGTATGGGGATAGATCCTGAAAGAGCTTATCAATCGGGTAGTAATGGAGGATTTAAACAAGGTGTCGAACGTTTTAACGCAGAGCCTTGGGTTGTTCCGGTTGGGTTTAAATTAAGTTTTACTTTTTAATTGAAATAATGTCATGCATAAGTTAAAGAACAGTTTTATCATATTTTTAACACTGATGCTCGGGTTTGTAGTTTCATGCAAGGATTTGGATGAACTGAATATCAATCCGAATGGTGTTGATCCGGCAATCGCTGATCTGAATTTCCTGCTGCCCACAATCCAGACAAATGTAGGACAAACCGTTTATAATATTGGGTTTGGGACCTTCTCCGGAATTATGCAGCATACCCAGCAAACCGGTTGGTTTAGCGGTTATAATAATTACGATTGGACTACCCTTTCGCATAGCTGGAACAGTTATTACAGTATCCTGATGAATAACGATGAGTATTTCACAAAGTCAGTGGAGCAAAATAACGAATTCCACGAAGGCGTTGCCCGTATCATGAGGGCTTATGTCTTTGGCCTGATCACTGATATATGGGGTGATGCACCCTATAAGGATGCGCTTAAAGCCGAGCAGGGATCCGATCATTTTATGCCGGCTTTCGATCCGCAACAGGATATCTACCATGGAATCCTTGCCGATCTCGATACGGCCAATACACTCTTGTCGAAAACAGCCGGAGAATACCGTAATATTGTAGCCAAACAGGATGTGGTTTACAAAGGTGATGTCGCCAAATGGCAGAAATTTGCGAATTCACTTGCATTGCGCTATTATATGAGATTACAGGCCAAAGAGCCTGCATTCGCGGAAGAAGGGATCAAGAGGATTGCGGGAGATCCGGCCAGATATCCGTTGATCAGGGTAGCCGGTGATGATGCCAATATCAGCTACCCTGGTACTTCTAAAGCGACATCCAATCCGTTAAATACGGTGTATGATGTGGATCCGGCAGGCGCTTATATGAGGGTGAAGATGGGAAAAACACTGGTCGATATAATGAAGGATTATGATGACCCGCGCCTTGGGGTATGGGCCAATAAGATTGCGGTCCCGCTGAAATTGGTTTCGGGAACAAATATTGACCAAGTGAATAGTAACGGTGAACGTGAAGTATCCCAGGATGTGGTAACCAAGTTTGAAAACGATTTTGGGATGAAAGTGGATTTTGATCCCGAATACGCCGGAGTGACCATTTCTCATCCGTATGTGCAGATATTCAATATGAACAATGCCAATGCGTCTCAGGGTACCGTGAATCCGTATGCCTCCCATCTGAACGACCGGTATACGAAGACTGCTGATCCTCTTGTACTGATGAGATTGATATCAGCAGCAGAGGTCAATTTGATCCTTGCCGAAGCGGCGTACAGGGGATGGATTGCCGGCGAACCGGCCGATTATTATGCTGAAGGTGTGAGGGAGTCGTTCAGAGCCTGGGGAGTAGACGCCCAATTCAGCGACTATATAGAGAACGCACCTTATGACGGGTTGGAAAGTATTATTGAGCAAAAGTGGATTGCCCATTGGACTACGGCGCAGGAAGCCTGGTTTGACTGGCGCAGGACAGGATTGCCGGCGCTGGAGACGGGTCCGGCGGCAGTACGAACAGTGTTGCCTGTCCGCTGGTATTACCATACCACTGATGAGATCAATAAAAACAGGGCAAATGCAGAAGCAGCCATCGAAAGACTGGAAGCGACACCCTATCAGGGTACAGACCAATCCAAGAACAGTGCCTGGTCTAAAATGTGGCTTTTGCAGGGAACAGGCAAACCGTGGTGATGTTTTAGAGTAAAGAGTAAAGAATAAAGAGTAAAGACTGGGAAATTGAAAACTCTTCATTCTTAGTTCTTAGTTTTTCACTTTTAGTTTTAAACCTGTAATTATATGAAATTAAGCCAGATAAGTGTTTTATTGTGCCTCTTATTGATAGAACCGGTTTTTGCAGGAAAAGCCGACCAGCCGGTGAAAGACGATCCTTACACGGTTCCGGTATCAGTCAAGTATACATTATCCCCGAAATGGAAAGATCTCCACTTCAAGAAAGTTGTAGCAGACGGGGATAACAGCATTTTTATATTGACCGATGCCGGCCTGTTCCGCGATTTTCCGGGGGAAGTCATTTCCAAGGATCTCCGGTATGCTTCGCTGGTGGACAAGTATCCTATGGATATTTGTATCCAGGAAGGGACTGGTTACCTCTATTATCTTTATCCCGACCGTTTTCTTACCAATAAACACGCCGGGACAATATGTGGCCTGTTGCCTGAAAACCAATATAGCCACATTGCAGTAAATGGTGATGATGATGTGCTATTGATAGGAAAGCAAGGAGGCGTCTTGTATAACCGGAGCAGGAAAATAAGAGAGCTGGGTGTGCCACAGGGTGGATTTGTCAGGTTGTATGTGTCGGATAATCAATTCTGGTATTTATCTGCTACGGGTATCTATTTGCTCAAGGACGATAAATGGGTAAAAATCCATTCTGGCAATAGTATGACCGCGATGGCGTTCAATGGCGACAAGATCGCGGTGGGCACAACGGATGGCTATTATGTGATAGACCGGAGCGGAAAAATCATTGAACCTCACAATAATAGGCTTCCTGTTCCCGTTATTACCAATATGTTGACGGTGGATGGTAAATATTGGTTCGCCACCGAGGGAGGTGCTTTTGTAAAACAACCGGAACGGTTCTACTATTTCGCCTCTGAACGTTGGCTCGATCAGGACAAAATCGTGGATATGGCTGCCGATAACAAGGGGAACCTATACTTTTTAACCCCGACCGGATTGAATAAGGTGCAGTTCGTACAGGAAACCCTGGCTGAAAAAGCGGAGTTCCTGCAGGATAACCTGCGCAAATATCATCTCCGCTATGGTTTTTCATCTGCTTCACGGTTGGTCGACCCCGACGATCCCACCACCATGCGCCTTGATGATGATGATAATGATGGCTTATGGACTTCATTCTATCTGGGAAGCCAGGCGTTCCGTTATGCCGTCACCAAAGAAGAAAAGGCCAAAGAATATGTATGGGAGTCGTTCGAGGCTTTTGAGAGGCTGTTGGTTATCCATCCCATTACGGGATTTTCGGCAAGGACATTCGAACGGACGGGCTATATTGCCGGAGATACGGTTCCCTGGAGGCCTGCACCCGATAAGAACTGGTGGTGGAAAGGAACTACCAGTACCGATGAGTTTGTCGGCTATCTGTTCGTTACGTCGGTGATAGACCAGTACGTGGCGCAAACGCCGGAAGAGAAAAAACGGGTAGCCGACTACATCGACGCCATTATGACCCATATCATCACCAATGATTATTATTTTATAGATTATGATGGTCAACCCACGCTCTGGGGAAGATGGAATCCCGATTATGTGAACTCATTCGCTACCACGCAGTTCGACCGCAGGCTGAACAGCACGCTGACCATTACGGGGCTCCAGCTGGCCTATAAGCTGACAGGGAAAGAGATCTATAAGACAGAGGCTTTTCGTTTGATGGAAAAGCATGGATATCTCGATAATATGAAAATATCCATGGCCAATATCCGGTTTACTTCCGGATTCCAACACGATGGAATCACCATGGGAGAGGACTGGAACCATTCCGATGATGAGATGGCATTCCTCACCTACTGGGTGTTATATCATTATGCTTTCAATGATGATCTAAAACAGGAATATGCGGCAATGATACGTGACCATTGGGAAATTGAAAAGCCTGAACGCAATGCCCTCTGGAACCTTTTGACCTATGGTACTTCAGGTGATATGGACTTGGAATCCACCATCTGGTATTTGCAAGGTTTTCCCAAAGACCGTAACCGTTATGTGATAAAAAACTCGCACCGGAAAGACCTGGAATTCCTGCCGAAAGATATCCACACCAATTTCAGGGAGCAGACAACGACCGAACTTATTCCTAAAAGAGAACGCCCCATGAACCGGCATAATAATAATGAGTTTATTATTGACGGGGGGCGGGGAGCGCACCAGCAACTTACCGGCGATGAATATCTGTTGCCCTACTGGATGGCGCGTTTCCTGAATGTGATTTATTGATTTACTGATCCCGATAAATCGAGATAACTTGTCCCGACAAGCCGGGAAGTTATGATGATTCAACAACTCAACAACCAAATAATTGATTATAAGATGAAACGGAATTTAATTGTTTTTTTAATTGCTATTTTTTGCTTTGTTGTAAGTTATGCGCAACAAGCTGTTACACCTGAAACGGCACTCAATGCCTATGTGCATAATGATGACCCTACCTGGGGATGGGAAGTGCGGAACACATACCAAATGGATGATACAAAGGTTTATTCCTTGTTGTTTATTTCTCAGAAATGGCATGGCATGCTGTGGAAGCATGAATTGATTATCTTTGTCCCGGAGTCTGTAAAACAGGATGGCGCACTCTTGTTTGTTGACGGAGGCTCGGTAAGCGATGGCATTCCGAGATATGCAAAGGAGGACAATGCTTTGTTTATGTTCCTGTCTGCCCTGGCTAACCGCAACAACGCCCTTGTGTGTGTGTTGAAACAAGTACCTAATCAGCCCCTTTACGGTGACTTGAAAGAAGATGCATTGATCTCCTATACGCTCAATGAGTTCAGGAAAGACAACGATTACTCCTGGCCGTTGTTGTTCCCGATGACGAAAACTGCCTACAAAGCCATGGATGCGGTACAGGAATTTGCCACTCAGCTGTTGGATCAAAAGATAAACCGTTTTCTTGTCTCTGGGGCATCGAAGCGTGGATGGACAACCTGGCTCACAGGAGCGCTCCAGGATCCCCGTGTGGTGGCAATTGCACCCATGGTAATCGAAATGCTCAATATGCCGGCCAGTCTCGATTACCAGAAGCAGATCTATGGAGAATACAGTGAAGAGATCAATGATTATGTCAAGCTGGAAATTCCGCAGGCAATGCATAGTGAATTTGGGAATGCCGTCGTACAGATGATAGATCCTTATTCCTATCGGGATAAACTGACAATGCCCAAAATGATTTTTATGGGGACAAACGATCCCTATTGGACCGTTGACGCCATTAAGCATTATATCAACGGTATCCCCGGGCATAACCTGTTGCATTACGTTCCTAATGCCGGTCATGGTTTGGGAGATAAGATACAGGCTTTTGGAGCACTTGGTGCCTTTTTTGCCCATACGTTGAACAAGGTGGATTATCCTACCTGTGAATGGGATCTGGTGGAGAAAGGTAAGAATATCGACCTGAAAGTAAAGGCCTCCACAGATAACCTGGTGGGCGCCACACTCTGGAAATCGGTCTCCGACACCAGGGATTTCCGCAAAGCCACCTGGGATAAAAGCGATCTGCCGCTTAATGCCAAAAACAAAGCGGCAGTCGATGCAAGGGTTCAATATCCGAAAAAAGGATTCCAGGCGTTTTATGTGGACCTGACCTATAAAGATCCCCATGGCGATGAATATACTGTCAGTACACGGACGTTCGTTTCAGATAATAAAAAGGTATTTGTACAGTGAAAGTAATAAAGGGCATAGGTATTTCATTGTTGGTTCTACTTATCCTGTGCTGTGTTTACGCCTATAGCAATATGCGTGACCGTCATCCGGGATATAGTGTCGACTTGAAAATAGAAAGCAAAGAATCCGGAGTCATGCGCGCCGGTTTTGCCGCGGTGACGATCACTCCAGGGTACATGGAGCCCTGGAGTGATGTGGATGACAACACGCGTTACGAACCGAAAAAAGGAGATACTTATGAGGACCTCAACGGGAACGGCAAGTTCGATACCTACTGGATTGCCGGTTTCGGGAACAAGGTTGCAGCCCAGGGTGTACATGACGATCTGTGGGCGAGGACAATGGTATTGGATGACGGCAATACCCGCCTTGCGGTAGTGGCGGTGGACGTGATCGGCATGTTTCACCCGATGGTAGTGGATATCCGGGAAATGTTGCCGGAAGAAGCGGGAATCACCTATCTGGTGATTACATCCACCCATACTCATGAAGCTCCTGACATGTTGGGCCTATGGGGAGAAACCCCCTTTAAAAGTGGAGTGAACAGAGAGTGGAAAGAGTATGTGAAGAAACGGATTGTTCAATCGGTGGTGGAGGCTGTGGAAGCGTTGCGACCTGCCCATTTCCGGTTCTCGCAGAACCTGACCGAAGGAATGGTGACGTTGAAAGACACCCGTGAACCCTATGTCTTCGACGAAGGACTCAGGATGATGCAGGTTACCGATGCCGAGACCTTACAGACGCTGGGAACGCTGATCCAATGGGCCAATCATCCCGAAACATTGTGGAGTAGAAACCTGCTTATTTCTTCCGATTTTCCCCACTATCTTAGGGAAGCCGTCGAGAAAGGCGTCTATCATGGAGATAGCCTGATTAGAAAGGGTGTCGGTGGCGTTGCCGTTTACGTGAACGGGGCAGTGGGCGGACTGATGACTACCCACGCTACGATGGAGGTACATGATCCGTTCATTGATACGGTATACGTGGAACCGTCGTTCGATAAGATCCGGGCACAGGGAGATACCCTGGGGTTAATCATACTCCGTACGATGCAGGAAAAGGCGGTGGAGGTACGGGAAGCCGGAATCAATCTGCGTGCAAAAACGTTCGTACTTCCTTTGAAGAACCGGCTGTTTCAATTGGCTGCTGCTATCGGGATCATGGATGCGGATATGACCGGATGGATGAAAAAGCGTACCGAAGCTGCCGTATGGAGCATCGGACCGGCCAGTTTCCTCACTTTCCCGGGTGAGCTCTATCCCGAGATACTGAACGGAGGGATAGATGCCCTGCCCGGCCGCGATTTTGAGGTCGATCCGCAGGAAACACCGCCTCTGCGTGACCTGATGGAGGGAGAGTTCCGTTTTGGTATCGGCCTGGCCAATGATGAAATCGGCTATATAATCCCTAAAAGCCAGTGGGATGTGAAGAAGCCGTTTGTCTACCGCGACAAAGCATATTACGGTGAACAGAACTCATTGGGAACTGAGACCGCTCCACTTTTGCATAACGAATTGCGTCAACTGTTGGAGGAGTTACCTGGTACTCCCCTACTCTCTTCTAAAGTTGAACAGGCCAGGGATGCACTGTTAGAGCGGATCATTTCTGAAGTACCGGCAGAGAAATTGAATCAGTTGACCCATCAGCAGCTACTGGGTATGATCAGTGAAGGGGAAAAAGAGGCCTTCGCCAATGAGCATTGGCGTTTTACCGTGGATAATCCCGCACTGGTATCGGTGATGCGGTACAAAGGGCAGGAGATCGTTCCTTTCTGGTTGGAGGAAAAAGGGTTTCAGAAAACGGGCTTAACGGTGTCAAACGAAAACTACGAATACGAAGTATGGCAAAAGGAATTCCCCGCCGGAGAGATCAACCTTGGGATCAACGGCTTCGACCTGCACCGGGTAGTTTATTTTGTAACGATAGGACCGGTTCCAGGAAATGAAAAGCCGAAGATCCTGCATCATTTTCCCGAGAGGTGGAAAGTGATCCGGATGGAAAAAGGGGCGTATACTTATAACGATTGGGATGAATTGGTGATCGAACAACTACCGGAAGAACTCGAAGGGCATACGCTGTTCACCACTATCCGGGGCCGTGCGCGCGAAGCCGCCATATTGAATTCTTTCAGGGAGACAGCTTATCCGGCATCTCCCGATGCGGACCAGGTTATGCTGACATGGTGTGATGATCCGGCTACCACACAGGCGATCCAGTGGAGAACCGACACTTCGGTCGATAAAATGACACTCCGCTATTGGAATAAAAACGATGGTAAAGGAAAATTCTCGGAAACAGAGGCTTCATACCAACTGCTTAGTGATCAATATATCTATAACGATCCGGCAATAAAACATTGGGAAGTAAATATCACGGGACTCAAATCCGATGCAGAGTATAATTATCTGATATATAATCTGGAGAACGGAAAAGAGAGTATAATCCATACATTTCGGACCGCACCGGTGAAAAAACGGCCTTTCAGTTTTATCCATCTGGGTGATACCCATAACGACGATATTGTGGAGAAAGTACTGAAACAGGCGGTGGAAGATGCGCCGGATGCTGCGTTTCTGGTACATTCGGGCGACCATGTAAATACCGGGTTGTTCCGGGATCTGTGGGATAAGTACCTATATTCCGGAAGGGATATCTTTCCCCGATTGCCATTTCTTCCCACCCTGGGTAATCACGACAGCCAGGATGGCCTGCCTCCTACGCTCTATACACAACTTTTTATGTTGCCCAATGAGAGAGTTTGCGGTTTGTCCCCGGAAAGAAACTATGCTTTTTCTTACGGAGATGCGCGTTTTTATATGATCGATGCGACGGGTGATGTGGAGAAGATTGCCTGCTGGCTCGAAAAAGAGCTCAGCCAGACCAAAGAGAAATGGAAAATAGCCGTCACCCATTTCCCGCCTTATGCGGCGGATGATTCTTATCCTGAAATACGCCGGTCATGGTGTTCCCTGTTCGACCGTTACCATGTAGATCTCGTGCTGTCGGGGCATATTCATCAATATTTCCGCTCCTATCCCATTTATAATGAGCAGGTAGTGAATGACCCGAAAAAGGGAACGATCTACCTCTCTTCGGTGGTCGTCGAGCCCCGCAAACCTGAGCCGCCATCCGAAAAATACAATGAGGTATATGCCAATAAAGGGGGACTGTTCCAGGTTATCCATATCGATCACAATAGCCTCGATTTTACAGCCAAACGATATGATGGCACGGTCGTGGATCAGTTTTCACTCAAGAAATAAATATTGTACTCCTATGAAACAATTCAATCATATCATTATCCTATTGGCAGCTCTTTTCTTTTTAGGATCCTGCACGCAGAAAAACACGATTGAAGAACTTATCTTGACCGATAACTGGTATATCCATCCTGCTGAGGAATTGAGTCAGGATGGAGCGGCCTTATCGGTCTCTCCGGTAACGGATAACTGGATAGAAACATCTTTACCCGCTACGGTATTAGGGGCATTGTGCAATGCCGACATATACAAAGATCCCTTTTTCGGTACGAATCTGGAAGAAATTCCGGTAGAGCAGTTCAAACAACCGTGGTGGTACCGGACTTCTTTCGATTTGAAGGGGTTTGATCCGGAAAAGGAACAGGCGAAACTGCTGCTTGACGGTGTCAATTACAGCGCCAATGTATGGCTCAACGGGTATCAGATCCTTTCTGCGGACACCGCCTTTGGTGCGTTTCGCCAGTTCGCCTGCGACATCACCTCTATCGCTTTGGAATCGGGGAATAACCTGACGATTGAGGTATTGCCTCCGCAACCGGGTGATTTCTATATGGGTTTTGTCGATTGGGCCCCTGTCCCACCCGACCATAATATAGGCGTCTATCGTCCTGTAAGGATCAAACGGACCGGGAAAGCTTCGATCGACCGGCCCTTCGTGGTAACGGATGTGAACACCGAAACACTGTATGAAGCTTCTTTCTCTGTTTCTGCGGAGCTGACCAATCACCATTCCGAAACCAGAAAAATGACCCTGGAAGCCAGGGTGGAAAACAATGTGGTCAGTGAGACTTTTATTGTGGAAGCGGGTAAAACTCTTCTTGCTGAATTGACTCCGGAAAAATTCAAAGAACTGACTATACAAAATCCCCGTCTCTGGTGGCCTAACGGGTTGGGGAACCCCGAAATGTATACCTTGCACCTGTCACTGAAAGAGGGTAATACGCTCTGCGACACGGCAATGGTTCGTTTTGGTATCCGTACAATTGACACTTTCCTGAATGAGCAGGACGTCAGGGGATATAAAGTAAATGGAAGGGAAGTACTGATAAAGAGCGCCGGTTGGGTGGATGACCTGTTCCTTCGCGATAACACCCGTAGTAACAGGGCACAGATACGGTACGTAAAGGAGATGAACCTGAATTCCCTCCGTTTTGAAGGTTTCTGGGGAACAAACCAGGAGATATACGACCTGTGTGACGAGAACGGTATCCTGCTGATGGTCGGATGGAGTTGTCAATGGGAGTGGCCCGATTACCTCGGTCTGGCGATGGAAGTGCCGGAAGAAGACGAGAATATTCCGATCAATGAAGGAGTCGATAAATACGGAGTGAAGATCACACCCGGGCAGGAACAACTGTTATCGGACATGTTCAGGGATCAGTTGTTATGGCTGCGCAACCACCCTTCTATTTTTGTCTGGGCCGTAGGAAGCGATGCCATGCCCAAACCGTCGCTGGAAAAGAAGTATGCGGAAACAATGCAGAAATATGATAAGAGCCGCTCTTTACTGGTTTCGGCCGGCGATTTTACCAGTGAGCTCTCCAGAATAACAGGAATGAAGATGAATGGGCCTTATGAATATGTCCCTCCTGTCTATTGGTTCGAAGATAAAAAACTGGGAGGCGCTTTCGGTTTCAATACTGAAACAGGTCCGGGTCCACAAATACCCCCGATTAGCAGCATCAAAAAGATGATCCCGGAAGCGGATCTTTGGCCGCCGTTGAATGCGATGTGGGATTATCACTCAGGACGGAAAGACTTCAACAGTGTGAAGGTATACCTGAACGCGCTGAATAAAAGATACGGGACACCGGAGACTCTGGAAGAACTGGCCATGAAGGCGCAATGGGCGAACTATGAAGCCATACGGCCAATGTTCGAGGCATTCGTGGTGAACCGTCCGGTCGCCACAGGTGTGGTGCAATGGCAGTTGAATTCGGCCTGGCCGGAATTTTACTGGCAATTATACGATTGGTATTTAATGCCTACCGGCGCATATTTCGGTACAAAGAAAGCGTGTCAGCCGGTCAGTATCATTTACAACTATCATGACAGGAAAATCTATGTTTCCAACGATATATTGGGTGATATTACCGACCATACGGTCAGGGCTACCTTGTATGACAGTCGGTCCCAGGTACTGTTCGAACAGGGGAAAAAGTTATCCGTGCAGGAGAACTCATCTGTCGTTTTTACCGAATTACCGGAACTACCCGATAAAAAAGGGACTTATTTCCTGAATTTGACCTTGCATGACAGTCAGCATAAGCTGGTCGCCGACAATTTTTATTGGTTGTCGGGCCAGGAAGACCAGATGGATTGGGA
>ERZ778021.358-NODE-358-length-87752-cov-8.725794_pt1 | contig 87752 bp, 86 predicted proteins | sample MGYA00375751_ERZ778021 | MGnify/ENA primary metagenome ERZ778021 (study PRJEB29350, sample SAMN05389814) | bioreactor metagenome | isolation source: Thiocyanate stock bioreactor | place: South Africa: University of Cape Town | collected 2013-08-29 ... | reverse complement strand
TAGATCCGGTATTTGCCGGAGCCAGGGGCAGGTTGAAAGGAACGGCCGCTTCGGGTACGGTGGTATTTACCGTTACCGTAAGAATATCTTTGGGCATGATCTTGGCTTCATAGATCATGGCTGTTTCCTTTAATTGTTTATCGGGAAGTTGCTCTGCATCTACTAAATAGGGGATGTTTTTGGTTGATCCGCATGAGGCCAAAAACAGGCATAAAGCGGAAAAAAATGACAAATTAAGGATTTTCATACGTTTTTATTAAAAATTAGTTTCTGTTGTTCAATCATTTAATGATAAACAAAGCAAAGATACTTTATATTTTGAAATTAACAGCTTTTTGCATAAAAAAAACAGCAACCGGAAGGGTTGCTGTTTTTTTTTTAATGTTTGTAACCGTACTTCTGACTATAGCCGTATCTGTACGAGTATTTATAGCCGTACTTGTAGCTGCCATAGCGGTTTTCGGGGATGGTACCGTTAAGCACCACGGCGATGTTGTTGAGACGAGCATCGCGCTTGATGCTGTTGAGGAAATGAACCGTGTCTTTCTGAGTTACATTCTGTCGCATAACATACACCGTATTGTTGGTCACCCTGCTTAGGATGAAGGAGTCTGACACCACTCCCACCGGTGCGGAGTCGATCACGATGTAGTCGAATTCGTCTCGCAGACGGGCGATAAGCTCATCCAAGGAATTCTTGGAAAGAAGTTCGTTGGGGTTGGGAGGAATGGGTCCTGCCTGCATGATGAAGAAATTGGGGAACAACTCGTTTATAGCATCGTGATAATCCTTACAATGACCCGCCAGGACGGAGGTAAATCCTATGCTGGTTTTAGGAATGCCGAGATCATTATTTATCTGCGGATTACGGATGTCGCCACCTATAAGCAGCACCTTCTTATCCATCAACGAGAGACTGCGCGCCAGGTTGATACTTATAAAGGTTTTTCCTTCGGTAGGGACGGTGGATGTTACCATGATTACCTTCTTGTGGGGTTCGTCCAGCATGAACAGCAAGTTGTTACGCAGGGTACGGAATAGCTCCACTTCGGGACTGTCGTCGTTGGCCTTTACCACCAGAGCGGTTTCCATCTTGGCTTTAATGATAGGTATATCGCCTATCACATCGATTCCCTTAAGCGGTTCGAGGTCGTCGATGTTCTCTACCCGGGTGTGGAACAGGTCGCGTACGAAAATACAGCCTACGGGTACAACCAGACCTACAAGGAAAAAGGCCATCAGGATGAAGGGTACCTTGGGGGCTACAGGGACATCCGTTGTAAACGGACGTGTTAGTATCTTAGCCTTAGGTGCGATGGCCGCCTGGGTGAGAGCGGTTTCCTCTCTTTTCTGCAGCAGGTAGACAAAAAGGTTGTTCTTAACCTCCTGCTGACGCATGATGTCTTTGTACTCGCGCTCTACCGAAGGTATACTTTGCAAACGTGCGTGTGTTACGGTATACATACGGTCGAGTTCCTTGATGGCGATCTCGTTGGCGTGACGTACGTTGGCCAGCGATGAGTTGATAGAGCCTCGCAGGGAGGTTATCTGATTCTTGAGCTGAATAAGTGCCGGGTTGCTTTCGGACGACATGGATTGTAGTCTTTCTTTCTGCAAGAGCAGCTGGTTGTATTCGTTGATTACGGTTACCAGTCCGGCGTCTGTAACACCCAGGTTGGGAATAAGCTTGCTTCTGTTTTCGGGACGTTTGATAAAGTCTTCGACAAATCGCACCAGATTAAGCTGGGTTTCGAGTTCGAGACGTTTCTGCTCGTTTTCGCCCGTCTGACCCAGGTAAAGCTGTGCTTCGGCCTGAATATCGGTAAGGTTGTTTGCTTCGCGGAATTTCTCTACCTGATGTTCCACATCGCCTAGCTCTACGGATATATCCTTGATTCGTTCTTCAATAAATACAGAGGTATTGCGTGATACCATGTTCTTGTCGCTGGATGCATCGTCGTTGTAATAACTTACCAACATGGACAGGTAGTCGCGTCCTTTAGCTTCGGTTTCAGTACTGTAACTAAGGGTAAGTACGGTAGATTGTTTGGTTGACGGCTTGATTTCAAGCTGCTCGCTCATTTTACGGGCCATCACCATTGGATTGCTGATTGTAGCTTCAAATTCGTATGGTTCTGCCGTAAATTTAGGGTCGGCATGCTTGTTGGCACTCACATAGAAACGACCCATCGGAAGTCGCAGATAGGTTGGCAGGGTATCTACCTTGGTGGTTAATTCGGAACCCCGGAACTCGCACAAAACAGTATATCCCTTACCCGATGGAGTAAAGGTGAAGGTGATAGGAGCCGGAATGGATTCGGGCTCTATATCTTCCCATCGGATGTAAACGGGTGCATTTTGGTAAAGTTCGTCGGCCCCCATCCAAAATTTACCGGTTTTGCGGTATTCGGTATAGAGTTCGAGGGATGTGATGGCCTTGACAGACAGGTCCGGCGATTTAAACGCTTCGATCTCGTTGTCTACGTTGTTCTTACCTCCTCCCATACCAAGGTCTTGCAGCAGCATCATCTCTTCGGGGGCGGAATTCTCGTCTTTCAACAAAACCTTTACACTACTCTGATAAACAGATGGTTGCGTTTTGAGATACAAGACTCCGGCTCCGATAAAAAGGAGAATACTGAGCAAAAACCACTTCCAGTACGACATGTACTTAAGAAAGATGGCCAATAAATCTAATTCTTCTTCGATTGGTTCGGTTGTCTGGTTTACTTCTTGTTGCATTACAGATTACTTTAAATTAAATTACATTAGGTTATATAGATGCATTTTAGAATGATTTCGTCCACGCTGTTTCATTCAAAAATACTAAAAAGACATTAACAAATGTCAAAATAACTGTTTACTCTCTTAATAAGGGCGCAAAGATAAGGGTTTTATTATTGAAAACGGGCTGTTTGTTATCTTAAACAGGTGTTTTGATAATTAATAAAACCAAAGAATACTTAAATTTAATTCAAAAGTCAACATTCAATCATTTAGAAGGGTGCTTTGATGTGAAGTTGTTAAAAACAGGTCTATCTTGCAAAAAGAAGGTTTATCCGGCACATGGACAAAATTTATATAATACAGGTACGGGCCTGAAGATGTTATACCAGACAGCCGATGTGCTGAACGGAATGAACAAGGAAAAGCTGACTGTTACCGTGGATAACCGCAAAGAGGATTGTGGCACGGAGGTTTGTATTTTCATTCCCGCTAATTATAAAATAGAATAGCAATATGAAGTCGGCTTTAAATGTGATAGTGGTGGATGATGAAGAGGTGGGAATCAGCCGCCTGACGGACGCTGCCTGCTGTTGAAGCGTACAACCAAAGCGGAGACGATTCTGAAGTATTCGCAGTCGTTCGTCCAGATTAATCAATATCAAATTGTAAATATCAACTACATGAGTGCCATACAGGGAAACAGGTGCTGTCTGCTTCCGCCTTTTCACCAGCGTACGGAACAGTTGCTTATCTCGTGAACCTATTGAAGGCTCTCCAGCTTCGCTTCAATTTTATTTGAATCGAGCCAGAGAGTCTTAGGGTCCAAAGAAATGGGTCGTGTTGAGGTAGATTGTTTGTTATTTATTAGTATGACTGATGAAGTTATAGTAACACAAATCAAATATAACAATTGTCTTTCCGTATTGCAAATACGATTTTAACACACCTTTCCTATTAATAATTAAAACGGCCTTAATTTGAAAAATGAGACTTGCATGGTTTAAATACGCCCCTGTTTTCTGCCATTGATGCTTACCATCCTAATGTAAAAATCGGATTTAATAATATGAACAGACTCATCTATAAATATAACAGCAATTGAAGCTTGATGTTTATTAAATTACATTATTAATTGTATCTTTGTACTTCAGACTAATAATGAAGATCAATGAAAACATATAAATTGTTTGCTCTCTGTGCAGCAGTACTCCTTCCTTCCTGGACGGTTTTTGCACAGGAAGAAACCCTGGAAAATACTACCTCATGGAAAGCCGAAGTTTTTGCATCGGCAGCTAGTGGAACAATTACTCCTTTCTGGCTTGCCAGCAACCGATACGGACTTGTTCCGCTGGATGCAGGCAACGGCTATGGACTTACAGGTATCACGCATCATCAAAGTTTGAATAAAGATTGGAGCTGGCAGGCCGGTCTCAGTCTGGCCGCCGTAGAACCCCGTTACCGGAATATACTGATCCAGGAATTCTTTGCCGGAGTATCCTATAAAAATTTACGACTTACCATCGGCAGCAAAGAGAATCACACCTCCTTATGGAACAAAGCATTAAGTTCCGGCGACATGGTTCATTCGGGTAATGCGCGGCCTATTCCGGAGCTTAACCTGAGTATGCCGCACTTCACCCTGGTTCCTTACACAAAGGGTTGGCTGCTGGTAAAAGGTGATTTTGCCGTAGGGAGATCGTTCGATGAATCCTACCTGAAACAGACTGTACGCCCAGGCACTACGTATGTAGACAATGTGTTATGGCATCACAAATCCGGCTATCTGCGTCTGGAAGATACCAAAGGAAATTTCCCCGTTTCAGCAACCGTTGGTCTGCAGCACTGGGTACAGTGGGGCGGAACATCCAGTAACCCTAAAATTGGAAAACAACCCCAATCCTTCCGCGATTTCATTCGTGTGGTTACCGGCAGCGAGGGTGGCGAAGGGGCTACTCTGTCCGACCAGATTAATGTATTAGGGAATCATTACGGATCGTACGACATGGAGCTGGCCTATCAGGGACAGAAGCTGTCGGCAAGAGCGTATCATCAGTGGTATTTCGAAGATAAATCGGGGATGGAGCTGGCCAACGGTACCGACGGTCTGTGGGGTGTTGAGGTGAACCTTCACACCTGTAGATGGGTGCAGAAAGTGGTGGTGGAACATGTGGTTACACGCAACCAAAGCGGACAATTCCATTTCCTTGAATTTGATCACGACAAGTATCCCGGACGGGGCGGCGGTGGCGACAGCTATTACAACAACGGCGAATATACCACAGGAGTTTCTTACTTTAACAGAGGTATAGGATCTCCGTTAATTCCTTCACCCGAATACAACGAAGACGGAACACTTGGATTTCCCAACAACCGCGTAAGTGACTGGCATGTGGGGATATCGGGCGAACTTTCAACACAAGTATCTTACCGGCTTCTTGCAACGGCTATGAACACCTACGGAAATCATGCGCGGCCGTTTCGCGACATCAAACAGGGAGTATCTGGTTTACTGGATATTACATACAAACACCCTAAACTTGAAGACTGGCAATTTACAGGAACGGTGGCTGGAGATGGCCGCGAACTATTTGGACGTAGTCTGGGTGTAGGAATCAAAATTACCAAGACAGGTATTCTGAAAAACTGGTAAGGATTTTACCTGTATTTTTCCCAAAGAGCGGATGCAATGGTTTGGCGTGTCTGATCGGCTAACAGCTCAAGGCCTTTACGATCGGGCACCAGGCCTTCAGTAGACACCGGAGGATGAATGATAAGCTCCATCCGATGGCGCTTCAGGTTCAGGCTGCCGATGGGTAATATTTCAAAAGGACCGTTTAAGGTAATGGGCACCAATGGTAATTTCAGATCGGCAGCCAGCTGATAGGCTCCTTTTCTGAAGCGGATCATCTTACCATCATATGTACGCGAACCTTCCGGAAAGATAACGATGGATGTTCCGTTTGCCAGGTATCTTTCGGCTTTACGGATCACCTGGACCGAACCACCCCCTTTTTTATTCTCCACAAAAATAAAGCCGGCAGCACGACAGGCAGCTCCTACAAAAGGAATCTTGCCTATCCCCTCCTTCATCACCCATTTAAAGGGAACACCCAGAAATCCATAAATCAGGAAGATGTCGAATGCCCCCTGATGGTTGGCTACAAATACACACGATTTACCTGCAGGGATATGTTCGCGGCCACGAACCGTAACAGGACAAAGAGCCAGGTAACAGGTAAATCGTGACCAGATTCTACCTGGCCAATAAGAGAAAACAGATTCATTTCCAAGGAAGCATCCCGCCATTGTAACAAGGGCTGTAAGAAGAGTAAGCACTAAAAAGACTGGCACAAAGATGAGCCATGTATAGAGGATGTATAGGATGCGCTTCATGGTGTTTCGTTTAGTTAGCCAAATATAAATGCAATTTTTGGGGCTTTTGCTATTTTTATTCTAAAATATTTTTGCAGTAACTTTATTATTACTTTATTTGCACCTAGAAAGAAAATAATTATAAAAAATCTATACCCATGAATGAATTCATTAAATCACTGGGAGTGATTGTACTCCTGATTGGCGTACTTGTACTAATTGGATGCATGTACACAGGAGCTGCATCAAATTCTGCTTTATTACTTGGCTTAGGTCTTATTATCGGTGGCTTTTTGTTCCACATCTTCCTTAATAAAAAGGTTGAATAGGATTTAAAGATTGGTAAAAAAGAAAAACGGGTTACATTTATAAATGTAGCCCGTTTTTCTTTTAATATATCAGCTTATTTCTGCAGACTCAGCCATTCGGCCAACGCTTCTGTAAACTGTCTGTTCTCGTCGGCTGTCTGCGTAGAGATACGGAAATATGTTTCATCCAGTCCACGGAAATTCGAAGCATCCCGTATCAGGATTCCATAAGTAGACAACAACCAGTTTTTGAGGTCGGCTGCTACACCGGTCTTCAGTCTCACCAGGAAGAAGGTGGACGCCGTAGGAAGTACTTCAATCCCATCCAACTTATTCAGCTGGTAAATAAATTCGGCTGTTTCACGCTGCCATTTACGTACAGGCAAAGTAAACTGAGCCGGATGAATCAGAATATACTTACTGGCTTCGATCGCAAATGCATTGATTGACCATGGAATCAGGTATTTGTTGATACGCTCTGTAATGTCCGACTGGGCAATGAGGTAACCGATTCGAAGTCCCGGTATATTATAGGCCTTGGAAATAGACTGTATGATAACCAGGTTCGGATTGTTCTTAACATCTGCTGGTTTTAACAGATCTTCTGTAGTAAAGGCTACATAGGCCTGGTCCACCACAAAGATAGTATTGCGGTTCGCTGCTATCAAAGCCAATAATTCCGAACGATGAATCATCTTTCCATCCGGATTGTTCGGGTTACAGATCCAGCAGAAATCCTGTCCTTCAAAAGAAACTTCCTGCAAATCGTCTCCTGTCGAGAAGAAGCTTACCTTATGTTCATGCAAACAACAAGCATCCTCGTATTCAGAAAAAGAGGGAACTGCAATAAGTGAACTGGCACCTCTCCAGGCTTGGGCAATAAGGTAAAAGGCACTGACAGAGCCATTGGTTACCACCACATTTTCTTCATTCACTTCGTGCCGGCGGGCCAATAATCGCTTAAGTGTGGCAGCATCGGGCTCGGGATAACGGGAAAGCTTGTCGAACTGTGTGTTCAGATGCTCTTTTAGTTTTTCCAGATTTGCGCCATGCCAGACATTGGAACTGAAGTTGATCTTCACTTCTGTCTGAGAGTTAAAATAATCGTCACCGTGACCGAATAGCATAATTTTATATTTTGTAATTAAAAATTCCGGGAGTAAAAATACAGGCTACAAAAGTACGAGTTATTTTTTACTTTTCCCATTAAAAGATTTATAGATTGCATCCTGGATACGTGTACGGATATTCATGGAAGCAAGTGAGTTGTTTGCTCGGGTGGGGTGCACCCGGTTACTCAGGAATATGTAGATGAGCCGGTTATCCGGATCGATCCAGAAACAGGTCCCCGTATAACCGGTATGGCCATACACCGACCGTGGAGCAAGTAGTCCGCAGGAAGAAAGTCTGGGATTCTCCGGCCAGGGCTTGTCGTATCCCAGTCCCCTGTGCGAATTAGGTGTCTTACTCTGGGTAAAGAGACGGAGTGTCTCCTGCTGAAGGTATCGTTCGCCGCCATATACCCCTTCATTCAGCAACATCTGCAGCAGCTTGGCCAGATCGTTTGCATTGGAAAACAATCCCGCATTGCCGGAAACGCCCCCCATAAATGCGGCAGCCTCATCGTGCACATAGCCCCGGAGCAATTGGCGGCGCACAAAAAAGTCGTCTTCCGTAGGAACAATCCACAGACTGTCTATCCGGGTAAGCGGATTATACAGGGTGTTTCCTGCACCTAATGGAGCCGTGAAATAGCGTCCCAGGATTTCATTCAACGGCATCTGCATCTGTTTCTCGGCCACCTGTTGTAACAAAATGAAGTTAATGCAGCTATAAAGGTATTTACCGGGAGTCTGTAACGGCGATTGGGCTATTATGCGGAAAATAGTATCCCGAAAGGTATTATTCAAGTAGAAATTACGTGCCACCTGGGTGGAAAAACCGGGGCGTAACGTATCGGAGACCAGATCGGAGCGGTACCGGAAGGTTGTATTTACAAATGAATTGGCATCGAAACGTCTGGGGTGTGCCGCATCTTTCTTAGAGCTGTACAAGCTGCCCCGGAAAGAGGAGGAGTCGATGGCCGAAGTATAAAAAGTAATGGAGGGCACCAGTCCGGATTCGTGATACAGAAGGTCGCGGATACGGATGTCTTTTTTATTGGAGTTCTGCATGGAGGGTACAAACTCGGCCAACCGGCTGTTCAGGGTGAAGCCCTTCTTCTCGTAAGCCTTCATAAGCGCGGTAACAGTACCGGCCGCCTTGGACGACGAGGCCAGGTCGTATACCGCCCGTTCAGTTACAGGCTGCAGGTTGTCGTAGGTATAATAACCGAACGACTTGTTGTAAATGACCTGTCCGTCTTTTGCCACCAGCACCTGGCATCCGGGGAAGGCTTTGGCACGAAGTCCCTCTTGCACAATACTGTCAATTTCGGCAAGCTTAGCCGGGTCGAGACCGGCGGCTTCGGGCTCCTGATAACCCAGGCGGACCGGTTCGGTGGCGAGTCCCGATCCGGCAAAATATAGGTCGGGTATGGTAACCGATAATTTGCCTTTACCCGCTATACCTCCAAAAATCAACTGGGCTGCATAAGTCTGGGCTGCATCCGTATTTTCGTATCCTACAAGCATCCCTTTGGCATTGTTTATAGAAGCTGCATATTCTTTACAATAGTAGGGAAGCGTAAAGAAAGTGAGCACAACCGGCTTAGCAGCCGTGAGCTTACGAAACGCATCGTTCTCCGGTATCCGCACCGTATGTACGCTGCATAAAATAAGATCGTAGGTATTGAGTTGCTTGTATACCCTAGCTATTTCGGCCGGACTCGACGTGCGGGAGATTTGGAAACAGGCCACCGAATCGTAGCGGTTCAACATGGTCTGAAACGGATTTCCTTCGCTTTCGCCAATGGCCAGTGCAGCAATCTTTTTGCGTGCCAGTGCCCTGACCGGCAAAATATCGTTGTCATTCTTCAGTAAGGTAAGTCCCTCGGCATTCAACCGGTTCACCAGGTAGGCGGCATGGGAAGTGTTGATCCGGTTCTGCAGACCCGCAATCTCCACCGGCCGATAATTAGACAGCCCCGCTATGTATTTGTATTGAAGAATCTTAATGCACTTCGACTCGATATCCCTTACATCCAGCACTCCGCTGGCAACGGCCTCCTTCACCGCTGCAAAATCCCTGGCAGGATTAGCCGGAGCCAGCAGCACATCGTTTCCAGCCAGCAAGGCCAGTACACACGAGTTGGTACTTGCAACAGAGGCCCCCTTCATTGCCAGAGCATCTGTAAAGGTGAGCCCCCTGAACCCCAACTCCTCCTGAAGCAATCCGGTAACTACCTCCTTGTTAAGAGAGGTAGGGAGCGGCGACCGCCTTCCCAGAACGGGTACGTATAAATGGCCGGTCATCACCCCTGCATATCCGTCGCTGATATATCTTCTGAACGGAGGCAATTCAATGCTGTCCAACCGCACCCTGTCGTGAAAAACCGAGGGGAGGGTGTAATGCGAATCTTCAAACGTATCACCGTGACCGGGAAAATGTTTGGCTACGGAGATGATGCCGGCCGACTCAATTCCGGCGGCATAAGCACTCCCCCGTTCGGCTACAGCCTGCGGATCTTCTCCATATGAACGTAATCCGATAACCGGATTTCCGGTGTTGCTGTTTACATCCAGCACCGGCGCAAAATTGATATGGATACCCATCTCCCGGCATTGCCGGCCAACCTCCTCACCGTAAGCGCGTAAAAGAGAAATATCCTCGATGGCTCCCAGCATCATATTCTGAGGGAAACGCGGGGTACCCGTGAGACGCATCGACAAGCCCCACTCGCCGTCCAGCGCCACCAGCAAAGGGACGCGGGCCGTTTCCTGCAATTTATTGGTAACTGTTGCCTGAGTGACGGGATTCCCGGTATGGTAGAGGATACCTCCTATCTTCTGTTCCTTTACATAGGTAAGCAGCCGGTTCATATTACGTGTGTTGGAGGAGGGATCTGCTATGACCATAAACAGCTGGCCGATTCGCTCTTCGGGCGACAAGCTGTCGAATACCGAATCCACCCAGTGGGTCATCATCGTTTTATCTGCTGCCTGAAACAGCGCAGGTTCCGTCTGCGCCCCTGCCTGCAGACTTAAAGTTCCTAAGCACAAGGCAATTATCAACTTCTTCATCATACTCTTTCTTTTCATACCTTCAAATATAGATAAAACTTCGCTCTCTTCAAAAAACTTATTCTTGTATTTGGTTAACTCGCAAATGTTTCGTTACTTTGCACCGCTTTACGTAATCTCTGTCGGGAAAAGTAGCCCGTTAAATTGCGTTTCGTTAAAAATCAATTCAAAAAGCTATAACACGATGGACTTAATTAAAATTGCAGAGGAAGCATTTTCTACAAAGAAAGAGCATCCTGCTTTTAAGAGTGGCGACACAGTTACCATTGCTTACCGTATCAAAGAAGGTAACAAGGAACGTATCCAGAACTACCGCGGCGTAGTTATCCGTATCTCAGGACACGGTGACAAAAAACGCTTCACAGTTCGTAAAATGTCTGACAACATCGGTGTAGAAAGAATCTTCCCAATGGATTCTCCATTCATCGACAGCATCACCGTAAACAAAGTTGGTAAAGTTCGCAGAGCGAAATTGTATTACCTGCGTGCTCTTACCGGTAAAAAGGCAAGAATCAAAGAAAAGAGAGTATAAGAATCACTCCCTTTTTGAAGAATACAAAGAGGTTGCTCCATACGGATGCAACCTCTTTTGTTATTTAGACCCCCTCTGTGTAAAACTTTACTTAAGTAAAATAAAAATTAGACTTAAGTATAAAAAAAAATTATACTTAAGGGTAAATTAGTTATCTCCACTATTGTTCGGCAGCAATCCATCTCTTAAAGACGGGTGTTTTGGTTTTACTTATTATGATCCGTTCCGGAAGGGGAATCTGTAGATTGACCGACAACCGGCTTCCAAACCACAGATCGATGTCGCGGATTGCCTTTCTGGCAATGATAAACTGTCTGTTGGCTCTGAAAAAAGTATCTCCGTCCAGCTGCTCACCCAGTGCATCCAGGGTACGGTCTACCGGATGCACTTTCCCATCGGCCGTGTAGGCCATCACCTTTTCATTCAATGTATAGAAAAAGCAGACCTCATCAACGGGCAGCGGATAAAACTTATCTGCTTTGGTTATCAGCAAATTCTTCAGCAGATGGCGGGTACGGATACTATCGTTGGTGTGTTCGATATGACTGTTGCGCTCTTCGCTGGTAAGCCGCCTCAGCTTTTCGAGCGCCCTGGCCAGAGAGGCCGTAGTAACCGGCTTTAGGAGGTAGTCGATACTGTTTACCTGAAAAGCCTGCAGAGCATAGGAGTCGAAGGCCGTTGTAAAAATAACAGGCGACGGTACGTCCACCTGTTCAAACAGACCGAAGGCCGAACCATCCGCCAGATGAATGTCCATAAAGATAAGATCCGGAGCCGGATTGTTCCGGAACCAGTCCACACACTCCTCCACGCTTTCAAGCTCGGCGATTACATCCACCTGAACCACCTGGTTTTCGGTCAGCATAGCCCTCAGACTTGTTACGGCAGCAGTTTCGTCTTCAATAATAACAGCTTTCATAGATTATCAATTTCCTTTACATTTGGGATCCGTACTTACCAGTGGCAGAAACACTTTAAAATATTCCTTCCGGTTGGAGATTTCAATATCCTTGCCGGTAAGCATCCGGTAGCGCCCCCATAGATTTTTAAGTCCCAGTCCTCCCGGTTCGGGTTGTTCCCGTTTAGGTTGGATGCGGTTCGAAACCACCACTTTGGCATCCGATGTGGTATAAATATCAATCTGCAGGGGATATTGTTTACTAATTACATTATGTTTCACTACATTTTCCAGCAACGGAAGAATACTCAAAATGGGTAGTTTATACAATAACAATGCCGGATCTACCTGTATCGAACTCGAAAACTTACCTTCGTACCGGACCTGCAGCAGATAGGTATAGGCCTTTACAAACTGTAATTCTTCGGCAAGGGTGACCAATTCTTTGGTGTTGCTTTGAAGGACGTACCTGAATATACCCGACAGCTCATCCAGATAGGTAAGGGTCTGCTCCTGTTTCTGCTGTCTTACCAGCGAACTGAGCCCGTTAAGCGAGTTGAAAAAAAAGTGAGGATTGATCTGTCCCATCAATGCGTTGTAACTGGTTTGAAGTTTTTCCGATTTAAGTTGTTCGTAAGCCAGCTGCACTTCCTGTTTGCTGCGGAGCGAGCGGATAAGCACAACACTTAACATGGTTACCAACATCACAAAAAGATGCTCCGTAAGCAAAGGCATAAAAAATGGTTTGCGCGGAAAAGGCATCCTGTTACCACCTTCAGGCAGCAACGTTCCATCCGGTCCAGGATGCATGGAGGCAGTAGCAGCCAGATCTGCCGGAGGAGCATGGTGGAAGACAACCCTCTCGGAAGGGAAAGTATCCAATCCAAATAAATCGTTCAGAAAAAACTGCCTGGCTGTAGGGAACAGTTCGCTCATTCCCCAACCGGCCAGCAAACCTACTATCAGCATGGTGATGATTGCTCCATATTCGGCCCCCTTAAACAACCTGCTCCCCAAAAGATAGGTCTGTCCGCTTAGTATGAACAGGATAAATGCAAAAAAGAAGAACCATCCCAGGGCAAACAACAACATATATTGCCTGTCGGGTGCCGAAGGAAATGAACTGGTAAAACCGGTAAGCATTTCGTAACTCCTTGTAAGAAGGGGGAAATTCACAAAAAGGCTCAGCAATCCGGATACCACAATCCCCACAAGCAGATCGTTTGTTTTTGATTCCATAGAGTAGTAATTAAGCTCGTCACAAAAATACAAGAAAAAAGGGCAATCAATCCTATCCTCTATTCCGTTTCGCCGCTATACCCGGGCGATTCACCCTTAAAATAGACCCTCTGAACGCCGGTTAACCTTTCTTTACAGAATAATCCGCTTTTTTTGCAGCAGAACTTAAAATCATAGGATCATGCTTAAATGTATTACATTCGACGGAGATGCGTCCACCCTGGACACACTTATGAGCTATTTCGAGAAACTGGACAAGGCCCTTGCCGACGTACACGAGGTATTACATAAGGAGACTGCAGAGCTGCCTGTTTTCGTAAAAGAGGGGACCCGGATCATCCGTCTGAAAAAAGAGGAGATTCTTTATCTGGAAGGGTATGGCGACTATGTTAAAGTGCACCGCACAAACGGTAAACCGCTGCTATCCCAGGTAAGTCTGAAAAAATTTGAAGAGTGCCTCACCGATGGCTCCTTCTGCAGGGTACATCGTTCGTACATCGTGTCGTTGCCTCAGATTAATTACATTGAACGCAAACGTATCAAAATAGGCAATGATCTCATTCCTATAAGCGAATCGTATATGCCGGCATTCCTGGACCGGCTTTCCCTGCAGGAATAAGGCTGTCTTCCGAATGTTAGCAAAGGGATGGAACCTCTGTATGGTTCCATCCCTTTGTCTTTGTTATAGCTTCACCTTATAGAATAATTCGCTCAGGGTGTATGAAACGGATAAGCCCAGGGCAGACGACCGCAAGGTATTACCGGTAAGCTGCGTATTATCGTAAAACAGGGCTGCATGGATCCGTCCGTTGGATACAGGGAAACCCAGTCCGGCACTCACCCGCCACGAAAAGCCGTCTTTACCGGAAACAGACAAGTAGGGATTGGACAGGCTTACGCCGGCTTTATAAGATACGCGGCGCCAGTATGATTCCGACTGATAGGTAGCCGGCAAATAGCTGATTCCGGCCTTTACCTCGTGTACATCGCGAAAGGTAACCCGGTTATCTGTCGATACCAGCGTACTGTACTTTCTGAAGGTATAATCGGCGCCATAAGTGATCCGTTTATGGGTAACCGATGCGCCTACTCCCACAAAGGGAGGAATGTATTGGGTGAGGGACTTCTGAGATCGCTCCGTTGAGGCCGAACTGGTCAGCACCGTTGTTGTGTTATCCAATACCAGCTTTTGTTTATATCCAAAGGTCAGCCCCACGGTTACACCCAGATCGTTTGCCAGCTGCTTTGTATATTGCAACCCAAAGCGGGCATTAAATGCGTTGGTGTACATTTTCTGGGCAACCGTCATCGACTCCTGTGTTTCGGTCTGCGTAATGTTCCCGAAAACATAGCTCAGGGTGACACCCAGCGAAAGGTGCCGGCTCAGCAGGATGGCGTTTGAAAGCGAAGTGGTGGACAGTCCCCCGCTACCTTCAAATGTACTGTAGTAGTAACTTCCGTCCGTCCCCTCTACAGGCTCTTTGGTTCTGAAATAGTAACCTACCGTACTGTAGGGATAGACCCCTGCCGACATATACCAACGTGGCATAATCCGTCCGCCCATGGAAAAGGAGGAGAGATTACCGGAAGTGGCATTCGTATGGGTTCCTCTGGAACTGTACCACTCGTTCTTAACAAATGCCGTGGCATCCGCTACCAGACGCAGACTATCGAGGCCTGTCAATCCGGCAGGGTTCACACTGTTGATAAGTATGGGATCGCGCATACCGACAGACACTCCGCCCATGGCGGCATGCTGACCGTATTGTCCGTCGGTGAGCTCGCCGATTCCAAACATTGAATAGGGAGAGGTAGTCATATTCTGACTGCTGATACCCGTGGTATACAAAAGACAGATGGAGACGATCAGGAAATGTATTTTATCAATAACTTTCATAAATGGTGTATGTTAACTGTAATTTGAGCGGGTTTTTCCCTTTCTGACTCGAGAATGTGAGATTCTTGAACGAAGAGGTATAGTGGCTTGAGGGCAATACCAGCTGCAGATTATGCTTATTCATCCCGAAGGTTCCCAATTCCTGTTGCATGAAACTGGTTACATCGAAATAATAATAGGTATTTTCATGAAAAGTCTCATCCTTCACCAACACTCCGCCCTGTACCTGGGTCCCCAGGTAGTCGGTTACGGCTTCGGTAACCACATTGTTCTCGTCGGCGATGTAAAGGTATATGCTGTCCGGCAGGGCATTAAGCTCTGAATAGGTTCCTATTTCCGGATAAATACGCAACATCGCATTCTGTATCTCTACCTGAACCCCTTGTTGCAGGATATTATTCAGGTAGGGAAATTCCAGACGGGTATACCAACCCAGTCCACCAGCCAGCAGCCCTCTGTCTCCCACCTGAGCCGAGGTAATCTCCTCCTTCGGACTTGCCGGATCCGGTAACAGGGAACCGGAGCGGTTGTGATCAAAATGATTAAACTGGGTGGAGGTATTGGGTGATATCACCATCGACTGGGGACTTCTTAACTCGTCGTCCACATGATAATACAACGTAAGGGCAGACAAAGTATCTCCAACCGAAAAACCCAGCAGGTTTTTACTTCCCGATTCGGCTACCAGGGCGATACCCTTAAAATATTCCTCAAACATATCGTCCGAAACAGACTCGTCACGGTTATGGAACCGGGTAAGCAATTCTTGTCCGAGTTGGTCGGAAAGACGAATCTCAACCGGTTCCCCCCTACCCGGATGTGGCTTGAATGTTTTCTTTCCCAAAGCATTTTTCCCATAGGAAAACGAGGAATGGGAGTACAGATAATCGTTATCATTCAGTACCACTTTTTCATTTAAAGGATACACCGAAAGGGTTTGCCATTGGGTAGTATCCCCCAGGTAGTATCCGTTGTAATAAAGTTTAAGTACCAGCGAATCGAGCTTTACCGTCTCTTCAATATCCGTACTGTATGAGGGCCTGCTGTACGGAATATAGCTCATCGAAGCAACCGTACCCCACAGAGTATGAGAGTATTCACCTACCAGGATTGTCTCCGTTCCTGAAGTCTCCAGCGAATCGATCCGGACATTGGTAACTGTAACCGAAGAGGTGTCTGCCGTGACATTCCGAAAGGATGAATCAACCAGATTCTCGCCAAAGGTAGCACCTTCGTCGTAACAGGAGGGTAACGAGGCAAACAAAAGCATCAGTATTGCAAATGTAAAAAATGTGCGCATATACGTATATTTTACTTTTTTGAACGCAAATAACGAAGTTTAGGCAGCGGCTTGCAACTTGAACTTACAGATTCCCCCACTTAATCCACCAAACTGATATATGGGCTGGTAAACGGACCCAACATGCTTCGTACGCCGTTGACCGATGCTTCGTCGCATTTGAACGATTCAACTACCCGGACTGCCGATTTAATTTGGCGGCAAAATAATATCTCCATTCTTTTGCGACAGAAAATTGATATAAAACGTATATGACACACAAAAAATTAGTGACCTTCCTGTTGGTGATGCTTCCTTTTATTATGGGTGCATGCAGCAGTGATGAAGACGAAGATTTAATAGGTACCTGGTACCGTGTATCCGACTTTGACGGGCTGGCGCGCAGTGATGCATCGTCCTTTACAATCGGCAACAAAGGATATCTTGTTTGCGGATACGATGGGAAGAAAAGGCTGTCTGACTTGTGGGAATATGATATGGAACAGGATTTCTGGACACAGAAAGCCTCTATGCCGGGAACTGCCCGTAATTCGGCCGTTGCTTTTACTGTAAACGGCAAAGGATATCTGGGAACCGGTTACGACGGAGAGAATTACCTGAAAGATTTCTGGGAGTACGATCCAACTTCAAACCAGTGGACACAGCAGGCCGACTATCCGGGGTCGGGCCGCTATGGAGCCGTTGCTTTCGGTGTGGGGAACAAGGGATATATAGGATGCGGATACGATGGCAACTACCTTAAGGATTTCTATGCCTTTAATCCGGCAAGCAACTCGTGGGAGCAGATTGTGAGCATCGGCGGATCCAAACGAATGGGAGCAACCTCGTTTGTAATTGACAATGTGGCTTATGTTTTATGTGGACAGAATAACGGTGAATATGTAGACGATTTCTGGAAGTACGATGCCCAAAGCGGTCAGTGGACCCAGCTGAGGGATATCGCAGATACTTCGGACGACGACTACGATGATGAGTATAGTATCGTTCGCACCAATGGCGTAGCTTTCGTGATAGATGGTGCTGCTTATTTAAGCTGTGGTGAAAGCGGAAGTGTGCGCAGTGATAGCTGGAAATATTATCCCACAACCGATTTATGGGAGAATGTGGCTAAATTTAAGGGAACGGCGCGAACGGCAACAGTCTCCTTCTCCAACGGAGAAAGAGGTTATGTGACAACGGGTAAAAGCAGTACATACCGCTTTGATGACATTTGGGAATTACACCCATATGAATACGATGATGATGAATATTAAGGGTAAACAGGCCCTTTGGGGTCTGTTACTGCTTCCGTTTGCATTTCTATCATTCTATCTTTTTTCCGGAAAAATGGGAACTCCGGAAAAGTCTCGGACTGCGTTGCAGACGGTACGCACTTCCGATGGATGGGGATACAATATATCTATCGATAAAAAGATAATAATTCATCAACCCACCATTCCGGCAATTGATACTGTAATGGCATTTCCCTCTGAAGAAGCGGCTAAAGCCGTGGGGAATATCGTTCTGAACAAAGTGAGAAATCACGAAAATTTCACTGTAACGCGGGAAGAGATTACACACACTCTCTCTCTTTTTTAAATATAAGGTTCTATACTGGGTAGGCTGGCTAGGGGATAGTCGGCCTTCTCATTTTAGACTTATTCACTTTTTATATCATTATCTAACACTTCTGCAAAGAAAAAAAGTATCTTTGCAACGAACTAAATTGATAAGCACAGGAACAGCTGGTTCGCTATATTTCATAATAAAGTTACTTCGTATGAAAGAACAGAATCTGCCTTACGAAAAAATACTATTGGAAAAATTGAAGAAAGGCGATCAAACAGCCTTCTCTTCTATTTTTAGGCATTATTACAGGGATATGGTATTGTTTGGCGGAAATTTTCTGGCAGACAAGAAGGACTGTGAAGATGTGGTGCAATCCATTTTTCTAAAATTATGGAATGACAGGGATGTAATCCAGATCGACACCTATTTGAAATCTTATTTACTTACAGCCGTTCGCAACGGGTGTCTCAACGAAATCCGCAGAAAAGGATCGGATCACGAAGATTTGTCGGCAGCAGATGTTGAGCTGAGCGAAATTACAAGTGAATACGACACCAACAACTACATGCTGTATTCCGACTTGAATCAACACCTCGAAAGGGCATTAAATAAACTGTCGCCTGCCATAAAAGAGACATTTCTATTAAATAAATTTGAAGGGCTGCGGTATAAAGAGATAGCCGCTCGTCTGAATGTTTCCGAACGAACCATCGAGGTACGGATTGCCGCCGCGATCAAGTTCTTGAGGAGCTATCTGAAAGAATTCTATCTTCCCGGTTTATTTTTAATTATAATATCATTAAATAATGTTATTTCCTTGTGGAAAAAAATAAACTGATCTGTCTTATTATTAAGCGTATATAAATGAACACAGACAATTACATAGAATCGTTGGTAATTAAATACTTGTCCGGACATTGTACGGAGGAGGAAAAAGAGGCTCTTCTTTCCTGGATAAAGGAAAGCGAGGATAACCGCATTCAATTCGAAGCCCTCAGAAACATCTGGCAAGGATTGAATCCGGCCTTCAACCCCGAAGAGATAGACGATCAGAAAGCATTGAATTCCGTATTAAATAAGATAAACAAACTACACTGGACTCAGCACCCTGTGGTTGTTTACTGGCAACGTTCTGCTGCCATACTGTTGCTTCCGTTGCTTTTGTCTCTTATTTATCTGCTCGTTTCAAAAGAACCGGAAAACATTACGCAGCAAGAGGTGTTCGCCCCCTACGGTACTTTTGTGGAAGTTAATCTGCCAGATAATTCGAAGGTTTGGCTTAATGCAGGAAGTTCGCTTAAATACCCTACCCGCTTCACTAAGGGTTCAAGAAAAGTTACGTTACAGGGTGAGGCATTCTTTGAGGTTGAGTCGTATCCCGAAAATCCTTTCACCGTACATACCGCCCGGGTAGATGTAAGAGCCACAGGTACCGCATTTAATGTGGAAGCCTATCCAAAAGATTCGATGACTTCGGTCACCATGGTAAAAGGGCGGATCGGAATGGCCATCAATCAGCAGAAGCGTTTCGATTTGTTTCCGGGAGAAAGGGCCTCTTTCAACAAAAATACCCTTCAATGTAAAATTGAAAAGACCGATCCATACAAATGGTATGCCTGGAAAGACGGCCTGATGGTTTTCAGGGACGATCCGCTGGAATATGTGTTCAAACGTGTGGGGCAAACATTTAATGTTGAAATAGTGGTGATGGACAAGGAAATTGCCAACCAACCCTACCGGGCAACCTTCAAACAGGAGTCGCTCAGCGAGATTCTACGCTTACTCCAACTATCGGCACCCATCCGATATGTGAATTATAATCAGGAAACGGCCAACGAATTGGCTCTTAAAAGACGGAAAGTAGAAGTTTATAAGTTGAAAAAATAAAAAAAATCATTTCTTATTGTGGATTTTTAGGGCTGGACTGTCTTATTCATAGAAGTAAAGAATTTAAACCTTATTTACTATTTAAACTTTTTAGCCTATGACATGATACAAAGCACTATTTTTTAGCAAGCTTAACAGATAGAAGGGAAGGCCTCGTACACCCTCCCTTCAGGTTGTTTAGCTTTTAAGTTTCGTTAACCTGTTTTTTCAACTAAACAATACAAAAATATGAATTCAGTTCTGATTAATGAAATCATTCGGCAAGGATTTGCCGCCAAACAATTTCGGATTATGAAATTATGCTTGTTATTCCTTTTATGTGGTGTATTACAGGGATTTGCCTCCAGCTCGTATGCACAGACCACCACACTATCCATGAAGTTATCGGATGTATCGATTGAAGAGGTGCTGAACCAGATCGAAGAGCAATCTGACTTCAGATTTCTGTTTAACAAAAAGATGGTAAATGTAAGCAACAAGGTATCCATTTCTGTAAAAAAGAAAGACATCACACAAATTCTGGATCAATTATTTGAAGGACAGGATGTAGCCTACACCATCAGTAACAAACAAATCGTACTGAGCCACAAAAACAATGTGCCTTCTGTAGCCCAGCAGTCAAAAAAAGTGACCGGTGTGGTGAAAGACCGAAACGGCGAAACCATCATTGGTGCCAACGTGGTGGTTAAGGGTACGCAAAACGGTGTAATAACCGATCTTGATGGTAAATTTTCAATTGAAGTGGCTAATCCCAATGCCGTATTACAAGTGTCGTACATTGGATACAAACCTCAGGAAAGTGAGGTAGGCAACCGCTCATCTATTGAATTCGTATTGGCTTCTTCTGTAGAAGAGCTCGACGAGATTGTTGTTACGGCTCTTGGTATCAGACGCGAAAAGAAAGCGTTGGGATATGCCATGCAGGAAATCAAGACCGATGGTATGAGTGAAAACCGTTCCGAAAGTGTGGCCAACATGCTGCAGGGTAAAGTTGCCGGGGTACAGATTAACCAATCTACAACCGGTATGGGTGGATCTACCCGCGTTGTTTTACGTGGTACCAGCTCTTTGAGCGGTAATAACCAGCCTTTGTGGGTGATAGACGGTATTCCTGTAAGTGATAATGTAACAGACAAAGCCAATCAATGGGGTGGCGTGGACTATTCCGGAGCTGCTTCCGAAATCAATCCGGAAGATATAGAAAGTATTTCGGTTCTGAAGGGAGCCAACGCGGCTGCTATGTATGGATCAAGAGCTCAGAACGGAGCTATTATCGTTACCACCAAGAAAGGTAAAAGCGGTGCGATGGTAATCGAATACAACGGAAACCTGAGTTTCAGCGAAGCCTATAACCCGTACGAATATCAGAATGAATACGGACAGGGTTCTGCCGGGGTGTTCTCTACCAATGCGAAGGGTAGCTGGGGTCCTAAAATGGATGGAAAAACAACTATAGCCAACTGGCGTAATGAATTCTACGGAGACTCCAATTACAGTGATTATGCCTATGCGCCGCAGAAAGACTATGTTTCCGATTTTTACAGAACCGGATCTAATTACACAAATACGCTGACGGCCTCGGGAGGTTCTGATAACCTGACAGCCAGATTCTCTTTTTCTGATTCCAGAAACCAGGGTATCACTCCGAATCATTCGCTGAACCGTCAGTATTATGATTTGAATACCCAGTTTACCAGCAAGTTTATCGACTTGAGTGCAAAAGTAAACTTTATGCGCCAGAAGGCTAATAATCGTCCGGCTCAGGGAGAATATGGTGTTATGAAGATGTTGATCAACATGCCGAGAAGCATCCGTTTACAAGACCTGCAGAATCCGGTTGGTCAGGACGGACATATTGTAAACTGGTCGGGACCGAACAATGAATATCTGAATCCTTATGCACTTACATTGCCTGCCAACGGAAACCGCGATATCCGCAACCGTTTGATCGGGAAAGTACAGATGAGCGCCAAATTTACAGATTATCTGAAACTTACCGGCCGTGTGGGTGTTGACTGGTACAACGACCAGATCAAGAACTACAGCACGTATGTTCAGTCTTCTCAGACTTCGGACGGTAGTCAGTATTGGAATACACAAGCTACAAACCAGGAGTTCAATGCCGACCTTATGTTGAACTTCGACAAACAATTCAATGATTTCAGTGTAATTGCCAACGTAGGAACTGCAACCACTTATTTTACATGGAACAATCTTTCCGGTTCGTCTGGTATATTTAATATCCCTTACCTGGTTGCATTGGCCAATGGTAGAAATCAGACCGTATCTGAAGGTTATTCAAAACAACGTGTCAACTCTGTATTGGGAAATGCTACAGTAGGTTATAAGAGTGTGGTTTATCTGGATGTAACAGCCCGTAACGACTGGTCGTCTACCTTGCCATCAAACAACTGGTCTTATTTCTATCCGTCGGTAAGTTTATCGGGTATTGTTTCGGAAATGGTTGACCTGCCTGAACAGATTTCATTCCTGAAAGTGAGAGGTTCGTGGGCCAAGGTTGGTAACGATACCAATCCGTACGTTTTGTATAACGTGTATACCCTGGGTAAAACAAACGGTAATATCTTGAATGCTACCACGTCTTCTACCTATCCTTTGTATAATCTGCAACCAGAAGAGACTACATCTGCAGAAGGTGGAGTTGAAATGAGAATGTTTAACGGTCGTTTGGGATTTGATGTTACCTACTATAACTCAAACACGGTGAATCAGATTCTGAATGTTACCATGCCCGGATCGTCTGGTTATGAATTAAAAAGCATCAACGCCGGTAAAATGGCCAGCAAAGGTATCGAAGTGATGCTTACCGGTACGCCGATTCAGACAAAAGACTGGAACTGGGATATCACACTGAACTGGGGTATGAACCGTACGGAATGCGTTGAACTTGATCCTACCTTGAAACGTTTTGTGCTGGGTGAAACCCGTGTTGGAAAAGTGGTGGTTGACGAAGGCGGACGTTTTGGAGACATCGTATCCAAAGCTTACAAACGGAATGCAGAAGGACGAATCCTTATTGGCGACAACGGAATGCCGATTTCGGAATCGGACAAGGTGATCGGTAACATGACACCGGATTGGACCGGATCATTCTCTACTGCATTACGCTACAAGAATGTATCATTCAATGCATTGGTAGACATTCGTTCCGGAGGCAGCTTCATCTCTACAACCGATATGTATGCATGTACTGCAGGTACTTCAGCTAAAACCCTGGTAGGCCGTGGAGCAGAAGGTATGGTTATTAATGGTGTTCTAAACTCAACCGGTGCCGAAAACACAAAAGCGGTTAAGGCGGAAGATTACTACGCAACCATTGGCGGTGCCTATGGTATTGGAGAAGAATTCCTGTACGATGCCTCTTATGCTAAACTACGCGAACTTTCTTTGGGATATACGCTTCCGGCTTCATGGTTGAGAAATCTCCCGATCAAGAGTGTAAAATTATCAGCCGTTGGTAGAGACCTGTTTTACATATTCAAAAATGCTCCTGTAAACCCGGAAGGTTCATTCTCCCGCGAAGATTATGCACAAGCATTTGAATATTCTTCTTTACCTCCTACTCGCTCCTATGGCTTTACTCTAAATGTTAAATTCTAATTCGTGATACAACAATGAAACTATCCATAAAAAAATTAAGTGTTATTTGCCTCATTGGCAGTTTAACAGCAGGTTGTACGGGTAATTTTGAAGAAATGAACAGGAACCCGTTGGCTGCTACCGAAGTAAGTCCGAGCCTGATTCTCCCTAAAATGATTGACTATGGGTTCAATTGCCGCTCATGGGAATACCAGGTGGGAGACAATCTGCATACCAATCTGTATGCACAGTATTTCGCCAATACAGCCTCTTACTTCCCATCCGACCGTTATGAATGGAAAGATGGCTGGGTGAAAGATGGTTTTTGGCGTTCATACTACGTATACCTTTCAAAGAACCTGCATGAAGTGCAGGCTATGTTGGACAAACACCCCGAATACGATAATATGTATCAGGTAATGCGTATTATTTCGGCCATGGGAGCTGCCCGTACTACCGATTGCTTCGGTGATGTGCCCTATTTTGAAGCAGGACAAGGTATTATTGAACCCAAATACGATGCTCAGAAAGATATTTATTATGATATCTTTAAAGAGCTTACTGAGGCTGCTACTGCCTTGAAAAGCAATAAAGCGAACCAGCTTTCGTACGGCAACGAAGATATTCTTTTTGGAGGGGATCTTACCAAATGGGTGAAATTAGCCAACTCGCTGCGTTTACGTTATGCTTTACGCTTATCATTCATTGATCCGGCCAAAGCAAAAAGCGAAGGTGAAGCTGCATTGAAAGAGAACCTGATGAGCAGCAACAGCGACAATGCCGCCATCAAGAATGCAGAAGCAAATGCAGGTCACTCCCTGTGGACCATCAGTTTCTGGAACGAATTCAGAGCCAGTAAGACAATGATCGATATCATGCTGACTGAAAGTTCTGTACAAGACCCCAGACTACCCCTTTGGTTCAGTCAGACTCAAGGATATGCCTACGGAACTTCTGAGGTTCAATACCGTGGGGTTCCCAACGGATTACCTGCTTCCGAATTAACGAAACCGGAATATGCACCTGTAAATAATTCCTGCATCTGGGGATTATATGTTTACCCCGAATGGAATCAGAAAGCTAAAGGGTCTGTACAGGAAGGAAGCGTTCCTCAAGGTACTATCGTGAAACCTCAGGTAATCATGAACTATGCAGAGGTTTGTTTGCTGAAAGCAGAAGCTGCCTTACGTGGCTGGGCAGGCGCCGGAGATGCTAAAGAAAATTACATAGCAGGTATCCGTGCTTCATTTGACGAAGCTCGTGCCGGTGTAAGTGCCTCACTCTATTCTACAGCTGCCGACGATGCTTATATTAACGGCGGAGATGTAAAATGGGATGCTGCTGCAAGTTTTGAAACCAAGCTGAAGCAAATCATCACCCAGAAATGGATTGGCATCTATCCAAATGGTACAGAGGCGTGGACCGAATTCCGCAGAACAGGTTATCCGGCTCTTGCTCCGGTGGTTCAAAGCGACAATGAACTTATTAAAGCTGGCGAGTTTATCAAGAAGTTCCGTTATATCGATGACGAACGGAATCTGAATCATTACTCAAAGGAAAGTTCCCTTAACCAGGGAAAGGGCGACGGACAAAATGTTCGTGTATGGTGGGATACGAACCGCTATAATTAAATATATGGATATCAAGGGGGAGAGCAAGCTCTCCCCCTTCTTTATTATTGTTCACTTTGTTTAATCCTTACACTCAATTCATATGAAAATATTCAGATTTACTCCCATCCTTCTTATTCTTTTCATTGCAGGATGGTCTTGCTCTCCAAACGCAAGAAATTCTTTTCCTGATAACAATGCCTTGTCGCAAACACCCTTTGTTCCAACAGATAATGGATATAAACTGGTTTGGATGGATAGCTTTGACGGCACAAAACTGGATACCACCAAATGGAGCCTGCGCGGACTGGGCAGCCGCAGGATCGGATACAACGACTCGTCGATGGTTAAAGTGGAAAATGGCAATCTATTATTGATGTACGACATTAAAGGCGACAGCATACTGGGAGCCATGATTGGTTCGGAAGGTAAGTTTGAAACTACCTACGGTTATTTTGAGTGCCGTGCCGAGCTGCAGAAATCAGTAGGCCCCTGGGCTGCATTTTGGATGCAGTCGCCCAAAATATCGGAGGGAAGAGATCCGGCTGAATACGGTGTTGAAATGGATATATTCGAATACTTTAACGAATTAGGTCCGGATACCTTATCGCATGCCTTACATTGGGCTTATGGTCCCGAAATGCAATCGGTGGGACCGCTTAAAAGCGGATTGAAGGGACTGGATAAAGGTTTTCATACCTTCGGGTTTGAGTGGACCGAAAAGAATTATGCCTTTTACATTGATGGTCTTAAGTTTTTTGAAGTAAACGAAGGAATCTCCAAAATAGATCAATATATAATCCTGAGCATGGAAATAAGGGATAAACTGGAAGGTTTCAAAAAGGCCGTAGCTCCCGATACATTCAAAATAGATTATGTAAAAGTCTACAAAAAATAGCTTATAATCAGGCCGAAAAGAATAATTCATGGTTAAAATACATGAAATAACCGGTTTGTTGAGTATTAATTTTCAATTTCACCGTATATCTATCATAAAGTAATCATTTTTACTTTCATATAATAATAGGTTCAATAGGGGAGCGAGCCGGCCAGTGATTGGTCGGCTCGCTTGTTTTGATATTTCAGTTTTTTTCTGTAACATTGTTCTGCAATAACATCAAATAATAAACCGGACTCCATATGAACCTTTCAATACTACTGGTAACAGGACTACCCATTGATAATCCTGTGCTAAAATTCCTGTTAATATTACTTATCATATTATTCGCCCCTCTGTTGCTCAACAGGTTGAGAATTCCTCATTTGCTGGGGCTGATAATTGCCGGAGCAATTGTGGGACCTTTTGGTTTTAATCTGATGGAACGCGATAGCAGTATTATTCTTTCGGGTACAGCCGGATTGCTTTATATTATGTTTTTGGCAGGATTGGAGATAGATCACGACGATTTTAAGAAAAACAGCCGTAAAAGTCTGGTATTCGGCATGTACACATTTCTGATTCCTATGACTTTAGGCATCCTTACCGGGGTATACATACTCCAGTTTTCATTGATATCATCGGTTCTTCTGGCCAGTATGTTCGCTTCACATACCCTCATAGCCTACCCTATTCTAAGCAAATTGGGGGTTACCAGAAATCGGGCGGTAACCATAACCATTGGTGGTACTATGATTACCGACACCCTTGCGTTACTTGTGCTTACGGTAATTGTTGAAATGTCCAAAGGGACAGTCGGCCCCTCTTTCTGGATTAAGATTGTTATCTCTCTTCTTATTTTCGGATCCATCGTATTGGGATTGTTTCCAATCATAGGGCGTTGGTTCTTTAAACGCTTTAACGACAATGTTTCACAATATATTTTTGTTCTGGTAATTGTATTTACCGGAGCATTTCTGGCCGAACTTGCAGGTATCGAACCTATTATAGGTGCGTTTCTGTCGGGGCTGTCCATGAACAGACTCATTCCCCGTACATCCGCTTTGATGAACCGTGTGGAGTTTGTTGGAAATGCCATCTTCATTCCCTTTTTCCTGATCGGAGTGGGTATGCTGATTAATTTCAGATCTTTCGTCAACTTCGAAACCATTAAGGTAGCGGTAGTGATGACGATTATAGCCACCCTTGCCAAATTTCTGGCAGCCTGGTTAACACAAAAGCAATTTAAATATACCAGAGACGAACGCGATATTATTTTTGGTTTGAGCAATGCACAAGCTGCCGCTACCCTGGCGGCTGTCATTGTAGGTTACAATGTAATTACCGGAACCGACAGCAACGGGGCACCCATCCGGTTATTGAACGAGGATGTGCTAAATGGAACAATCTTCATGATATTGGTGACATGTACGATCGCCTCTTTTGCTGCGCAGAGAGGGGCAAAGAATATTGCCTTGGAAGAATCGGCAGACAATGGGGATGCCGACGTTATGGAACGCGAACGGATTCTTATAACCGTAAGCAACGAGGAAACAGTAGACGACCTGGTGCAGTTGAGCGCCTCCATCAAGCAGAAGGGGAAAAAATCGCGGTTGTTTGCGCTGAACGTAATCAGCACCGACGATTACGATGATCAGGCGGATAAAGATGCCCGGAAGATTCTGGAGAAAGCTATTATCCATGCCTCTGCTACAGATAATCGGTTGAGCGACTTGCTAAGATATGATACGGATGTGGTAAACGCGATTACAAATACGATTAAAGAACAAAAAATTACCTATCTGATAATGGGATTGCATCAAAAGAAGCAGATTACCGAATCCTTCCTGGGGAATCTTACCGAACGTTTGTTACTGCAAAGCAATGCCACAACCTTAATCTTTAAACCGATGCAACCCTTAGGCACTGTAAGCAGGTATTTGGTTATCGTACCGGACAAGGCCGAAAAAGAGCTTGGATTCCCCTTTTGGCTTCATAAAGTATGGAGTCTGGCAAAAAACACCGGAACCAAAATTGTCTTTTATTCATCTGCACATACCTTGAATCACCTGAAAGAAGTTTGCAGTAAACAGTCGGTTGGTACCGAATACAAAGAATTTGAAAACTGGGATAACTTCAATACATTAAATGCGGAGGTTAAAGTGAATGATAGTTTCCTTATTATAATGAGTCGTAAAGAGAATCCGTCTTATCACCCGGCCATGAACCGGATTCATCACTTCTTAAACAATCAGCATAATAAAACGGGATTCATTCTTATTTATCCGATGCAGTTAAGGGTTACAGACAACCTGAACAGAGACCTGGTAAACCCGTCGTTACTGCTTACCTGACAGCGATTGGCTGCATTGTTTTTGCAGTCCGATCTGACGTCATTTCAGCGTGTGTTATTTTTAACAGGAAGGGCCGACCAATCACTGGCCAGCCTCTTCCAAAAAATTATTTACAACTTAAAAAATCTTATTTGCTGTTTGTAACTATACCCGAGTCGCTATCGCTGTTCTGAAGTTTCTTCTGAGCACTGGCATATTTTCTTCCGAAACTTAGGTTCCACGAAAATTGAACCATAACCAATCGGGAAGATTCATTGATGTAATTGGCTTTCTTAATGGTGGCATGCTGCGACCAGTTTTCGTTAACCACTTTGTAGTTGTCGGAGAACGGATTGAATACACCCAGTCCGATTGAACAGTTCTTCATGTTATATTTTGCCTGTAGCAGATGGTAGTTTTCTCCACCATATACATTTTCACCCCAGAACCAGTTCCAGTTACTTTGAATCTGAAACGCCAGCATCACCTTTTTGTAAACAAAGGATAAATCTCCTCTGTAGAACCAGTTCGTATACTCATGGTTGTAAGTGTTTCCATCACTCAGATAATGGTTTACCCCACCGGTTGCCGATACTTGCAAAAGGTCTTTCAAAGGCTTTACTTTTAAGGTTGTTTCCACGGAAAGACGTTGCCAGCTTTTCTGGTTGTCGAATGTATTGATAATCCGGTTCCCTTCAACAAACTTCTCATCCATGATGGCTTTGGGTCTGTATTCGTATGAGGACCATAAATTGGCGGTAAAGATACCTTTGCGGGCTTCTCCCGACAGATTTACCTGATACGATGTATAGGGCTGGAGCAATGGGTTTCCTCTTACTATCTGTAAGGAGTCGATCCGCTGGTCAACGGCGCTTAATTCCGACAAAGAGGGTTGATTGTTGTTAACACTCCCTTGAAGTCTTAAATAAGCGTTGGAAGGGAAATTGTATTGAAGTGTAAGACGTGGATTGAAAGTATAGGTCTCGTAACCATCGCCATCACCCTCCTGGAACGACCAGGCTCTTGTTCCACCGATACCCAGATTGTATTCCAGATTCTTTAGTTTTCCTTTAAAAGAAATATAAGCGTAGGTGTCTGCTTGTCTCATTTCGGTTACATACCTTTTTCCGTTTGTATAGGTATTGTCCGAGAAAGCTTGTGAGTGCTTCAATCCGGCACTGAATGTTCCGGCTTTCATCTGTTTTTCATAAATGGATTCCGCAATGATTGAATACTTTTTTCCATCCACGTTATTCTGAATATCGGAAATTAAACTTCCGTTTTGATTTTCCTGATAGAAACGTCCCGATTTGGAACCGATGTAAGTGCCTACCACATTTACCACAAGTAATTGATTGGCCGGAAGTGTTTTCTGGAAATACAGGTCAAGCGATGGACGCTTGGTGGAAGCCGTTGTTTTGTCGGTCAGCTTCAGAATATCGTTGGGGCGATCCGTAAAATAAAGGTCGCTGTAATAGTCGAAATGATCTTGTTCGTTACCGAAATAACGGAACGTCGCATTCATAACCGTTTTATCGTCTGGTTGATAATTGTATTGCATGGATGCATTTTGCCAATACATTCCTAAATGTCCCGGCTGACCTACCTCTTTTCTGTTAATTACTTTGCCATCTCCAAAATTGAATTTCTCTTCGTTTTCGCGCCACATCTGATAAAAATCACGTGTAGCAAGACGATACGAAAGTGAAAACTCTGATTTCTTATGATTAACCTTGGCCGACAACTGATCTTCTCCCCATACGGCATTGACCGCATTGGTAAAGTCGACCGACACATTGCCACCGGATACTTTACGTTTTGTGATGTAATCCAATACAACAGCTGCATTACCGTAACGTAAACCCGGGTTGTCGTGATATTCTATCTTTATGATATCTTCCGGGAGTAAGGCAATAACCTCTTCGTTTGTAGCGATAATACCGTTGATACGCAATTGTACTTCGCCACCGCCGGGAACTGAAAGTGTTCTTTGCAAGGCATTTACCTGTAAACGAGGCAAGGCAATCTGTTTCAGCAGTTCGATTCCATTGGATGATGCTTTCTTTTGCTTATCGGATGGAAAAACAATCTTGCGGTCGGAATTGCTTTTCTCGTTGGATGCAGCAACTGTAACCTCATCAAGCAATACGCTGTTTTCCTCCAGTTCAAGGGAACCTAAGTTTACAACTTCATCAACACCCTGCAGAACAGTTTCGGATGTTTTATATCCTACACTAGAGACTACCAATCTATAGTCGCCCGGAACAACATTCTCAACCAGAAAATCTCCGTTTATGTTAGAAGTAGCACCCCCAACAAATGTGGTGTCGGCAGTGGTAAGTACGATATTTGCAAATTCGAGCGGTGCTTTACTTTGTGCAGCTGTAATTCGCCCGCTAATTTTAAGGCTCTGTGCAAAAATTAAACTTGCACAACAAAAGCAAAATAGGAATGTAAATAATAGCTTGTTCATATCTCTTCGATTTATTGTTCTTGTTTCTAGAGATAAGACGCATGCACTTTAGAAAGCGTTACAAAAATAAATGTTAAAATACACTACCTTGCATAACATTGTATTAAGTTTATGCAAGGATATATCAAAAATGGAATTTTTATAAGACTAATATTATGATGTAAGATGTTTAAAGAGAAAAAGATACAAAAAAAGAGGGATCTCTTTTACAAGAAATCCCTCTTCAGATATTTAAAATAAATTTTTACAAATTAGCAGCAAGATTTTTTCAATTTGGCATAACCATAAACTGCACGGCTACCTAATTCTTCCTCAATACGAAGAAGCTGGTTGTACTTAGCCATACGATCCGAACGGCTTAATGAACCAGTTTTAATCTGACCGGAATTGGTTGCAACGGCAATATCAGCAATTGTAGCATCTTCAGTCTCGCCGGAACGGTGAGAAGTAACTGAAGTGTAACCATTACGGTGAGCCATTTCGATAGCATCCAGCGTTTCGGTAAGTGTACCGATCTGGTTTACTTTGATAAGGATGGAATTACCACAACCTGTTTCAATTCCCTTCTTAAGGAAGTCTACGTTAGTTACAAACAAGTCGTCTCCTACCAGCTGACATTTGCTGCCAAGAGCTGTTGTAAGCTTCTTCCATCCGTCCCAGTCGCCTTCATCCATACCGTCCTCGATAGAGTCGATAGGATATTTAGAAACCAATTCAGACAGGTAAGCAACTTGCTCGTCTGCTGTTCTTTTGGCACCTTTAGCACCTTCAAACTTTGAATAGTCGTAAATACCGTCTTTATAAAATTCGGAAGAAGCGCAGTCCAAAGCAATCGTTACATCCTTTCCTTGTTCGTAACCGGCAGCCTTGATAGCAGAAAGAATAGAGTTGAGAGCATCTTCCGTACCTTCCAGAACAGGCGCAAAACCACCTTCATCACCAACAGCTGTACTTAAACCTCTATCGTGAAGAACTTTCTTAAGAGCATGAAATACTTCGGCACCCATACGTAACCCTTCGCGGAAACTTGAAGCTCCTACAGGGCGAATCATAAATTCCTGAAATGCAATAGGAGAATCGGAGTGCGAACCACCATTGATAATGTTCATCATCGGAACCGGCAATACATAGGCATTGGTACCTCCGATATAACGATACAATGGCAAATCAAGGTAATTGGCAGCAGCCTTTGCAACAGCCAATGAAACACCAAGCATTGCATTGGCACCTAAATTAGATTTCGTTTTGGTTCCGTCCAATTCAGTTAGTTTTCTGTCGATGGCTACCTGAAGAAGAGCATTATAACCCAAAAGAGCAGGAGCAATTACTTTGTTTACATTTTCTACAGCCTTGAGAACACCTTTACCACCGTAACGTTTTTTGTCTCCATCACGTAGTTCGATGGCTTCGTTTTCGCCGGTAGAAGCACCCGAAGGGACAGCAGCGCGACCAAAAGCGCCGGATTCCAACCAAACATCAACTTCTACAGTAGGATTACCACGGGAGTCCAATACTTCACGTCCGATAATTTTTGCAATATTCATACTTTACTATTTTGAAATTAGTTATACTTATTCTACTGTAATATAACAAAGGCAGGGGGTGGAATGTTGGCAGAATTCAAAGAAAGATGGTATATTGGACATGTAAGACAGGAGATATTATAGCAAAGTGTATAATAGCTGGTTTTATTTGTGTGAGTCACTACTTTTGGTTTAAAAAGTATATACATTTTGCATTAAATGTTATATCATTTTAAGTCCAAAGATATAGCTTTCAAGATTCAAAGATATATCTTTCGGAAGCCAAACATATATCTTTAAATAAGCAAAGATATAAGGAACAAAAAAGGGATAATCCGATGGATTACCCCTTTTCATATTATGTATACTTGAATACTTATTCAGCAGATGCTTCGTTAGCTTCAGCAACAGTTGCTTCAGCTGTAGTAGCCTTCTTTCTTGAACGACGTGTTTTAGCAGCTTTTTTAGCTACATTTTCTTTCAACATGTTTTCGTTGTAGTCTACAAGTTCAATGAAGCACATAGCTGCATTGTCACCCAAACGATTACCAGTCTTAATGATTCTTGTATAACCACCTGGACGGTCACCAATTTTTTTAGATACTTCCTGGAACAACTCAGTTACAGCATATTTGTCCTGTAGTGAGCTGAAAACAACACGACGTGAGTGTGTGCTGTCGTCTTTACACTTTGTAATAAGTGGTTCAACATACTTACGAAGTGCCTTGGCTTTTGCTGTCGTGGTAAAGATTCTCTTATGCTTAATCAAAGAAGAAGCCATATTAGAAAGCATCGCCTCACGGTGAGTATTTGTACGACCTAAGTGATTGATTTTTTTATTATGTCTCATCGCTTTACTCTTTATCTAATTTATATTTCGTGATATCCATACCGAATGAAAGGTTCAAGCCTTCAAGCAGTTCATCTAGTTCTGTAAGTGATTTCTTTCCGAAGTTACGGAACTTCAACAAGTCATTTTTGTTGAATTTAACCAACTCACCTAACGTTTCAACATCTGCAGCTTTCAAGCAATTCAATGCGCGAACGGAAAGATCCATGTCTGCTAGTTTGCTCTTAAGTAGCTGACGCATGTGAAGAACTTCTTCATCGAACTCTTCATTACCATCTGTATCAACTGTTTCGGTAGCAATCTTTTCATCTGAGAACAACATAAAATGATGAATCAGAATCTTAGCAGCTTCTTTCAACGCTTCCTTCGGATGAATAGAACCATCAGTGGCTATTTCAAGAACCAGTTTTTCGTAGTCCGTCTTTTGCTCAACACGAAAGTTTTCAATTGAATATTTTACATTACGTATAGGTGTAAAAATAGAGTCGATAGCAATAACGTTGATGTCTGCATTCGGATCTCTGTTTTCGTCTGCCGGTACATAACCGCGACCTTTATTGATGGTTAATTCAATTTGTAAACTTGCGCTCGAATCTAGATGGCAAATAACCAATTCGGGGTTCAACACCTCGAATCCATTAAGTTGCTTACCTATATCTCCGGCTTTGAACTCTTCCGAACCCGAAACAGTAATACTTACTTTTTCATTCTCTACGTCGTCTACAATATGTTTGAATCTTACTTGTTTAAGATTCAAAATGATGTTTGTTACATCTTCTAAAACACCGGGAACAGTACCAAATTCATGTTCTACTCCTTCTATTTTTATTGATGTAATAGCAAAACCTTCAAGCGACGACAAAAGAATACGGCGCAAGGCATTACCTACAGTAATACCATAGCCGGGTTCCAACGGACGAAATTCAAACTTTCCGAAGAAGTTGTCCGCTTCCAACATTAATACTTTATCGGGTTTTTGAAATGCTAATATCGCCATGGAATCAATTATTATTTAGAATACAATTCTACGATCAACTGCTCAGTAATGTTTTCTGGAATATCAGCTCTTTCTGGCGTATGCAGTAATTTTCCGCTTAAAGTAGTCTGATCCCATTCAATCCAAGGATATTTGCTGTGATTGAAACCAGCCAAAGCATCAGTGATTACTTCCAATGATTTAGCTTTTTCTCTAACACCAATTACCTGACCAGGTTTTACAGAATAGGAAGGAATGTTTACAACCTTACCATCCACAACGATGTGACGGTGAGAAACCAACTGACGTGCAGCATCTCTTGTAGGTGCCAAGCCAAGACGGAATACAAGGTTATCTAAACGTACTTCCAACAACTGTAACAGAACTTCACCGGTAATACCTTTACTGCGTGAAGCCTTTTCAAAGATGATTCTAAATTGTTTTTCTAATACACCATAGGTATATTTAGCTTTTTGCTTCTCACGAAGCTGAATTCCGTATTCAGAAGTCTTTTTACGTCTGGAGTTACCATGTTGTCCCGGAGGATAGTTCTTTTTTGAAAGAACCTTGTCAGCTCCGAAAATAGCCTCACCGAATTTACGGGCAATTCTTGATTTTGGACCAGTATATCTTGCCATTTTTCTATTGTTTTAAATGTTCTGTATGAATCTGGAATCGTGCAGCCGCGATTGCAGAGAGGGATAATTTGCAATCTTATCACAATTCCGGATCCATGTGCAGGAAACTATTGTTAATTAAACTCTTCTCTTTTTAGGAGGACGACATCCGTTGTGTGGCAATGGAGTAACGTCAACAATTTCTGTTACTTCAATACCTGCTCCGTGTATAGTTCTGATAGCAGACTCACGTCCGTTACCCGGTCCCTTAACAAATACTTTTACCTTTCTTAATCCAAGATCGAAAGCTACCTTAGCACAATCCTGTGCAGCCATCTGGGCAGCATAAGGAGTGTTTTTCTTAGAGCTTCTGAAACCCATTTTACCGGCAGAAGACCAGCTAATTACTTGGCCATCGCTGTTTGCAAGCGATACAATGATGTTGTTGAAAGAAGAATGAATATGTGCTTGTCCAAAAGCATCCACTTTTACGTTTCTCTTCTTTGCTGCGACTGTTTTTTTTGCCATATTAACTCTTATTATTTAGTAGCTTTTTTCTTGTTTGCAACAGTTTTCTTTTTACCCTTACGTGTACGAGCATTGTTTTTTGTGCTCTGGCCACGTAATGGCAAACCAATACGGTGACGCACACCTCTATAACAACCGATATCCATCAGTCGCTTGATATTTAACTGAACTTCAGAACGTAGATCCCCTTCTACCTTACATTCAGCTCCAATTATTTCACGGATTTGGGCAGCCTGATCGTCTGTCCAATCTTTTACCTTGATATCACGATTAATGCCTGCTTTATCTAAAATATAGTTTGAACGACTACGACCTATTCCGTAAATATAAGTCAAAGCAATTTCGCCTCTTTTATTTTGTGGCAAGTCTACACCAACTATTCTTATAGCCATATTACTTACTAAAATTATTGTGCAAAATTAATAAATTATCCCTGACGTTGTTTAAACTTCGGGTTTTTCTTGTTAATTACATACAAGCGACCTTTTCTTCTTACAATTTTGCATTCTGCGGTGCGCTTCTTTAAAGATGCTCTTACTTTCATATCTTGTTTTTTTTATTTGTACCTAAAAGCAATTCTACCTTTCGATAAATCATACGGAGACATTTCAACTCTTACTTTATCACCGGGAAGAATTTTAATGTAATGCATACGCATCTTTCCTGAGATATGAGCAGTAATTTCATGTCCGTTCTCCAATTCTACTCGAAACATTGCATTAGACAATGCTTCAATAATAACTCCATCCTGTTCAATTGCTGACTGTTTAGCCATATAAAATTCAATTAGATTAAATTGCGTTATCTCCTAGTACTTCTTCTATAAATTTAAACGAAGACAAAATATCAGGTCCGTCAGGACGAATTGCGATGCAATGTTCGAAATGTGCCGATGGCTTACGGTCTTTCGTCCGTACCGTCCATCCGTCATTTTCAAAAACGACATTTTTACTCCCAAGATTAATCATAGGTTCTATGCAGATACACATTCCACTTCTTAAAAGTGGTCCGCAACCACGACGTCCATAATTTGGAACTTCCGGTTCTTCGTGCATGTTCCTCCCGCATCCATGTCCTACCAATTCACGTACAACAGAATAATTACGGGTTTCACAATACGTCTGAATAGCATTTGCAATATCACCTACACGTTTGCCATCAACAGCCGCTTCAATTCCTTTATAAAGGGATTCTTTCGTTGTTTTCAACAAGTGTCTTACCTCGGGGGATACTTCTCCTACACAAAATGTGTAAGCCGAATCTCCTGTAAATCCGTTGATATGCGTACCGCAGTCAATCGAAATAATATCTCCATCTCTCAAAATAACTTTTGATGAAGGGATACCATGTACAACATGTTCGTTAACCGAAGCGCAGATCGAATTTGGAAATCCTCCGTATCCAAGAAATGCCGGAGTTGCACCATTATCCCTAATGAATTCCTCGGCTATCTTATCAAGTTGCAGCGTTGTGACCCCGGGGGCAACATGCTTGGCTAATTCACCAAGTGTCTTACCTACCAGTTGGTTGGCCACACGCATCAACTCAATTTCTTCGTCTGTCTTTAAATAGATCATTTACTAATAAGCGGCTACTGAGCCTGAACGTCCTTTAATTCTTCCTGATTTTAATAATCCGTCGTAATGACGCATCAACAAATGACTTTCAACTTGCTGTAGTGTATCTAACACAACACCAACCAAAATCAACAAAGATGTTCCTCCAAAGAATTGGGAGAATTCCATACTTACACCTGCCAATCTCGCAAAAGCAGGCATGATAGCTACCAATGCAAGGAAAAATGCGCCAGGTAAAGTAATACGGTCCATAATGGTATCAAGATAGTCTTTAGTATGTTTACCCGGTTTAACGCCTGGAATAAACCCATTATTTCTCTTCAAATCATCAGCCATTTGCGTTGGATTGATGGTGATTGCCGTATAGAAATACGTAAAGAGAATGATCAACACTGCAAATACAAAGTTGTACCAAAATCCTGTATTATCCATAAAAGCAGCCCAGAAACCACTTGATTCCTGATTGCTTGCAAAACCAACAATTGAAATTGGAATAAACATAATTGCCTGTGCGAAGATGATTGGCATAACGTTTGCAGCATTAACCTTTAAAGGGATATACTGTCTTGCACCACCATATTGTTTATTACCGATAATTCTTTTTGCATACTGTACGGGAACTTTACGGGTACCTTGTACCAATAAAATAGCACCTGCAATAACAAGCAAAAGGAACAACATTTCAAATAAGAACATTACAAGTCCACCTGTCTTTTCAGTTGTTCTGGAGATAAATTCCTGGAACAATGAGTGAGGAAGACGAGCTATAATACCAACGAGGATAATGAATGAAATACCATTACCTACACCTTTATCTGTGATTTTCTCTCCCAGCCACAAGACAAACATACTTCCTGCAGCAAGAATAATAGTACTATAAATAGTAAAAAAGAAACCAGCTGGTAAAGCGGCGCCTACAGCTTTAAGCTGTACACTTAGGTTCACAAGATACGTAGGACCTTGGAACAAAAGGATAGCTACTGTTAGGTAACGGGTCCACTGATTAATTTTCCGACGGCCACTCTCGCCTTCACGTTGAAGTTTCTGGAAAGAGGGAACTGCGATGGCTAACAACTGCATAACAATGGATGCGGAGATATATGGCATGATACCTAATGCAAAAATAGATGCATTGGCAAAGGCGCCTCCTGAAAACATATCAAGAAGTGCTAATAATCCGCCCCTTGTCTGCTCCTGCAAAGCGGTTAATGCTTTGGGATCAACACCTGGAATAACAACATACGTACCAAAACGATATACCATTACTAATAAAAGAGTGGTGAGGATCCGATTTCTCAGATCCTCTATCTTCCAGATATTTTTTATTGTATCTATTGCTCTCATAGCTTAGATTTTAACAACATTTCCACCTAAAGCTTGGATGGCTGTTTCTGCAGTTTTTGAGAAAGCGTGAGCTTCAACATCAATCTTTGCAGTTAATTCACCTTTTCCAAGAATTTTAACCAATTGAGATTTTGAAATAAAGCCAGCTGCAATTAGTTCTTCAACGCCAATTTTAGAAAGCTGTTGAGCTTCTGCCAATTGCTGTAAAGTGTCTAAGTTGATAGCCTTATATTCTACACGGTTAATATTCTTGAAGCCAAATTTAGGCAAACGTCTCTGAATAGGCATTTGACCTCCTTCGAAACCAATCTTTCTGGAATAACCAGAACGAGATTTAGCTCCTTTGTGTCCGCGTGTTGAAGTACCACCTAATCCTGAACCCGGACCACGTCCGATTCTTTTTCTGGCCTTGGTAGATCCTTCAGCAGGTTTTAAATTTGATAAATTCATTTTGTATAATTTATTTTTTTTAAACCAATTATTACTTTTCTACAGAAACCAAATGTTTCACTTTCTCTACCATACCAAGAATAGCCGGAGTAGCTTCGTGTTCTACAACGCGGTTCAATTTCTTCAGGCCAAGTGCATCAAGTGTCAGTTTCTGTACTTTAGGGCATTTAATTCTGCTTTTTACTTGTTTAATCTTTATAGTCGCCATAATTATACCTCCCTTATTTAACCTCTGAACACTTTTTCAACTGAGATACCTCTGTTCTGAGCTACAGTAAACGGACTTCTCAACTCGCCAAGTGCAGCAATAGTTGCTTTTACAAGGTTATGAGGGTTTGAAGATCCTTTTGATTTAGCCAAAACGTCGGTAATACCAACACTCTCAAGTACTGCACGCATAGCACCACCAGCCTTAACTCCGGTACCATGAGATGCCGGTTTGATAAGAACTTCTGCACCACCAAATTTAGCAAGTTGTTCGTGAGGAATAGTACCCTTGTGAACTGGAACCTTGATTAAATTTTTCTTAGCAGCTTCTACACCCTTAGCAATCGCTGTCGTTACTTCACCAGCCTTACCTAAGCCCCAGCCAACGATACCATCTTCGTTTCCAACTACTACAATAGCAGCAAAACTAAAAGTACGTCCACCTTTGGTTACTTTTGTAACACGGTTAATTGCAACTAATCTATCCTTCAACTCTAAGTCGTTGGTCGATTTTACTCTATTATTAACTCCTGCCATCTTAATTAAAATTTAAGGCCGCCGTTACGAGCAGCATCTGCTAATTCTTTAATTCTCCCATGATACAGGTAACCATTACGGTCAAAAACAACTACCTGAACACCAGCTTCCTGAGCGCTCTTGGCAATTTGCTCGCCTACCTTAGCTGCAATCTCCTTCTTAGGAGCTTTGTCTTCGATCTTCAAAGATGAAGCAGCAGCCAGTGTACGGCCTGTTGTATCGTCAATTACCTGTGCATAGATCTGCTTGTTGCTTCTAAACACAGTCAAGCGTGGACGCTCTGCAGTTCCAGAGATCTTGCTGCGTACGCTTCGTTTTATCTTTAATCTTCTTTCTTCCTTCGTTGTCATAATAATTTCAGTTTACGTAAATTACTTACCTGCTGACTTTCCAGACTTTCTGCGGATTTCTTCACCTACAAACTTGATACCTTTACCCTTATATGGCTCTGGCATACGGAATGAGCGAATCTTAGCACATACTTGACCTAGTAATTGTTTGTCAGCCGATTCAAGGATAATAAGAGGATTCTTATTTCTCTCTGATTTGGTTTCAACCTTAATTTCTGCAGGTAACTGTAAGTAAATATTGTGAGTGAAACCTAATGAAAGGTCTAACAACTGGCCTGCGTTAGATACACGATAACCAACACCTACAAGTTCAAGTTCTTTTTTGTAACCTTCGGATACACCCAGAACCATGTTGTTGATTAATGAACGATACAGACCGTGCATAGCACGATGTTCTTTACTTTCGGTCGGTCTTGTTAACGTTAGGACACCAGCTTCGAAAGATACTTCGATAGCAGGGTTAACAGCTTGAACAAGCTCACCTTTAGGACCTTTAACAGTCACTACAGAATCCTTGATAGTAACAGTAACACCGGCTGGTACGTGGATTGGTAATTTTCCTATTCTTGACATTCTACTTTCCTCCTAAATTAATAAACATAACATAAAACTTCACCACCAATCTTAAGATCGCGGGCTTCTTTGTCTGTCATAACACCTTTAGAAGTAGAAAGAACAGCAATACCTAAACCATTCAATACTCTTGGCATTTCCTTGTAACCAGTGTACCTACGTAAACCCGGAGAAGAAACTCTTTCGAGTTTCTTAATAGCATTTACTTTGTTTACGGGGTCATACTTCAAGGCAATTTTAATTGTGCCTTGAGGACCTTCTTCTACAAACTTAAAATTAAGAATGTAGCCCTTGTCAAAAAGAATCTTAGTGATCTCTTTTTTTAAATTTGACGCCGGCACTTCTACGACTCTGTGCTTGGCTTTAATTGCGTTACGCAATCTTGTCAAATAATCTGCAATAGGATCTGTCATATAATAAATAATTAAATTGATCCGGACTCCCGGACAATATTTAAACTAAAAAAATTCTTACCAACTTGCTTTCTTTACACCAGGGATTAAACCATTTGATGCCATTTCACGGAATTGAATACGTGAAATGCCGAACTGGCGTACATAGCCTTTCGGACGACCTGTTAATTTGCAACGATTGTGCAAACGTACAGGAGAAGCATTTTTGGGTAAAGCTTGCAAACCTTCATAGTCGCCAGCAGCCTTAAGTTCAGCTCTTTTAGCGGCATATTTCGCAACAAGCTTCGCTCTTTTAACCTCGCGGGCCTTCATTGATTCTTTAGCCATAACTACTTAATCTTTTTTAATATTTTTAAAAGGCAACCCAAATTCTCTCAACAGAGCATACCCTTCTTCATCTGTTTTCGCAGAAGTTACAAAGGTAATATTCATTCCCAATATTTTGGTAATACTATCGATATTTATTTCAGGGAAAATAATTTGCTCCTGAATACCCAATGTATAATTACCTCTTCCATCAAACTTGCTTTCGATACCCTTGAAGTCACGGATACGTGGCAAAGCAATACGTACAAGTCTTTCAAGGAACTCATACATCTGCTCACGACGTAATGTTACCATTACACCGATAGGCATTTTCTTACGAAGTTTGAAGTTAGAAATATCCTTTTTTGATACAGTAGCAACCGCTTTCTGACCTGTAATAGTAGTCAGTTCGCTGATAGCGATATCAATAATCTTCTTATCAGCAGAAGCCATACCTAAGCCCTGGTTGATAACAATCTTCTTCAAAACAGGAACCTGCATAACAGATTTGTATTCAAATTCCTTCATCAAAGCAGGAACAACACGATCCTGATATTCTTTTTTAAGATTGGCAGTATTGCTCATTATTTAATTTCCTCCCCTGATTTTTTTGAATAACGAACTAAAGAGCCTTCAGCATTCAACTTACGACCGATACGAGTAGCTTTACCAGACTTTGGATCTACTACATTCAAATTCGAAATATGAATGGGTGCTTCTTTCTTTTCAATTCCTCCTTGCGGATTCTTTGCATTAGGCTTGGTATGCTTTGACACCATATTAACACCTTCTACAACGGCGCGCTGATCTGCTACAAGAACTTGTAGCACGCGACCAGTCTTACCTTTGTCTTCGCCAGTATTAACAAATACTATATCGCCTTTTTTAATATGTAATTTACTCATTACTTACAGTTTTACTGAATTAAAGTACTTCCGGAGCAAGTGAAACAATTTTCATATTAGCTGCACGAAGCTCTCTAGCTACCGGACCAAAAATACGACTTCCGCGAATATCACCACCGGCATTTAACAAAACACATGCGTTGTCATCAAAGCGGATGTATGAACCATCCTGGCGACGAATTTCCTTCTTTGTACGAACGATGATAGCTTTTGAAACTGCACCTTTCTTTACATCACTTGAAGGTATAACGCTTTTGATTGCCACTACAATCACGTCACCAACAGAGGCATAACGCTTTCTTGTACCACCCAATACACGGATACAAAGAGCTTCTTTTGCGCCACTGTTATCACAAACTACTAGTCTTGATTCTTGTTGTATCATCTTACTTCGCTCTTTCGATTATTTGTACTAATCTCCATCTTTTTGTCTTGCTCAATGGACGAGTTTCCATAACCTTTACAGTATCGCCGATTGAACATTCGTTATTTTCGTCATGAGCGTGGTACTTCTTCGTCTTGTTAACGAACTTTCCGTAAATGGGGTGTTTTTCCTTCCATTTAACAGCAACAGTGATGCTTTTTTCCATCTTGTTGCTAACTACTACGCCTGTTCTTTCTTTTCTTAAATTTCTTGTTTCCATCAGGCTCAATTATTTATTATTAAGTTCTCTGTAGCGCAATTCAGACTTCATGCGCGCAATCGTCCTGCGTTGTTGTTTAATCTGAGCAGGATTGTCAACAGGAGTAATAGTATGATTGATTCTCTTCTGATCGTAAGCTGCTACTTCAGCATCTACTCTTTCAATCAACTCCTTTGTGCTTAATTCTTTAATTTCTGCTATCTTCATAACAATTACGCATTTTGATTTTGAAAGTCATAATCACGTCTTACTACAAATTTTGTAGTAACCGGAAGCTTTTGAGCTGCAAGGCGCAATGCTTCTTTAGCTACATCGAAAGGAACCCCTTCAATCTCGAAAATAAGACGTCCTGGTGTAACAGGTGCCACAAATCCTTCTGGCGAACCTTTACCTTTACCCATACGTACTTCTGCAGGCTTCTTAGTAATTGGTTTATCTGGGAAAATACGCACCCAAACCTGACCCTGACGTTGCATGTAACGAGTTACAGCAATACGGGCAGCTTCGATCTGACGACCTGTAATCCACTTGGACTCCAATGACTTTATACCAAATGATCCGAATGACAACTGGTTTCCACGCTGAGCTTCGCCCTTCATGCGACCTTTTTGTTGTCTTCTGAACTTTGTTTTTTTAGGTTGTAACATCTCTTGTTTTTTCTAACGTTTAACGATTAGCTTTCTTTCTCTTGAAGTTCTTATCTCTGTTGCCTGAGGTATTGCTGTCATTTCTGCGACCTGAATCTTTAGAAGCAGTAAATGAAGGAGCAAGATCTCTCTTACCATAAACTTCACCACGACAGATCCAAACTTTAATACCAATCAAACCAACCTTTGTCAACGCTTCACCTAAAGCATAATCAATATCTGCTCTAAAAGTGTGCAACGGAGTTCTTCCTTCTTTATACATTTCTGAACGGGCCATTTCAGCACCATTCAAACGACCAGAGATTTGCACTTTAATACCTTCGGCACCCATTCTCATGGTAGAGGCGATAGCCATCTTAATAGCACGACGATATGCAATTTTACCTTCAAGCTGACGTGCAATATTGTTTGCTACGATCACTGCGTCCAATTCGGGTCTTTTTACTTCAAAGATGTTAATCTGAACTTCTTTGTCAGTAATTTTCTTCAACTCCTCTTTCAACTTATCAACTTCCTGACCACCTTTACCGATGATAATACCCGGACGTGATGTGCAAACTGTAATTGTGATCAACTTCAGTGTACGTTCAATAACAATACGTGATACACTAGCCTTAGCCAGACGGGCATTCATATATTTACGGATCTTGCTGTCTTCCAACAGTGTTTCACCATAATTATTTCCGCCATACCAGTTGGAATCCCATCCACGGATGATTCCTAAACGATTACTAATCGGATTAACTTTTTGTCCCATCTACAATTAATTTTGACTATCGTTTGTACTACGTGTATCAACAAACAAGGTAACGTGGTTCGAACGTTTACGAACACGATAACCTCTTCCTTGAGGAGCTGGACGCATTCTCTTCAACATTGTAGCAGAATCTACCTGTATTGAAGACACGAACAGTTCTCCTGTTTCTGCTTTGCGCTCATTCTTTTGCTCCCAATTTGCAATCGCTGAACGTAGCAATTTTTCTACTCTTGCAGAAGCTTCCTTATTAGAAAACTTCAAAACACCAAGTGCTCTGAAAACTTCCATACCGCGGATCATGTCTACTACTAGACGCATCTTGCGGGGAGAAGTTGGCACATTTCGCAATTTTGCGAAATACATGGTTTTTTGGGCTTCTTTTCTTGCTTCGGCTGATATTCTTTTTCTAGCACCCATTTTATTGATTCTTTTAATTTTCAGATTCCTGAATTCCTGTTACTACCGATATTACTTTTTCTTACCACCGGAGTGACCACGGAAAGTACGAGTTGGAGAAAATTCTCCCAACTTGTGACCAACCATGTTTTCGGTAACGAAAACAGGAATAAATTTATTTCCATTATGAACTGCAATAGTATGGCCTACAAAATCAGGCGAAATCATTGAAGCTCTTGCCCATGTCTTAACCACAGCTTTCTTGCCTGACTCATTCATAGTCAAAACCTTTTTTTCAAGCTTGATATTGATATACGGGCCTTTTTTTAGCGAACGACTCATAGTTTACTTAATTAATCAGTTTACTTCTTTCTTCTTTCAATTATATACTTTGAAGAATGCTTTTTAGGAGCTCTTGTCTTCAAGCCCTTTGCATATAAGCCTTTACGTGATCTAGGATGTCCTCCTGATGCACGTCCTTCACCACCACCCATTGGGTGATCAACTGGGTTCATTACAACCCCACGGTTACGAGGACGACGACCAAGCCATCTAGAACGACCGGCCTTACCTGATTTTTCAAGCCCATGGTCTGAATTGCCAACACTACCGATGGTAGCTTTACAAGCTGCAAGAATTTTGCGAGTTTCGCCTGAAGGCATTCTAATGATCGCATAGGTACCTTCTCTCGAAGTTAACTGCGCAAAAGCACCAGCCGAGCGAACTAACTTAGCCCCTTGTCCGGGACGTAATTCAATATTGTGAACAATCGTACCAATAGGAATATTCTGCAGAGGCAGCGTATTACCTACTTCAGGAGCAGCATCGCTACCTGAAACCACTGTTTGGCCAACTTCCAGACCATTAGGAGCGATGATATAGCTCTTTGCTCCGTCTACATAATACAACAGTGCGATACGTGATGTACGATTGGGATCGTACTCGATTGACTTAACTGTTGCAGGAATGCCATCTTTGCTTCTCTTGAAATCAATAAATCTGTACTTTTGTTTGTGACCACCTCCAAGATAACGCATTGTCATCTTACCGGTATTGTTACGACCACCAGTACTTCTTTTACCTGTTACAAGAGACTTCTCTGGTGTACTTGCAGTGATTTTATCAAATGCACCAATAACTTTGTGTCTCTGCCCCGGTGTTGTGGGCTTTAATTTACGTATTCCCATTTTTCTTCTTAGATATTACTAAAGAAATCGATTGTTTCTCCTTCTTTCAACGTTACGATTGCTTTCTTAAAAGATGCCTGCTTTCCGTTAATTACACCTGATTTAGTGTAACGACTTTTCAACTTACCCGCATAGTTGATGGTGTTAACATCAACTACGGTTACGTTGTACATATCTTCGATCGCTTTCTTTATCTCTAACTTGTTGGCATCAGGAGAAACACGAAAACCATAGCGATTAGCCATCTTTTCAGTAATCGCTGTTTGTTTCTCTGTTACTATAGGTTTAATAATAATTCCCATTATTTTACTCCTTATGCTTTAAATAAATTATCAATAACAGCCACAGAACTTTCTGTCAGCACTAAACTTGTAGCGTTAAGCACTGCATATGTGTTTATTTCTGAAGCAGTTATCACATTTGCCTTCTCGATATTACGAGCCGACAAATATACAAAATTATTTCTCTCCGCTAAAACTAAAAGTAACTTTCTATCAGCCACTTTCAGATTTTTAGTAATTGCAGTAAATTCTTTTGTCTTAGGAGCTTCCATAGCAAAATCTTCAACTACAACGATTGCATTAGCTTGCGCTTTGTAAGCCAAGGCAGATTTACGTGCAAGACCTTTTACCTTCTTGTTCAATTTAAACTCATAGTCTCTGGGTTTAGGACCAAAAACACGTGCACCACCAACCAATAAAGGAGAGTTAATATCACCACGACGAGCGCCGCCACCACCTTTTTGTTTGATAAGCTTACGGGTACTACCTGAGAGTTCACTTCTCTCTTTCGACTTGTGTGTTCCCTGACGTTTGTTTGCTAAATGCTGTTTTACATCCAGATAAATAGCATGATCGTTGGGCTCAATGCCGAAAATAGCATCATTCAAAGTTACCTTTCTTCCGGTATCTTCGCCTTTAATATTTAATACGCTCAGTTCCATTACTTCTCAATTAATACGATTGAACCTTTTGCTCCTGGTACAGATCCTTTAACTAGTAAAAGATTGTGTTCAGGCATCACCTTGATCACTTGAAGGTTTTGAACAGTTACACGTTCGTTACCCATTTGACCAGCCATACGAGTTCCTTTGAACACTTTAGCAGGATAAGAACATGCTCCAACACTACCCGGTGCACGAAGACGGTTATGCTGACCGTGAGTAGACTGACCTACACCACCGAAACCATGACGTTTAACAACACCTTGGAAACCTTTACCCTTAGATGTTCCGATAACATCTACGAAACCTGCATTTTCTAAATAATCTACAGAGATTACATCTCCTAAATTATAAGAGGTTTCAAAATTCTTGAACTCGGCCAAGTATCTCTTGGGAGTTACGCCTGCTTTCTTAAAATGTCCCATTTCAGGCTGTGTTGTGTGTTTTTCCTTTTGATCCTGGAAACCCAACTGTACAGCTTCATAGCCATCTTTTTCGAGCGTTTTAACTTGCGTAACAACACAAGGACCCACTTCGATAACAGTGCATGGAAGATTTTTTCCCTCGGCACTGAAAACGGATGTCATTCCGATTTTTTTTCCTAATAATCCTGGCATTTCACTTAATTTTTAAATACTCACACTTTAATTTCAACTTCTACACCGCTGGGCAACTCCAGCTTCATCAATGCATCAACTGTTTTAGCAGTTGAGCTATAGATGTCAATTAATCTCTTATAAGAAGAGAGTTCGAACTGCTCACGAGACTTCTTGTTTACGAAAGTCGAGCGGTTCACAGTAAAAATACGCTTATGCGTAGGCAGAGGTATAGGGCCGCTTACAACAGCACCGGTAGCCTTTACCGTCTTTACAATCTTCTCAGCAGATTTGTCTACTAGAGAATAGTCGTAAGACTTTAATTTAATTCTGATCTTTTGGCTCATATCTATTTATATGTTTCTAAATTATTTGATCAAATCCACACGACCTTGAACCTCTGTCAAAACTTGCTTAGCAATTGAAGAAGATACTTCAGCATAATGTGAAAAATGCATTGAAGAAGTAGCACGACCTGATGTAATCGTACGCAAAGATGTTACATATCCGAATGTTTCTGCCAAAGGAACTTTAGCTTTAACGATACGAGCACCTGTACGGCTTGATTCCATACCTTCAACCTGACCACGACGTTTGTTCAAGTCGGAGATAACATCACCCATACTTTCTTCCGGAGTTACAACTTCCATCTTCATGATTGGTTCCATCAAAGCAGGTGAAGCTTTTTCTGCTGCACTCTTGAATGCCTGGATAGCACAAATTTCGAACGAAAGCTGATCTGAGTCAACCGGGTGGAATGAACCATCAATAACAGTAACTTTCAACTGATCCAAAGGATAGCCTGCAAGTACACCATTCTTCATAGCTTTCAAGAAACCTTTTTGAATAGATGGGATGAATTCCTTTGGAATGTTACCACCCTTAACTTCGTCAACAAATTGCAATTCGCCTTCGAAGCCTGCATCAACCGGTTCAACACGAACAATGATGTCAGCAAATTTACCACGACCACCAGACTGCTTCTTGTAAACTTCGCGAAGTTGAACTGATTTTGTGATAGCCTCTTTATAAGTAACCTGAGGACGGCCCTGATTACATTCAACCTTGAATTCTCTTCTCAAACGGTCAACAATGATATCAAGGTGAAGCTCACCCATACCACTAATTACAGTCTGACCTGTTTCTTCGTTGGTTTGAACACGGAAAGTAGGATCTTCTTCGGCCAATTTAGCCAATCCCATACCCAACTTATCCATATCTTTCTGAGTTTTTGGCTCAACAGCGATACCGATAACTGGTTCAGGGAAATCCATTGACTCCAATGAGATCAGATTGTTTTCGTCACAAAGAGTATCTCCGGTACGGATATCTTTAAATCCTACACCTGCACCGATATCTCCACATCCGATAACATCCTTCGGATTCTGCTTATTTGAGTGCATCTGGAACAAACGAGAAATACGCTCTTTCTTACCTGAACGAACATTATAAACATAAGATCCGGCAGGAAGTTCTCCAGAATAAACACGGAAGAAACAAAGACGTCCAACATAAGGGTCTGTAGCAATCTTAAATGCCAAAGCACAAAGAGGCTCGTCACTTACTGGATGACGAACAATTGTTCTATCCGGATCATTAGGATCAGTACCTTCAATCGCAGGAGTATCAGCAGGACTTGGCAAATATGCACAAACAGCATCAAGCAATGTCTGTACACCCTTATTCTTGAATGAAGAACCACAAATCATCGGATTGATCTGCATAGCAATTGTTCCTTTACGGATTGCATTTACAATCTCATCTTCAGTGATAGTTGAAGGATCTTCAAAATATTTTTCCATCAAAGTATCGTCGCATTCAGCAAGTACTTCAAGCATCTTGTCTCTCCACTCTTCTGCTTCCTGTTGCAAATCAGCAGGAATAGGTCCTAATTCATATTCAGCACCCATTGTTTCATCATGCCAAAGAATAGCTTTCATTTTAACAAGGTCTACTACACCCTTGAAAGTTTCTTCTGCGCCGATAGGGATTTGAATTGGACATGGATTTGCACCAAGTACAGTTTTAACCTGACTTACAACTTCATAGAAGTTAGCTCCTGAACGGTCCATCTTATTTACGTAACCAATTCTCGGAACATTGTACTTATCCGCCTGACGCCAAACTGTTTCAGACTGAGGCTCAACTCCACCTACAGCACAAAAAGCAGCAACGGCACCGTCAAGAATACGCAACGAACGCTCTACTTCTACAGTAAAGTCAACGTGTCCCGGGGTGTCAATCAGGTTGATTTTATATTTTTCATTCAGGTAATTCCAGAAAGTAGTAGTTGCAGCAGAAGTGATAGTAATACCACGCTCCTGCTCCTGCTCCATCCAGTCCATTGTTGCAGCGCCATCGTGCACCTCACCGATCTTGTGAGTTAAACCGGTGTAGAAAAGAATACGCTCAGAAGTCGTAGTCTTTCCGGCATCGATATGCGCCATGATACCGATATTTCTTGTATACTTTAATAATTGATCTGCAGCTTTAGCCATTGTTTTTCTTTTTGCCTTATTTAAAATCTGAAATGAGCAAATGCACGGTTAGCTTCAGCCATACGGTGCATATCTTCTTTTCTCTTGAAAGAACCACCTTGGTTATTGAAAGCGTCAACAATTTCTGCAGACAACTTGTCAGCCATAGTCTTACCACCTCTCTTACGAGAATACAGGATAAGATTTTTCATAGAAATGGATTCTTTACGATCGGGGCGGATTTCAGTAGGTACCTGGAAAGTAGCACCACCAACACGGCGGGATTTCACTTCGACCTGAGGAGTAATATTGTCGAGTGCAGCTTTCCAAATTTCGAGAGCAGACTTTTCTTCGTTAGGTAATTTATTCTTAACGATTTCCAGAGCGGAATAGAAAATTTCGAAGGCAGTATTTTTCTTGCCATCATACATTAAATGGTTAACGAATCTCGTAACCTTAACATCACCGAAAACAGGATCCGGAAGGATCTGTCTTTTCTTTGGTTTTGCTTTTCTCATTTGTTTTCAAAAATTTTGTTCTTGTTCTTGGTTGCCTTAATTTGTCTTCAACGGTTCCGCCGAACCATTTACTCAACCTGTAGCCTATCCAAATAAACTCAAACCAGCTTTAATACTAAAATTTAAATTCTCAGTTTGAAGGGATGTAATAATTACTTCTTCTTTCCTTTAACAGGTGCTGCGGGTGCTCCCTTTGCTCCGGCCTTAGGACGTTTAGCTCCGTATTTAGAACGTCTTTGTGTACGTCCGTTAACGCCAGCTGTATCCAAGGTACCACGAACAATGTGATAACGCACACCTGGAAGGTCTTTCACACGACCACCACGTACCAATACGATTGAGTGCTCTTGCAAATTGTGTCCTTCTCCCGGAATGTAAGAGTTAACTTCTTTACCATTTGTTAAACGAACTCTGGCAACTTTACGCATTGCAGAATTCGGTTTTTTCGGTGTTGTTGTGTAAACTCTCACGCATACACCACGTCTTTGAGGACATGAATCCAATGCTGGAGATTTACCTTTAACTACCAAAGTTTCCCTTCCTTTTCTAACTAATTGCTGAATTGTAGGCATTTTTCTTCTTTTTAAACTTTGAATGTGTTATTATTATATATCTATATATTTCAATTTCAGGCAGCAAATTTACGCATTATTTCCGTGAAACCAAACAAGTTAGCCACTTTATTTCGTATTATTGCCGCTAAAAACGGCACAAAGTTACGCAATAGTTTCTGTTCTATAACAGCAAACTCTATAAGCATTCACATTATTTAATAGACATTAACATACTACAATTGAAAGAAAAGCCCTAGCATAATCTGATAAAACTCCTAAAACCAGCCCATTTATAGACTATTGAGCAAGTGAAAAGCGCAAGCTGATGCCATAATTTGAATTGGATGTAGGATAAGATGCCGATGAAACCAATGGTTCATTGATTTGTAAATCATAAAACGCTCTTAGACTAAGGGTTTTACTTAAACCATAATCAGCAGATAATTGAAGCGTTTTTGCTATATTTCCCGAGGTTGGTTGTGTAAAATTATCCTCAATCTTACGAATGAGGGATTGCGACTTCCGATAAGAAAAATCCAGGCGAACCGTAAGGTCATTGCTAAAATCCTTGGTTTGTTTCATTTTCAGAACTTTATTAAACTCGGTAAGTTTATAACCTAGTCCTATTACATATTCATTAGAAACTGCCTCCACTAATTGATAGGACGAGATATTCAGGCTTAGATTCCTGGTAGTACGGTACTCTGAACGAGCAGTAACATTATTTTGAAAAGTTACATCCACTCCGATCAAAGGGCTAAATCCCTCCGTAATGCTAACAGCCGAAATTTCATAAGGAGATGAGGGTAACGGATTGTTGGTAAGAACATCCCTAATAAAGCCCAGGTCATCCTGCCCGGCATCAACCCAATTCAAGAAAGAAGAGAAAGCTCCAACACTATAGGAACAACGGTACTGATGGTTTAATAAAACACTTTTAAAGTACTTTCTAAGTTCACCCACTCTTATAAGTCCATCATATGTCACCCTCCAGTTTGGAAGTAAACTCGAAAGAGAAGGGAAGGGCGAAAGAGAAACATTTGTTGCATTCTTTCCTGTATATGCTGCAAGAAAAGCAGGTATTAAAACATCGGATGAGTTTAAACCTACATTACCAAGCTCAGAATTATAAGGCTGACCAGCCAATGCAGACCCTGCCAAAAAGCCTTTATCCGGATAAGACAGACCGTTATAAACAGCCCCCAACCTGGAAGCTATGACCTCTCTGTTTGCTAAAAAAGTATTGAATGTTTCAGAATTATATCCATCAATGGCTTTCGATCGTTTAAAAGCGGTTGAAGCAGCTATGGTAGTCATAGTAAAGTTACCACCATAAGTTTCAGGCATACCTTGATACATATACTTTATTTCGGTATTGCGGGTATCAACCCTATTGGCATTTAAATCAATTTTAAGGCCAGAAATAGGCTCAAGTGTTGCCCTCAAGGTGAAATTACGTGCATGATTGATAATTGCTGGCGAAACATTATCTTCATTTTTAATAAGCCAGTCATTTTCATCAGCCTCATCAATATAGCTACGCCTTATTGATCCGAAAGCAAACCCTAATCCGGGTGCAGTTCCTCCCACGGTATTACTCTGCCCGATAAAATCTCCTATTTCAGGACGAAATCCGGGTAACATCATCCCATCTGTAATTGCATACTGAATGTTCAGACTGCGTAACATCATTAAGAAACGCGTTCCATGTTCCGCAACCTTATACCATAATTCGTTTGACAAATCGGGACCGGGAAGTATTGACACTTTAATAGCTGTTGTGTCGAGATTCAGTATTTCAATTTCACCGGCACTTATTGCTTTAAATTTGATTGCATAAACTTTCCCATCTGCTCCACGCGCAGAAACACGCACTTTCTTTGATGCCAGACTATGTCTTATTTTAACCGTACTATCCGGACTCAATTTAATATCTTTCTCCACTTTCAACGGTGCCGGCGGAGTTCTTCTATTCCTTGAGCTGGCAGATGCCACCCGGGTGGTAGGGGTAAATTTCTGATTCACCTTAGCTAGGAATTTATTCTTATTATAGAGTGAAACCAAATTAAAACGACCTGAAATATCAAACTGACGCTGATTCGTAATCGTATTGCCTATTTCTGTCAACGAATCTATTTCGGCTCCCCGCTCCCAATTATAAGATGCATTATAAGATAAAGAACCACTTGTCCAGTCCATAACAGGGATTAAAGCAAAAGGCAATGTGTAAGTCGCAGTAAAAGTCTGATCATACTTCATAGGTTTACCCATGTCAGAAATACTTTGCTTAACAGAATCTTTCCATACCTTATACTGATCAGGATTCAATTCTTTATTAACCTGCACATTAGGTTCTTCGATACGGGCATTCGTGCCCGATGTAAAATTAATATTCAGATTCTTTGTAAAATCCCATCGCAAACTAAATGCTCTATCCCAATAAAAGGTCGAACTAAATGAAACAGGTAAATTATTCTGGCCGCCCAAATCATCTAAATTCCTCAGCTTTTGCTCATAATAATTTCTCATCATGGCCGATTGGAATGAAATATTTGAGGGGAGATAATTAAGTCCAAATTCTTTTAAATAGCGTGTACTTCCTTTCTCTTTTACATTTTTAAAAGGAGTAAACGGCTTTACGTAAGGAGAATAAGAATAACTAAAGTTTGCCCGGTAATCTTTGGATGTTTCATACTGTGTTTCGGGATTTTTCATTGTAGATTCATTAAATGAATACCCCACTGAAAAGTTTGCAGGATCATATGGCATGGGAGTTTTACTGCGCACGTCAACTTTTACATTATTAAGAGCCACGCTTTTAATAATGGTTCTATCTTGCGAAAAATCAAGTATAGAGTCCCGATCATGTTTGGTCGTTGCCGAATTTAAAGCATCTTGTAATACGATATCCTGATCCAACGGATTATACTTTGGTTTTGTGGTCTCCTTTGAATAAGCATAGTACAGCGGAATACTTACTTTCGTTTTCTCTGGGAACAACTTCCCAAGTTCCACATTGGCAGCCATATTGTATTGGGCATAATCATCAAGCCTGCGTTCTGCAATGGATTGATCCAAACCTCCAAAGCCGGCAGTCTCCACACGCCCCCCCATATTCAACGTACCAAAATCCGAAAGTGCAATTTGTAAGTTAGCATTGGCAGCCCACCCGCCGTCTTCATTAAAATCTGTAAGTCGCAACTCATTCACCCAAAATTCACCACTTTTAATATCTTTGGAATTATTACGTACCCCGATCATAATTGTCTTGACCTCCGACAAGGAAGGATTACCCACTATCGTTATCTTATTAAGCGGAGACGCAGGATCATACTCAGAATAAGGTGTATAGAATGTTACATTCTCGTTCCCCTCCCTTTTTGCCTTATTTCTATTCAGTTTCAGATTGGTAAGTACCTCAAAATCAAAATTCAACGTATTCCCTTGCGGCCATACTGTAAATTGATCAGTCTCATTGTATGTACTGTAGTTACCATGGGGGGTAAGTAACAACGGGACTTCATACTCATAATAATTATTTTTATAATCAGAACCTAAGCGGATAAAGACAGACATTTCGCCGTTGGACAGATTAGTCACATCATTAATAAATTTTTCGGCATGGACAAACAGCTGCAACCGTTTATATTGCCTCAAATCATAATAGGTATTTTTATAAACAGCCCGTGCATCAGCAGGTGCAAGGTTTGTTATTTTCATAGATAATGCCTGTTCATTCTGCTGACGTAATTGTGGCTGGCCTGGATCTAGCATCCGGCTAACCCCGGGAGGTAGTACATAATTAACCGGCGTACGCTCGCTGTTTTCTTCAATATTAACTGTCGACACATCCAACGAAGCATTAATAACCGGAGGCAGCTTCGGATTAGAAAGATCTTGTGTATAATTACGCCATTCTCCACGAACCAAATCAAAAGATCCAAAACGTAAAATTGTTGTTTCACTAAAATCAGTCATAAACATCCGCATAAAACGGATCGTTTTGAAATCATTTATTGATCCCACCTTTTGGCTATAATTCTTTACAGGAATCTTAAATTGATACCAATGAATAGTCTCTTCTTTTCCATTACGCAAATTAACAGTAACTTCTCTCCTGTCAACAATATAGTTATTCCCTACTACTAAATCTTTAGGGCGTAAAGACACCTTATATTGATAATATTTCTCAAATTCATTTAACGTGTTATCCTGATTGATATCTTCAACATCCGGAATAGTACGGGCTGATATATCATACTTTTCCGGAGAATCCTCCGATGCAGTCGAATTCCCTTCTACTCCGTTATAACGTTTATAACGCTCCAGAATCCCTACTTCTTTCACATCATAGTCAGATCCTCTGAAGTAATGATAATCATCCCCTGCCGGATCATTCAACGGAGAAAAAGGATCTTCCATCATTTGAGCCAGAGTTTCGCCTGAGAGTCGCGACTGTAATTTTGACAAGTAATCCTGATACGTAGAAAATTGTTTCTCATCAGCCGACGACAAACCATTAAATCCCACATCCTGAAGTTTACGGGCGCCTTGCGTATTATCAAAGGCATATACAGTTGACTGACGTTTTGGAACTCTCCCCCATACAGTCTCTTCCACAGAACTTAAATCACCATCAATTGGAAGACCATTCTCGAAAAACTTTTTCTCATCCCTCAGTATATCTTCCGAAATCTCTCCAAGATTAAAATAAAGATCTCCTCCTTTGCCATTTGCATTGTATATAAAAGGGTCCATCATCCAGAATTCGATGTATTCAATATTAGCAGCTTCAAAGTCACTCTGTTCTATTTTACGCATAATTCCACCCCATCTTTTATCTGGCATTGCAAGAGAACCATCTGCATTGATTCGGTCTGCATCTAGATTGTAAGGCCCCCGTTCAGTAGGGTAATAGGCTAAGTTAAGTACCGGCAATGTATTATTCTCATTGTATGAAAGATCTTTATTCGGGAACAGCTCCTGTGTCTTTACTTCTCTCACATAGTGATTGGATAACTGGTCCAAATCATTTTTTATATGATTGGGAGCAATAGATGAATTTTTACGGGTAAATAATCCATCTATATAATACCACGCGAGTAAAGCCCGGTTCTTTCCATAATCAATATTATTAGTGAGCGATGCTTCAGGGAATAGGCTATTTGCAGCATCACTGTAAGGAACACTTGATAATGTCCAGGGATAAGGATTTAACAAATCAATTCCAGTCTGCGTCGATTCAAAATCATCCAGATAAGAATATCCGCCCGTATACTTGTTCTCATAATGACCTGGAATCAGATTCGCAAATTCCGCTTTCAAAGAAATCTGCGAAGGCTTTGTAAGAGTAAGCAAAGGCAATTTGTCAAACAGATTTGTAAGCCATTGCGATTCGGTTTTATATGAGGTATTAAGTCCCCATAACGTATTTTTTATAGACTCATCACCAAATGCAGTTTTGGTTGTTAAAGGCAACTCCGACAAATGCATGATAGTTGCTCCCAGATTAAAGTTCTTGTTGAATTCATAATTCAAATCCACCCCCATCATGGTTTTACGCTGCATGCTGTAAGCTGACTGATTTTCGAGTGAAACACTCACAGCTGTACCACTGGAAATAATATTCTCATTTAATATAGTTACTATCCCTGAAGTATAATCCACAGTATAATCTACATTCTCCTGCAACGTCACACCTGCGGCCGTTACCCTTACAGAACCTCTGGCTACATTGCTTGCACCTAGCTGGATTTCAGAACTTGATGAAGCTTTATATTCGCCTTTGATCAGGAATTTATTTTTCTCAGTCAACTGTCTCGCTACAGTCAGGGTAGAATCATACAATTCCTGAAAGACATATTTATCGGCAATCACATCATTACCAATCTTTTTTCTTAAGTGGCTTCCAAAAGGCTCCACCACCGGAAAGAATACACGACCATTCTCCGAAAGAACTGTATATCCCTCTAAATAATCGAAAATCCCATCCGGATAAGTCTCATTCTTTGCATCAAGTCTGTCCAGGTTCATCACCCGCAACAACAGCTCGTCTTTGATATTTCCCTCCGACAAGTAACGTAAATATACGCCAGTGGTATCACTCTGATACAGAATATCTAATCTGAATTTCTCTTTATTTACTGCATATGCTCCCAAGGAATAGACATTTTTCATCATTAAGTCCCAGAATGGAGAGCCAGGAGACATTGCGGTTCCTTTAAGTAACTTTACATAGAGGCTGTTATTGGTATTAACTGAATTATCTGTAGAGAATTCTCCCACCTGATATACAGAGCCACGATAGGTATACTCGTAGGCAACAGCCAGAACCTCATCTGGTTGCAACTGAGTTTTAAGAGATATATACCCTAATTGTTTATTTAAATTAAATTCGGAAGGATCTAGTTTTCTTGCACTTTCCACCTTTTCGTAATCGGTTCCCCCTTCTATAAAGCCTGCAAAAGCCTGTGAAACCGTATTTATATTTCTGGCTTCAGGATAACCGGTAACAACCTGCTGATACAATGTATTTGCACCATTATAAGGTATAGAAAGCGAACCGGAAGGATTGAACTGCGGATTGCTGATATGACTGTTTTCTGCAAGATCGGAAAAAGCAACAATATTTCTGGACTGATCGTAATTACTTCGTTTATTTGTAATCCATACCTCCACTCTACTAATACTGATTCCCGAATTTATATAAGGCAATTTTGACAAAGCAGCATCATAAGTATCTCTAAAGAAATGTGAAAGGAAAAAATGACGATTTTCATCGTACTGGTCGGCAGCAAATTCATATGGCTTGGTTTGTACACCGCCTTTTGCTGAAACAGTCTGCGACTCAGATTCCTGTTGAGAAAAAATGGCCCCTACACGTAGCTTTCCAAACTGAAGTTCAGTTTTTATCCCAAACAATGCTGCACCGCCTCTGATCAATGAGTTTGAAGTGTTCATGCTAACATTACCGGCCTCCATCACCTTTATGATTTCATCTTCAGTACCCTCATATGCCAACTTAAGTTTTTTTGAATCATAGTCGAATGTAGTCTCCGTATTATAATTCATTCCAAAATTCACTTTTTCTCCTACGGTAGCCTGTACATTAAGCTGCACTTGCTCTTCAAAATTAAAAAAAGTACGGTTTCTGGAACGCTGTGGTAACGACGGATTATCAGTTTTGTTACTTTTAAGTCCCATTTTAATTTCGGCAGTTCCTTGAGTCTTTACTCTTACACCTCCTTTACCAAATATTTTTTCTGCAGCACCGAGATCAAATCCAATATCCGTTATTTTAAGCTCCTTATTCATCTCTTCACGGTAACTCTCTTCATTTTTTTGTCGGAAATAAGCACGCAGAGATTCCTGCAAACTATAATCCTGATACTCTTCGGGAGTTAAAGAGATGGGTGTACTCAGTTGCATGTCGCCCAACTTAGTCGTAACGATATAGGTGTTTGACTTTAAATCGTATTCTATCGAAGTTTTTACATTGTCCGGATTACGCAAATCCATGGGAGATTTTTTTATCAGATCGTCATAGGCTTCCGGCACTGTTTTAGCCACCGGATAACGAGGATCAAGAGAATCTCCTTCAAGAACTACCTGAGGCTCAAGCTCAGTTAATTCGGGCACCTCTGATGTAAAAATCAGATAATCCGCATTCAACGAATACAGACCAGTCCCGAATAACAGAACACATACAACTAATATGTAGTGAGCCCCCCTTTTCATCAAAGCATTCTAAGTGCGTCTTTAATAACTTTTTCCACTTCAAGAGATGGAGACCTCTTCAATATAGTAGCAACTGCCTTTTGAGACGCAGCCTTCTGAAAGCCCAGCATTACCAGTGCGGCAATCGCCTCTTCTGCAATCTGACCATTACCAGAACCAGACACGGAAGAATCTGCAACAACTCCCTGTAATTTGACTTTATTTTTGAGATCAACCAAAATACGCTGAGCGGTTTTTAGTCCGATACCCTTTACAGCAGTAAGTGCCGCTTCATTCTTGGAAGTAATAACCTGAACTAACTCAGATGGTGGAAGCGAAGACAAAATCATACGTGCTGTATTCGGGCCCACACCCGAAACACTTGTCAACAACAAAAACAATTCACGTTCTTCTTTATTATAAAATCCAAACAGCAGGTGGGCATCTTCTCGAATTACTTCGAAAACATAGATCTTACCCTGATGCTGACCATTATATGCAGTATAAGTCGTTAATGAGATATTCAATTCATACCCTACACCACCACACTCCATAACCATTCGGGCTGGAGTAAGCTCAATTATATCACCTCTTAAATATTCAATCATTTTGCGTCTAACCAGTTAAATGTTTGTTTATAACGCAAAAGTACGCAAAAGCGTATATTATAAGGCCTCTTTATTTAGAAAGCTGGTCTGGGATTCACAAAAAGCGAAGCGCCAGGGTTCAACGCATCAAAAACTTCAATACATCCTCTATCTTGCAATGTGATATAAATTTGCCTCAATTCTTCACCTCCAAAAGTGATATTCGACGGCTTCTTACCCTTACAGAAATACTCATACAGGATTTTTCCCTCAGGCGAGAGAACTACAACAGTTCCTTTATCGTACCTGCATATATAAAGATTACCTTTTATATCGCAACGCATTCCATCCATTCCATAATCGGCAAAACGATGAAAAAGACGCTTGTTGGAGATATTTCCGTTCGGCTCGATATCGTATACCCAAACGTTCCGCTGCACTGATTCATTCACATATAATAAACGTCCGTCGGGACTCACCTCCACTCCATTGGTTGTCCCCATGGAATCTTCCAACAATACCACTTCTCCCTTCGTCGATATTCTCCATAATTTACCAGTGTTATCAGACCAGGCAGGATCGCTGGCATAAATCATACCATTTGGGGCGATGGATATATCATTGGGTTGATTCATTGACGGTTCATGAGCGAAAACTGAAATAATTTTTGTTTTCGGATCAACACAAAGGATATTATGATTGGTATAATCCGCCACAAACATCACCCCTTCAGCATTAAAACGAATTCCATTTCCAACCGATCCGTCGGGTAAGGTCACAAATAGACCGTGTTCACCCGAAGACTTGATTAGTCCGATTGTTCCTTTAGTTGCATAATTGACAGCATATAGGTTACCAGCGGCATCTACTGCGGGACCTTCAATCCCCGACGTAAATGTACCTTCGGGAACAAGGTCACGACCATCGGGAGAAGAGAACGCAACACACGAAACCATCAAGGAAGAAAGCAGTATACAAAGTTTCTTTTTCATAATATCATCTATTGTTATTATTTTAATCAGCGTGCAAGATATAAAATATTCCGTTCGATAAATAAAAAAGCAAGTACATGTTTTTTACAAGTACTTGCTCAAAAACAGGACTCCACACATTCAATAAATAAAGTTGAGCCTGCCAATATCATTAAAACAATTAAATTAAAGAATCCGGACAAAGATGATCCTTTTCAATATCTTTAAAGTAATTATAGGTACCTACTTTCAACTCAGCACAGGCCGATTCATCGCAAACGATAATTCCCTTCGGATGAAGCTGCAATGCGGTGATAGTCCACATCTGATTAATAGAACCTTCAACCACCTGAGCCAATGCACGAGCTTTGTTGTGTCCATTCACCATTATCAAGACCTCTTTCGCATCTAAAACAGTACCCACACCTACAGTAACCGCAGTCTTGGGAACTTTATTTACGTCGTTGTCAAAAAATCTGGAATTAGCAATAATCGTATCCGTTGTCAAAGTCTTGATACGGGTACGAGACGACAGAGATGAGCCTGGCTCGTTAAATGCGATGTGGCCGTCAGGGCCGATACCACCTAAAAACAAATCCACCCCACCAACAGCTTTCATCTTAGCTTCATAAGCCGCGCATTCAGCTTCCAAGTCGGCAGCATTACCATTCAAAAGGTTTGTATTTTCGGGATTGATGTCTATATGGCTGAAAAAGTTATTCCACATAAAGGAATGATAACTTTCCGAATGTTCCTTTGGCAATCCTACGTATTCATCCATATTGAATGTGATCACATGCTTGAAAGATACAACTCCCTTTTTGTTCAATTCAATAAGATTTTTGTACATACCAAGGGGTGAAGAACCTGTTGGCAATCCTAGGACAAAAGGTTTTTCAGCCGTTGGATTGGCTTTTTGAATACGCGAAGCAACATAGTTAGCAGCCCATTTCGACAATTGATCGTAATTAGGCTCAATAATTAATCTCATAGTTTTTTATATTTAAATCGATTGTTTAGATTCTTTCAATGCGTTTGCCATTGCTTTACCTAATGTAATACACTGCTCATACATATCTTCTTTCAGACTCATCTTCTCTTCGGCGGTAGCTCCTATAAATTCCCAGTTCATTTTTTCACCAAAAGCAGCTAATCTTTTACAAGCGGCACCAGACCATGTAAAATTACCAAAATAGCCAAAACAGCGTTTCTTAACTTCCCGGATTTCAATCTTTGACAAAATCGAATCTACTTCGGGAAAAAGGGCATTACTGTATGTAGGACTTCCCACAATCAACCCTTTGTATTTAAATACATCCATCAGCACATTCGATGCATGCGATTTGGATACATTATGCATTACAATATTCTTGACCCCGTTCTCAGCCAATGAGGCTGCAATCGCTTCGGCCATCTGTTCCGTATTTCCGTACATGCTGCCATATATGATACAAACGCCATCTTCACCTTCGTAACGACTCAACTTATCATAAATCTCGATTGCTTTGTCTTTATGTTTCCGCCAAACAGGTCCATGCGTAGAACAAATGGTGTTTACTTCAATTGTGTCTAGTTTCTTCAAAGCCCGCTGAACCGGATTACCATATTTTCCAACGATATTGGCATAATAGCGAACCATCTCATCCCAGAATCTGTCAACATTCATATCCTCATCAATAACAGCTCCTGAAAGCGCTCCGAAAGTACCGAATGCATCTGCTGAAAATAATATTTTATCCGTTGTCTCGTATGTAAACATAACTTCAGGCCAATGGACCATCGGAGCCATAACGAACATCAGCTGGCGTTTACCCAATGATAGCGTATCTCCCTCCTTCACTTCATACAAACCTGTAGTAATACCATGATATCCTTCCAACATACCGAAGGTGGTTTTGTTCCCGATAATCTGCACATCAGGATATTGCTGACGGAGTAGTCTGATGCTGCCTGCATGATCGGGCTCCATATGATTCACAATCAGGTAATCCAGCGATTTTCCTTCCAGCGCATCTGCAATTTTTCTAAGAAAAGCATCCGAATAGCATACATCCACGGTATCTATCAGAACTGTTTTTTCATCTACTATCAAATACGAGTTATAAGAGACTCCGTACGGCAGCGGCCACAGGTTCTCAAAGAGGGCCTTCTGACGGTCGTTTACTCCTACGTAATATACCTTATCCGCAATACTTGTCAGTTTATACATAATTTAATTCTTTTTTTGCAGTGCCCGATAAACGAACCAGCATCCTGCCAAAACGAAAGGAATGCTGAGCACTTGTCCCATATTAATCAACATAGAAGCTTCAAATTCTTCCTGATCATTCTTTAAAAACTCAATAAAAAAGCGGGAAGCGAAAACACAAATCATAAAAATACCGAAGATAAGACCTTCCTTCTTGAAAGCCTCTTTTCGGAAGTACAACCACATACAAAGAGCGAATGTTATCAGATAACACAACGCCTCATAAAGTTGGGTTGGATGACTTGGTGCAGTAAACACTGGGGCAGCTCCCATTTTCCATTGATGCAAGTTGTCAATAAAACGGAATCCCCACGGAACATCCGTTACATGACCATAAATCTCGTGATTCATTAAATTACCCAGTCGAATCATTGCTGCTACAAGCCCGGTAGGCACCACAAGCTTATCGAAAGCCCACATCATACTTTTATGACTGACCTTTTTCGAATAGAAATAGATAGCAATAATAATACCCAATGTACCTCCATGACTGGCTAAACCTCCCTCCCAAATCTTCAATATCTCGATTGGGTTGGATAAGTAATACTGAGGTGCATACAAAAGGCAATGACCTAAACGAGCTCCAACCACCGTTCCAATCATGGTATAGATCAATAATTGATCCAGCCACGCAGTATCCAGTTTTTCGTTTTTCCACATACGCTCCACTATCTTGTAGCCAATCAGAAAACCGAATGCAAAAGCCAGTCCGTACCAACGTATTTCTCGTGAACCAATGGAAAAGATAGCAGGATCTGCTGTCCAGGTAATAAATGATAACATAGTATTTATATTTATATCCGTAAGGAAGACTGGTATTATACCAGTCTTCTTATTAAATCTTCCTTATCGCCGTAAAGCATATCGATCACCGGTAATTCAATCATAGTGTAGGCACCCGGCTGTTGCTTAAACGAAGCACGTGCAACAGATACTAAAATCTGAGCAGTAAGCGCAGGATTGTTGATTTTCATATTGAAATCGATCAACTGATTCTGCGTTTTTCCAGATACACCTTTACGCGTAAGCTGAACACCATGACCCATATCCAGCAAATTATCCACACATTCCACCTGCATTACATGTGTCTCGTCGTGTGCAAAATATTCGTCGGCTTTAATTGCTGCAGCAACCTTGGCAAAATCATATCCCTCTTTAACTTCAATATACACCATTCTACGGTGAATACCGGTTCCTGTTGGAATAGTCATACTTAATGCAGCCTTTACACCTTCAATGGCTTTTACTGCAACAGTATGTCCCATACTCATACCTGGGCCAAAGTTCGTATATGTAATACCTTTAGGCACCATCGCCTCAAGTAGCGCACGAACAACCGAGTCGCTTCCCGGATCCCATCCTGCAGAAATCACAGATACAGCATTGTGAGCTTTTGCTACTCCATTCAGAGAGCGGCGCAGAGCAACAATTCCTCCATGAATATCGTAGCTGTCCACCGTATTGATACCCAATGAAAGAATTTCCTTCGCATAAGATTCTACGCTACGGGTTGGGGTACAAAGCACAGCAACATCTACCTTTTCAAGTTCGGTGATTTTACTAACCACCTTATATTCCTTAAGCTCGACCGGAACCTCTGATGGATTACGACGAACAACGCCTGCAACCTCAAAATCGTGTGCAGCTTCCAAAGCCTCTAAAACATATTTTCCAATATTGCCATATCCCACAATGGCTGCTCTAATCTTTTTCATGCGTTTATTTATTTCTTTCTATTTAGGCTGCAAAGTTAATCATAATATAGGGAGATACAACAAGATAGCCCAGACTTTTTATTATCAGTCCGGGCTCATCAAATATCAACTGTACTATTTATTCACTTATTTCTTTTCAAAACCTGCATCAAACGCTCTTGACGAAGGCATAAAGTCAAAGTGCTTCACTAAACGGCACGATTCTTCTGCTCCTTGTTCCCTATCCATGGCACTGTCTTCCCACTCCACAGAAAGCGGACCGGAATATCCAATATGATTAAGTGCCCGGATAATCTCCTCAAATTTAATTTTTCCTCTTCCCAAACTTCTGAAGTTCCAAAAACGGCGGGGATCTCCAAAGGTTACATAACCACCAAAAACACCCACCTGCTTAGGAGTGTCACTCCAGTAAACATCTTTCATGTGCACATGGAAAATTCTTTCCGGGAACTGATATATGAAATCGACATAATCAACCCCCTGATAACCTAAATGACTTGGATCATAGTTGAACCCGAACGAAGGGTGATAATTAACAGCTTCCAAAGCTCTTTTCGCGGTAACCGTATCGAAAGCTATTTCAGTAGGATGTACTTCCAACGCAAAACGAACCCCTAACTCCTGATAAGCATCTAATATAGGAGTAAATCTTCGTGCAAAATCGGCATATCCCTCATTCACCATCTCTTCCGTTACCGGAGGAAACGAATACAAATAATGCCAGATTGAACTTCCGGTAAAACCTACCACCGTATCAACACCCAGGGCTTTGGCGGCATGAGCCGTACGAATGAGCTCTTCGGCTGCTCTCTGACTAACACCTTCCGGGTCACCATCATCCCAGATATAATCGGGCAGAATACTTTTATGGCGCTCATCAATCCGATCGCACACAGCCTGACCGATCAGATGGGTGGAAATCGTGTGTAATTGCATACCATAAGACGATAACAAATCTTTAATCTGCATATAATATTCTTTGTCAGATCGACGAACATCCAAATGATCGGGCAGCCCCAATTCCAATCCATCGTAACCAAAAGCCTTAGCCTTCTCACAAACTGTCTGCAAAGGCAAATCCCCCCATTGCAGAGTATATAACGTAACCGGTCTAGCCATACTATATAATATTAATCAACCATTTTTACCCATTTCTTATCACTGTTACTGGAAGCTACTACAGTTTCAATAAACTGCATCCCCCTCACTCCTTCCTGCACAGAGGGGAAATCCAGACATAAGGAAGAAGGTTCTTTTCCCTCTTTCATTGCCTGCAACGTTAGAGCAAAGTTTCTGTAAATATTTGCAAAAGCCTCAATGTATCCCTCAGGATGACCACCCGGGGTACGCGAATTATGAGCAGCCATCTCAGACATATACCCATTGGATGTCCGAATCATTTCTCTCGGACGATCAGGCCACTTCATCCACATGGTATTAGGCTCTTCCTGACACCACTCCAAACCGCCTTTTGTTCCGTAGATACGAATTTTTAGCGCGTTTTCTTCACCAACTGCAATTTGCGATGCAGTCAGGACACCTTTTGCATCCCCTTCGTATCTGATCAGCATTGCACCGTCATCATCCAATAAACGTCCGGGAACAAACGTATTCAGCTCCGCACATAATTCTATTGCTTTAAGCCCGGTAATATATTCAACTAAATTAAAAGCATGAGTGCCGATATCACCCATACACCCTGCTTTACCCGATCGCTTAGGATCTACCCGCCATGCAGCCTGCTTATTTACACCAGCACAATCACTATATAACCAGCCTTGGGGATATTCCACATAAACACGGCGCACTTTTCCTATATCACCACGCAAAACCCTTGTCCGAGCCTCCTTCACCATGGGGTAACCCGTATAAGTATGTGTAAGTGCAAATAATTTTCCGGAAACTTTCACCTGTTCTCGTAATGCCTTAGCCTCCTCCAGCGTATAGGTAACTGGCTTGTCCAGTACAACATGGAATCCATGCTTCAAGGCCATCATAGCCGGTTCGAAATGCACATGATTGGGTGTAACGATAGAAACGAAATCCATCCGTTCAGCTTCCGGAAGCTTGGCTTCCTCTTCGATCATCTCCTGATAAGAATTGTAAATCCGGTCTTCCGGCAAGAAAAGGTTACGTCCGGAAGCGACAGAAACAGAGGGTGTACCACTAAAGCATCCACACACCAGGTCTATCTGACCATCCAGATTAGCCGCAATACGGTGTACAGCTCCAATAAAAGAACCGTTGCCTCCGCCTATCATTCCCATTTTAATTTTTTGTTTCATAACAATATCGTACTATGGTTTTTACAAAAGTTATGGAACAAATCTAAGAAAAAAAATGAGTGATGCTATTATTTATTCATTATTTATTTTTAATATCAAATAATAAGGTTTTCTTTGTGGACTGGAAGTCGGAATATATTAATCCGAATCAAATAACAGTGTTAACCATTAAAACCTCAACTATGATGAGTAAAAAAGAATTTTCTATTCTTGCGTGTTTAATTTTGTTCTGCAACTGCAGCAATCCTTTAATAGAAGAAGAAAAACCAGACTCTAAAACCTATCCTGTTCAATTTAGCGTCCAACTCAGCAAAGAGGTATTGCCATACGTTGCGACCAAAGGTTATCCAACGGGAATCATTCCGGAACCACAAACTAAAGCAGACGAGATTACCGAACCTGCACCAGGCACATTGGAATCAATCTGCACCACAATTGAATATGTAGTCTATAAGGTAGACAACACTACCGCCCCCTTCAGGAAACAGCATTACAGTAGTACCGACTCTCAGGATTTTGGAATCATTTACGATCAACTACCCATGGGTAGCTATAAAATTTGTCTGCTTGCACATTCCTCAGCAACTGATTCACTAAACAACAACTCGTTTACATTTCAAGAGACAACCGACACATTTTATAAGCAAATAACACTTGAGATAGGATCTGGGGAAGAAATAATACAGGATATAAATCTCGAACGAATAGTTGGCAAACTAGAGTTCTTTGCAACCGACAGTGTTCATTCGGGAGTCAAGCAATTTGAAATCAAACTCTCAGGATATCCCGACAAGTTCAACATACTGACCGGAATCGCAACAGCATCCTCAGACACAACAGCCTTTACCCATCTTTTTTCTCCTGAAGATATTGGAAAAATGAATCAGAGCCATTCCTTGCTCACATTTATTCCCGAAACCGGAAAAACGATGTCGGCTAAGATAAAGTCGACAAACCACGCCGGGCAATTACTCAGAGACTATCACATTGCTTCCGTAACACCTGAAATTAATAAAATGGTACGATATTCGGGAAAGTTATACGAATCACGATTAAGCAACGATACATTTACATTATATCCTGTCAGCACCAACTGGGGTGGTACGATAGAAACTCCATTAGGCGATTGATTGTAGACATTTACAGGGGTGTTGGTGTCTTTGACAGGCTACCAACACCCCTGTGATTTAATTATCTCTTGTATAAAAACAGTTTCCAGCGTTCTTCGGCACTTCCATTCACATACATATCATACCTGGCCATAGTAAAAAATAAATCAGATAATCTGTTTACAAAGCGAAGTACAGTTTCGGGAAGCGGATCTTGCTTATGTAATGTCCACAACCGTCTTTCTGCTCTACGGGCAACCGTGCGGGCAAGCTGACAATGTGCCGAGACCGGTGTACCTCCGGGAAGAATAAAATATTCACTTTCAGAAATGGCAGCCGTAATCCGATCGATCTCCTTTTCACAGTAAAGATCCATATCCTCCTTTATCTTATTGGGATTTTTATCCCTCAAAGCCGACGGTGTAGCAACTTCAGACATAGCAACCATCAGCTCCACCTGGATAGTAAACAAGAATGAATGCCATTCGTGGTTTTCCGGCAAAAGCGATCGAACAACCCCTATGGTTGAATTTAATTCATCCAAGCAGCCATTGGCTTCAATCCGGATATCATCCTTATCCACCCTCTCGCCGCCAAAAATACCAGTACGACCTTTATCGCCTCCTTTTGTATAAATCTTCATATAACTAACATTTATGGTTCCACAGATTCATCAAATCGAGCTCGCCCCAATATAGATGAGTATAACCTGCTATTGTATTCTTATAACGAAATAAATTTGTTTTTGTTCTCAATCCCTTCGCATTATATATAGAAACATCTGATATTGAATCCATTTGAGGATCTTTAATCCGGGAATAATGAAATTCATGCCCCCGTATATTCTCAACTCCATTATATGTAAATGTACGGTAACCAAGGGTAAGTTTCATATCTTGCATGGTAGCTTCCTGGTCAAAAACACCAACCATCGAATAAGGGTTGCCATCCATGCCAACAATCACCTTACTTAGATACATCATCCCTCCGCATTCGGCTAAAAGATTACCTCCATTCTCTGCAAAGGCTTTTATGGAGTGAAGCATTGTCTTATTTTCTGTCAGCTTGTCCAAATATAATTCTGGATAACCTCCTGGCAGATATACCAAATCTGCAGAAGGTAATTTAGCATCATCAAGAGGACTAAAAAAAACAACTTCTCCCAACCGTTTTAATTGAGCCAGATTTTCTCTGTAAATAAAATTAAAAGCATTGTCGTAAGCAACTGCAATCTTAATGTCACCACTTATATCCAACTCGTTCTGCTCAGACTTATCAGGCAGGCAAAAAGGCATGTTTGATATTTTAAGTAAACGATCCAAATCAACAAACTCCTCTATAATCTCTGCCGCTCTGTTTGCGAAATCATCCATACAAAAAGAATTGTCAATTGACAAGCCTAAGTGTCTGGAAGGAACTTCAAGCTCTTTTTTGTTCGGGATGTAGCCCAAACACTCAACCCCTGTATCCTTACAGGCTTGTTGTAAATAGGCATAATGAGTCTCTGAAGACACCCGGTTAAAGACAACTCCTGCAATGTTTAAGTTTTTATTAAAATGTTTATAACCAAATAAAACAGGAGCTGCCGAATAAGCCATTGATTTCGCATTCAGTATCAACACAACAGGGATTCCAAGCAACTCTGCCAATTTAGCGCTACTACCCTTCATACCGTCGTATCCGTCATAAAGACCCATAACTCCCTCTGTAATACAGACATCCGAATTGGTACCATATTTAGCATATAAATTTCGGATATGCGATTCAGAGGATAAAAATAAATCAAGATTTACCGACTCTTCACCTGCGGCTAGCAAATGATATTTAGTATCAATATAGTCGGGGCCACATTTAAAGGGTTGTGCCTTCAAACTCCGATTCTTCAATGCCCTGAGTAGTCCGAGAGTAAAAGTAGTTTTACCGCTCCCTGAAGAGGCAGCCCCTACCAACAATTGAGGTTTCATAAATAATTAAATCTTAATTTTCTTGTGCAAATATAAATAAACATCTTAACTTTGCCCCAGATTTGGTGATACGATCGCATTCTGCGATTTGTATAAAAGGGAATCCGGTTTGAATCCGGAACAGTACCCGCTACTGTAAAGTCCTTACTTTCAAAAGTAGAAAGTAATAAAAGAAAGCAAGCTCACACCACTGTTTCGAGAGAAATGGGAAGGTCGCTTTCTGGACATAGTCAGGAAACCTGCCAGTCGATAAATAAATTCCGCGTCCTCGGGTTAAAGGATGCCATTTATTAACTATTATTTCTCAAACATGAAAAGAAAAGGTTTACTAACAACCCTGTTGTGGGGGTGTGTTGTAATTTGTTCGTTAGCGCAAGTCTCGCTAAGCGGAAAAGTTGTTAACGTAAAAAACGGAAAACCCATTGAAGGAGTTAACGTCCGGCTCGAACAAACCACCATTGGTTGCGCAACCAATAGTAAAGGCGAATTTATGCTTAAAAATGTTCCCGATGAATCATTCACTCTTCGGGCCAGTTGCCTGAATTACATTCCTGTAGAAAAGAAAATCCACGGAACACAATTGAACATGCTTATTGAAATGGAAAATTCAGGCATAAATCTGGATCAGGTTGTAATTACAGGAACCGGAACCCATCGCAGGATACAAGACAGCCCTGTCCCAGTGGAAATAATCAACGGGAACGATTTAAAAAGAGCTGGCATTACAAATTTTAAAGATGCATTAAACATGCTGAATCCCTCTTTTTCATTTTCCACCACGGCTATGGCCAGTTATATGACATTAAACGGTCTGGGAAATAAGCATATCCTGGTTCTTATTAACGGACAGAAGCTTGCCGGAGATGTATCCGGAAATGTTGATCTTTCCCGTATTAACCTTAGCAATGTCAAACGAATTGAAATACTAAAAGGAGCTGCTTCTTCGCTTTATGGATCGGAAGCAATGGGTGGTGTCATAAACATAATTACCGATCAGCCTAAAAATCTGATCAATGTTACCTCTGAAACCCGTTTTGCTGAAGAAAATCAATTCGATCAGACTATCAATCTGGATATCAACACCGGAAAATTCGGTTCGTTTACAACCTACAACAGACGACAATCGGATGGCTGGCAGCTAAACAATCAAGCCATAACATACGACTCAAAGGGAAACGAGAAGCTGACTAAAACAAACAAGAAAGCTTCTGATAAATTTTACTCCAACATTCTGACCCAGCACTTCACCTATTCTGCAACGAAAGCTCTATCGTTCTATGCCCGGGGCAGTATGTATAATAAAGAGAATGACCGTCCTGTCTCGGAATACGACTATAACCTGGCATACAATGATTATAGCCTGGCACTTGGAAGTAAGTTTCTTTTAGGAAATGCATCCTATATCAGTCTGGATTTGTACAATGACAATTTTGAAGGGACCAAAGAATATATCAAGGATGTAAAAGATAAAAAGGGAAATATTACCATAAAGAATGGAACATCGGCATTAAGTAAACGCCAACACTATTACAATGCAAATCTAAAAAGTGTATTCATGGCTGGAGACTTCAATAAAATCACAATAGGATCCGAATACATTACAGACAAACTGAAGAATCCGGAAGCACTTGCGGGAGACAAACAAGCGTACACGATGGCCTTGTATACACAAGATGAAATCAAATTCTTACAGAATTTTCAGGCGATCGTTGGGTTGAGATATATTTACCATGAAACATTCAAGAACAGATTTACTCCCAAGCTGTCACTTATGTATTCACCCGGAGCATTTAATTTCAGAGCAACCTACTCCAGTGGATTCAGAGCTCCTTCGTTGGAAGAACTCTATTACAACAAAGAGAAAAACGGAACGCTGAGTGCCGGAAACATTAACCTTAAGCCCGAAAAAAGTAATTATTATGCAATAAACGGAGAATTCATGAGTAGGCTGTTCTCGATTTCTGCGACTGCCTACATTAACAATTTAGACAATCTTATCACCAGTAAACAAGTTGCCCTTACCGAAACAGACATTGCCAACAGTATAACCAAACGTATGGAATACCAGAATGTTGATAAAGCACGAGTAAAAGGAGTCGATATTTCAATAAACAGCTATCTGGGATATGGTGTATCACTGGGTGGTTCGTACAGTTATGCGGATGCAAAAGACACGAATACGGATTCGCGTTTACCTCGTAGTATAAAGCATTCCGGAAGTATAAACAGCAATTGGAACAAAGTCTGGGACTTTTACACATTAAATGTCAATCTTGCAGGCAGACTTCAAAGTGAACGATTTGAAACCGGCACGTATGGAAATGCACCAGGTTATCAGCTATGGAATCTATCTACACGACATACATTCAACAACCTGGCAAATTTTATACTTGAGCCCGGTATCGGTATCGAAAACATTTTTAATTATCGTGACGACCGGCCTTACAACAGTAATTATGCCACTCTGTCGCCCGGTCGCACATACTATGTAAGTTTACTTCTTAAATTTCGTAAGTAATGAAATATACATTCATATGCCTTGCCCTATTAATAAGCTTAGTATGTAAGGCAAGCAACGGGGATAATTTTGAAGAATCAAATTTGTTTGAAACAATGCAGCAAGGAGACAAAGCTGCATTGTTGATTGTTCATTTCGGCACTACGCACGATCTTACCAGAAAACGTACAATAGAGGTTATAAACAATAAAATGAAATCAGCATTTCCCGATGTTACTATTCGTGAGGCTTACACTTCCCGGATTGTAATTAACCGACTGAAGCAAAAGAACATAATCAAACAAACGCCCTCCGACGTATTATTTTCTTTAAAAGAAGAAGGGTATACGCATATTATAGTGCAATCAAGCAATATAATCGAAGGGATAGAGATGGAAGCGTTGCGTCGTGAAGTCGAAAACATGGAATCGCAATTCAAAGATATCCGTATCGGAAATCCACTTCTGTACACAGTGGAGGATTACGAAAAAGTGGTAGATGTTCTTAGTGCAGAATATAAGGGAAATAATTCTACACTGTTTGTTGGTCACGGCACATATACTCCGGCAACAGCCTGCTATGCCATGTTAGACTATATGTTGAAAGATAAAGGATTCAGCCAAATGCATATAGGCACAATAGAGGGTTATCCTTCGTTTGAAACGGTATTACGTCGGCTAAAATCTGATCAGAATAAACAAGTTACGCTAGTTCCTTTTATGTTTGTTGCCGGCGACCATGCCGTTAATGATATTGATACCGAATGGAAAAGTGCACTCGAAAAAGAGGGATTCAGGGTAAATACCAATTTAAGAGGATTGGGCGAAATTCCCATGATTCAAGATCTATTTATTGAACATGCCCGTTTCGCCTGCAACTACAAAATGATAAAGATTCTTGATAAGAAGAAACGATATGCAAACGAAGGGAATTAGACAGATCATAACCCGATCCATATATACAATTCACAGGATACTGGGGACTTTCCTCAGTATCCTGTTTCTAATGTGGTTTCTTTCAGGGTTAGTTATGATGTATCATACCTTCCCAAAGGTATGGGATAAAGAGAAGTTGCAAAAAACAGAAATACTGGATTCTCTTCTCCCACCCATTGAAACAATAGCAGGCCGCATTCCATCGGAAGAGAAAATTAATAACATTGAAGTAAGTCGATTTTTAAATCAGACTGTATTCCGGATTCAAACCAACAAACAAGTTTATCTCTTGCCTGCCGATTCAACTGAGCAGTTGCAGGAAATTAGCCATGAAAGAATCTATCAGATTGCTCAGAAATGGAACAGCTCCTCAATCAACAGGATTGACACATTGCACGAACTCGATCAATGGACTCCGTTTGAAGAACTTAAAAAAGAACTTCCATTTATAAAATTTTACTTTTCGGATAACGAAAAACATGAATTATACATCTCATCACGAACAGGAGAAGTACTACAGTACACGACACAAAAAGAACGTTTCTGGTCATGGATGGGGGCGATTCCTCATTGGGTATATTTCACCAGCCTGCGGCAAGATCAGGCTCTTTGGACAAAGTCAATTATTTTTTTATCCGTATTGGGTATTATAATGACTTTGGCCGGGTTGTACGTTGGTATTCATGCATACATACAATGCCGGAAAAACAAATGTAGTTTCAAATCTCCCTATAAAAAACGATGGTATTGGCTACATCATATAACGGGACTTATATTCGGACTGTTTGTCCTGACCTGGATATTCAGCGGTATGATGTCGGTAACGGAAACTCCCAATTGGATAATCAAGAAAAAAGAGCATTACCCAATTGAAAAGATACTGGAAGGAGACGGAATTCGTCCGGAACTGTATACATTGGACTATCGAGAAGTGATAAGTCAGCTTTCCGGTACTGTTAAGAAAATAGAATGGGGACGATTCCACGACAAACCTTTATATCATATTGTAACTACAAATAAAAAAATAACGTTGGATGCCTCTTCTAACAAAATCCTACCCTTAAATCTTAAGGAGAAAGAGATAACAAAGGCAATTGAAAGTATCCATGGAAAAGGTAGTACAAAAACAACTTTCTTAAAAGAATACGATACCTACTACCTTGCAAAATCAGGCCATCTACCGTTACCGGTTTACAAATTAGAGATAGCAGACGCAGACAATAGCTGCTACTATGTAAATCCCAAAAACGGACAATACAGATATTACAATAACCGTAAACGGTGGGACTTCTGGTTATATAAAGGAATGCACGGCCTTACCTTCCAATTTCTTGTTACCCGGCCACTACTCAGGTTAACCGTTCTATGGATACTTATGTTAGGAGGAACCGTTGTTTCGGTATCCGGAGTCGTACTTGGAACAAGATATGTAATACGTAAAATAAGAAGATTGAGTCAGCGAAAACAAAAAAAATTAAATAAATAATCCATACGTTTGTATGAATAAGAAGAAACAATCCAAATGAAACAAGGAAAAATAGTCGTCGCCGGAATCGGACCGGGAAATATACTTGATATTACTCCCGCTGTCCGGACAGCCATTGGCAATGCCGATGTTGTTGTAGGATATAAATATTACTTTCAGTTTATTTCCACTCTTATCACTCCAGGGACTCACTGTGTTGATACAGGAATGAAACGGGAAAAAGCAAGAGCTGAAGAGGCCTTCAATTATGCAGAAGAAGGAAAATCGGTTTGTGTGATAAGTTCCGGTGATGCAGGAATTTACGGGATGGCTCCTCTAATTTTTGAAATGAAAGAAGAACGCAAAAGCAACATTTCGGTGGAAGTGCTGCCCGGAATAAGTGCCTTTCAGAAAGCCGCAGCCATACTAGGAGCTCCCATAGGTCACGATTTCTGCATCATCTCACTTTCGGATCTGATGACTCCTTGGGAAAAGATTGAAAAAAGAATAGTGGCAGCAGCTACGGCCGACTTTGTAACAGCTGTTTACAACCCGCGAAGCGAAGGGAGGTATTGGCAATTGCACCGGTTTAGAGAGCTATTTCTGCAAGACCGATCCCCATTAACACCGGTCGGATTTGTCCGTCAGGCTGGCAGAGAAGAACAAGAAATTTCCATCACAACACTGGAATCCTTTAATCCGGAACAAGTGGATATGTTTACCGTTGTCATAATTGGCAATTCTCAAACCAAATCATTTGACGGCAAGATGGTTACTCCTCGGGGATATTTCCGCGACAAAACCCCGATCGAGGCTGGCATCGGACAAGAGATCATGATTCGCAGTTTCCAGACAATCGAAAAAGAATTGCAAAACAAAAATATCCCTTTGGATCACAAATGGGCCCTGCTTCATGCCATCCATACCACTGCCGATTTTGAAATGGAGCAACTTCTTTATACTGATCCCGGTGCAGTTGCCTTGCTATATAAGAAGCTGAACGCTGGTAAATCTGTCACCATTGTTACTGATGTTACCATGGCAGCAGCCGGTATACGCAAGGCAGCTTTACAGCGGATGGGTATTGAAGTAAAATGCTATTTGTCCGACCAGCGGATCGTACCAATTGCTGCCGAAAAAGGTATTACCCGTACCCAAGCAGGTATCAGACTTGCCGTAGCCGAACATCCGGATGCGCTCTTTGTATTTGGAAATGCCCCTACCGCCCTGATAGAATTATGCGATCTTATCAGGAAAAACAAAGCCGCCCCTATAGGAGTCATCGCAGCGCCAGTAGGCTTTGTCAACGTAGAAGAATCCAAACATAGGATAAAACCATTTCACGAGATACCCAAAATCATCGTAGAAGGGCGAAAAGGGGGAAGCAATCTGGCCGCCACATTGGTTAATGCTATTCTCAGTTATAACGATGCAGAACAACTTCGTCCGGGGAGGGACGTATAATCTATGAAGTTTTATATAATAGGAATCAACGACAATCCAAGTCCGCAGTTTACTGACGAAGTCCTTTCTGTAATCCGTTCGGGAAAAGTATTCTCCGGAGGAATTCGTCACCACGGGATTGTAGAGGGATTTCTTCCTTCTCATACACAATGGATAGATATTACCGTACCGTTGGAACATGTATTTCAACAATATTTGGAACATCCGGAAATTGTGGTCTTCGCTTCCGGCGACCCTTTATTCTATGGTTTTGCCAATACAATACAGAACAAATTGCCAGACGCAGACATTATTCTGTTTCCGGCATTCAATTCACTACAGATGTTGGCCCACCGTATGGTTTTACCTTATCACGACATGCAAATAGTCTCACTAACAGGGCGTCCATGGGATGCTTTAGATGAGGCATTGATTGAAGGTAAAAGAAAAATAGGAATACTGACCGATCGGGAGAAAACACCTGCAGCAATCGCTGTCCGCATGCTACACTACGGCTACACCAATTATAAGATAACCGTTGGAGAACTTCTTGGTAATAATACTGAAAGCATCCGGACTTTTTCTGTAGATGAATTGGCAAACGAGACTTTTCGTTTCCCCAATTGCCTCATCATGGAACGAACCGGGTTGCGCTCACGCCCCTTCGGGATCAATGAAGAAGACTTTCATTTACTGAACGGACGTAAAAAAATGATTACGAAAATGCCCGTCAGATTACTTACATTAAGTATGCTTGATCTCTGCCACCGACATGTTTTCTGGGATATCGGCTTTTGCACTGGCTCCGTTTCCATTGAAGCTAAAATGCAATTTCCTCATCTGAAGATAATAGCCTTCGAGCAAAGAGAAGAAGGGAAAGAGCTAATGGAAGTCAACAGCCGGAAATTCGGAACTCCGGGGATCACTCCCATTATAGGAAACTTCATGGAAGCAGACCTAAGCGATCTGCCTGTCCCTGATGCAGTTTTTATAGGTGGACACGGCGGTGAAATGCACTCCATACTCAAGAAAGTAAGTCGTTTTCTCACCCCAGATGGAATCATCGTTTTTAACGCCGTATCTTCGGATAGTGAAACACTCTTTCTCGAAGGGATCAAACACGCAGAGATGGAAGCTACAGGAAAAACAAGCATTACAATAGACAATTACAATACAATCCATGTGTTGGCCGCCAGGTTTAAGACAACGGACAACCACTCAATAATATTATCCTTATGAAAACAGGTATTGCCATACTAGTAGTTTCAGAAAGCAGCCTCAAGCTTTCCCTAACAATTGCAGAACATCTTCCCGGATCGAATCTATATTCAAGTTTTGAATCAATATTCACGGACACTATTCCATCCATTGCAACTTTTTTGAAGGAACATTTCAACAGATTCGAAGCATTTGTATTTGTAGGATCATTAGGTATTTGCGTCCGTTCCATTGCGCCATTTATAACGGACAAACATACAGATCCTGCCATCGTAAATATAGACAGTACCGGAAAATATATTGTATCCGTCTTATCCGGACACATCGGCGGGGCAAACAGCCTTACCAAACAAATCGCACGCATCACAGGTGGACAGGCAGTAATTACTACCCAAAGTGATAATACAGACCTTTGGGCCCTGGATACCCTTGGCAAAACTTACCAATGGAAAGAAACAGTACATAATGCAACCATGAATAAACTGATTGCGTCCTTTGTTAACAAAAACCCGGTAGCTCTCTTATTGGAAGTAAGAGACCAAGGCACCAGTTATCTCGAACGTACTAAGCCCGATCATGTAAGCATATACTACAAATACGAAGAAATTCCTCAGCAGAACTTTGCTATACTTATTGCTGTTACCCCCCACCTGTACAACCCGGCTATTCCTACACTCCATTTTCATCCGCAAGTATTTCATGTAGGAATCGGATGCCGTAAAAACTGTTTTCCACAAGGTATTAGCCAATACATTGAAAGTGTAATAATACAACAACAGCTCAGTCCCCTTTCCATTCGAAGCATCTCAACCATTGAACTGAAAAAAGATGAACCTCTATTACAGGAACTTCAAGCATACTTCCCGGACTCTGAAATAGACATCTACCAGGCAGACGAATTAAAGGATATAAACATCCCCAATCCCTCCGAGAAAGTCTTTGAAGTAACCGGAGTGTATGGTATTGCGGAAAGTACTGCACGAAAAAGTGCAGGAAGCGGACCTCTTCTAATTGAAAAACAAAAAGGAATGCTGAAAGAGGGAAACGATTTTACCTTTGCCCTGGCTCAAGACAATACTTCGTTAAGAAAAGGGCATATAGAAATTGTAGGAGCAGGTCCGGGTGATCCGGAATTAATCTCAGTCAGAGGTCGTCGCATGCTGGAAGAAGCCGATCTTATACTATATGCCGGAAGCCTCGTCCCGGAAGAACTGACTCACTGTGCTAAACCAGGCGCCATAGTAAGAAGTTCGGCCGCCCTTAATCTGGAAGAACAATTCGAATTAATGAAGCAATTTTACGACAAAGGATTATTTGTTGTACGTCTCCATACGGGCGATCCCTGTATCTATGGAGCTATACAAGAACAGATGGCCTTTTTTGACAACTACGGAATGAGCTACCATATTACTCCCGGTATATCTTCTTTTCAAGCAGCAGCAGCAGCACTCCAATCACAGTTCACCATACCGGAGAGGGTACAAACCATTATTCTCACTAGAGGAGAAGGGCGTACTCCCATGCCAGAGAAAGAAAAACTTCATTTGCTGGCCAAATCACAAAGTACCATGTGTATATTTCTGAGTGCCGGAGTGGTAGAACAAGTACAGGAAGAACTGCTCCAACACTATCCGCCCACTACTCCTGTTGCCGCTTGCTACCATTTAACGTGGAAAGACGAACGGATATATCGCGGGGAATTGCAGAATCTGGTAAAGATTGTAAAAGACAACAACCTCACCTTGACCACCATGATTGTTGTAGGCGAAGCCATAGACAATCGTGAGGGATTATCCAAACTCTATTCATCTAACTTTCATCATCTATTTCGCAAATGATACTTGTACTGGGAGGAACAACCGAAGGCAAAGAGGTAGTCCGTATCCTTGACGAGGCCGGACATCCATTCTATTACTCCACAAAAGGAGATAAGCAAGAGATCATATTCAAAAACGGAATACGTATAACCGGAGGAATGAATGAAAATCAAATGATCGGATTTTGTGAAAAACATAAAATCAGTCTTCTGATTGATGCAGCTCATCCCTTTGCAGAATTGTTACATCAAACGGTTAGTGAAGTTGCCGAAAATTTACATATTCCGGTTATCAGATACGAACGGGTTTATCCTCCTCGCGATCCGGATATTATCTGGTGTTCTTCTTATGATGAGGCAATCTCTCAACTCAAAAAGTATCAAATTAAAAAGCTTTTGGCACTTACCGGAGTACAAACCATACAGAAACTTCGCTCCTACTGGCAAGACAATGAATGCTGGTTCCGGATATTGGACAGGGAAGAGTCTCATCATCTGGCAACCGCGCAGGGATTCCCTCCCGAAAAAATTCTTTACTACACACCCGGAGAGGACGAGTCATATCTGCTCCACAAACTTAAGCCAAATGCCATTCTAACCAAAGAAAGTGGCCAAAGCGGATACTTTATACAAAAAACCGAAGCTGCCAGAAAGTTTGGGATTCCTATCTTTGCTATTAAAAGGCCTATATTACCGGACAACTTTATAACCGTAACCGGACAGCTGGGTTTGCGTAAAGCCATGGAAAAAACAGCTCCCGGATTTTTCCCCTTACGCAGCGGGTTTACAACCGGCACTTGTGCTACGGCAGCTTCAAAAGCGGCTCTTATAGCCCTTTTAACTGGTAAAGAACAAAATTCTTCAACAATTTCACTTCCTTCCGGCGAACGTATCACACTCCCCGTTATTCAAACCGACGTCCGGAACGATTCGGCCACTTGTTCTGTCGTTAAAGATGCGGGCGACGACCCCGATGTTACCAACGGTTGTACAATCAACGCAACAGTAGCATATAGCAAACAGACAGGAATCCAATTCCTTGCAGGAAAAGGAGTGGGAAAAGTAACCCTTCCCGGTCTGGGACTCGAAATCGGAGGACCTGCTATCAATGCCACACCCCGGAAAATGATAACCAACGAACTTACATCGCTTTACTGTGGCGGATTAAGCGTTACTATATCGGTACCCGAAGGAGAAACCATAGCCAAACGTACGTTTAACCCAAAGCTTGGGGTAGTTGGAGGTATATCAATTATTGGTACATCCGGAATTGTAAAACCCTTCTCCTCCGAAGCATTTATTCGTTCCATACGCAAGGAAATTGAGGTTGCCAAAGCCTTGGGGATAGAACATCTGGTTATCAATTCCGGAGCAAAGAGTGAAAGATACGTAAAGGAACACTACCCGGAATTGCCCCCTCAGGCATTTGTTCATTTCGGAAATTTTATTGGCGAAACACTCTCAATCGCTAATGAACTGAAAATGCCACACATCAGCATGGGCATCATGCTGGGCAAAGCTGTAAAGCTGGCCGAAGGATATATGGATACTCACAGCAAGAAGGTAACTATGAACAAAGACTTCCTGATCCGGGCTGCTCAACAGTCGGGCTGTAACAAAGAAACGGAAGAACTGATACACCAACTGACACTTGCCCGTGAATTATGGATAATACCTGAAGAAGAACAAGAAAAGCTCTTCCCTTATCTGTTACAGGAGTGTTATACCCATTGCAGCAAGCTCTTATCCAACAGCAACCTTACATTGTTGCTTTTATCGGACAATGGCGACTGCAAACAAATCCTCACATCAAAACAATAATTGATAATCAATTTGTATCTTTGTTTCCTCAAAATGACAAGAGGCTCTTAACAAAATTTAAAAATAAAATGAATCCTTCATCTCAACAAATAAATCAAATGAAAATTACTGTTTATTTGCTTTTTTCTTTATTACTTCTATCCTGTTCAAAAACAGAACACGTCGATTCAGAAGCTGTTTATCAAAGTTTAACTCCTGACCAACAAGATGTTTGGAATTATTTCATCAGGTTCAACAATTCTACGGAAGTGTCTACTGTCGCAATAACAGAGTACCTAAATCAAGGAGGAGAAATTTCGGGTTACGACCAGCTACATGTACCTATTTCATTTTATGGTGATGTTCTTGTGGTTGACGATTCAGATGAATATTTGCCCCGCATGGGAGAAGGAATTCCATTCAGCCAGCTTACCCTTTTAAATCTGCTTGAACAAAGAAAAGGCGATTGTGATCCATTGATAAATAACATGTTCAACGACTTGGATTACAACCCTCGGATGAGACCCTCACGCACCAAAATATTCTTTAGTGATGGTGGTTTCTACGAATACATCTATTATGATAGAATACCTTCTAAAACGAGGAAAGGAATCACTTATAATGTAGATTTCGAAATATTCTGATACAGGTATCATAGCTTAAATAAAAGAGACAGTATTATATTAACTGTCTCTTTTATTTAGGATATCTAATTCAGCCGTAAATCCTATCTTGATTCCCGGTGTTTGGTAACTGCTTTATTTGCTTTATCCCTTGCTTTTTCGGCCTTTTCTCTTGCCTTTTCAGCTTTTTCTCTTGCTTTTGTAGATTTAAGCTCAGCTTTGGCAGCCTTCTCCTTTGCGTCAATTGAAGCAATCTCTACTTTTCTTTTTTCATTTTCTTCCTTCAACCATTTGCTGTATTCTTTATACTGATCTTTGTCAAGTACCGTCTTCAGCTCCTTTGCTTTTTTCTTATCAGACTTCATAATGGCATTCAATGTGGATTTACGGCTCTTATCCAAATTTTGAATACTGTTTTGCTCCTTGGCATACTTCAGATTAATATCATACACATCCTTATATTTCCCGTCGGAGAGATTTAATACAGACTTATACCGGTCTGTCTCAGCCCTGGCGTTCTGTACAGATACATCTTCCGACAAACTGTTCTGAGCAACGATGGGATTCGCACAAAACAAAAGAGAAGACAAACAAATTGTAAGCGAAAACCAGTGGCAATTTCTGAATAGTTTCTTCTTCATACTAATTTAATTTATGTTTTTATATGTTAGTAAAACAATCAATTACCCCTTAAAGTTCCCAAATTAAACTAGGTGTTATGTCCTCAAGGTTTTTCATTTCGTCAGCAACCTCACTATAGGCTTATCAGCTTCAGCCCAATCAAGGTCAATCATTTCTTGCGGGGTGAGCCACCGGGCATTAATGTGCTCCTTTAGGGTAAATTTCTTATCAGATGCAGAACACAAGAAGCAATGCATCCGAATATTAAAATCAGGATACGAATGATCAACTGTAAGTAACAGTTCTCCAACTATAATTGCACATTCTAACTCCTCCCTGATCTCTCTTTCCAGGGCCTCCGGCAAAGATTCATTACCTTCAACCTTACCACCAGGAAATTCAAACTTGAATGAAGTATAAGGAAACTTTGTCAGTCCCCGTTGCACACAAAGATATTTGTCACGACTCTGAATAACGGCCGCAACAACTTCAACAAAGCTTTTCTCTTTATTCATAATGCCATCCAATACAACCGATAATTACAGCAAGCAAAGTTAACAAAAAGATCATAGCATGAATCAAACTCTGAATTCTTAAAAGGTTATGAAAGTGAATGAATATTATACATCAGAAATATGTACTTTTGTAATTTAACCTACAAAAGGGTATTATGGCAAGAGCAACTAATAAACAAGAACTGATCATTGCGGCTAATAGCCAGTTTGATAAGCTTTGGATACTCATCGGGTCCATGTCTGAAGATAAACAACAAGCTACATTTTCATTCGAAGATCGAGATAAGAATCTGCGGGATGTCTTGATTCATCTTTACGAATGGCATCAACTGTTTATTAAATGGGCTCAATCCAATATTTCAGGAAAGCCGGTCAACTTTCTTCCTGATCCGTATAACTGGAAAACATATCCTCAAATGAATATCGGATTCTGGGAGAAACATCAGAAGACCTCTCTTGAAAGTGCTACTACACTTCTAAAAGAAAGTCACAGAGAAGTGCTGAAATTAATTGAATCTTTTACAAATGAGGAATTATTTACAAAAAAGTATTATTCTTGGACAGGGACAACCAGTCTGGGAAGCTATGCAGTATCTTCCACTTCCAGCCATTATGATTGGGCCATAAAAAAACTAAAACAGCATATTAAATCGTAAGGAGAGTTGCTCCTTACGATTTATTTAATGTCAATCATCTTTATCTCCTATTCCCAAAAATTAAAAAAATGATGTACCGGGCCGTGTCCTTTGCCAATTTCGTATGCAGCACCGGTTACGATTGTTTTGTTTATATATTCTTTGGCCAGCCGGATCGACTCATTCAACGGTTTATCGTGAGCCAGAAAAGCAGTAATAGCAGAGGAGAATGTACAACCTGTACCATGCGTATTCTTCGTATGTACTCTTTTTGAACTTAGTTTTATGATTTCGTCTGTCTCAGCATTATAAAATACGTCCGTCAGCTCTTCGTTCGATAAATGTCCGGCTTTCAGCAATACAGACACAGTCCCTCCAACCGACAACGATTTTACGACCAGAGGCAGATCCTCCTGTGTGGCAATCTTCTTACCCAATAAGATTTCGGCCTCCGGTATGTTGGGCGTAATAACCCTCACAAAAGGAATCAGCTCATTTTTCAATGTCGTAATTGCCTCATCTTGTAAAAGCTTATCGCCCGAGGTAGCCACCATCACCGGATCAAATACAATATTCCGAATCTTATATTTAGATAACGTATCTCTCACTGCAACTATCAATTCGGAGGAATGCAGCATTCCAATCTTAATCGCATCTGCTCCGATATCATCCAGAACAGATTTTATCTGTCCCGTTACAAATGAAACCGGAACGGGATGAACCCCCGTTACTCCAACCGTATTTTCGTCCACCACAGCAACAATAGCTGTTGCACCATAGCAGCCACAAGCCGAAAAAGTCTTCAGATCAGCCTGTATACCAGCTCCACCACTCGGATCACTTCCGGCAATGCTTAAAGCAATTCTATATTTTTTCATTGTTTTTATCTTCTATATTTTCCATTGTTCCAAATTATGGGCCGAATCCCAAAACAGGTATTCCATTTTAGAGCAGACAACAAAAGCCTCCAACATCTCTTTTTGCCGGCTCTCGGTACAGCTTTCGGCCAACTCATCACATATCTCAATGGCCCGGCTCACAGATCTGGAAAAATCATCCCCTCCATACGTATTAATCCAGGTCTGATATGGATTCTCCTCATTCGTCTGATTTGCCAAGATATAATCACCCACAGCCTTGTATATCCAGAAACAGGGCAACACGGCGGCAACACTAACCTCAATCGGGGCATTAGCTAATTGACGCCACAGATACGAAGTGTAAAGCAAACAAGCAGGTGATGGTTTTAAACGGTCCTTTTCATTAATTCCATGGATAAATGACTCGTGCAAAGCCCTCTCAACGACAATACTATCTCCTGCAAAACGGATGAACGATTCCGTGTGTGCCGGATCTTTTAATTTGGATGCAATCCCCGTAATTACACTTCCGTAATCAGAAAGGTACATGGCATCCTGCTGAATATAAAAAATAAACTTCTCTCTGTCCAGCTTACCGTTAGTCAACTCCTGGATAAAAGGTAACGTTACCGTCTTTTCATATATCGGTTCAATTGCCTTCCAGGCCTTCTCACTCCATTTCATTTGTATCATTTTAATTTATTTTTGACAACTATATCCTTTAACTGTAAGGCCGAAAGCCTCGGATCAGGGTGAGACATGATTGCAGACACCACAGATATACCATCCGCCCCGGCAGCAATCACTTCGTGGGCATTACTCAGATTAATTCCTCCGATGCCCACACTGGGATGCTCCGACAATTTTGTTATTTCACGAACTCCGTCCAATCCTAAAGCTTCAGCAGTATCAGTTTTCGTAGGAGTACTGAAAACCGGAGAAATACCAATATAATCGACATCCAGCTTGTTGGCTTCGATTACATCCTGTATATTTTCGACAGACAAGCCGATAATTTTATCCTTTCCCAACAGCCTGCGGGCGATCTCATAGGGAATATCGTTCTGGCCAATATGCAGTCCGTCGGCATCGCAGGCAAGTGCAATATCCAGCCGGTCGTTTATAATAAGCGGGATAGCAAAGGATTTCAAACATCTTTTGAGCTGAATAGCCAAATTCAGAAACTCTTTAGACGAGCAATCCTTCTCCCTCAACTGAACCATGGTAACCCCACCTTCGGCCGCCTCTTTCACAACATATTCAAGAGACCTGTTCAAAGCAAGCGAACGGTCGGTCACCAGATACAAACTCAAGTCAAAATGATTCATTGTCTGAACGTTCTGCATAACACCTCCTCATCCATTGCATACAGTTCATCCAGGAAATTCACCTGCAGACTACCATTTCCTTTAGATCTGACAGCCGCAATCTCGCCGGCAATTCCCATAACAGCCATACCATGAATGGCCGCATCGAGCATGAAAGGATTTACAGCTGCAAAAGCCCCTAGTACCGCTGTAGCAGTACATCCCATTCCGGTAACTTTTTCCATCATCGTACTCCCGTTGTATATCATTTCAACCAGCTCTCCATCCGTAATATAGTCCGTCTGTCCGCTTATTACAACCACAGCATTCACTTCCCTGGCAAGCTGCATAGCCCAACTCAAGGCCGAATCAGACGATTCCGTACTATCCACCCCTTTAGTCTTCACATTCTCATTACATAAAGCAATTATTTCAGAAGCATTACCCCTTATTATTGAAGGCTTACATTCGCTGATGATTTGTTTACATACCTCGGACCGATACGATGTAGCACCTACTCCCACCGGATCAAAGATAATGGGGATATTTCGTTTCAAAGCGATCTTTCCTGCAAGCACCATTGCATCCACCCACCGGGGCTCAAGGGTACCGATATTAAGTACCAGCGAAGATGCGATACCAGCCATCTCCTCCACCTCATCAATAGCATGAGCCATTACCGGAGAAGCCCCAATAGCCAATAAGGCATTAGCCGTATTGTTCATCACCACAAAGTTTGTGATATTATGAACCAAGGGAGACCTCTCCTTAATCAGGCGCAAGTCTCTTCCAATTGCAGATATATCAATCATAGTTTCATTTTTTATTAGCACAAATGCCACATTAATAAGATGTTTATCAACAAAAAAAGCCGTCTCGCATAAAACGAAACGGCTTGAATAATAATATATAAATATTACCAGTTCATATTTTTTCTTCCCGTTTCCCTCCGATGTCGATTACAACATATCAGGTTCAAGGGTATTATCTCAGCTCTTTTAATAAAAGAGCACCCCTAACAGTGATTCCACAAACTTACATAAATATATTGAAAAAGTAAAAACTATTTAAATATCATATTCGAAAACATCAAAACGTATACCCAAAACTCAGATTTAAGTAAATCGAAAGGAAGACCAAACTGAGTGGCTTTAAGGGGATCACTTAACGCACTCATGGTATCGAAAGTCCCAATAAAAAGGTTTTCGGCCGCCATAGGCATATTCATCATTGCCCCCATTCCTCCGGTACTACGGGTAGAAAGCTTCAGGCACTTGCCAATCACCCCGTCGGCACTCTGTGCAGTTGGATACTCTTCCGGAGATGCAGCCATACCAAGAATAGCGTAACCAATATTTCCACTGACCCAATCCATAATCACCTTATCTCCGTTTCGTTCAAAAAATACAGGATACTTATCTTGCTGAAGCTTCATGTCCTCGAAACTATATTGAGTACTCAAACCTTCATAAAAAAAAGTAACCGTATACGTTTTATAATTCTTTTTTTTATAAATAATCTACGTATCTTTTTAATTTACCACCATACTTGCAATAACCTGGCAACAACAATTTTTTCGGATTTGCAATTCATTTTCACTTTCAGAATATTTGAATGTCCGGAAGAATCATCAACAATTAACTCTTCACTCTCTTTCATAGTTATATATAGATGGCTTTATAAATGAAAATGTTGCATATAAAAAATACTTTTGGAGGAATACACCCCAATAAAAAAGAGAATCCAACAAGTTAGACTCTCTTTTATTAAGCTAGTTTTCATTGAGAAAAGACAAATTTCATTTAATCGAGATCCTTTATCTTTTTATCGAGCCAGGTAAGTAGCTCCTCTTTTGCCTTTCCGGTTTTCTCCTGGATTCTACCCAGCAGTTCATCCTCTTTACCTTCCACATACAGTAAATCATCGTCTGTTAAATCAGCCCATTCCTGCTTAACAGCACCTTTCAACTGATTCCATTTTCCTTTTAATTGCAATTTGTCCATAATTTTACATTTTTAGTTAGTGTACATTTATAAAACATGACCAGAATAAAAATTGTTTATTTCCATCAGTAGTACACAAATTTACCCCAAGATAGGATCCTACTAAATAACAACTTTCTTTATTACACATATACCTATCTAAAACTAATACTTATATTTGCGTATGAAACAATTGATAAAAACCATAAGCATCCTATTCTTGTTTGGAGTTGTGGCCTGTACTGGTAAAAAAACAAATACAGACCAACCTCTCCAAACAGTCGATAATACAACCATTAATCTTAGCGATACTGTTCAAACACATACTATTGAACAGTATGTAAACTTAAGCTATGGCTATATTCTCTATTATCCATCCTATCTCATACCTCAGGGAGAATCGGATAACAGCGATGGGCAGGTGTTTCGTTCTTCAGAAGGGATAAATCTATCCGTATGGGGCAGTAAAAACACCCTCTCTTTTTCAAATTCACCCGAGGAAGAATTTGCATTCCGTAAACAATGCTATGTGGATGATAAAAGCGAAATAACCTACGAGAAGAGAATAAAAGACACTTATATCCTTTCCGGAATCAATCCGAATGGTAAAATCTTCTATCAAAAAATGGTATTCAACAAGAACAAAGACATCTTTTACATGCTGCTTTTAGAATACCCGGACAACTATCGCAAAAAAGGAGACGAAATCATAAAGACTTCAATCTCCCCCTTTCCAAAACGACAAGACGGCAGTGACGTTGAGCCCGAATTGGAAGAAAATAC
>ERZ778021.356-NODE-356-length-88012-cov-6.144446_pt1 | contig 88012 bp, 86 predicted proteins | sample MGYA00375751_ERZ778021 | MGnify/ENA primary metagenome ERZ778021 (study PRJEB29350, sample SAMN05389814) | bioreactor metagenome | isolation source: Thiocyanate stock bioreactor | place: South Africa: University of Cape Town | collected 2013-08-29 ... | reverse complement strand
CACGAGCGGCAGAGTGGATGCCGAGGCGAAGCGCGACACGACCTCGCGGATGTCGTCGACCCCGTCGCGGCCGACGTAGTCGACACACACGTCCAGCAGATGCGCGCCGACGCGGATCTGCCCACGTGCGATCTCGACGCAGTCCTCCCACCGGCCCTCGAGCATCGCCTCGCGGAACGCCTTCGACCCGTTCGCGTTGGTGCGCTCCCCGATCGCGAGGTGGCTGGCATCCTGCCGGAACGGCACGTGCTGATACAGCGACGCGACGCCCGGCTCGGTCTCGATCGCTGACGCCAGCGAGACACCGTTCTCGCGCCGAGACACCGGTGCACTCTCGGTGTCTCGGTGCCCCGGCGGTGTCTCGCGGTCAGGGGTGCGGGTCGCCACGGAGAGCCGGCCCACCCGGTCCACGACCGCGGCGAGGTGCTCGGGCGTGGTGCCGCAGCATCCGCCGATGAGCCCGATCCCGAACTCGCGGACGAACTGCTCGTGCGCGGTCGCGAGTTCCGCCGGTGTCAAGGGATAGTGGGCGCCGTCGGCGGTCAGCACCGGCAGCCCGGCGTTGGGCATGCACGCGATCGTCACGGACGAGTGCTTCGAGAGGTGGCGCAGGTGCTCGCTCATCTCGGCCGGTCCCGTCGCACAGTTCAGCCCGATCGCATCGACCCCGAGCGGTTCCAGCGCGGTCAGCGCCGCCCCGATCTCGGAGCCCATGAGCATCGCGCCCGTCGTCTCCACCGTCACCTCGACGAAGATCGGCAGCCGGATGCCGCGGGCCACGATCGCCTGCTTGCACCCGTTGATCGCGGCTTTGGTCTGCAGCAGGTCCTGGCTCGTCTCGACGAGGAACGCATCGGCGCCGCCGTCGATGAGGCCTTCCGCCTGGAGCGCGAACGTCTCCTTCAGATGGGCGTAGGTGGTGTGGCCGAGGCTCGGCAGCTTCGTCCCGGGCCCCATCGACCCGAGCACCCAGCGCATCCGTCCGTCGACCGCCTCGGCCGCCTCGGCGCGCTCGCGCGCGATCCGCGCGCCCGCGGCGGCGAGCTCCGTGATGCGGTCGTCGATGCCGTAGTCCGACAGGTTCGACCAGTTAGCCCCGAACGTGTTCGTCTCCACGGCATCCACGCCGACGGCGAAGTAGGCGTCGTGGATCGCACCGACCACATCGGGACGTGTGACGTTGAGGATCTCGTTGCAGCCCTCGAGGCCGTGAAAGTCGGTGTCGATCTGCAGATCGTGGCGCTGCAGCATCGTTCCCATCGCGCCGTCGGCGATCACGACCCGCTCCGACAGGGTGTCGAGCAGCGCCTGTGCGCGGGCGGTGCGGGGCACACCGTCGATGTCGAGCGCGAAGCGGGCGGCGGCGATCGAGGCGGTCACCGCCCGATTCTACGGTCACCGCCTTCTGTGCGGCGGCGTCGTGTGACAAGGTGGATGAAAGGAGGCATCATGTCGATCCGAACGATCTTCACCCGCATCCGCGACGCCGTGCTCGGCCCGCCCGAGACCCACGATCAGCGCAACGCGCGAAAGCCCAGCCGCGAGCAGGAGATGCTGCACGCCCAGCACCTCGCCGTCAGCCAAGCGCGTTACGTGAACTTCATTCCGTGACGACGCCGTCCGTCGACGATCTCCTCTCGACGGCGCACGTGGTCTCACTCCCCCTCGTCACGCGCTTCCGCGGTGTCGAGCACCGCGAGGCCGTGCTGGTCGAAGGCCCCGAAGGATGGACGGAGTTCTCGCCGTTCCTCGAGTACGACGACGCGGAAGCCGCTGTCTGGCTGGCGGCCGCGATCGACTACGGCTGGCAGCGCCAGCCCGAGCCGGTGCGCGATCGAGTTCCGGTGAACGCGACCGTCCCCGCCGTGGCGGCGGCGGACGTGCCTGCGCTGCTCGCCCGCTTCGACGGCTGCCGCACCGCGAAGGTCAAGGTCGCCGAGCGCGGGCAGACGCTCGCCGACGATGTCGCGCGGGTGCGCGCGGTGCGGGCGGCGATGGGTCCCGAGGGTCGCGTGCGAGTCGACGCGAACGGCGGCTGGAACGTCGATGAGGCCGAACATGCCGCCCACGCCCTCGCCGGGTTCGACCTGGAGTACCTCGAGCAGCCCTGCGCGTCGGTCGCCGAGCTCGCCGAGCTGCGCGAGCGCCTCGCCGACTGGGACCTGCCCATCGCCGCCGACGAATCGGTGCGCAAGGCGGCGGACCCCCTCGACGTTGCGCGCCGGGGCGCCGCCGACCTGCTCGTCGTCAAGGCGCAGCCGCTCGGCGGGGTCGCGCGCGCCCTGTCGATCGTCGCCGACGCGGGCCTTCCCGCGGTCGTCTCCAGCGCCCTCGACACGAGCATCGGCCTAGCGATGGGTGTGACCTTGGCGGCCGCGCTCCCTGAACTGCCCTACGACTGCGGCCTCGGTACGGCATCGCTGCTCGCCGCCGACGTCACGCGCGCACCGCTGCGGCCCGTCGACGGCAGCCTGCCGCTCGGGCGTGTGACACCGGATGCCGCGCTTCTGGCCCGCCACGCGGCATCCCCCGATCGTCGCACCTGGTGGCTCGAACGCCTCGAGCGCTGCGCCGCGCTGATCTAGGAGCGTTTAGGAGCGGAAGACCGCGGCGCCGCCGTCGGCGACGATCGCCGGCACGAGGGCTTCGATACGGCGACGAAGGTCGTCCGTGATGCGACCGGAGGACTTGCCCTCCAGGGTGGCCGTCGTGCAGGTCTCATTCGAGACGTCCAGAAGCACGCGCGCCGCATCGGGGATCGGCATCCGGAGCGTGAGCCCGTAGGTGGCGACGATGTGCTGGAGAAAGCCCTCGATCCGCTCGAGTACGCGTCGCTGCAGCGTGAGGAAAGCGTCGGCCAGACGCTCATCGCGCAGAGCCTGGGCGCGGATCTCGGTCAGCAGGTGGGGGTCCATCTCCTCACCGAAGGGCGCTCCGAGGTGACCGACGAGATCGGAGATGTCGATCTGGCCATCGGGTGAGAGGCGCTGCACCCGGCTCTCCACCGCGTCCAGCTTGGCGTCGGACAGGCGCGTGACGAGCGCCAGGAACAGCTCATCTTTGGACTCGAAGTTCGAGTAGAACGCGCCGCGCGTGAAGCCGGCCCGTTCGCAGATCGCCTCCACGGAGGCGGCGTCCATGCCGACCTCCGAGAAGACCTCGTGGGCGGCATCCAGCAGGCGAGCGCGGGTCTGCTCCCGGCGTTGGCTGGGCGGGCGGCCGGCATCCGTGCGGTCGGCGACGTCGGTCACTGTCCCTCCCTCCGTTGACGACGGCGGCGCCGCCGTCGCTGTCGCGTCTCAGTTCACATCGAGTGCTCAGGATTGCGCGAATCCCTGCTCTTAGGATACATCTGTGTATCGGATACAGCGGTGTATCGAACATTCCCTGTCCGTCACTGTCCCGAACGTCTGAACCGGAGCACCCCGTGTCCACACTTCTGTTTTCGCTCGGCCGCTGGTCGTACCGCCACTCCTGGCGGGTCCTCATGTCGTGGCTGCTGCTGCTGGGCGTGATCGGCGGCGCCGGCGGGGTGGGTGTCGCCACCGGCGCCGTGAAGGGGTTCGACAACTCCTTCTCCATCCCAGGGACCGAAGGGCAGGAGGGCCTGGAGCTTCTCAACCGCACCTTCCCTCAGGCCGCCGGCACCAGTGCGCAGTACGTGATCGTGGCGGCGCCCGGTCAACACGTCGACGACGCGCCCTACAACGACCAGATCGCGACGACCGTCACCGATCTCGGAAAGCTCGACGGCGTGCTGGCGGTCACCGATCCGTTCAACAAGAACGTGACCGGCATGGTCAGCGACGACGGCCAGGCCGCGCTCATCCGCCTGCAGTTCGAGGGCAGTGTCACCAACGTCCCCGCCGCCACGAAGACCGCCCTTCAAGACATGGCCACGAGTCTCGGCACGGCGCTCCCGGCCGGGTCGACGGTCGTGGTCGGTGGTGATCTGTTCTCGACCTCGCTGCCCAGCCTGTCGGTGACGGAGATCATCGGCGTGCTCGTGGCGCTGTTCGTGCTCATCATCACGTTCCGATCGCTCGCCGTCGCGTGGTTCCCCCTCGTCAGCGCGATCATCGGGGTGGTGCTCTCGGTGGTGCTGATCTTCGCCTCGACGGCCTTCGCGACGGTGTCCTCCACGACGCCGATGCTCGCGATCATGCTCGGGTTGGCCGTCGGCATCGACTACGCGCTGTTCATCGTCGCGCGACATCAAGACCAGGTGCGCGCCGGTATCGATCCCGAGGAGTCCGCCGCGCGCGCGACCGGGACGGCCGGCTCCGCCGTCATGTTCGCCGGTGTCACGGTGCTGATCGCCCTCGTCGGTCTGGGTTTTGCCGGCATCCCCTTCCTCACCACGATGGGTCTGGCCGCCGCGGGCGCCGTCGCCGTCGCGGTCGCCGTCGCCGTCACCCTCACCCCGGCGCTCCTCGGCTTCGCCAAGGGCCGCGTCGCCGGCTGGCCGCGGGGTCTGGGGCGCGGCATCCCGTTCGGGCGCCGCCGCCGCGCGGCGCGCACGCGGGGGGATGCCGAGGACAGCGCCGCACCGGCGGCGTCGGCAGCTTCGAAGAAGACGAACCCGTGGGTGGCGCTCGTGACCCGGCATCCGGTCGTCAGCGCCCTGTCGGTGATCCTGGTGCTCGGCATCGCGGCGATTCCCGCGTCGAGCCTGCAGCTCGCCCTGCCGAACGCGGGAATGCAGCCCGCCTCCAGCGAAGCGCGGCAGGCCTACGACCTGACCGCCGAGCACTTCGGGCCGGGCGCGAACGGACCACTCATCCTCGCCGGCACGATCGTCACCTCGACCGACCCACTGACGCTCATGGCGGACCTGAAGGCCGACGTCGAGAAGATCCCCGGCGTGAAGACGGTCGCCCTCGCCACTCCGAACCAGACCGCCGACACGGGTCTCGTCCAGATCGTGCCGACCACGGCACCGGATGCCCCGCAGACGGCCGACCTCGTGCGGGAGCTGCGCGCCCACCACGACGAATGGCTGCAGAAGTACGGCATCGACCTCAAGGTCACCGGCTTCACGGCGATCGCGATCGACATCTCCGACCGCCTGGGGGCCGCCCTGCTGCCGTTCGGCCTTTTCGTCGTCGGCCTGTCGTTCATCCTGCTGATGATCGTGTTCCGCTCGATCTGGGTGCCGCTGAAGGCGACCCTGGGCTACCTGCTGTCGATCCTCGCCGCATTCGGCGCCGTCGCGGCGGTGTTCGAGTGGGGCTGGCTGGCCGACGCGCTGCACGTGACGCGCACCGGTCCGGTGATCAGCTTCATGCCGATCATCCTCATGGGCGTGCTGTTCGGGCTCGCGATGGACTACGAGGTCTTCCTCGTCTCCCGCATGCGCGAGGACTACGTGCACACCCGACGCGCTCGCGGCGGACGGGCCGATCGGCAGACGGCCGTCGGGGCGGTGCGCAGCGGCTTCACGGCGTCGGCGCGCGTGGTGACCGCCGCCGCGGTCATCATGTTCGCGGTCTTCGCGGCCTTCATCCCCGAAGGCGATACGTCGATCAAACCGATCGCGCTCGGACTCGCCGTCGGCATCGCCGTCGATGCCTTCCTCGTGCGTATGACGCTCGGACCGGCGATCATGGCACTGCTGGGCGAGAAGGCATGGTGGATGCCGAGGTGGCTCGACCGTGCACTGCCGCACTTCGACATCGAGGGCGAGGCCGTCGAACGCGAGCTCGCACTGACCGCGTGGCCGGAGCCCGACTACACCGGCGCGCTGGCCGCAGACGACCTGTCCGTCCGCGTCGAGGGCGGCAAGGGGGTCGGCGACATCACGCTGTTCCGCACCTCCTCCATCCGGCTCGAGCAAGGCGGCACGCTCCTGGCGACCGCGGCCGATCCGCGCGCCGGTCGCGCCTTCGTCCTCACCGTCGCGGGCCGAGTCGACCCGAGCGAAGGACGCCTGCGCGTCGCGGGTCACCTGCTGCCCGGACGCGGCGCCTGGGTGCGCGCGCACGTCGGTGTCGCACTGCTCGACGGCGCCGCCGCGCCCCTCACCGAGCTGCGCCGGGCGCTCGCCGGCGGAACCACGATGGTCGTCATCGACGGTCTCGACACCTTGACCGGCGCCGACCGCGATCAGGCTGCCGCGCTGCTGCGCGACGCACAGGAGCGCGCCGCCGCCCGCACCACCCGCAGCGGTGCTCCCGTCCATCCGCTCACCATCGTCGCCTCCGCCCGTCGCGAGGGCCCCGCCCTCGACGTGCTCGCCGACGCCCACCGCCAGAGCGTGACCGCGCTGGCCCTCACCACCGGCACCGCCGACTCTCCCACGCAGGTGATCTCCGCATGACTCTCTCCCTCGAACGCGCCCGCTCCCGTCGCCCCGTCACCTGGCTCACGCTGCTCGGCGTGCTCCTGCTGCCCGTGCTGATCGGCGGCATCCTGCTCGCGGCGCTCTACAACCCCACCGAGCGCCTCGACAACGTGCGCGCCGCGATCGTGAACAACGACAAGCCGGTCACGATCAACGGGCAGACGGCTCCGCTGGGCCGCCAGCTCACCGCGGGTCTGGTGGAAGGCTCCCCCGATGTGCCCAGCAACCTCGACTGGGTGATCTCCAACACCGACGACGCGGCCGCGGGCCTCGCCGACGGCAGCTACGACGCGGTGGTCACGATTCCGGAGAACTTCTCCGCCGCCGCGACCTCGACCGCACCGGGGAAGACGCCCGAGAAGGCTACGATCCAGGTCCAGACCGCTCCGGACGGCCGCGTCGTCGACGGCGCGATCACCGCGACGATCACGCAGACCGCGGCATCCGTGTTCGGCAGCGCCGTGTCACAGCAGTACCTCACCAACGTGCTCATGGGCTTCACGAACCTGCACGACCAGCTCGGTCAGGCCGCCGGCGGTGCCGACCAGCTCGCCAGCGGCGCGCAGCAGGCGGCCACCGGCGCCGCTCAGCTGCCCAGCGGTGCGACCGCTCTCGCCTCGGGCGCAGGTCAGCTCGGCACGGGGGCGAGCGACCTGTCGTCGGGTCTCGACAAGCTGGCGACCGGGGCCACAGGCTCCGCAGCCGGAGCCGGTCAGCTCGTCGACGGGCTGAACCAGCTGTCGGCGCAGTTCACCGCCACGACTCCGAACACTCTCGGCGGCACGGTGTCGACCACGGCGCAGTACGCGTCGGCGGCGGCGACGGCGACGCAAGAGCTCGCGGCGAAGTACCAGAAGCAGCTCGTGGAGAACGCCTGCAACCCGGCGTCGCCGGTGCAGACGCCCACCTGCGCCGCGCTGCTGACGTTGGCGCCGGACGTCCAGAGCTCCGCGACGAACGCCGGCTACGCGGCGGGGTACGCGAACGGCCTGAAGAACGAGGCCGTCCCCGAGGCGGTGAAGGGCGTGAACCAGCTCGCCGGAGGGGCGCAGTCGCTGCAGTCCGGCCTCGGCCAGCTCGCCGGCGGCATCGGCCAGGCCGCCACCGGCGCCACCGGGCTGTCGACGGGCGCCTCGCAGCTCGCCGACGGAGCTTCGCAGCTCGCCGACGGCGCGACCCAGCTCAGCACCGGTGTGAACCAGCTCGCCACCGGATCCAGCTCGCTGGCGCAGGGCCTGGACTCTGCGGTCTCGCAGATCCCGACGTACTCGCAGCAGCAGGCCGACGCGACCGCCAAGGTCGTCGCGAACCCGGTGAGCGCGGACGGCATCGGCACCAACCTCTTCGGCGCCTCCGCGATCCCGCTCCTGGCGATGCTCGCGCTGTGGTTCGGCGGCCTCGGATCGTTCATCGCGCTTCAGGCCGTGCCGCGGCATGCGCTGAGCTCGCGGCGGCCGTCCGTGCTTCTGGCGCTGCGCAGTCTCGCCCCGGCCGCCGGCATCGGGGCAGCCCAGGGCCTGCTCGTCGCGGGTGTCGCCCAGATCGCGGCGAACTACGACGCCGGCACCTGGTTCGCCTTCGCGGGTCTCGCCGTCGTCGCGGGCGTCTCGTTCGCGGCGGTCAACCAGGCGCTCGTCGCGGTCTTCGGGGGCGCGGGCCGCTGGATCTCGACGCTCGTGGGGGTGCTCGCGGTGGCGACCGGCATCGTCTCGACCATCCCCGGCATCCTCGCCTCGGTCGCCGCAGTCATGCCCACCGCCCCCGCCTACACCGCGCTGCTGGCGGCGATCACGCCCGCCGGCGGGCTCGGTGCGGGACTCGCCGGCATGATCGTGTGGGCGGCGCTGGCGTTCGTCGCGACGACGATCGCGGTGACCCGCCGCCGGACGGCGAACACACGGGCGCTGCTCGCCGCACCCCCCGCCCTGGCCTGACACCCCGCCCACCGGACCCGCGAAGGGTTGAGTTGGCGCGGGCGCCGGAAAGAGTCCCCCGGATGCCGGCGCGCGCGCCAACTGAACGCGCGCGCCGGCGGCGGCGCGGGCTCAGTTCAGGCCGCTGTAGACGTGCAGGCCTTTGAAGAAGAGGTTCACGATCGTGAAGTTGAACATCACCGCGGCGAAGCCGACGATTGACAGCCACGCCGAACGGGTGCCTCGCCAGCCGCGGGTCGCCCGCGCGTGGATGTAACCGGCGTAGAGCACCCAGATGACGAAGGTCCACACTTCCTTCGTGTCGAAGCCCCAGTAGCGTCCCCACGCGTCGTTGGCCCAGATCGATCCGGCGATGAGGGTGAAGGTCCAGAAGATGAAGCCGATGATCGTGAAGCGGTAGGCCAGCGCCTCCAGGACGTCGCCGGCCGGCAGCGTACGCAGGAAGCGCAGGCCGCGGCGACGCGGCGCGGCGGCGACGGCCTCGTCCGATGCGGACAACGCCGCGATCGCCAGCCGCTCCCGGCGGGTCTGCATCAGCTGCAGCACCGACAGCGCGAAGGCGAGCGCGAACAGGGCCGTCGCGAGCGACGCCACGAACACGTGGATCACGAGCCACACGCTCTTCAGCGGATCCGAGAGGGGAACGACGGCGGTGTAGAACCAGATCACGGTGCCGCCCAGCAGCACGACGACGAGCCCGGTGATGAAGGTGCCGAGGAAGCGCAGGTCGTACTTGAACAGCACGACCAGGTAGACGGCGACGATCAGCATCGTGCCGGTGAGGGCGAACTCGTACATGTTCGACCACGGCACGCGGCCCGAGGCGACGCCGCGCAGCACGTCGCCGGCGACGTGGAAGAGGAAGCCGAGCACCGTCAGCGACGTGCCGATGCGCGCCCACAGGTATCGCGTGCGACGAGCCAGCGGCGCCTCCAGCTCCGCCTTGGCCGCCTGCTGCTCGGCCCGCATCTCATCGAGAGACCCGCCGCGCGCGGTCGACCCGGATGCCGAGATGCCCGCGACCGCGCCGACCAGCTCGCGCTGCTTCGCGGCATCCTTCTGCTGAATGGCGATGTCGGAGCGGCGTCCGAGGTCGATCGCGTAGGCGATGAACGCGAGCGCGTAGATCGCGACCGCGGTCCAGACGAGGAGCCGGGAGATTTCGTCGAGAGGGAGGCCGTCGGGCATGACCATCAGTCTACGTCGGCGTGCTGTGGGCCGGACCGGTCACGACCGGCCGGGGCCGCCAGCCCGACCCTCGGATGCCGCGACCGCTTCGCCCGCCGACCCGGCCGTGCCCGCGGCATCCATCGCGGCGCCGTGGTCGCGGACGAGGTCGGCGACGGCCACCGCGATCGCGGGGTCCTCCCCGCGCGCGAGGCCCGCGTACTCCAGGTGCACGACGCCGTCGCCGGGCGTCGCCTTGACCCACATGCGCCGGCGCGGGATGAACAGCGCCGCGAGCAGCCCCGTCAGGGCGACGATCGCGAAGCCGAGCACCCACGGCGCGCCGACGTCGCGGTGGATCGACAGGGACACGTAGCGCTTGACCTGCTCGCGGGCCCCGCTGGCGGTCGCGTCGTCGAACGTGATCGTGCCGAGACCGTTCGGCAGATCGACGGTCTGCCCCGGCGCCAGCTCGAGCGAGGGGACGTCGATCTTGCGGCCCGTCAGCTGCGTCATGCCGCTGACATCCAGCGCGTAGACGTTGCGGGGCGTGCCGTCGTCGATGCCGAGGTCGCCCGTGTACACGTCGAGGGTGAGCAGCGGGTTCGCCAGCGACGGGTACGCCGACGTCAACGCGCCCGAGTGCAGTTTTGCCGCCGTCGGATAGAAGAACCCGACGAGACCGACCTGCTGCGACAGCCCGTCGGGAATTTTGATGACGCCGAGCGAGGTCATCGTCGCGCCCTGCGGCAGGAACTCGACGTCCTCGTGCAGCACGACGTCGCCCGCGGGGTTTCGCACCGTGATGGTCGGCGCGTAGCCGTTGCCCATGAGGTAGACGCGGTCGCCGGCCATGTCGATGGGGTGGTTGACCCGCACGGTCCGCTGCTGCGGGTCGTGGCCCGGCTCGCGGGTGGTGAGGTTCGCGGCGAAGTCGCCGGCCTGTCCCTGGCCCGCCTCCCCGACCGGCACATAGTTCACGTCGAAGCTGTCGAGGGTCAGCGAATACGGCGGCAGCGCGTTCGTGTCGACGAAGCGCCCGGGGTTGAACGAGGTGTAGCCGAGGCCGAGGGAGTTGACGAAGCTGTCGCCCTCGACGATGACGGTCTGGCCCGTATAGGTGAGGCCGCCCCCGACGCCGACCGAGATGAGCACGCCGACGAGCGCAGCGTGGAAGACGAGGTTGCCGGTCTCACGGGCGTAGCCGCGTTCGGCCGACACGGATGCCGTCGCGGGCCGCTTCGCCGTCGCGGCGGTGTCATAGCGCTCGACGCGGTAGCCGGCCTTGCGCAGCTGGGCCTGAGCGAGCTCGACCGCGGCGACGGCGGCCGCCTCGGCATCCTGCCCCGGGGCGACGATGCGCTCCGCCTCGGCGTGGTCGTCCAAGCGCGACATGCGCGCGGGCGTGCGCGGCGGACGGGCACGCAGGGCATTGAAGTGGTGCTTGGTGCGCGGGATCACGCAGCCGATCAGCGAGATGAACAGCAGGATGTAGATCGCCGAGAACCACACCGACGAGTACACGTCGAACAGCTGCAGACCGTCGAGGATCGGGAACAGGCCCGGGTTGTCGGTCTTGTACTGCAGCACGCCGTTGGGGTCGGCGGTGCGCTGGGGCACGATCGAACCCGGAATCGCCGCGATCGCGAGCAGCAGCAGCAGCACGAGCGCCGTGCGCATGCTCGTCAGCTGCCGCCAGCCCCACCGTAGCCAGCCGATCACGCCCAGCTGCGGCTGGGCGATGGCGGCGGCGGGCGTCGCGGCATCCGCGTGGTCGGCCGGACGCAGCGGATCGCTGGTGCCCGTGCCGTCAGAGCGGGAGTTCGACACCGCCGATCACCCCCGTGAGCTGCGACATCGCCGCGGTCCAGAGCCCGGTGACCATGAGCAGCCCGAGCACGATCAGAAGCACGCCGCCGATGATGTTGACGACGCGGATGTGGCGACGCAGGAACGCCACCGAGCGGGTCGCCCACCCGAAGCCCACCGCGAGCAGCAGGAACGGGATGCCGAGGCCGAGCGAGTACGCGACGGCGAGCAGCACCGCGCGGGTCGGGTCGGCCTGGGTGAGGGAGATCGAGAGGATCGCCGCGTAGGTCGGGCCGATGCACGGCGCCCAGCCGATGCCCATCGCCACGCCCAGCAGCGGCGCGCCGACCAGTCCCAGACCGCTGCGCACCTGCGGCTTCATCGTGCGCTGCGCGAAGCCGAACAGCCCGAGGAAGACGAGGCCCATGATGATCACGACGACGCCTAGCACGCGGGTGAGCACCTCGCCGTACTGGAGGAAGAAGCGGCCGAGGGTTCCGGCGAGCACCCCCATCGCGACGAAGACGACCGTGAACCCGGCGATGAACAGCACCACCCCCAGCAGCAACCGGCCGCGGCCGGTGCGCGTCGGACGACCGCTGCGGCTGCCGGCTCCCCCGGAGGCACCGCCGAGGAACCCGAGGTAGCCGGGCACGAGCGGCAGCACGCACGGCGACAGGAACGACACGAGACCCGCGAGCATCGCGATGGGGATCGCGAGCCAGAGCGCGCCGCTGAAGACGACGTCGCTCACGTGGTCTCCGCGACGACGTCGTTGATGATCGTCTTGAGGATCGACTCGCTCTCGACGCGGCCGATGAATCGCGCCGCGACGCGGCCCTGCCGGTCGAGCACGAGGGTGATCGGCACCGACTGCAGCGGCGTCCAGGAGGCGAACGCGAGCTTGAGGTCGGCGTCGTCCTTGGCGAGCAGCGACGGGTAGGTGATGCCGTACTTCTCGTCGAACGCCTTCGCGCCCTCGGGCCCGTCGTAGATGTTCACACCGAGGAACTCGGCACCGGCCGGCTGCACCGCCTGGTAGGTGCTCTCGAGCGTCGGCGCCTCCGCGCGGCAGGGGCCGCAGTTGGCGTACCAGAAGTTGAGGACCAGCACCTTGTCGACGTAGTCGGCGTTGGTGACGGTGGCCCCGTCGACCGCGGTGCCGCTGAACGAGACCGCACCGCCGCGGTCGGCGGGCGCGATCTCCTGCACGCTGCCGTCGCCGGAGATGTAACCCTTGCCGTCGCCCTGCTTGTACTGGTTGGCGAGGTCGTCATTCGCGCTGCTGCATCCCGCCAGGCCCGCGCCGAGCGCGAGGGCGAGAAGGGATGCCGCGACGCGAGCGATCGTCCGATGCTTCATACCGCTCCCACATCCACCGCGTGAGCCGTCGAGGCCGGCTCGGCGTAGTCGACTTCGCGCCAGCCGCTGCCGGCGCGCTCGAAACTGGTGATGCTCGAGAGGGCACAGCGGCGCTTGCGCGGGTCGTGGCGCAGCGGCTGACCGGCCACCGACAGATGCGTGACCCAGATCGGCAGCTGGTGGGAGACGATGACGACGTCGCCCCCGTCGGCATCGTTCCAGGCTTCGTTCATCGCGGCATCCATGCGGGCGACGACCTCGGCGTACGGCTCGCCCCAGCTGGGGATCTCGGGGCGCGCGAGGTGTCGCCAGTTGAGGGGATTGAGCACGGCACGTGTCATGCGCTTGCCCTCGAAGACGTTGGTGGGTTCGATGACGCGCTCATCGATGATCGGGTCGAGCGCGAAGGCCTCGGCGAAGGGCTCCGCCGATTCCTGGGTGCGCTGCAACGGCGAGGCGTAGAGGGCGCTCACCGGCCGGCCCGACCCCTGCACGTAGGCAGCGGCACTGCGGGCCATCTCGCGCCCCGCGGCACTCAACCGGAAGTTCGGAAGTCGCCCGTACAGCACCCGCCCCGGGTTGTGGACCTCGCCGTGGCGCACGAGGTGGAGGCGGTCAGCGGGCACCCCGTCAGTCTACGCGGGGCAGATCTGTGGCCGGGCTGAGAGCGGACGACGGTCCCGGGCGGCGGACGTTCAGGCCGGGTCGCTGTCGGCCGCCACGCCCCGCGCCTGCCGCACGCGGTTCACCGTGAACCAGACCAGCGCCGCGGCGGCCACGCCGATCACCGCGTACTGCAGCACGCCCGCGTACTCCTCGACGATGTGCCACTGATCGCCCAGCAGATACCCCGACAAGACGAAGACGGCGTTCCAGATGAACGATCCCGCTAGCGTCAACAGGCCGAAGCGCCAGAGCGGCATGCGGGTGACACCCGCGGGGATGGAGATGAGACTCCGGAAGATCGGGAGCATGCGTCCGAAGAACACGGCTTTGCCCCCGTGGCGCTGGAACCACGCGACAGTGCGGTCGACGTCATCGACCTTCAGCAGCGGCATCCGTCGCACGAGCGCGCGGAGGCGATCGATGCCGAGCCCCGCGCCCAGGGCGTAGAGCGCGAAGGCGCCGACGACCGAGCCGGCGGTGGTCCACGCCAGCGCCTCGAACAGCGTGAACGACCCGCGGGCGGCGGCCAGGCCCGCCATCGGGAGGATGACCTCGCTGGGAAGCGGTGGGAACAGGTTCTCGAGGGCGATCGCCAGCCCCGCGCCGGGAGCGCCGATGAGGTTCATGAGGCCGACGACGGCGTCGACGAGGGTGGTGAGCCAGGAGCCGTCCGATGCCATCGCCATACAGCGACGGTAGCGAGGGCGGGCGATGAGAACCTGGGCGGATGCCGGGACACCCCACCCACGTAGACTGGTGCCTCGTGAGTGAACGCACCCTTGTCAGCCAGCTGCAGTCCCGCGAAGACGGCACCGTCTCGGTGTCCGGATGGGTGGAGACCGTCCGCGATCAGAAGAAGGTGCAGTTCGTCATCCTCCGCGACGAGACCGGCGCCGTCCAGCTCGTGAACCCCGCGACCCGTACCGACCCGGACGGGGCGGAGCAGGATGCCGCGGCTCTCGCGCTCACCGCGCTGATCTCGGAACTGTCCACCGGCACCTTCCTGACGGTCACCGGCGAGCTCAAGCACGACGAGCGCGTCAAGCTCGGCGGCGTCGAGATCAAGATCGGTGCGCTCGACATCGCGGCATCCGCTCTGCCGGAGACCCCCATCGCCGCCGACAGCGGCCTCGACAAGCGCATGGACTGGCGCTTCATCGACCTGCGTCAGCGCCGCAACAACCTCGTCTTCCGCATCCAGACGACGCTCGAGCACGCGATGCGCACCTACTGGGTGGAGCGCGACTACGTCGAGATCCACTCCCCCAAGCTCATGTCGACTCCCGCCGAGGGCAACGCCGAGCTGTTCGCTCTGGAGTATTTCGGCGACCAGACGGCCTACCTCGCGCAGAGCCCGCAGCACTTCAAGCAGATGGCCCAGGCCGCCGGCTTCGGCAAGGTGTTCGAGATCGGCGACGTCTTCCGCGCCGACCCGAGCTTCACGAGCCGCCACGCGACCGAGTTCACCTCGATCGACGCCGAGATCAGCTGGATCGACTCGTACGAAGACGTCGCGGCGATGCAGGAAGAACTCCTCGCGGCCGCCTTCCAGGCCGTCAAGGACAAGCACGGCGACGAGATCGCCGAGCTGTTCGGCATCGACGTCGTCGTGCCGGCGCTCCCCTTCCCGCGCATCCCGCTCGCCGAGGCGCGCGAGATCGTCAAGGCCCGCGGCTACGACATCCCCCGCACCGACGGCGACCTCGACCCCGAGGGCGAGCGTCAGATCTCGGCGCATGTGCGGGAGACCTACGGGCACCAGTTCGTGTTCATCACCGACTACCACCCCGAGATCCGCCCGTTCTACCACATGCGCAACCCCGAGACCGGGCTCACGAACAGCTACGATCTGCTGTTCCAGGGCACCGAGATCACCACGGGCGCGCAGCGCGAGCACCGCATCGAGGTGCTCGAAGCACAGGCGCTCGAGAAGGGCCTGTCGCTGGAGGGGCTCGAGCACTACCTCGACTTCTTCCGCTACGGCATCCCGCCCCACGGCGGCTTCGGCATGGGCCTCGCGCGCGTGCTGATGCTCATGCTCGGCCAGGACTCGATCCGCGAGGTGACGTTCCTCTTCCGCGGGCCGACGCGCCTCGCCCCCTGACCGACAGTCCGCGGTGACGTCCCCCCGCGACCCGCAAGACGTCACCGCTCCGTCACCGGCGGGTCACCGCGCCGCACGCAGCGTCGTGCCCGCGGGGATGCCCCGAGAGGAACAGCATGTCCCGAACCCTTGCGCGCCGCCCGATCGCGGTCCCGGCCGTCGCAGCCGTCGCAGCCCTCGCCCTCAGTGCGTGCGCTGGCACGTCGGAGGCCGCCACCAGCGGAGGCACCTCGGCATCCGCCGCGACGAGCGTCGCCGATTTCGGCACCTTCGCCGACCTGGAGAAGGCCGCCAAGGCAGAGGGCCAGCTCAACGTGATCGCACTGCCGCACGACTGGGCAAACTACGGCGAGATCATCTCGCTGTTCTCGCAGCGCTATCCCGATATCACCGTCAACGAGCAGTCGCCCGACGCCTCGAGCGCCGAAGAGATCCAGGCGGCCAAGACGAATGAGGGCCTCGACACCGCGCCGGACGTGTTCGATCTGGGCCTGTCGGTCACCCTCCAGAACACCGACCGCTTCGCTCCCTACAAGGTTCAGACGTGGGCCGACGTGCCCGACACCCTGAAGGATCCGTCCGGCCTGTTCGTCGGCGACTACGGCGGGTACATGTCGATCGGCTACGACTCGTCGAAGTTCCCCGCGCCGACGTCGCTCGAAGACCTTCTGACCCCCGCGTACAAGGGCGCGGTCGCGCTCAACGGCGACCCCACCCAGGCCGGAGCGGCCTTCGCGGCGGTCGGAATGGCCACCGTGCAGTCCGGCGGAACGCTCGACGACTTCCAGCCCGGCATCGACTTCTTCAGCTCGCTGCAGAAGGCCGGCAACCTGCTGAAGGTCGACGTGACGACCTCCACGGTGGCCAGCGGCGAAACACCCGTAGTCTTCGACTGGGACTACCTCAACGCGGCACACCGCAAGGACAACCCGAACTGGAAGGTCGTCGTCTTCGACGGCACCGGCTACGCCGGCTACTACAACCAAGCCATCAACAAGACGGCTCCCCACCCCGCGGCAGCCCGCCTGTGGCAGGAGTTCCTCTACAGCGACGAGGTGCAGAACCTCTGGCTCAAGGGTGGCGCCCGCCCGGCCCGCATGGCCGCGATGACCACGGCCGGCACCATCGATGCGACCCTCGCCGCGGCGCTGCCAAAGGCTCCGGCCGACACGGTGGTTCCCACCGAGGCGCAGTCCAAGGCCGCCGGCACGCTGCTCGGTCAGAAGTGGGCGACGGCTGTCCAGTGACCGTCGTCACCACGGCGGGGGTGGATGCCGCGGCATCCGCATCCACCCCCGCCCGTCGCGGTTCGTGGTCGTGGCTGGGCCTGGTTCCGTTCGCTGCCTACGTGCTGCTGTTTCTCGCATTGCCCTCGGTACTCGCGGTCGCTTCGGGGTTCTTCGATCGCCGCGGCGCGTTCACCTGGGACAACATCACGGCGCTCGGCGATCCATTGATCGTCGAGACCTTCGCCAACTCGGCGGGCCTGTCCCTGCTGACCGCGGTCATCGGCGCACTCGCGGGCGCACTGGTCTGCTACGCGATGCTCGGCCTTCATCCCGAAGGCCTCGTGCGCTCGGCAGTGGATGCCGCGGCCGGTGTGCTCGCGCAGTTCGGCGGCGTCATGCTGGCCTTCGCGTTCATCGCGACGATCGGCCTGCAAGGCGTCGTCAGGTTGTTTCTGCTCGACGCGTTCGGCATCGACATCTTCGCCAACGGCACCTGGCTGTACGACCTGCCGGGATTGGTCCTGCCGTACATCTACTTCCAGATCCCGCTCATGGTCATCACGTTCATGCCAGCCCTCTCGGCGCTGCGTCCGCAGTGGGCCGAAGCGACGCTCACGCTCGGGGGCTCGCGCCGCGCGTTCTGGAGCTATGTCGGCATCCCCGTGCTGGCGCCCTCCTTCTTCGCGAGCCTGCTGCTGCTGTTCGCCAATGCGTTCTCGTCGTACGCCACCGCGGCCGCCCTTGCCAGCCAAGGAGCCGAGATCGTGCCGCTACGCATCCGCAGCGCGCTGACGAGCGAGACGGTGCTCGGGCGCGAGAACCTCGCCGGCGCGCTGGCCCTCGGGATGATCGTCGTGGTCGGCATCGTCATGTTCGTCTACTCCGCTGTCCAGCGGCGCGCAGCTCGGTGGTACCAGGCATGAATCGGCTCACCCCTTCGCCCCTCACCCGCGCGATCGTCGGCATCGTCGTCGGAGCGTTCTTCGCGATCCCACTCGTCTCGACCCTGATCTACACGTTGCGGATGCCGGATGGCAGCCTCTCGTGGAGCCGATGGACGGGCCTATTCGATCCGCACACCGTCGCCGCCCTCAAGCCGCTGTGGACGGGCCTGGGTAACTCCCTCGTGCTCTGCGTGGTGACGGTGGCCATCGTGCTGCTGCTGCTGGCGCCGACGATGGTGCTGGTCGCGCTGCGCTTTGCCCGGTTGCGGCGGGCGTTCGAATTCGCCGTCCTGCTGCCCATCTCGATCCCGGCGATCGTGCTGGTCGTGGGTCTGGCGCCGATCTATCAGCAGATCGGCCGGCTGTTCGGTACCGGCGCGTGGACGCTGGCGTTCGCCTACGGCATCACCGTGCTTCCCTTCGCCTATCGCGCAATCCAGGCGTCGATCGACGCCGTCGATCTCCGCACGCTCGCCGAGGCGGCACGGTCGCTCGGCGCCGGCTGGACAGCCGTGATCGTGCGGGTGCTCGCGCCCAACCTGCGACAGGGGCTCCTGGCGGCGTCGCTCATCTCGATCGCCGTCGTGCTCGGCGAGTTCACCATCGCCTCCCTGCTCAACCGTCAGGTCTTCCAGACCGCCATGGTGGTCGTGCAGAAACAAGATCCCTATACCCCCGCGATCTTCACTCTGCTGGCGCTCGTGCTGGCCTTCACCCTCCTGCTCCTCATCGGCCGTGCCGCGCGCGGCACGCGAAAGGCCCGTCCATGACCATCAACCGAGCCCTCCCCCGCACCGCCGACAACCTGCTGCTCACCGGGGCCGGCACCGGCACGCGCGTGCAGCTGCAGAGCATCGTGAAGAGCTTCGGTGGGACACGCGTACTGCACGGGGTCGACCTCGACGTCGCTCCCGGAGAGTTCGTCTCGCTGCTCGGACCGTCGGGATGCGGTAAGACGACGGCCCTCCGTGTGCTCGCCGGTCTCGAAACCGCCGACAGCGGATCGGTGATGCTGGGCGGCCGCGACGTCTCGCGTGTGCCCACGAACAAGCGTGACATCGGCATGGTGTTCCAGTCGTACTCGCTGTTCCCGCACCTGCGGGTGCTCGAGAACACCGCTTTCGGGCTGCGCCGGCGAGGAGTCGCCCGCGCCGCTGCGGCGGCGCGGGCCGCCGCAGCGCTCGAGCTCGTCGGCCTCGCGAACCTGGCCGACCGCTTCCCGCATCAGCTGTCCGGCGGCCAGCAACAGCGTGTCGCGCTCGCCCGCGCTCTCGTCACCGAGCCGCGCGTGCTGCTGCTGGACGAGCCGCTGTCGGCGCTCGATGCCAAGGTGCGCGTCCAGCTGCGCGATGAGATCCGCCGTCTGCAGCTGCGCCTGGGCATCACGACGGTCTTCGTCACGCACGACCAGGAGGAGGCGCTGGCCGTATCCGACCGCATCGCCGTCATGGACAGCGGACGCATCGAGCAGATCGGAACGCCGGAAGATCTGTATCTGCGCCCGCAGACGCCCGCCGTCGCCGCCTTCGTGGGGCTCTCCAGCGCCCTTCCAGGGCTCGCCACCGGTAGCAGCGTCACGGTGTGGGGCACGCGCCTACCCATACAAGGCGACCCGGCCGAGGGTCCGGTCGAGGCGCTCGTACGCCCGGAGAACGTCCGCGTGGCACCCGACACGTCGTCCGCATCCGATGCCGGCGTCAGCGCACAGGTCGAGGAGAGCACTTTCCTGGGCAGCTTCCGGCGGACGGTGCTGCGTACCACCGACGGCATCATGGTGCACGCCCAGCATAGCGCCGAGGAGCGGCTGGAGTACGGCCAGCGCGTGCGGGTGAGACTGGTTCCCGCGCCCGTCACCGTGCGGCGGGTCTGAGTGCCGGACGCCCGCGGACCTCGACATCCACCGACCGACTGACAGTCCGCACCGGATTTGCCTCGCGCCCCGGCGCCGCGCCTAGCCTGGATGCTCCCCCACCGAAGGAGACCTCCATGTGGGACAACTGGCTCGAACTCGCCATCGCCGTGGCCATCGCGGTGGTCGCCGCGCTGCTGTTCACCGTCGCGATCACGCTGATCGTTCGCCTCATGGCACGGCGCGCCGACTGGCCGACGCGCCTCATCCGGCACGGCCGCCGGCCGTTCCGCGTGCTCATCCTGGTGTTCGCGCTGTGGATCGCGGTCGCGGTGGTCGCTCCCGGTGACGCCACGTGGATGCCGCTGGTCAGCCAGCTCTTCACGATCGCCTCGATCCTCGCCAGCGCCTGGCTGCTCGCCGGTCTGGTCGCCTTCGCCGGCGACGTCGCGCTCGGCCGCTATCGCATCGACGTCCCGAACAACCGGGTCGCCCGGCGGATCAGGACCCAGGTTCTCATCCTGCGCCGGCTGGCCATCGCGTTGATCGTCATCATCGCGATCGGTGCGATGCTCCTGACCTTCCCCGCCGTCCGCGCCGTCGGCGCGAGCGTGCTCGCCTCGGCCGGCATCGCCTCGGTCGTCGCGGGACTGGCCGCGCAGTCGGTGCTGGCCAACATCTTCGCCGGCGTGCAGCTCGTCTTCAGCGACGCGCTGCGCGTGGACGACGTCGTCGTGGTGGAGGGAGAGTGGGGCCGGATCGGGGAGATCACGCTCAGCTACGTCGTCGTCGACATCTGGGACGACCGCCGGCTCGTGCTTCCCTGCACGTACTTCACCACCAAGCCGTTCCAGAACTGGACGCGCACCGGCAGCGAGCTGCTGGGCTCCGTCGAGCTCGACCTGGACTGGCGCGTGTCGCCGGCGCGCATGCGCGAGGAGCTCGCGCGGGTTCTCGAGCAGACCCCGCTGTGGGACCGGCGCGCGTCTGTTCTGCAGGTCACCGATGCGACGAACGGATTCGTCCGCGTGCGGGTGCTGGTCACGGCGATCGACGCGCCGACGCTGTTCGACCTGCGCTGCCACGTACGCGAGCACCTGGTCGACTGGGTGCACCGTGAGACGCCCGGGGCTCTCCCTGTGCAGCGTGTGCTGATCGAGGATGCCGAGACCCCGCCGGCCGCATCGGCACAGCACGAGACCGCCCCCGACACCGGCTCGACCGGACTGTTCACCGGATCCCCCGAGGCGGAACAGCGCGCCCGCGCGTTCACGCAGGCGATCCCGATCGTCTCCGGCGCTGCCGACGACGACGGCTCCGAGCGCCCCGCCTGACGAGTTCCGACAGCGCGTCGCCGGCGTCGCATACCGCCGGACGGATCGCTCAGGGCGTAGCCTGACCGAGTGCCTCACGCGGATGACATGACGACTTCCCCCATCCGACCCGCCACCGACGCCACCGAGAAGGTGCGCGCCGCACGCGATCACCTGCTCGCGCACCGCGACGACTACGACGGCGCCGTGTCCGGCTTCGCCTGGCCGGAGCTGTCCGCCTTCAACTTCGCACTGGAGTGGTTCGACGTGGTAGCCGGCGAGCACCCCGACCGCGCCGCCGTCACGATCGTCGACGCCGACCTCACGGCGCGCTCGTGGAGCTACGGCGAGCTCTCCCGCCGCTCCGACGCCGTCGCCGTCTGGCTCGCACAGCAGGGACTCCAGCGCGGCGATCACGTCATCGTGATGCTCGGCAACACGATCGAACTGTGGGAGGTCATGCTCGGCCTCACCAAGCTCGGCGCCGTCGCCATCCCCACCACGACTCTCCTCTCGTCCGACGATCTCGCCTACCGCATCGCGCACAGCGGCGCCCGCGCGGTCATCGCCCCGAGCGAAACGGCGAGCGCGGTGGATGCCGCGACCGCCGGCATCCTGCGCATCGCCGTCGGCGCCGGTGCGCCGGCGGACTGGGTCTCGTTCGACGGCTCGCACACGGTCACGGCGGTGTTCGTCCCGTCGGGGCCGACGCCGGCCGACGACCTCAATCTGCTGTACTTCACCTCCGGCACCACCTCCGCCACCCCGAAGCTCGTGCGCCACACGCACGTCTCCTACCCGGTGGGCCACCTCTCGACACTCTGGTGGCTGGGGCTGCGCCCCGGCGACGTCCACATGAACATCTCCTCGCCCGGCTGGGGAAAGCACGCCTGGAGCAACTTCTTCGCGCCTTTCCTCGCCGAGGCGACGGTGTTCGTCTACACGTACGATCGCTTCGACGCCGCCACGCTCATGCAGGTGATGGACACCCACCAGGTGACCACCTTCTGCGCCCCGCCGACGGTGTGGCGGATGCTGATCCAGGCCGACCTCGGCCTGCTCACGAAGCCGCCCCGCGAGCTGCTGGGGGCCGGGGAGCCGCTGAACCCCGAGGTGATCTCGCGGGTGCGCGCCGCCTGGGGCCCGACGATCCGCGACGGATACGGTCAGACCGAGATGACGTGCGCGATCGGAAACTCACCGGGCCAGGTGGTCAAGGACGGGTCGATGGGACGGCCTCTGCCCGGCTACCCCGTTGTGCTCGTCGATCCCGAGACCGGCCAACGCGGCGTGGGCGAGGGCGAGATCTGCCTCGACGTGTCCACGCCCATCCTGGGGCTCATGGACGGGTATCACGATGCCCCGGAGCGCACCGCTCGTGCCCTGCACGACGGGCTGTACCACACCGGCGACATCGCGTCCCGCGACGAGGACGGCTACCTCTCGTATGTCGGGCGCAGCGATGACGTGTTCAAGGCCTCCGACTACAAGATCTCGCCGTTCGAGCTCGAGTCGGTGCTGCTGGAGCATCCGGCGGTCGTCGAGGCCGCCGTCGTCCCGAGCCCCGATCCGCTTCGCCTCGCGGTGCCGAAGGCCTTCGTGCGCTTGAGCGCAGCGGCCACCGGCGACCCGCGCGCCGCTGCCGGCGAGATCTTCGCGCATGCGCGCACCCGCCTGTCGGCCTACCAGCGCGTGCGTCGGCTGGAGTTCGTGGAGGAGCTCCCGAAGACGATCTCGGGCAAGATCCGCCGCGTCGAGTTGCGCGCGGCCGAAGCCGCATCGGTCGAACGGCCCGCCGGCGAGTTCAGCGACCGCGACTTCCGCTGAGGCGCCGGCTCAGATCTCCACGTCGACGGCGACCCGCTCGGCGCGGATCGTGCCGATGAACGCCGCGACGTCCTCGTGGGCGGGGTGCACCTGATACGCGTCCAGACCCGCGACGTCGTCGAAGTCGGCGACGAGCACGAGATCCCAGTTCTGGCCGGGGAAGAGGATGTTGGCGCCCGCGCTCATCGCCCGCAGCGTCGGCACCACGCCCGCGAGGGCGTTGAGCCTGCGGGCCGCTTCCGCGGCGTGCGCGGCACGGTCGGCCGCATCGGCGGCGGCCATGCGGAAGGCGACGACGTGGCGAAGGGTCATCGAGGGGTGTCCTCTCGGTCGGGGGCGGCGAGCGCGGCACGAAGGCGCTCGGGCGAGAGACGCCAATGGGCGTGCAGGCGATCGTCGATCAGGACGACGGGGATCTTCTCCCACCACTGCGCGTACAGCGCGGGGTCATCCGTGATCGACAGCTCCTGGACGTCGACGGCGTCTTCGGGCAGGTCAGCGACCACGCCCTCCACGATCTCCCGTGCGACATCGCACAGGTGACAGGCCGGTTTGGAGATGATCGTGAGGGTGGTCACGGCATCCATTCTGCCGGAGAACACGAAGCGCCCGTCCCGGATCGATGATCTCGGAGACAGGCGCTCGGTGTCGTTTGCAGCGTGCCGCGACGAATTACTTCTTGTTGCGGCGCTGGTGGCGAGTCTTGCGAAGCAGCTTGCGGTGCTTCTTCTTCGCCATGCGCTTGCGGCGCTTCTTGATGACAGAACCCACGGAAAACCTCACTATGTCAGGGGTCTGGACGCGGGTGGCCGCGTCCGGGAACGGGCATCTCGAAAAATGCCCTCGGATCAGTCTAGCCGACGTCGGCGATAGGACGTTGCACGGCCTCGGTGACGGCCGTCTCGGGCACGCGGTAACTGCGACCGAATCGCACGGCCGGGAGCTCGCCGGCGTGCACCAGGCGGTACACGGTCATCTTCGACACGCGCATGATCTCGGCCACTTCCGCGACCGTCAGAAAACGCACGTCAGAAAGGTCCGGCATCCCATTCCCCCACCGATACCCGATGCGGTGCCTCCGCATTGCTGTGAACCAACATTAGGGTCTCTGTGCGCCGCGTGTAAACCCGTGTGATCGGTGTGACTCGTGTGTTCACCGACCGGGGAAGCGCTTGAAGGCACTGTCCCACGCATGCTTCGCGGATGCCGCCGCGCGCCCGACCAGGTCGGCCGCCGCGACCGCGGGCTCGGGAAGCGTCGAGGGGCCCGCGGGAGCGGGGAGGAGATCTTCGTCCAGGAAGGGGACGAGCCAGTCATCGACCGCGTCCAGCGGCGCCGGCGACAGGCTGTAATAGCGGTGCTGGCCCTCTTCGCGCACCGTCACCAGCTCGGCCTCACGGAGCACCTTGAGGTGCTTGGAGACCGTGGGCTGGCTGACGCCCAGGTCGGTGACGATGTGGGACACACTCGTGCCATGCTCGCCCGCCGACGCGCGCTCGCGCAGAAGCTGCAGAATGTCCCGACGGGTACCGTCGGCGATCACGTCGAAGATGTCCGCCATGACGATAGGTTAGCCCGCGCCGCGGCGCGGAGTACCATGTCAACGGTTCTTCGTCAGAGAGGGGCGGACCATGACGGGCGACACCGCGGGTGCCCGTGCATGGCGCTCCCTGCGCACCTCACTCGCGGCCACGCGTGATCGACTGCGCGACGCGACCACGGCATCGCCGTCGCGGTTCGCCGTCGGCATCTTCCTCGCGCTGATCCTGCTGTTCACCGCACTGTTCTCGCTGCCCGCGGCATCCGCCGACGGCCGGGTCACGCCGTTCGCCGATGCCCTGTTCACCGCGGTGTCGACGATCTGCGTGACGGGGCTTTCGACCGTCAACATGGGGACGCACTGGAGCGCGTTCGGTCACCTGATCGTCTACATCGGCGTGAACGTGGGCGCGATGGGGGTGCTGACCCTGGCATCCATTCTGGGCCTGGTGATCTCCAAGCGCCTGGGCCTGCGGGCGAAGCTGATCGCCGCGGGCGACACGAACCCCCTGCGCGCCCACGGCGGACCCGTCAACGAGGGCCAGGCGGTGCGCCTGGGCGAGGTCGGCCAGCTCCTGGCCACCGTGGCGTTGTCGACCCTCGTGATCGAGGCAGGACTCGCGGTGCTGCTGTATCCGTCGCTGCTCGCGAGCGGTGTCGATCCGTTGAGCGCACTGTGGGAGGCGCCGTACTACGCGGCGATGTCGTTCACCAACACCGGCTTCGCGCCGAACGCCGAGGGCATCGCCCCGTTCGCGCACAACTACCTCTTCCTGACGCTTCTGATGGCGGGGGTGTTCCTGGGCTCCATCGGCTTCCCCGTCATCTTCGCGCTGTGGCGCCACCACCTCCACGTCCGCCGCTGGTCGCTGCACGCCAAGCTCACCCTGATCACGACGGTCATCCTGTTCTTCGCCGGTGCCGCAGTGTTCCTGCTGCTCGAGTACGACAACCCGAAGACGTTCGGCGGGATGGATGCCTGGGACACGACCTTCCAAGCATTCTTCCTGTCCGCGATGACGCGCTCGGGGGGCTTCTCCATCGTCGACATCGGGCAGCTGCACGGATCGTCTCTCGTCGTGGGCTCGATGCTCATGTTCATCGGCGGCGGCTCGGCATCCACCGCCGGCGGCATCAAAGTGACCACCCTCGCCGTCCTCGCCCTCGCCGTCTGGTCCGAGGCCAAGGGACGACCGAGCGTGCAGGCGTTCGGCCGCCGCATCCCCAGCGATGTGCAGCGCGTCGCCCTGTCCGTCGTCGCCTGGGGCTCGACGATCGTCGCGGTGTCGACCATCACGATCGCGCAGATCACGAGATATCCCGTCGAGTACGTGCTCTTCGACGTCGTCTCGGGCTTCGCGACCGTGGGCCTGTCCACCGGTATCACGCAGGACCTGCCCGATCTCGCCGTCTACGTCATGGCGGCGACGATGTTCATGGGGCGCGTGGGTACCGTCACTCTCGCCGCGGCCGTCGCCGCGACGAACCGATCGCAGCACTACTCGCTGCCCGTCGAAAGGCCGATCGTTGGTTGAGCAGATCCGGAGCGATGCTCCCGTCCTGGTGATCGGCCTCGGCCGTTTCGGAGCCGCGTGCGCCGGCGAACTCGACCGCCTCGATCGCGAAGTCCTCGCGATCGACGACAACCTCGAGCTCGTGCAGAAGTGGTCCGAGCGTGTCACCCACACGGTGCAGGCCGACGCCAAGAACATCGAGGCGCTCAAGCAGATCGGCGCCCAGGACTTCCAGATCGCCGTCGTCGCGGTCGGCTCCTCGATCGAGGCGTCGGTGCTCATCACGGCGAATCTCGTCGACCTGAAGGTGCCGCAGATCTGGGCGAAAGCCGTCTCCCAGAGCCACGGCAAGATCCTCGCCCGCGTCGGCGCGAATCACGTCATCTACCCCGAGCGCGAGGCCGGCGAGCGCGTCGCGCACCTGGTCAGCGGCCGGATGCTCGACTTCATCCGCTTCGACGACGACTTCGTCCTCGCCAAGATGTACCCGCCGAAGTTCATCCGCGGCATCGGCCTGAACGAGTCGGGGGTGCGCAGCAAGTACAGCGTCACCGTCGTCGGCGTGAAGAGCCCGGGCAAGCCGTTCCGCTACGCCGAGGCCGACACCGTGGTGACCAACCACGACCTGATCATCGTGTCGGGCACCAACAGCGACATCGAGCGTTTCGCCTCGCTCGACCGCTGACCGCGGCATCCGCCCCCGCCGCGCCCTCCGCGCCCTCCGCGCCCTCCGCGCCCGCGAGAAACCATCTGCGGCGCGAGAAACCCTGCCGCGCGGGGTTTCTCGGCTCGCCGGTGGTTTCTCGCCGGCGCACGGCGGCTCCTCCCCAGGCGGCGCGGGAGGGGATGACCGCGGGAAGGGTGGGGATGAGACCGCGGCGGCGCGGGTGCCGGGGCATGATCTGCGGATGCCGCACCTGCCGACGGACCGTGCCACCACCCGGTCACCGCTTCCGCTCGTCACCTCCGCCGAGGCCCGCGTGCTGCGGCTGGCGGTGGCCGGTCCCGGTTTCGTGCGGGTGCGCCGCGGCGTGTACGTGGATGCCGCCGCGGCGGCGCGGCTGGCGCCGTGGCAGCGGTATGCGCTGCGGGTGCACGCCTTCGCGCTCGTCCACCCGGATGCCGTGCTGTGCCTGGAGTCCGCCGCGGTGCTGCTCGGCCTGCCGCTGTTCGGCGAGGCGCGCGACATCCACGTGTTCGATCCGGACCGCACGGCGTCGCGACGGTTCGGCGACGTGTGCGTGCACACCAGCACGGACGCGCGGGAGGTCGTGAGCGTCGACGGCATCCTGTGCACCTCGCCGACGGATGCCGTCATCGATCTCGCCCGCGTGCTCCCGCCCGCGCAGGCGCTCGCCGTCGTGGATGCCGCGATCTCGCCCCGACAGGGCGGCGCTCTCGTCGTCGACGACCTCCGGGAGCGCGCCGCGTCGCAGGCCTCCCGCCGGGGCGTCGCGCGGCTGGCGTGGGCCTGGGCGCACGCGGACGCGCGCGCCGAGTCGCCCGGCGAGAGCGTCAGCCGCGCCGTCATCCGCTGGTGCGGCTTCGAAGACCCGGTGCTGCAGGCCGAGTTCCGCTACGAGGGGGTCACGGACCGCACGGACTTCCTGTTCCCGTCGAGCCGCACGGTGGGCGAGAGCGACGGCTGGGGCAAGTACGGCATCGACGACGGCGACGCGCCAGCGGCGGCCGCGCGGCGTTTCCGCGACGAGAAGCGCCGCGAGGACCGTCTGCGCCGCGCGGGGCATCCGGTCGCACGCTGGGAGATGGCGGACGCGGTGCGGGTCGAGCCGTTGGCGACCGCCCTGCAGCGCGCGGCCGTCCGGCTCGTCCGCCCGCGCGACCGCGCCGGACTGGCGAGCCTGCGCCAGACGCCCCGAGCTCTCCCTCACCGGCCGCAGTGAGAAACCACAACGGCGACGACACGCACCTGCAGCGGTGGTTTCTCGTGCCGAAGGTGGTTTCTCGCGGGCGCGGGGACGCGGCGGGCGGGCGGGCGAAGCGGGCGGGCGGCGGGGGTCAGGCGCCGGCGGCCATCTCCTTGGCGCGGGCGAGGGCGGCGTCGGTCGCCTCGGCGAACACGCCGTCCAGGCGGGCGCCCTGCAGCACCGCGATCGCACGCTCGGTCGTGCCCTTGGGACTGGTGACGCGCCGGCGCAGCTCGGCGGGGTCCTCCCCCGTGGCATCCAGCAGCGCCGCGGCGCCGATGAAGGTCTGCTCGGCCATCAGGCGCGCGTCGGCGTCGGAGAAACCCTTGCCGCGTGCGGCCTCGGTGAGCTCCTCGACCAGCAGGAAGAAGTAGGCCGGACCCGACCCCGAGATCGTCGACAGGGCGTCGATCTGCGACTCGGGCACCTCGATGACCGCCCCGCACGTCTCGAACAGCCGGCGCACCAGCGCCAGCTCGTCCGCGGATGCCGTGGGGCCCGCCGACAGGCCGGTCACCGCCTTGCCGACCACCGCGGGGGTGTTCGGCATGGAGCGGATCACCGAGACCTCTTCACCCACGATGGACGCGAATGTCGCGATCGTGACACCCGCGGCGAGGCTCACGATGATCGTCCCCGGACGCAGCACGGGCGCGATCTCGCGGAGCAGATCGGGCACCATCACCGGCTTCACACCGATGAGCACGATGTCGGCGGCTGCGGCGGCAGCCGTGTTCGCGTCGCCGTCGGCCTCGAGCGAAAGGCTCGTGACGCCGTCGAGTCCCACCAAGGCGTCAGCGCGCACGGCGGTGCGGTTGGTCACGGTGATCGCGGGGGCATCACCCGAGCGGACGAGGCCCTGCAAGATCGCGCCTCCCATCGAGCCGGCACCGAGGATCGCGATCGAAGGGAGGGGGGAAGCCATGCCCTCATCCTCGCAGAGGAACGAGCGGCCTGCAGAGAAACCACTCATCCGTGCTCGGCTGCGCCGGTTTCCCCGCTGGGGGTACCCGTGATCGACGGGGTCGCCGCCGCCGTGCGGTGGGCAGAGAGCCTGACGGCCCTCGGCAGACCCACCCGTACGGCAGGGCCGTACGCACCTCGGGACCACGAGAACGCATGGTCGGGTCCGCCGCTCGGCGCACTCCGACTCTTCACCTGAGAGTCCGTTCATGACGACAGGTCGTCGGAGTAGGATGCGGTCATGACGCTCCTCGACGGCATCACCTCCCGGATCATCGACACAGAGCGCCTGCGCGTCGGCATCCTCGAACGCGTCGGCGACAACCCGGCCGCGACCGCGGACCAGACCGTGATCCTGGTGCACGGCAACGTGTCGTCGAGCCTGTTCTGGCAGGAGCTCATGCAGGATCTGCCCAGCGATCTGCGGATCATCGCCGTCGATCTGCGCGGGTTCGGCAACACCGAGAGCGCGCCCGTCGACGCCACCCGCGGCGTCCGCGACTTCAGCGACGACGTGTTCGCCACGCTGCAGGTGCTGGGCATCGACACGGCGCACCTCGTCGGGTGGTCCATGGGAGGAGGCGTGGTCATGCAGTACGCCATCGACCACCCCGTGCGCTCGCTCACCTTGCAGGCGCCGGTCTCGCCCTACGGCTTCGGGGGCACCCGCCGCGACGGATCGCGGGTGACCGCCGACGACGCCGGCTGCGGCGCGGGCGGCGCCAACCCCGACTTCGTGCAGCGACTCACCGACCGCGACATGACCGACGAGGCACCGACGTCGCCGCGCAGCGTCTTCCGCTCCGGCTATGTCGCACCGGGATACACGAGCGCGCACGAGGACATCTGGGTGGAGTCGATGAACACCACCTCCACGGCCACCGGCAACTACCCCGGCGACAGCGTCGCCAGCGAGAACTGGCCCGGGTTCGCCGCCGGACGCCTGGGCGTGCTGAACACCATGGCGCCGCAGTACTTCAACACCTCGAGCATCGTGGACATCACCCCCAAGCCTCCCGTCCTCTGGGTGCGCGGCTCGGCCGACGCGATCGTCTCCGATGCCTCCTTCTTCGACATCAACCACCTCGGCGCCCTCGGGGTGATCCCGGGGTGGCCGGGCGCCGAGTCCGCACCCGCGCAGGAGATGGTGTCGCAAACCCGCGACGTGCTGGATGCCTACCAAGCGGCGGGAGGCGCCGTCACCGAACTGGTCTTCGAGGGCGTCGGCCACGCGCCGCACCTGGAGCGCCCCGCGGAGTTCCGTCGCGCCCTGCTGGAGAACATCGGCTACATCGGCCGTCGGGCCGACCCCGCCCCGCCCACCGAGGCGATCATCCTCAGCTCCTCGGACTGAGGCAGGGACCTCCTCAACGGCGGGCGTCGAAGAAGGTGCGCAGCAGGGCGCGCGCGTCGTCCTCCAGGATGCCGCCGACCACTTCGGCCCGCACCGGCAGCCGCCGGTCACGTAGCACGTCGTACACCGATCCGGCCGCTCCCGCCTTCTCGTCCCACGCGCCGAACACGACCCGGCCGACGCGAGCCTGCAGGATCGCGCCCGCGCACATCAGACACGGCTCGAGGGTCACGGTCAGCGTGCACCCCTCGAGGTTCCACGACCCGACGGATGCCGCGGCCTGCCGGAGGGCCACGACCTCCGCATGGGCGGTGGGGTCGGCGGTCGCCTCCCGCAGGTTGAGACCTTCACCGATCGCCGCGCCCCCCGCATCCACGACGACCGCGCCCACCGGGATCTCTCCCGCGTCCGCCGCGCGAGCGGCCAGTGCAAGGGCACGACGCATCACCGTCTCGTCGTCGGCACGCACGGGCAGGCTCATGCCTTCAGCGTAGGCTGAGATCATGCGCGTGCACGTTGCCGATCACCCCCTCATCACCCACAAGCTCACCGTGCTGCGCGACGAGCGCACACCATCTCCGGTGTTCCGACAGCTCACCGAAGAGCTGTTGACCCTGCTCGCGTATGAGGCGACCCGCGGCGTGCGCGTCGAAGAGGTCGAGATCCAGACCCCGGTGACCACCACGACCGGCGTGCGCATCTCGGAGCCGCGACCGCTGGTGGTGCCGATCCTCCGCGCCGGCCTCGGCATGCTCGACGGCATGGTGAAGCTGCTGCCCACCGCCGAGATCGGCTTCCTGGGCATGGCGCGCAACGAGGAGACGCTGCAGCCGTACACGTACGCCGAGCGCCTTCCCGACGATCTCAGCGACCGACAGTGCTTCGTGCTCGACCCGATGCTCGCGACCGGCGGCTCGCTCGGCGCCGCGATCGATTTCCTCTTCGCCCGCGGCGCGCAGGACGTCACCGCGATCTGCATCCTCGGCGCGCCCGAGGGCGTCGCGAAGATCGAGGAGCTCGTCGGGGACCGCGACGTGACCCTCGTGCTCGGGGCGCTCGATGAGCGTCTCAACGAGAAGGGCTACATCGTGCCCGGCCTCGGCGACGCCGGCGACCGCCTCTACGGCACGGTCTGAGCGGCTTCATCCGCCCCGTGTCGTCGCTATCGGATGCCGAGAGTGACGCAACAGGACGGACGAGCGAGGCTCACAGCCACCGCCGCCGCTTGAAGATCAGGTAGAGCACGGTGGGGAAGGCCACCATCACGCCGAGAGCGACGGGGTAGCCGTACTCCCAGTGCAGCTCGGGCATGACGTCGAAGTTCATGCCGTACACCGTGCCGATCAGCGTGGGCGCGAAGATGATCGCCGCCCACGAAGAGATCTTCTTCACCTGCTCGTTCTGCGCCGGGTTCACCTCGGTCTGCCGCCGGGAGACGAGCGCGGAGTGCACGATGAGCGCCTTGTCGAGCACCGCACGGAAGCCGTCGATGCGCTCGGTGACGCGGAGGGCATGGTCGCGGACGTCGCGCAGCCGCCGCTGCAGCTCGATGTCGACGTGGTAGGCGTCGTGGCCGCGCTGCAGCCATTCGATGATCGGCACCAGCGGGTGGGTGGCTCGGAAGAAGCGGTTCAGCTCTCCGGACAGCTCGTAGATGCGGCGCGAGAGGGCATCGTCGTCGGCGTCTCCGAACAGGTCGTCCTCGATCTCGTCGATGTCGTTCTCGATGCCGGCGACCAGCGGCTCGTACTCGTCGACGACGCGGTCGAGCACGGCGTACAGCACCGCCTCCGATCCCAGCGCCAACAGTTCCGGCTGCTGCTCGAGGCGCCGCCGCACCGCTCCGAGATCGGGGGACTCGGCATGACGGATGGTGATCACGAAGTCGGGGCCGACGAACAGGTGCAGCTCGCCGATGTCCAGCTCCTCGCGCTCGTCGTCGTAGCGGGCGGGGCGCAGCACCACGAACAGCGTGTCGCCGTAACGCTCGACCTTGGAGCGCTGATGCCCCAGAGCCGCATCCTCGATGGCGAGCGGGTGCAGTTCGAACTCTGTCGCGACGGACGCCAGCTCCTCGTCCGACGGACGGTACAGGCCGATCCACGCGAAGCCCGTGTGGGCTTCCTGGAGGGCGTAGGCATCGTCGAGCGAGGCGGGGGTGGCAACGCGCACCCCGTCCTTGTACACGGCGTTGTCGATCAGGGTCATGGGTCTCTCCTCGTGGACACGCGGTCGCCGAGCGCCGCGGGGCGGGCACGCACGAAGGATCGCGCGCACGTCGGAGCGTGCCGAGCGGACGGCACGCACGAAAACGCCGCGGGTGCGCCGGCCTCAGAACGAGAGGATGCCGGCGGCGAGCACCGCGGCGCGGCTACTATCGTCTGCCATGGTGTCTCACCGCCTCTGATCGCGGCTCGTCGTGATCGGATGCACGGGGACGAGCCTCGGGGAGTATATCCCCCGAAGATGACCGGCGCGCGGCCGAGACCGGTCGCGGCCCCGGGCGACGGTATCGTCACCCTTCGGCGCGTCGCCCGGTCTCCTGCTCCCAGAACTCCAGCTGCTGGGTGAGCGCCTTCGCCAGCTCGAACACCTGCTGCGGGGGGATGCGCACTCGCTGCACCACCCGAGCGGGCACGACCGTGACGGGCGCACCGTCGGCATCCGCCCCGGCCTGCGGAGGCCGCACGAGAGAGACGAAGTCCATCACGAACACGTCGGGCGTGTGCCACACGTTCGCGAAGTCGGCGAAGCTGCCGGCGATCACCTCCGGCGGCAGATCGATCTCAAACTGCCGGGGCATCTCATCGCTCATGTCGTGCTCCTGTTCGCCACGTCGCGGAGGCGTCGCCCCGCGGAACTCGACCGGTGCGCGTCGACCGATAGGCCGAGTCTAGGGCGCGTCCGCGCCGACGAGACGGGCGAAGGCACTGAGGCGGGCGACACCGTCCGGAGTGCGGGGCAGGTCGTCGAGCAGCCCCGTGCCGTAGACCACGAACGCGGTGTGCTCGGCCCGCGAGATGGCCACGTTCAGACGGTTCTGCAGCAGGAGGAACTCGAGCCCTCGCGGTGCATCACGGCCGCTGGATGCCGCGAGCGACACGATCGCGACGGCAGCTTCCTGACCCTGGAACTTGTCGACCGTTCCGACCGGGATCTCCCCGAGCCCGGCCGCTGCCAGCACGGACTCGACGAGCACCTGCTGCGCGTTGTACGGGGTGACGACGATCAGATCCGCGGCCGTGAGCGGTCGTGGGCGCGCCTGTTCGGATGGCGTCCACGCCCGCCCAAGGAGGTCGCGAGCGAGGGCGAGGACGGCGTCGGCCTCCTCCGGCGACTGTGTGGCGTTGCCCGCGTGGGTCAGCGGCATGGGGACGACGCCGGCCGCAACGCCGTCGAGGTGACGCCCCGCGGTGGACGGATGCGCCGCGAGTCGCCCGTCGTAGGACAGTTCGGAGACGGGAGCGGCGACCTCGGGGCGCATCCGCCGCGTCTGTGCGAGGAAGAAGCCGCGATCATCGGGGACGACCGCGACGCCATCCATCACCCATCCGAGTGCGGAGGTGTCGACCGGCTCGGGATGGGTGCCCTGGCTCACCTGCGGCAGCTGCTGGGGATCGCCGAGCAGCAGCAGTCGCTGCGCCGCGACCGACACCGCGATGGTCGAGGCGAGCGAGAACTGTCCGGCTTCGTCGATGACGAGCAGGTCCAGACTCGCGCGGGGCACGCGTCCGGGGTGGCTCAGGTCCCATGCCGTACCGCCGATGACGAACCCGTCCGGGTGTGCCTGGGCGAAGGCCGCATAGCCGTCCTTCGCGATGGCGGTGAAACTCTCCGCACCGGATGCCGCGCCCTTCGTCGCCTTCGCGACGCGCTCACCCGGCACCCCCGCATCGACGATGCGCGCGAGCATGTTCTCCACGACCGCGTGCGACTGCGCCACCACGCCGACGCGGTATCCCTTCTCGCGGACCAGGCGCGCGACCACGTGCGAACCGACGTAGGTCTTGCCGGTGCCCGGCGGGCCTTGCACGGCCAGATAGCTGCGGTCGAGATCGTCGACGGCGCGGGCGATCTCGTCGACCGCGTCACCGTCGCCGCGCGCGAGCGTACCCGAGCGCGTGCGCGGGATTCTGCGCAGCAGCAGGTCGGTCGCGGGGTCGAACGGGAAGTCCGCCGAGCGCAGCGGGGCCGCCTGGATGATTGTGTCGGCCCAGTGATCGATCGCCGCCTGCTGCGACCCGGCCTGAGGCGGCGCGGGCGGGGTCGAGGCGATCGGCAGCTCCTGCCAGGTGAATCCGTGGACGGAGTTCTCCTCCACGACCATTCCGTCATCGAGGACGTCGACGACGCGGACCGACCGCGCGGCGTGGATCCAGCGCGGGCTGGTGTCGATCGGGAACGGTGTCGGCAGCTCGTACAGCAGGAAGACCGATCCCCCCGCGGACAGCTTCGTTCCCGGCGCGAGGTCGCCGCGCAGCTCGAGCACCCGGCGCTGGACGCGTCCGCCCTCCGGTACGTGCCAGTCGCTCAGGACTCGGCACCGATCGTGATCGAAGACGACGACGTCGCGGGTGTCCTCCCAGATCGAGACGGGCTCACGCAGCCGCAGGAAGTGCGTCGCCCAGAAGGTCTTCGCCTCGCGGGGGTAGTAGTCGATCGCCGCGGCGGCGAGCTTGAGCGCGGTGACCGCGGCCACATCGGGGGCATCGTCCCTCTCGGCAGCGCCCGCCATCCGCGTGAGCGCATCGGCACGCGGGGAGGGTTCGTAGGGACGCTCTGCGGCGTCGACGTCTGCCGAGGGCAGGAGCTTGGACTCCCGGGCCCGCTCGACCAGCCAGTTGCGCAAGCGACGGGTCGAGACGCAGTCGTAGCGGTTGTAGTCGGCGAGATCGTCGAGAATCGCCGCTCCCGCGGCATCCGCCCCCGCGTCCATCAGCTCGCGCGCCTCGACATACTTGACGATCGAGTCGTCGCCGCGCTGCACGTCGCTGGTGCGCACCTCGGCGCCCATGTAGAGCGGCTCGAGCTTCTTGATCGAGTACGAGCGCGATCCCACGCGAAGGGCGCGCCGGACGATCGGGTAGAGGTCGACGAAGACGCCCTCACGCAACAGCGTGTCGACCTCGGCCTCGCGCACACCGTAGCGGGCGGCCATCGCCAGCAGATGCGTCGGTTCGTACGGCGCGTAGTGGTAGATGTGCATTCCGGGGTGGGCGCGCCGGCGCAGCGCCACCACATCCAGGAAGTCCTCGAGCGCCCGCTTCTCGTCGGCAAAGGAATGCGCCCACAGCGCCGCGTATTGCTCGTCGTCGTCGACCCAGCCGAACAGGTAGTCGATGCCCCACATCGCTCCCACCCCGTCGGCGGCTTCGGTGTAGAGCGGGTCTCCCTCGAAGTCGAAGAAGAGGTCGCCGCGGTCGGGCCGGGGCAGCGCTCCGATCGCCTTCGGAAAGACCACCTCGAAGGTCGGCACCGGCGGCGCGGCCGCGGTTGCCGTCTCCCCCACGCCGCCCGCCGGGCTGTCCAGCTGCAGGCGCGCCTGCGTACGCAGGCCGGCGAACGTGTCACCCGACATCCGCTCGGGAGGCGCGCTCGCGACGGCCAGGTCGTCGATGGTATGGATGCCGGCGGCGCGCAGCCGGTCACGCTGCACGGGTCGCATCCCGGCGACGAGCAGCAGGTCGCGATGGGCGACGACCTCCGCATCGCAGGTCGCGCATCGGCCGCACGCCACGATCCTGAGCTCACCCCGGTCGTCTCCCCACGCGATCGGAGCGCCCGTGGCGCCCGCCGCGATGTCGCGGTCGGCGACGAGCGCCCGCAGTCGCTGCCTGCGCAACCGGAAGACGGGTAGGAGGTCGCTGACGGCGTGCGTCGAGGTCGTGCCGTCGCCGAGCAGCAACTCCACACGGCTGCTGCGCGGCACTCCCAGCCGGTCGAGCTGGTCGGCATATGCCGCAAGCTGCATCAACGCCGTCACGCGTGCGTGACGCGCGAGTTTGGTGTCCTGCACGACCCACGGGTTGGCGGCGGTATCCGCGGGGCGAGCGGGGTCGTCGCGCACGAGGAAGTCGGCGAATCCGACGAACTCCTCGGTGGCGAACACCGCCTGATAGATGACCGCGACGGCGGGGTCGGCCAGCGCCGCCGTCGTCGCGGCCACCGCAGCCGCGACGGCCGCGGCATCCGACGATCGCGTCTCGGGCAGTTCCACGACACGTCCGGGATACTGCGCGCGGTAGGCCTCCAGCTGGCGCAGCTCGTGCTGGGTGCCGAGCCGACCGGCGCGCTCGAGGGTGAGGTCTTCGGGTTCGACGACCGCCGGCACCCGTCCGAGCTTGGCGTCGATCGCACGCAGCCACGCGAACTCGCACTCGGCGGCTGCTTTCAGATCGCTCGCGCTCCAGACGATGCGCGCGCCGTCGCCGGTGTCCTCGATGTATCGCATGTCACCCTTCCGCCTTCGACGCTAGTCGGCGCCGCCGACATCGCCCAGCGCCGGCGCACCTGCCAGACTGGAGGGGTGAGCGAGAACCTGCCGTTCGAGAGCGTCTATCGGCACGGGTTCGCCCGGGTCGCCGCCTGTACGATCCCCGTCGCGATCGCCGACCCGGCGCGAAACGCCGAGGCGGTCATCGACGCGGCCCGCGCGCTCAGCGACGATGCCGTCGCCGTCGCCGTCTTCCCGGAGCTCTGCCTGACCGGATACGCCATCGACGACCTCGTGATGCAGGATGCCGTGCTCGACGCCGTCCACGCCGCCATCGCCACCCTCGTCTCGGCCTCGCAGCAGCTGCGTCCGCTGCTGGTCGTCGGCGCACCGCTGCGGCTGGGGCCACGCCTCTACAACTGCGCGGTGATCATCCACGGCGGCCGCGTGCTCGGCGTCGCACCGAAGAGCTATCTGCCGACCTATCGCGAGTTCTACGAGGCCCGCTGGTACGCGGCCGGAACGGATGCCCCGGAATCCACCGTGCTGGTCGGCCAGGAGGTGCCCGTCGGCACCGACCTGCTGTTCGCCGCGGACGACGTGCCGGGCCTGGTGGTCCACGCGGAGGTGTGCGAGGACATGTGGGTGCCCGTGCCGCCGTCGTCCACCGCCGCTCTCGCCGGTGCGACCGTGCTCCTGAACCTCTCCGGCAGCCCGATCACCGTCGCGCGGGCCGATGATCGTCACCTTCTCGCGAAGTCTCAGTCGTTCCGCTGCATCGCCGCCTACGTCTACGCGGCCGCGGGCCTGGGCGAGTCGACCAACGACGTGTCGTGGGACGGACAGACGATGATCTACGAGTCGGGCGCCCTCCTGGCCGAAACCGAGCGCTTCCCGGACGGCCCGCGCAGCGCCGTCGCCGACATCGACCTCGACCGCATCCGCCAGGACCGCCTTCGCCAGGGCACGTTCGACGACAACCGCCGCGCGGTTGCACCGGCGACGAGTCCGATGCGGACGGTGGCGTTCACGGTCGATCCGCCGGCATCCGATATCGGCCTGCGTCGCCCGCTCGACCGCTTCCCCTTCGTGCCCGACGACCCGGCACGACTCGACCAGGACTGCTACGAAGCGTTCAACATCCAGGTGTCCGCGCTCGAGCAGCGGATGCGCGCGATCGGGTCACCGAAGCCCGTGATCGGCGTCTCCGGCGGCCTCGATTCGACGCACGCCCTCCTCGTCGTCGCGCGGGCGATGGACCGGATGGGGCGAGCGCGCAGCGACATCCTCGCCTACACGATGCCCGGCTTCGCGACGAGCGATCGCACGAAGTCGAACGCCATCGCCCTCGCCGAAGCGATCGGCGCATCGATCCAGACGATCGACATCCGCCCCATGGCGACGGAGCTGCTGACGGGCATCGGCCACCCCTTCGCGAACGGCGAGCCCGTGTACGACGTGACGTTCGAGAACGTGCAGGCCGGGGCGCGCACCGACTTCCTGTTCCGACTCGCGAATCAGAACGGCGGATTCGTCGTGGGCACCTCCGACCTGTCGGAGCTCGCCCTGGGATGGGCCACCTACGGCGTCGGTGACCAGATGAGCCACTACGCGGTGAACGCCGGGGTGCCCAAGACGCTCATCCAGCACCTCATCCGATGGGTCATCGCCCACGCCGCCGACGACGGCATGAGCCTGTCGCCGGCGGCGAAGGACGTGCTGCAGGCGGTGCTGGACACCGAGATCAGCCCCGAGCTGGTGCCCGCCGGCCAGGACGGCAAGGTGCAGTCGACCGAGGACACGATCGGACCCTACGCGCTGCACGATTTCGCGCTGTTCCACGTACTGCGTTACGGCTTGCGCCCGTCGAAGATCGTCTTCCTCGCAGAGCACGCCTGGCGCGATGCAGATGCCGGGGCGTGGCCGCCGGGCTTCCCGGCATCCGACCGCTACGGTTACGACCGCGAGACGATCGTGCGCTGGCTGCGGGTGTTCCTGACGCGCTACTTCGGCTTCGCGCAGTTCAAGCGCACCGCGATCCCCAACGGGCCGAAGGTGCTTCCGTCGGGGTCGCTCTCGCCGCGCGGCGACTGGCGAGCGCCCAGCGACGGCAACGCCGCGGTGTGGCTCGCCGAGCTCGACCGCGCGTTCCCGGCCGCCTGAGCCCACCCGCGCCCCGCGGCGTTCATCCGTCCGCTGTGGTCGCTTCACCCCGTCGGATGCGGCAGCAAGGGACGGATGAACACGGGGATCAGACCGCGGGAAGGGTTCCGATCGCGATCGTGATCACCCAGCTGTCGCGCGACGCGTCGACGAGCGTGTACTTCATGTTGCGGTCCGGGATCCATCCCTTCAGCCGCCCCATGTCCAGCCGCACGTTGTCGGGCGCGACGCGCACCCCGCGACCGTCGGCCTCGAGCACCGCCTGCACCCGCACCCAGTGCTGGAGCAGGTCGGGGATGTTGTCCGGGTCGAACAGGTGCGAGTGCTTCTGCATGAAGCGGATGTCGGCGGGTTCCGGTGTCATGTCACGGATGTCGATGCCCAGCGGAAGGCCCGGGTCGCAGATGGCGACGATCGTCGCGGCGCGGAAGCTCGCCGTGACGATGGCGATCGGCAGCTCCTCACCGTCACGCGAGGCGATCAGGCGCGTGTGGTAGCCGAAGCCGCGCGGCGCCTCGCGCTCGATACGGATGTCGTTCACGTCACAGCCGAGGCGAGCGGCAATGAGCTCCTTCGCGAGAATGCGGCGACGATCGTGGACGGTGGTGGCCGGGTCCCAGCCGAGTCGCGCGGCCACCGAGGGCGGAGTGTCGAGCAGAACCGAGGTGAGTGTCATGGCGTCCCTTTCATCGGGCGTCCCGCCGCGTGCTCGCACCGGCGGGATGCCGCGTGCTCCCATCCTGTCTCAGGATGGCCTGTCGCGGTCATCGGATGCGACGTGAGAAACGTCGCGGACAGCTCACCGAGAACAAAGTCACAGTGAGTCGATAGGGTCGACATAGCGCCGCCACGCCGACGTCTCCCGGACCAGGCCCCGCGATGATCGGACAAAACGAAGGAAGAACAGATGTCGACACCCCCGCCCACGAATCCTCAGGATCCGGACGGCTCGGCCGCCGACGTCCCCGACGCGGTCGCTCCCGACGCGGTGGACTCCACCCCCACCGAGGTCTACCCGCCCGCAGCCCCGCCTGCCGCACCCGCCCCGACCGGCGGCTACGGGGATGCCTACGTCGCACCGACGGCGCCCCCTCTCCCGCCCGCGGCCGGCCAGCCCACCGTGCCCTACGGCGCACCCACCGCCCCCTACGGCGCGCCGACCCCGCCGTACCTCGCACCCTCGGGCCCGCCGGTGCCCGACACTCGCTCGAAGGCCATCGCGTGGACGGCACTCGGCCTCGCCGCCGGGGGCACGCTCCTCAGCATCATCGGCATCGTGCCGGTGCCGTGGGTGGGTCTGGTGGCCGTGCTGATCGGCGGTCTGCTGCTGCTGGCGGGCTTCATCTTCTCCATCGTCGGGCTCGCGGGCAAGCGCTACGGCGGAAAGCCCCTCAGCATCACGGCCCTCGTGCTGTCGCTGGTGGGCGCGACGATCGGCTCGTTCGCTCTCATCTGGTCGATCATCCTCGTCGGCGTCTCCTCGGCGGGCTCATCGATCGACGAGATGATGAGCACCCCGACGCCCATCCCCTCCGTCGAGGTCAGCCCCGGCGACATCCTGCCCGGCGAGGGCGACGATTCTGCAACGGCGACGGAGTCGGCGGCGCAGCAGCAGTTCATCGCCGACGTCCGCCCGAAGGTCAACCAGATCCTCACGGAGGTCGACCCGACGGCGACGCCCGAGATCATCGAGCAGGTCCTCCCCGACGAAACGCTGATCCTCATCGGCGAGACGCTGCTCACGACCGGCGAGGCGGGAATCGACGACCTCGTGCAGCAGACGATCACCAGCGTGGGAGCCGACGAGAGCTCCGCCGACATGCTGCGCACGCTCTACGGTGAGATCCTGACCTCTGCGCGGACCTACCTGCAGTAGGTCACCGCGCGCGTTTGACCACGGGGGCTCGAGCGGCATCCTGATGGATGACGCTCGGGCCCTCCGGCGTCGATGCGACCAGCAGCTGGGCCGGCAGCTGCTCCTTCATCGCCTCGACGTGGCTGATGACACCGACGGTACGCCCGCCCGCGCGCAGGTCGTCGAGAGTCCGCAGAGCGAGTTCGAGTGTCTCGGGGTCGAGCGATCCGAAGCCTTCGTCGACGAAGAGCGTGTCCAGACGGATGCCGCCGGCCCGGGCCGTGACGACCTCTCCAAGACCGAGCGCAAGGGCGAGCGAGGCGAGAAAGGTCTCGCCGCCGGACAGCGACTGCGGCGGACGCCGCCGGCCGGTGTGCGCGTCGAGCACGTCGAGGCCCAGGCCCGACGCGCGCCCGCGCGCGGCACGGGCGTCGGAGTGGTGCAGGGTGTAGCGTCCCGACGACATCTCCGCCAGACGCACGTTGGCAGCCGCGACGATCTCCTCCAGTTCGGCGGCCAGCACGAAGGTCTCGAGGTCCATCCGCATCGTGTTCGGCGCCCGCCCGGCCACACTGTCGGCCAGACGGATCACGGCGGCGGCCTCGTCGGCGCTCTCCTGCACCTCCGCCAGGGCACGGTCGACCTGCTGCAGCAGATCCTGGAGCGCCTCGGCCGTGCGGACGGCGCCGGCGTGAGCGGAGATCGCATCGGTGCGCGCGGCATCGGCGAGCTCGACGGCATCGCGAGAAACGTCGACGTCGTGGGCCGAGGGGTCATCGCCGCCGGCGTCGAGTTCGAGTTCGAGAAGTCGAGAGCGCGTCGCCGACAGCTGCGCCGCGTGGTCGGCGATCGCGATGTCGATCCCCTCGATCTCCTCGTCGGAGATGAGCGCCGCCCGGGCCGCGTCGAGATCGTCGAAACCGGAGGCCGCGAGCAGCGCGTCGAGTTCCTGTCGGGCGTCGAGGTGCGCACGAGCGCGCTCATCACGTGCGGCATCAGCCACGACGACCGCGCGCGCCCGATCGCGGTCCTCGGCGACGGCGTCGATTCTCGCCGCCACCGTCGCGAACGACCCGCGCGCCGCGGTGACGACCGCCTCGAGGCGGGAGATGTCGGACTCGGCCGCGCGGGCACGCTCGCGCGCCGTCGCGAGGTGTTCGACGCACGCCGCGCGCCGCTCGTCGTCGGCCGCGGCGGCCTGCTCGGCGCGCGCGCGGCGCTGCGACAGGCCGGCGAGTTCCGCGGCCGCACGCTCGGCCTCGGCCTGCGCCGCGGACGTGGCGGCGAGTCTCTCCTCGGCCGCGGCCCCGTCGAGGCCGCCGGCGGCGATGCGGGCCGCAGCGACAGCTTCCCGTGCGAGACCGGCACGCTCGCGCGCGTCGGCCTCGGCGACGGACGCCTCGTCTCGCGCGCGCTCGGCCGCCACCAGCAGGTCATCGGTGACGGGCTCGTCGGCGGGCGGCGAGGGGTGGGGATGCTCGGTGGAGCCACAGACCGGGCACGGCTCCCCGGGAACGAGCGCGTCCGCAAGCTCCGCCGCGACGCCGGCGACACGTCGACGCAGCAGCGCACCGAGCGCAGCCGAGGTAGCCTCGGAGTCCGTCAGCGCCGTCGCGTACGCAGCCTCGGCCGCGGCGAGCGCGGCCGCGAGGTCGTCGGCACGATGGGCCGCAGCGACGACCTCGCGCTGACGCAGGTGCTCGGCACGCAGATCGTCGAGACGCGCCGCGGCGACCGACACGGTGGCGATCTCGGCGTCGATCTGGGCACGCTCGGCGGGACGGGCGGCGCGGCGGTCATCGATGTCCGCGAGGTCGTGCTCGCGCGCCGCGATCGCGGCGACCGCAGCCTCGTGCTCGACCCGACGCGCGACGAGGTCCCGCTCCTGAGCGGCTGCGATCTCCCACCGGGCGAGATCACCGGTGAGCTGCTCGACCGCGCGAGCGGCGTCGGCTGAAGCGTCCGTGCGGCCCGCACGCCACCGATCCCGAGCCGTGTCGGCGTCGTGCGCCGCCGCCGCCGCAGCGCGCTCGGCACGCTCGAGAGAGTCGAGAGGGGCGCGCAGCACCGCGGCGGCACGCCCGCCATCCAGCCGGCGGCGCGCACGTGCGATCTCGTCGGCGCGGGCCTCGAGTTCACCGAGGCGGTGGCGCAGCGTCTGTCGCTCCTGCGCGCGCGCCGCGGCGGCCACGACCGCGGCGTGCGCAGCGGCCGCGGCGGCGAAACGCTCCTCGGTCGCCGTGCGCGCGAACTCCGCCTGTTCGACGCGGTACCGCGCGCGGCGGTGCGCCCGCGCGAGATCCTCGCGACGGGTCGCCACGGGCGCCGGCGCGGGATCCGCGCGCCGAGGGTCGGGGTGCGCTGCAAGCTCCGATCCGCCCGCGTGCTCGTCAGCGAGGTCGCCGGCGCCGTCCTGCGCCTCGCGGATATCGAGATCGTGAGCTCGGGCCAGCCTCTCACCCTCCTCGACGAGCGTGCGCGCACGCGAGTCGACAGCGGCCAGAGCCGTCTCCGCCTCTCGGCGCCGGCTATCGAGCTCATCACGGTACTGCTCGAATCGACGCGTACCGAAGAGCGTGCGCAGCAGGCCCTGGCGCTCCTCACCGGAGGCGAGCAGAAACCGCGAGAACTTGTTCTGCGCCAGAAGGATCACCTGCTGGAACTGCTGCGCGTTCAGACCGAGGATCTCGCCGAGAGCCTCGCCGACCGTGCGCGGTTTCGCCGCGCGCCCGACCCATCTTCCCTCGACCAGCTCCTCCAGCTCCGCCCGCGGCGGCTCCGTCGTCAATCCGCCCCCGCGCTTGGCGGGGCGGTCGTATTCCGGCGCCCGCGTCACGCGCCAGCGTCGCGCGCCGACGGTGAACTCCAATCGCACCTCGGTCGGGTCGGAGAGATCCGCGTGGTCGCTGCGCAGACGCTTCCCCCCGCCGTCGTAGCGGGGCACGCTGCCATACAGGGCGAAGCTGACCCCGTCGAGAATGCTCGATTTGCCGGTGCCGGTGCGCCCGGAGATCAGGAAGAGTCCGTCGGCATCGAACGCGTCGAAGTCGACGACCTGCGTGTCACGGAAGGGCCCGAAGCCGGTGAGCTCCAAACGGTGGAGCTTCATGCCAACGCCTCGACGACGACGCGCTCCTCGAGCACGTCACGCAGCACCTCGCGCTCTCGCTCCGTCAGCCCCTCGCCGTCACGCACATGTGACAGGAACGCATCGAACAGCTCGAGGTCGCTGCGTGCGGCCCGGACACGATCGGTGTAGCCCCGCCCATCGCTGTGGCGTGCGACGTCCGGCACGTGCACGACCTTGGCGCAGTACGGAAAGCGCTGCTGCAGCCGTCGCAGCGGATCGCGCACCGGAAGATCATCGGTGTATTCGACGCTGACCCACGCGTCGCGAGCATCGTCGGACGAGGTCGCGGCCAGGATCTCCTCGAACGGCCCGCGCAGGGTGACGAGGCGTCGAGGAACCGGCAGCTCGACCCACACCGCCTCCGACGCTCCCTCGGCATCCATCTCGATGAGCCACGACCCGCGCGGCTTGTGCCCTTCACCGAAGCTGTAGTGCAGCGGCGCGCCGGCGTAGCGCACATGCTCAGCCAGCTTCTGGCGACCGTGGATGTGACCGAGGGCGACGTAGTCCACACCGTCGAAGGCAAACAGGGGCACGACATCGAGACCGCCCTGCTGGATATCGCGCTCGAGGTGCGGGGTGGGCTCGACGCCGGCCGCGAAGCAGTGCGCGATCGCCACCGTCCGTCCGCCGCGGGAGGCGTGGTCGACGCGGACGACGTCCATCGCACGGCGAAGCGCATCGGCCTGCGTACGCACCCCGGGCCACACCGCACGCACGAGCGCGGGTTCGAGGTAAGGGATGCCGTAGAAGTGCACCGGACCGTGCTCGTCCGACACCGTGATCGGCTCGCCGATCGCCGCCGGGTCGGTGCGCACGTGGATGCCGTCGCGCAGCAGCGCCGCCTGGAAGCCGAGCCGCGCCGCGGAGTCGTGGTTGCCGCTGGTGACGATGACCTGCGCGCCGGTGTCGGCCAGTGCCCGCAGCGTCTCGGACAGCAGCGTGTAGCAGGCGGCGGCCGGCGTCGCGGAATCGAAGACGTCGCCCGCCACGACGACCACGTCGACCGCGTGGGTGCGGACCTGTTCGGTGAGCGTCTCGAGCACACCCCGCAGCGCATCGAGCGTCGAATGACCGTGGAAGGTCCGCCCGATGTGCCAGTCGGAGGTATGCAGGATGCGCATGGCTCCACGGTAGGCGCAGCCGCCGACATCGCACGGAAGGCCCGCGGGTGGGCTCAGTCCTGGGCCGCTCTGCGCCGCGCGCCGAGGTCGATGACCCCCAGCAGCAGCGCGATGCCCAGGAAGACGCCGACGGCCACCATGCCGTAGGCGTACGCATCGTGGAAGACCGCGAGCGCGTCGCCCCCGCCGTCCTTCTCGCGATAGACCGTCGAGTAGAACAGCGAGAGCCCGATCGCGGTGCCCACTGCCGTGCCGACGCGCTGGCCGAGCTGGCCGACCGAACCGGCGAGGCCCCCCTCGCGCGTCGGGATCTCGGCGAGGGTGAGCGTCTGGTTCGGCGCGACGACGAAGCCGGCGCCGGCACCGGCGACCACCATGACCCCCGCCATGGCGTACTCCACGACTCCGGCCGGCACCGTGTACGCGACGATCGCGAGGGCGACGACGCTCACGAGCACCACGATCAGCCCGCCGACCACGAGGGGGCGCCCGAGCCGCGCGACGAGCGAGCCGCCGAACCACGCGGTGATGGCGCTGGCCACGGCGAAGCCGATGGACACCATGCCGGCGAAGACGGGCTCGGTGCCGATGCCGATCTGCAGGAACAGCGTGGTCAGCAGGAACATCGCCGGGATCGCCGTGAAGTAGGTGGTCACGACGAGGGTGCCGTTGCGAAACGACGAGATCGAGAAGAGCGAGAACGGCACGAGCGGCGAGCGACCGGATGCCGCATACCGCCGCTCCCACCAGGTGAACGCGCTCACGAAGACGACGAAGAGAACGAGGCTCCACCACCGACGCGGATCGTCGGTCGGGGCGCCGGTCGTGAAGAGGAAGGGCCACATGAGGGTCACGATCGTGAACGCGAGCAGCATGAGGCCGACGGGGTCCAGCTGCAGGCGACCGGGCGTCGATCGACGCGTTCGCGGGAGCAGGCCCAGCACGCCGGCGATGACCAGTGCACACAGCGGCACGTTGATCCAGAAGATCCACCGCCAGCCGTCCTGCACCCCGCCGACGGCGATCATCAGGCCACCGAAGGTGGGGCCGATCGCAGTGGCGACACCGATCGTGGCTCCGAACAGTCCGAAGGCGCGACCGCGCTCCTTGCCGACGAAGATCTGCTGGATGGTTCCCAGCACCTGCGGCATCTGGATGCCGGCGGCGAGGCCCTGGACGAGGCGGGCAGCGATCAGCACCTCGATCGTGGGCGCCAGGGCGCAGACGACACTGGTGACGAGGAACAGGCTCAACCCGACGAGGAACAGGGCTTTGCGCGAGCGTTGATCGCCGAGCCGCCCGAAGGGCACGAGCGCGAGACCGAACATGAGCACGTAGCCGGAGACGACGATCTGCAGCTGGGTCGAACCGGCCCCCAGCGCCTTCTCGATCGAGGGCAGCGCGACGTTCACCTTGCTCAGATCGAGGATCGTCAGCGCCGCGACGGATACGCAGACCCAGAACGCGCGCCAGCGCTGCCCGCCGTCGAGGGAGATGCTCGCGGTACCCGGACTGGTCATCCGTCCACGTTATCGCCCCCTCACGCGTGGCCACCGTCCCACGACACAGCGGACGGGCGGCTCGGAGACCGTCTCCGAGCCGCCCGTCGCGGTGGGTGCGGACTCAGCCGTTTCGGATGCGGCGGCGTCCGATCAGCAGGACGGCTCCGGCTACCAGCAGCAGCGCTGCGAGCATGCTCGCCGCCGTGATCAGCACCGGGCTCTGACCGCTCGTGGCCAGCGAGGCCGCGCCGGGGTCGCTCTGACCCGTGCCGGTCTGACCCGTGCCGCTCTGACTCGTGCCGTCGGTGGGGACCGGCGAGGGCTCGGGGTCCGGGGTCACGACGACGTCGGCCAGCGTGACCGCATCGGAGTTCGACACCTGCACGAGCTGATCGCGGTAGCCGTCGTACTGCGCCGTGACGGTGCGGATTCCCGCGGGGACGACGACGCTCGCCCCGCCGCGCGAGACGAGCACCTGCACCGACCACGCGCTGGCGCGCACCAGCGCGGAGGTGGCGGCCTGCCCCGTGAACGTGACGGTTCCGGCGACGTCGCCGCGGTCGGCGGCGACGACACGCGCGGTGACCGTGCGCTCCTGCACGCTCAGCGACGTCGTCGAGGCGACCGCGCTCACGCCCGTCCACTCGTGCATGGCGGTCAGCACGGATGCCGTCGATCGCGCGATCGACGAGATCACGGGCGTACCGACCGATGACGGGCGCATCGAGGTTTTCGCACACGGCGGTGCGAGCATGGTGGCCGAGCGTCGCGGCGATGCCGCGTCGGCGCGCACCGTGGTGCTGGTGCACGGGATCGGCATGGGTCGCAAGGTGTTCGGCGACCTGGTGCAGCATCTCGATGGGGAGGCACTGGTCGTCGCGCTGGATCTGCCCGGCTACGGCGACGCTCCCGAGCCGACACGCACGCCCACGATCGAACGGATGGCCGACCTCGTCGCCGCGTATCTGCGCCATCTGGGACGGGGCCTGGTCGTGCTGCTCGGGCACTCGATGGGCACGCAGGTCGTCACCGAGACCGCCGCCCGACACCCCGACACGGTCGACCGCCTCGTTCTGGTCGCCCCCACCGTCGACCGCCATCGCCGCCGCGCGCTGCACCAGGTGTGGCATTCGGCGCGCGATCTCTGGGCGAGAGCCCGAAGGTGCTGCTGCTCGGCGCCCGCGAGTACGTGCGGGCGGGACCGCACCTGAGGCGCAAGATGCGGGCGATGCTCAGCCACCGGCCCGAGGGCGTCTACGCACGGGTGTCGGCGCCCACCCTCGTGGTGCGGGGAGAACTCGACGTCGTCGTTCCCCGCGAGTGGTTCGACGAGGTCGTCGCCGCCCTCCCCGACTCCCACGCCTTCGTCGTCGAGGGACACCGTCACGAGACGCTCATCCGCACGGCAGAGCCGACCGCCCGGGAGCTGGGCCGCTGGCTGTCGGAGAAGTGACGCGCGTCGACAGGCGCCCGCCGCGTGCGCTCAGTCCGCGGACTCGTCCGCGGCGAGCTCAGCGATCAGCGCGAGGATGACCTCCTCCTCGGCGGGAACCCCCGTCTCGGCGAGGCGACCGCGAACGGCCTTGTCGACGGTGGCGGCGTTCTGCCCACCGACGTCGGCGCGCAGCTGGGCGATCAGTCCGTCCAAGCGCTCCTGATCCGATGTCTCATGAAGCTCGAGACGGGGCTCGTCCTGCGTCGGCGCGCTCTCCCCGCCTCCCGACGGCTCGGCATCGATCACGCCGTCCGGGAGTTCGTCTCGCTCGGTGCTCATGGGCTCTCCTCACGTCGGTCGTCCCACCGTGCGGGGCCGCGCGGCGACCGACCAGACCCTTGACGGCGCCGGCGCCGAGGAGGTAGGCGATGACGGCTCAGGCGGTCCGCGGCGGCGCCAGCAGCGACTGGTGCTCGGGATGGGCCGCGAACCAGTCGGCGACGTACCAGCAGACCGGGCTGATGACGCGATCGCCTCGAGCGGCGACGTCCTCGACGGCGCGCGCGACGACGTCGGCCGCGTACCCGTGACCGCGGAAAGCGGGCACCGTGTAGGCCCGCGTCATCGCGACGGTGCGGCCGTCGTCGCGGTAGTCCAGCGCGCTCACGATCTGATCCCCTCGGCGCAGCGTGTAGCGCGACGTGTCGGGCTCGTTGCGGAACGACAGCTCGTCGACGGTTTCTGTCATATCCCTACGCTACGCCGGGACGCAGGGGGCAGGCGCGACGCTACACGGCGGCAAGCGAGCGCACCCAGTCGTCGACCTCGCGCTGGCCCCGCAGCCGCAGCACGGGGTCACCCGCGGCGATCCGTGCTTCCATCCGCCGGCGCATGCCCGGATAGCTCGTCCAGGCCCAGCGGAGGATGTTGTCCTCCGGCTTCCACTTCAGCCACGAGCGCACCCTTTCGCGATTGCCGTGCCAGAGCTCTTCGCGCAGGATGCCGCGGCGGAGGGTCCGTCGAAGCACCCGCCACATGACGACGCGACGTGGGTGGTCGACCCACACCACGACGTCGGCCCCGCCGGGAGTGCCGGGCTCCATCAGACCGCCCAGCCGCGAGTTCCAGTTGCCGTCCGCGACCCACCCCTCGGGGTGCGCAGCGAGGAACGCTCGCACGCGACCCTGCGCCTCCTCGAGGTCGCGGTAGGTCCACCCCGCATCCCAGAACACCGCGTCCAGTTCGAGCCGGGCGATATGCATCCGCGCCGCGACGTCCTCCGCCAGCCGCGACTTGCCCGAGCCCGAGGTCCCGACGATGCGGATGCGGGCGGGTGGCGTGGTCGGGGCGTTCACGACCATGCACTCTGTCACATTCCGTCATCTTGTGACGGCGGCATCCGTGCGGTTTGACACATCGCGACGCGATTCGTCATAATCAGGCCCATGACTGACAACGCACGCACTCTGTCCGCCCTGGAGGCGAACGGACATGCCGGCATCATGATGATGCCGCGCGTTGCCATGTGTTGCCGAATGTGCCACTGACGGTGAACCCCGCCGGGTGCGCCCGCCGACGCTGACCCACCTCCGTCAGCCGGCCGCCACCCCCCGAGCACCGCGCCGCGCACAACGCGAACGCCGGCTGTCTCGCACAGGCCCTCGCATCCCATCCGATGCGGATCTCGCACCGGGCCTCACGCAACACACACCCGAACCCGCTCCTGGGCCGCACGCCCCGGGTTCCGCCCCGAAGGACATTCCCGTGTCGAACACCGCTCTTCTCGCCTCGCCCGCTCCCGTCCGTCACCTGCGCGCCGTCTCGGACGTGCCGCAGCGTCCCGCCGTGGCCGCCCCGGCCGCGAGCGCGGCGACCCCCGCCACCGGCACCGTCCCGGTCGGCACCGCGCCGCGCGGCTTCGCTCTCTACGTCGGCATCGACGAGGCGAAGGCGGCGGCAGACGGCGTCTCGCTCTCCACGCTCGTCGAAGCTCTGCGCCGCACGCTCGGCGAACTCGCCCCCCACGCCGAGACCTATGCCACGGTCGCCCTGGCGCCCGCGTCCGCCGGTGGCCGTGACGTCGACGTCGTGCGCCTCGCGCTCCACGAGCCGAGCGCCGTCGCCCGCACGAAGCAGGACGAGCCCGAGGACGACCACGTTCCCGGAGGGGTGACGATCGACATCTCCCGCCGCCGCGTGCACATCGAGGGCGAGACCGCGCAGCTCACCTTCAAGGAGTTCGAGCTGCTGCAGTACCTCGTGCTCCGCGAGGGCCGCACGATCGAGCGTGCCGAGCTGGTGTCGTCGCTGTGGAGCCACGCGGATGCCGAGGAGGCACCCGGCGAACGCACGATCGACGTGCACGTGCGCCGCCTGCGCTCCAAGCTCGGCCGCTACGAGGACATCGTGCGCACCGTCCGCGGCATCGGCTACCGCTTCGACCGCCACGCCGACGTCGTCATCCGCTATGGCCACGGCGCCCCCTCGCCCGACCGCTTCTGATCCGCATCCACGCCGCGCGCGTCGGGATGTCGGAGGCCCTGACATAGGGTGACGGCATGACCACGCGGGAGAGGATGCCGCTGCGCGCTGCGCCGCCGGCGACACGCGACCCGCGTCAGCCTTCCCCTCGACCCCTCGAAAGCGAGTACCGGCCGCGCGTACCCACCGACGTCGCGCGCGCCGTGCGCCCCCAGCAGCGCGGCGCGCATGATCCGTCGCAGCTCGAGCACCAGGGTGTGATCTGGCGGGCCACGCGCACGCCCGAGGGTGTTGCGACCCTGGCGTTGCGCATCGACCGCGACCGCGTCCGTGCCGCGGCCTGGGGGGCCGGTGCCGCCTGGACGCTGGAGCAGCTGCCGCGACTGTGCGGCGCCGACGACGACCCGGCCGGTTTCGAACCCCACCGACATCCGCTCATCTCCGACACCCATCACCGGCATGGCGATCTGCGGCTCGGTCGCACCGACCTCGTCTTCGACGCGCTGATCAGCGCCGTGTTCGAGCAGAAGGTGACGGGGCTGCAGGCCTTCGGCGCCTGGCGGATGATCCTCACCTGGTGCGGCGAGCGCGCACCCGGCCCGACGCCCCGGCCGATGTTCGCGCCCCCGGCCGACTGGCACCTCATCCCGAGCTGGACGTGGCACCGCGCCGGACTCGAACCGCCGCAGTCGCGGACGATCGTGCAGGCGGCCGCCCGGCGCACCTCGATCGAGCGGGCCGCTCGCGACCCGGCATCCGCCGACAGCGCCGTGACGGGCCTCCGCGGCATCGGGGCGTGGACCAGCGCGGAGATGCGCATCCGCGCCTTCGGCGATCCCGATGCCGTCAGCGTCGGCGACTACCACCTCTCCCACCAGGTGGGCTACGCCCTGACCGGTCGCCGCGTCGACGACGACGGGATGCTCGAGCTGCTGGAGCCCTGGCGTGGGCACCGTCAACGCGTGATCAGACTGATCGGGCTGAGCGGCCGGCTCGAACCGCGCCGCGGTCCCCGCTTCGCACCGGAGGACCACCGCGGGCGATGACACCGGGCCGACCTTCTACGCTGGTGCCATGCCCCACAGAGGATGGCCACGCGGCCGCATCGGCTGGTTGATCGGAACCGTGGTGCTGCTCGGCTCGGGAGTGCTGTTCGGACTCATCATGCAGAACGTGCTGCTCGATCGGCTGGCTCATCGCGTACGAATCGTGGCGCGGACGCACGCCTGAGCTCGAGGACCCGTGGGACGACGGCGCGCAACTGTGAGCGTGAGCCCTCACATGAGCGAATGATCGCGCGCTCACGCATCCTCGCCTTCGGCTACCGCGCCGTGGCGGCGCTCGTGATCGTGATCGGCATCGCCCGCGTGTCGGGGCTGTGGACGGCGAGTCCCAACTGGTCGGCCTTCCTGTACTACACGGTGCTGAGCAACGTGCTGTGCCTGGGTTGGATGGTCCTTTCCGCCCTCGCCACACTCCGCGATGCGCAGCACGCCGGCTGGAGCGGAACGTCGACCCCGTCGCCCCGGGCGGCGGCGGCGGTGATGCAGACGATCACCGTCACGATGCTGGTCTACCTCTTCGTGCTCGCGCCCGCGCTGTTCACCCAGCCGGGCACCTACCGGCCGTTCACCCTCACCGACAATCTCGTCCACTTCGTCACGCCGATCCTCGTGATCATCGACTGGGCGCTGTTCGTCCCCAAGGGTCATCTGCGCCGCTACGACCCGCTGCTGTGGGTGCTCATCCCGTTCGCCTACCTCGCGTTCGCGTACACCTACGGCGCCTTCGGGGGCCGGTTCGCCGGCGGCACGAGCGTGCCGTACCCGTTCATGAACGTCGCGAAACACGGGGTCGGCGGCGTCGCGCTGTGGATCGGCGGCCTGACCGTGGGGCTCGTCGCGGTCGGCTATGTCTTCGTGGGATGCGACCGCCTGCTCGCGCGGGCGTTCACATCTCCTCGTGCGTCTCGGGATCTCCGCCCCACAGACGACCCCGCTCCAGGGAGCTGAGCGCGGCCATCTCGTCGTCGGTCAACATGAAGCCGAAAATGTCCGCGTTCTCGTGCTGACGCGCCGGCGTCGCCGACTTCGGGATCGGCGTCGAGCCGAGCTGGGTGTGCCAGCGCAGCACGGCCTGCGTCGGCGTCACGGCATGGGCGGCGGCGACATCGGCGACCACGTGCTCGCCGAGCAGCTCGCTGCGCCGGGCCAGCGGACTCCAGCTCTCCGTGCGGATGCCGTGAGCGGCATGGAAGGCGCGCAGCGCGGCCTGGGGGAAGTACGGGTGCATCTCGACCTGATTGACCGCCGGCACCACGCCCGTCTCGTCGATCAGCCGGGAGAGCATCGCCGGCGTGAAGTTGGAGACACCGACCGAGCCGACCTTGCCCTCGCTTCGCAAGTCGACCATCGCGCGGAACGTCTCGACGTAGCGGCCGACGCTGGGATTCGGCCAGTGGATCAGGTAGAGGTCGATGCGCTGCAGGCCCAGACGCTCGAGCGACGCGTGGGCGCTGCGGATCGTCTCCTCGTAGCCGTGGTCGCGGCCCGGAACCTTCGTCGTCACGATGAGCTCGTCGCGGATGCCGCTGCGGCGGACCGCCTCGCCGACCTCGGTCTCGTTCTCGTAGTTCACGGCCGAGTCGAGCAGGCGATAGCCCGCGCCGATGGCCGCCTCGATCGCGGCGACACCGTCCTCGCCCTGCAGCTTGTAGGTGCCGAATCCGAGCTCGGGAAAGGACGTGCCGTCGTTCAGGGTGACCGTGGGGATCTTGACCATGCCTCCACGCTACGCCCGGCGGATGATCACCGTGCGATCAACTCCTCGATGACGCTCAGCACCCCGGCATCCGCATTCGAGGGCGCCCGGAACCGCGCGACGGCCGCGACATCCGGGTGGGCGTCGGCCATGGCGTACGACCAGTGCGCGGCACCGAGCATCTCGAGATCGTTGAGGTAGTCGCCGAACGCGGCGGTCTGCTCGGCCGTCACACCGAGCGCATCCTGCAGCGCCCGCAGCGCGACCCCCTTGTTGACGGTCGCGTTCATGATGTCGACCCAGTGGTGACCGGAGACGACGACCCGGTGGGTCTCGGCGAGATCGGCGAAGGCGGGCGCGGAGTGCTCCTCTCCGCCGTCGAGGTCGTAGATCGCGAGCTTGAGGATCTGATCGTCCACGGTGAGCAGATCGGCCACGACCTCCCGACGCGCGTAGTACTTCTCGACCTCCGCGAGGAAGCGAGGAGCGGTGTCCTCGACGTACGCCGACCTCTTGCCGCACAGCACGAGTCCGGCGCGGAGGGTCCCCTCCGCGACGGCGGCACGCAGGCGCGCGACGACGGATGCCGCGACCGCCGGATCCACGGCGTCCGAGCTGACCTCGACGTCGCCGCGGACCACGTACGCGCCGTTCTCGGCGATGTAGTCGAGCTCGCCGTCGACGGCGGCGAACGTCTGCTGCAGCGTCGCCAGCTGGCGACCGCTGGCCGGGGCGAAGGCGATGCCCCGCTCGCGCAGCCGCCCCAGCAGCGACCACAGCCCGTCGGGCACCGACCCGTCGGGCAGCAGCAGCGTGCCGTCCATGTCGACGGCGATCAGGCGGATGTCGCGGACGGTCATGCCTCCATCCTTCCGCACGCCCTCCCTCGGCGCGGAGCCGGCCGGTGGGGATAACCCCACCCCGATTCGGGGGACCGCTCCCTGCGTCCGCGCCGTGGCGCGCCCTAGCGTGGAGTCATGTCAGAGACCGCCGCCCTGCCCCCGGCATCCGTGCCACACGCCGCACCCCCACCGCCCGCGCCGACGGCGCCCGCGCGCCGCGTCGGAGTCCTCGCCCATCTCGGGGCCATCGCGCAGCTGGCGGCGATGGGGCTGGCGGGCACCGCGATCTTCAGCCTGCTTCTGCTGCTGTTGAGCCTCGGCGTCGGGCTCCTTCCCGCTCTCGGGGTCGGGGCGCTGTTCCTGGTGGCGTTCGTCTACGCGACGTGGGCCACCGCATGGCTCGAATACGCGCGGGTCGACGGCCTCTACGAGTACGGCCTGCCCGCGCTGACGGCACGCCCCAGCGCCCACCCCGGGTTCACCGGGTGGCTGCGCACCCTCTGGCAGCAGTTCACCGACGGCCCGATGTGGCGCGGCGTCGCCTCGGCGGGCATCTCGACGATCCTCGGGCTCGTCGTGCTGCCGATCGTCGGCGCCCTGTCCTCCAGCGTGGTGCTGCTGTTCGCTCCACTGATCGGCGAGGATGCCGCTCGCATCCCCGCCACGGACGTGCAGATCGGCATCGAGGCGGCCGTCCCGGTCGGCATCGTGGGCATCATCGTCAGCCTCGCGCTGTTGATCGGCGCCGCGCTCCTGCATGCGGTGCTCACCCGGGCGGTCCTCGTGCCGAGCCGTGAAGCGGTGCTCGTGGAGCAGGCCCGCGCCGCCGGCACGCAGCGCGAGAGCGCGGTGCGCTCCGGCGAACTGGAGCGCACGCGCATCGAACGCGACCTCCACGACGGCGTCCAGCCGCGACTCGTCTCGGTGGGGATGATGCTGGGGCTGGCCCAGCAGAAGATCGACAGCGATCCTGCCGCGGCCAAGGCGCTGATCGATGAAGCCCACACCTCGACCAAGGCGGCGATCACCGAGCTGCGCCAGCTGGCCCGCGGCATCCACGCCTCCGTCCTCGACGACCGGGGCCTGGATGCCGCCCTCAGCGCCCTGGCCGCACGATCGCACGTCCCCGTGACCCTCGACGTGCGTCTGCCCGATGCCTCCGGGGACCCGTCGAATCGGTGCAGCCGCACGGCCGAGGCCGCGGTCTACTTCGCCATCGCCGAGTCGCTGACCAACGCGGCCAAGCACTCGCGGGGCAGCGAGGTGCGCGTGACGGTGCGCCGACGCGATGGCGTCGATCAGGGCGCGCCGATGCTCTGGGCACGCGTCGAGGACAACGGTGTCGGCGGTGCCCGCGTGCTGCCCGGCGGCGGCCTCGACGGCATCGCGCATCGGATCGCGGCAGCCGGCGGGGTGAGCCGCCTCGACAGCCCCCACGGCGGTCCGACCGCTCTGGAGGTGAGTGTGCCGTGCGCATCCTGATCTGCGAGGATTCCACCCTGCTGCGCGAGGGTCTCGTGCGCCTCCTCGACGACGCCGGTCACGAGGTGGTCGCCGCGCTCCCCGACGCCGGGGCGCTGATGGATGCCGTGGCCACCTCCACCCCGGATCTGTGCATCCTCGACGTGCGCCTGCCGCCCACGTTCACCGATGAAGGCATCCGCGCCGCGGTGCACCTGCGCGCCGCACATCCGGAGGTGGCCGTGCTGGTGCTCAGCCAATACGTCGAGGAGCGGTATGCGGGCGAGCTGATCAGCACGCAGTCCGCGGCGCTGGGCTACCTGCTGAAGGATCGCGTGGCCGATGTCGGCGATTTCCTCGATGCGGTCGAACGCATCGGCGCGGGCGCCACCGTCCTCGACCCCGAAGTGGTCGCGCAGCTGCTCACCCGCCGCGGACGCGACGCACGCATGGAGCGGCTGACCGAACGCGAGCGCAGCGTGCTGGCGCTGATCGCCGAAGGCAAGAGCAACCAGGCGATCGCACAGACGCTGTTCGTCACCGAGGCGAGCGTCGAGAAGCACATCACCTCGCTGTTCCAAAAGCTCGACCTCGAGCAGGACGAACACGGCAACCGACGGGTGCTGGCCGCCCTCATCCACTGGGAGAACGGAACGAACCGATGACCACCACCCTCACACCGCCTCCGCCGACCGCCGGCGCGGGCGGGCCATCCGCCGGCCGTCCCGACGGACCGCCGCGTCCGACCGGCCCACGCCCGGCGGCCCGCGTCGTGGCGATCCTGACGATCGCGCTCGGCGCCGCCCTGATCTTCGGCGCGTTCGCCACCTCGGCGCTCGGCGCGATCGCCGGCGCCGCGCGCGGCAGCGGCACGCTGACGGCGGATGCCGCGGACGTACGCGCCCTCACCGTCGACGTGGCCGCCGCGGATCTGAGCATCGTCTACGGCGGTGACCGCGCGTCGCTGGAGGTCGACGGTGCCGTCGCGGACTGGCGCCTGCGTCGCGACGGCGATCGGCTCGTGGTCACGACGCAGCGTACGTGGTGGAGCGCGATCCGCCCCTTCGGGCGCAGCGACACCGCGGTGCTGACCCTCCCCCGTTCGCTGGAGCGGGTCGCCCTCGACGGCGATCTCACGCTCAGCGCCGGCGCGCTGCGGGTGCAGGGCACGTACGGGACGGTGGACGCCACCGTGAGCGCCGGATCGATGGAGCTGTCTGGGCGAGCGGCAGCGCTCACCGCGGACGTCTCCGCCGGGCGACTCGTCGTGGATCTCGCCGGAGTCGATCGCGCGGGCTTCAAGCTGAGCGCCGGGTCCGTCGAGGGCAGCCTCACCGGGTCCGCGCCCCGGACACTGACGGCGGACCTCAGCGCGGGCCGGCTCGCTCTCGTGCTGCCCGACGCGACCTACGCCGTGTCCACCGACGCCGCCGCCGGGGACGTGGAGAACCGTCTGCGCGTGGATCCGGATTCGCCGCGGCGGATCAGCCTGACGGTCTCGGCAGGGTTCGCCTCGCTGCGATCGTGAGGACGGGACCGTTTCCTGGCAGGACGGTATGCGAACGATATGCACTCGGCGGACGTGCCTCCGGTCGTGACCTGGCCGTTATAACGTGAGTCATCGCCGAATCCGGACACCGACTCCATGAGCCGGAGGAGGCGACGCAGGACTCTCCCCCTGCGAATGCGGTGCAACGGATTGCAGGGCCGGTCGTCCTCTCGGACGGCCGGCCCACCGTCGTTTCCGGGGCTCGCGCATCGATCTCGTCCGGCCATGCCTTTCTCACAGGACTCGCGTCTGCACACCCGGCTCGCGGACGCTAGCGTAAAGGCGTGAGCACTCCCATCGACGCCACCCGCACTCCCGCCTGGGCCGATCTGTCCGCACGCGCCGCGGATTTCGCCCCCGACCTCCGCGCCTGGTTCGCCGACGACCCGACGCGGGTCGAGCGGCTGACCTTCGACGCCGCCGACCTGCACGTGGACCTCTCGAAGAACCTCGTGGACGACGGCATCCTGACCTCGCTCCTGGCCCTCGCCGACGACGTGCACCTGGCCGATCGCCTCGCGGCCATGTTCCGCGGCGAGCACATCAACACGACGGAAGACCGCGCCGTGCTGCACACGGCGCTGCGACGCCCGGCCGGAGCGACGCCCGAACTCGTCGTGGACGGCCAGCACGTGGATGCCGATGTGCAGGCCGTGCTGAACGCGATGAGCGCTTTCGCCGATCGCGTGCGCTCGGGCGCGTGGAAGGGTGTCACCGGCAAGACGGTCACGCACGTCGTCAACATCGGTATCGGCGGCTCCGACCTCGGTCCCGCGATGATCTCGACCGCGCTGGAGCCGTATGCGACCGCGGGGATCAGCGCGCGTTTCGTCTCGAACATCGACCCGTTCGACCTGGCGCACAAGACGAAGGACCTCGACCCCGAGACGACGCTGTTCATCGTCGCCTCGAAGACGTTCACGACGCTGGAGACGCTCACCAACGCGCGTCTCGCGCGCGACTGGCTGTGGACGGGCCTGGCCGCCGCCGGGGCGATCGACGGCTCCGACGCGCAGAAGCAGGATGCCGTCGCGCACCACTTCGTCGCGGTCTCGACCGCCCTCGACAAGGTGGCCGACTTCGGCATCGACCCGGCCAACGCCTTCGGATTCTGGGACTGGGTGGGCGGCCGCTACTCGGTCGACTCCGCCATCGGCCTGTCGCTGATGGTCGAGCTCGGACCGGACGCGTTCCGCGAGCTTCTCGCGGGCTTCCACGCGATCGACGAGCACGTGCGCACGACCCCGTTCGCGCGCAACGTGCCGGTCCTCATGGGCCTGCTCAACGTCTGGTACACGAATTTCCTCGGCGCGCAGTCGCACGCCGTGCTCCCCTACGCCCAGCAGCTCAGCCGCTTCGCCGCGTACCTGCAGCAGCTGACCATGGAGTCCAACGGCAAGCGCGTGCGCTGGGACGGCTCGCCGGTCACGAGCGACACGGGCGAGATCTTCTGGGGCGAGCCGGGCACCAACGGTCAGCACGCCTTCTACCAGCTGATCCATCAGGGCACCCGCCTGATCCCGGCGGACTTCATCGCCTTCGTGAACCCCGCGTACGACCTGAACGACGGCGGCCGCGACGTGCACGGCCTGTTCCTGGCGAACTTCCTCGCGCAGACCAAGGCTCTCGCCTTCGGCAAGACGGCGGAGGAGGTCGAAGCCGAGGGCACCACCGGCGCGCTCGTGGCGGCACGCACGTTCCCCGGCAACCGCCCGACGACGTCGATCTTCGCGCCGGCGCTGACCCCGCGCGTGCTCGGCGAGCTGGTCGCTCTGTACGAGCACATCACCTTCACGCAGGGTGTGGTCTGGGGCATCAACTCCTTCGACCAGTGGGGCGTCGAGCTCGGCAAGCAGCTCGCCCTGCAGATCGCCCCGGCGATCGAGGGGGACGAGGCCGCGACGGCTGCGCAGGATGCCTCGACCCAGGCGCTCCTGTCGTACTACCGCACGCACCGCGGCTGACGCGTCCCTCCTCCGCGAGAAACCATCGCCGCGTCGAGAAACACGCGCCGGCGTGGTTTCTCGCGGCGGTCGTGGTTTCTCGCCGTCAGGCGAGGCGCGTGTGGAAGCGTTCGCCCGAGGCACTGAAGATGCTCAGCACCTCGGCGGGGCCATCGGCGGTCGCGCTGATCGAGTGCGGCAACCGCGTGTCGAACTCGGCGGCCTCGCCGGCGCCGAGCGCGTGCTCGCTGCCGTCGAGCGCCAACCGCACGCGTCCGCTCAGCACGTAGAGCCACTCGTATCCCTCGTGGATGCAGGCGGCGGGCGCGGCATCCATCGGCGGATAGACGATCTTCAGCGCCTGCATCGGCGAGTCCTCGAGCGTCAGCGGCGCGATGACCATCCCGTCGCGACGCTCGATCGGGCGGTGCACGCGCGGGTCACGTGTCTCGGTAGGAAGGAGATCGTCGATGCGGATGCCGAGTCGACGCGTCAACGGCAGCAACAGCTCGAGCGAGGCTTGTCGCTTGCCCGACTCCAGACGCGACAGCGTACTCACCGAGACGCCCGCCGGCGTCGCGAGCTCCTCGAGCGTCCAGCCGCGTGCGTGCCGGGCCGCACGAAGGCGAGCGCCGACCTGATCGAGAGCGTGGGACATCTCCTCAGTTTGCCAATAACGCAATTTCGTTTGCAATCATCACCCGCACCTTCCACAGTGGACCTATGCAGAGCAGAGAGTGGGACGCGGTCGTCATCGGCGGCGCCGCGGCCGGCCTGAGCGCCGCGCAGATGCTGGGACGTGCGCGTCGGCGCACGCTGGTGATCGACAGCGCCAGCCCGCGCAATCGCTTCGCCGCGCACATGCACGGCGTCCTGGGCCACGACGGCATCGATCCCCAGGCGCTGCTCGCGCGCGGACGCGACGAGCTGGGCCGCTACGGCGTGCGCGTCGAAGAGGGCGAGGTCGACGGCATCCGCGATGACGGCGCCGTGTTGCGCCTCACGCGCACCGACGGCACGATCGACACCGCTCGCGCCGTCATCATCGCCAGCGGAGTGCGCGACCAGCTGCCGCCCGTCGCGGGGCTCGACGAACTGTGGGGCCACAGCGTGCTGCACTGCCCGTACTGCCACGGCTTCGAGGTGGCGGGCAGCCGTCTCGGCGTGCTGGCGACCTCGCCGCAGAGCGTGCACCAGATCGAGCTGGTTCGGCAGTGGAGCGAGGAGCTCACCGCCTTCACGGGCGCGATCGAGCCCCTCGACGACGAGCTGCGAGTGCGCTGGCAGGCGCGCGGCATCCGCATCGTGCCGACACCGATCGTCGCACTCGACGGTGCGGGCGGTGCGCTGCGCGCGGCGCGGGATGCCGACGGCGAGACGCACGCGATCGATGCCCTGTTCGTCGCGCCGGCGCCGGTGATCGACCTCGCCTTCGCCGACGCCCTTCGCCTGGCGCGCACCGACGATCCCGGGGCGCCGCTGGCGGTCGACCTCCTGGGCAGGACCTCGCATCCGCGCGTGTGGGCGGCCGGCAATGTCGTCGCGCCCTACGGCAATGTTCCCGTCGCGATGGCGGCCGGATCGATGGCGGGCGCCGGGGTCAATGCCGCACTGGTCGTGGAGGACGGCGACCTGGCACTGGCGCAGCGCGCCCGCGAACGAGCCTCGGCGTGGGAGCAGCGCTACGCGGCCCGCGACAGCATCTGGTCGGGTCACGTCAATGCGACCTTCGCCGACCTCGCCGCGACGCTCCCGGTCGGCCGGGCCCTGGAGATCGGGTGCGGCGAAGGGGCGGATGCCGTGTGGCTCGCCGAGCGCGGCTGGACCGTGACGGCGGTCGACGTGTCGGAGACGGCCATCCGCCGGGGCGCGGCGGCAGCGCGCGACCGCGGGCTCGCCGAACGGATAGCCTTCTTCGCGGGAAGCGGTGCGGACGCGGCGCCGACCGGGACGTTCGACCTGGTGAGCGCGAGCTTCCTGCGCTCCTGGGAGCCGGACTTCCCACGGATCTCGCTCCTGCGCGGCGCCGCCGCGCGCGTCGCCGTCGGCGGGCATCTACTGATCGTGTCGCACGCCTCCGCGCCGCCGTGGTCCCGTCACGAAGAGGACGGGCAACGCCCACGGCTGCTGCCCCCGGAGGAGGAGCTGCGACTGCTCGACCTCGATCCGGAGGCGTGGGAGCCCGTGCGCGTGGAGACCCGCACCCGCGCCGCAACGGGCCCCGATGGGGAGCCGGGGACGCTCGAGGACGGCGTGCTGCTGCTGCTGCGCCGGCGCTGACGGTCGACGACGCGGCCGCGCGCCGCCGTTATGACTCTCCGTGCACCGCGGCCGCCGCAGCGGCGCGCGCGAGCCACGCGGGCGGGGTGCCGTAGCGCTGCGAAGGGATGAGTCGCCCGGCCGCGCACTCCGCGACGAGCGTGCTCAGTCGGTCAGCGCGCGTCTGGGCACGCTGCGCGCCGTGCACCCAGTTCGCGCAGACCCGACGGTAGCCGGGCGTCGCGGCATCCCAGAACGCGTGGGCGGCGGAAACCGCGGCGATGGCGGCCAACTCGGCCGCATCGAGCTCTTCGCGCACTTCATAGGAGTAGGTCGCGCTGCGCTCCGGTCGACGCTGCTCGAGTGCCGCCAGGCCCGCCGGGTGCATGCGCCCCTCCACGGTGAGCCGCGCGACGTGGGCGATGTTCACCGCGCTCCACGTGGAGGTGGGCGTGCGCGGCGTCCACCGCTGGATGCGCGCGTCGTCGTCGAGCCGTCGACTCGTCGAGTCGATCCAGCCGAAGCACAGCGCCTCGGGGACCGCGTCCTCCCAGCGCAGCCCCTGCTCGGGATGACCCTTGCGCCGGCGCACCATCCACAGTTCGGTCGCGGTGTCGTGGTGGGCTTCGAGCCATGCCCGGAAGGCCGCGGCATCCGCGAAGAACACCGGCTCGCCCCCGTCCACTCCCATGCCGCGACGCTAGCAGCGACCCCCGACGCGCGACAGAGATCGCCCGGGAGGCGGATGCCGATACATCCCGGGGCCGATGACGCCGCGGGGGCCGCCGCGAAGACCTCGTCGTCGTCACCCACGACCCGGGAGTCGCGGCGCGCTGCTCGCGGACGCTGCGCATGACCGACGGGCGCATCCAGGGCTCGGCGACGGTCGCGACGGGCGGCGCCGCATGAGCGTCGCCGGCACCGTCCGCCTCACCGTGATGCTCGCGCGCCCGTCGCGGCAAGGCCGCGCCGCGCTGGTGCGGCCGATCGTCGCTTTCGGCGTCACGACCGCGCTGCTGCTGGTCGTCGGCGGCGGCGTCGGCATGTTCTTCACCGACCCGCGCGCCGCCGGGGAGATGCAGATCATCTACCGCGTGCTCAGCGCACTGGCGCTCGTGCTGCTCACGGTGCCGATCGCGACGCTGGGGGCGGCCGCGGCACGTCTGTCGGCGCGCCGACGCAACGACCGTCCGGCCACTCTGCGCCTCCTCGGCGCCGGGGCGGGAGAGGTCAGCGCGATGACGGTCGTCGAAGCGGGCGCGACCGCACTGGTCGGCGGCATCCTGGGCGTCGGTCTGTACGCGGCGCTGCTGCCGCTGGTGGGACTGCTGCCGTTCTTCGGCGGCCCCGTCGGAGCCGCGGCGCTCTGGACCGGCGCGGGCGCGGCGGCCGGGGCGGTCGTGGGTGTCGTCGTGGTCGCCACGGCGAGCGCGGCACTGAGCCTGCGACGGGTGCAGCTGACGCCGCTGGGCGTGGCTCGTCGCACCGACCCGCCACGGCGGCGCACGACGGCGCTGGTCTTCGGCGTCCTGGCGATCGTCGCCGTGGCGACGGCGGTGTCGAACATCACCGCGATCGCGCAGGTCTAGGGCGCCTCGGTCGGCCTGATCGCGTTGGTGGGCCTGTTCGGCGTCGCACTCGTGATCGTGAACGTCGTCGGAGCACCGCTGGTCGCGGCCCGCGGGCGCCGCCTCGCGCGCACCACGTCGTCTGCGGCGCAGCTCATCGCCGGGCGCGAGCTGTCGGCGCACGCGGCCTCGGCCTGGCGCCGCGTCTCGGGGATCGCGATGATCGGCGTCATCGCGGTGGTGGGCGGCTCGGGAGCGAGCCTCGTGGCGCTCGCCGGCGACGACGGGCAGACGGGGTCTCAGGCCGTGCTGTTCGCCGACATGCGCACGGGCGTGCTCGTGACGCTCGGCGTCGGCTTCGCGCTGCTCGCCTGCTCGGTGGGGGTGACACAGGCCGCGTCCACGCTCGAGGACCGCGAGCTCATCGTGGGCCTGGATCGTCTGGGGATGCCGGGGCGCGAACTGCGCCGCGCCCGCGCGCTCACCGTCATCGTGCCGCTGCGATGGGCGGCGGTGGGGGGCGCACTCGTCGGCGTCGCTCTGGCGTTGCCTGTGGTGGGGCTGACGGTGCTGATCGCTCCGATCTCGATGGTGGTGATCGTGGGGACGTTCCTCGCCGGGATCGTGCTGGTGTGCCTGTCGCTGCTCACATCGCGGCCCCTGGTCACGGCCATTCGCCGCGGGGCCTGAGACGACGGTGGCGCGAGACGCTCAGGCGAGCCGGGGTCGGTTCCACTGCCCCGGCTCGTCGAACTCCGCGTAGCGCACGTCGACGCCGTCGGGTCCGAGCGAGGCGGCGACGACCAGCAGCGACAGGGTCGGGTACCCGAAGGGACGGTTGTCGCGCACGATGGCGCGATCGTCGGTGGGTCCCAGTCCGCTCGTCAGCTCGAGAGTGTCGAGCCAGGGCTCCCACCAGTGCCCGTCGATGGCAGCCGGCGCGCTGAAGGCCGCGCGCCACGCCGCGATGCGCGCCGTCGCCTCGTCGTCGACGTCGTCATGCGCGACCATGTGGATGCCGGGAGCAAGCTCCACGTGCCGCAGAGCGCCGCCGTCCCACATGGTGACACGGGCGCCGGCGGCCGTCGCCTCGACGAGGTTGAACCCCTGCGCATGCGGTGGACTGTCCGGGGTGCGGCCGGCGACGGCATCGAGGACGATCCGACCGCGGGAGATCGGGGGCTCGGCCCGTCCCGTCGGGTCGGCGGCCAGCACGTCGGCGCGGTTGAGGATCACCGCGACGCGGCCGTCCTCGGCATCCACCGCCAACCACGCACCACCGGCACGACGGTCGCGCACCCCTCGCACAGCGGGAAGCTCGGGCCACCACGGGCCCAGCGGATCCCACGAGCGCGCGGGGTCCTCGTCACGGACGGCGAGCAACCGTACGGGCGCGCCATCGCCGTGCGGGACGTGGACGATGACGGTGCACACGGTGCTCGTGACCTCTCCGTCCGCTCCTCGTGGCGACGCCTGCGGCGTGGGAGGATCGGACCATGTTCGTTGTCGTGGGCGTGACGGGCGGCATCGGCGCGTACAAGACGGTGCACCTCGTGCGCGCCCTCGTCACCAACGGGCACGAGGTGCACGTTGTTCCCACCGAGGACTCGCTGCGCTTCGTCGGGACGACCACGTGGGAGGCCGTCAGCAGGAATCCTGTCACGACCAGTGTCCACGACGACGTCGCGCGCGTGCGCCACGTCGCCCTCGGCACCTCCGCGGACCTCATCGTCATCGCCCCCGCGACGGCCAACATCCTCGCGAAGATGGCGGCGGGCATCGCGGACGACCTGCTCGGTGTGACGCTGCTCGCCACCACCGCGCCCGTCGTCGTCGCGCCCGCGATGCACACGGCGATGTGGGAACACGCCGCCACGCAGGCCAACGTCGCGACGCTGCGGGCGCGCGGCGTGCACGTGGTGGGGCCGGCCGACGGCCCGCTGACGGGCGGCGACAGCGGGCCCGGGCGGATGGTGGAGCCGGAGGAGATCGTCGCTGCGGCGCTGGCGATCGCCGCGCCGCCGCCCGCCGATCTCGCGGGCCTGCGGGTCGCCGTGTCGACCGGCGGCACCCGTGAGCCCATCGACCCGGTGCGCTTCCTCGGCAACCGCTCCAGTGGCCGTCAGGGTACTGAGCTCGCCCTCGCCGCCGCCGACCGCGGCGCCGACGTCACGCTCGTGGCGGCCCACGTGGACGAAGGGGTGCTCGCGTCGGCATCCCGCCACACGCACATCACGATGGTGCGCGTCGGCACGGCCGCCGAGCTGGAGACGGCGATGACGGATGCCGCGCCCGCCGCCGACATCATCGCGATGGTGGCCGCGGTCGCCGACTACCGGGTCGCGGAGGTCTCGCGCGAAAAGCTGCGCAAGGAGGACGGCGTGCCGCGGCTGGAGCTGGTGACCACCCCCGATGTGCTCGCAGGACTCGTCGCCGCACGCCGGCCCGGTCAGATCGTGGTCGGCTTCGCCGCCGAGACGGCGGCCGACGATGCGGAGCTTCTGGCACGGGGACGCCGCAAACGAGAGCGCAAGGGCGTGGACCTGCTGGCGGTGAACCGGGTCGATGAGACCCACGGCTTCGAGGCGACCGACAATCGTGTGCTGCTGCTGGATGCCGCCGGCACCGTCGTGTCGGATGCGGCGGGCACGAAGCGGGAGGTCGCCGACGCGATCTGGGACGCGGTCGCCGCGGTGCGCTGACGGCGGGGTCACCGCATTTCGACTCGTCGCTGCGCTCCTCACTCAACGACCGGGGAGGCCTTCCCCGGTCGTTGAGCGAGCGCAGCGAGTCGAAACGCAGAGCGCAGCGGTCAGGCCTTCTTCTGCACGTCCAGCAGCGGCGATCCGTGCGTGACGGGGCCGAGGGCGACCGGGTCGACGGTGTCGAACGTGTCGCCGTTGAGGACGATCACCGGCGTGATCAGGGGGTAGCCCGCCTTCTCGATCACGGCGCGGTCGAAGGTGACGAGCGGCGTGCCGGTCTCGACGCGGTCGCCGTTCTTGACCTTGACGTCGAAGCCCTCCCCCTTCAGGTTGACCGTGTCGATTCCCACGTGGATGAGCACCTCGGCGCCGTTGTCCAGCTGCAGGCCGAACGCGTGTCCGGTCGGCTGAGCGGCCACCACCGTGCCGGCACCCGGCGCGTAGACCGTGTCACCGGTGGGCTCGATCGCGACGCCCGGGCCCATGACACCGCCGGCGAAGACGGGGTCGGGCACCTGGTCGAGCGCGACGACGGTTCCGTCCAACGGCGAGGCGAGCTGGATCAGCTCCCCGACGGCGGCCGGACGGTCTGCCAGGGCGGTCGCGGTCGCGGTCGCCGCGCCTTCACCGGCGACACCGGCGAGCTCGGCGCCGCCGGCGACAGCCGGGATGCTGTCGCGCGCCACACCGGGGGCGACGGATGCCGCGCCTGCCGTGGCCGCCGCGACGGCCGCATCGGCCGGCTCCGGGTTCTTGTAGCCCGAGATGATGACGAGCACCATCGCGACCACGAACGCGCCGGCAACGGCGACCAGGTAGAGCCCGATCGGGTTGAAGGCGGGGATCGTCAGCAGCGAGGTGAAGACGAACGCCTGCGTCGTGATGCCGTGGGGAAGACCCAGCACCAGCGAACCGATGCCGATGATGAGACCGCCCGTGAGGCAGCCGACGAGCATCCGCGGATAGATGCGCTTGTACCGCAGGTGGATGCCGTAGAGCGAGGGCTCGGAGATGCCGCCGAGCAGGCCCGCCGCGAGCGCGCCCGTCGCCGTCTGCCGCATCTGCTTGTCCTTCTCCCGCCAGGCGAGGACGAGCACACCGGCGGTCGCACCGAAGCACGCGAAGTTCCACGCGCCCATGGGGCCCTGGATGAAGTCGTAGCCGAGGGTCTGGATGTTCAGGAGCATGATCGCGTTGATCGGCCAGTGCAGGCCCAACGGCACCATGAACGGGTAGGCGAGCGGGATGACGATCGCGAAGATGAACGGCGAGAACGAGTTGATCGAGCTGAGCAGGTTCGCCAGCGCCGCACCGGCGTACACGCCGATCGGGCCGATGAGGAACGCCGTCAGCGGGATCATGACCAGCATCGAGATGAACGGCACGAAGATCAGCTGGATGTTCTCGGGGATCACCTTCTTCAGCCCCTTGTAGACGAGGCCGAGCACCGGCGCCATGAGCAGCGGCGGGAAGACCTGCGAGCTGTAGTCGAAGATGGTCAGCGGCATCCCGAACACCTGGACCGTCGTGATCTGAGAGCCGAGGAAGGTCGACTGCACCGCATCGGCGGTCTTGCCGAGCCCGGCGAAGCCCGGGAGCATCGTCACGGCCATGATCGCGAAGCCCACCCACGGGTCGGCCCCGATCTTCTGCGACGCGTTGTAGGCGACCATCAGCGGCAGGAAGACGAACACGCACTGCCACATGAGGTTGACGAACGCCCACGACGGCGGCAGCACCACGCCGGGCGCGTTCCACGCCGGGATCCAGCCGAGGGTCGCCGCCAGCGCCATGAACGTGATGAACAGCGACGCGCCGAGGAGGGCGCCGAGGATGGGGCGGAACGAGTCCGAGAGGAACTCGAACAGCGAGTCGAGCCAGGCGTTGGTGCCACGGGGGCCCTTCGCACGCTCGCGCGCCTTGATGTCGGCGATGCTCTCGTCCGCGCCGCCGCCGGCGGATGCGCCGCCGGCCATGACGGGCAACGCCATGATCTCGTTGTAGACGGTCTGCACGCCGCCGCCGATCACGACCTGGAAACGGTCGCCGGCCTGCGGAACCGCGCCGAGCACTCCCGGAATAGCTTCGACGGCGGTCTTGTCGACCTTCTCACCGTCGTTGAGCTGGAAGCGCAATCGTGTAGCGCAGTGGGTCAGACTCGCGATGTTTCCGGGACCGCCGACGGCGTCGACGATCTCGGATGCCGAAGTGGATGCCATTTTTTTCGCCTCTTTTTCGTTATGCGACGTCCTGTCGATGACGATCTGTCGCAGGCGACTCTATATCGCCGTCAGGACAGCGGACAGGGCCCGGACCGTGGCAAACGGCCCGGAGGAAATGCGCCCCGACGGCCGGTTGACGTTCAGGGATCACTCAGGTTCTGCGCCGGGGATGTCCAGAAAACGTTGTGAAGCTGTGACCTTCGTGTCCACCCGAGGACGCACACCGCTCGCGCTCCGGCGCCTGGGCGGTGCTGATTCACCGGAAGTACTCTCTTTATGCCCCGTCTGCCTTACCGCCCCGTGACATCCGCCCTCCTCGGCCTCGGCCTCGTGATCGGCGCCGCCACGACCACCGCGGGGGCCCTGCCGGCCTTCGCTGCGAGCGATGCTCCCGCCGCCTCCACCGGCTCGGTCACCGTCGAAACCAGCTCCGCACCGCTCAGCGCGATCACCGCCGGCGGCGTCACCGCCATGAGTGCCGCACAGAGCGCCGTCGCCGCCGCCGCGAAGGTGTCGATCGACATCTCGGCCTCCGGCCTCGACGTCGGCACCACCGCCACCACCGTCGACACCGACAAGCTCGGTGGCCTCATCACGAAGCTCCGCGCACTCGATGTGACGCCCGCCATGATGATCCCCACCCTCACCTCCGACGCGAAGGCCGAGACCGAGGTCGTCGCTGCCAAGACCGCGCAGCTGCGCGCCGCGCTCGATGCCGCCGTGCAGCGCAAGGCCGCCGAGGAGGCCGCTGCCAAGGCTGCCGCCGAGGCTGCGGCCAAGGCCGCCGCGGAAGCCGCTGCCGCCGCGGAAGCCGCCGCGAAGGCGAAGGCCGAGGAAGAGGCCGCCGCGAAGACCGCTTCGGTCTCGTCGCGTCCCGCGGTCGACGTCAACGTCGACCCGGCATCCGCCCAGGGCATCGCCCGCTCGATGGCTGCCGCCAACTACGGCTGGGGCGACGACCAGTTCGCCTGCCTCGTGTCGCTGTGGAACAAGGAGTCGGGCTGGCGTGTGAACGCCGCCAACAGCAGCGGTGCGTACGGCATCCCGCAGGCACTCCCGGGCAGCAAGATGGCCTCCGCCGGCGCCGATTGGGAGACCAACCCCGCGACCCAGATCGCGTGGGGCATGGGCTACATCGCGGGCCGCTACGGCACGCCCTGCGGCGCATGGGACCACTCGGAGTCCGTGGGCTGGTACTGATCGCCACCGCCCGCTCGAACGGCCCGGACTCTGCGTCCGGGCCGTTCGCCCGTTCTAGGGTGGGCGCATGACGTGGCAGACGCGCGCATCGCGCACCGTGTACGAGAACCGCTGGATCCGCGTCGAGGAGAACGATGTCGTCGGCCCTCACGGCGAGGGCATCTACGGCGTGGTGGAGATGCAGCATCCCGCCGTGTTCGTCGTCGCCGTCGATGACGATGATCGCGTCTGTCTCGTCTCGCTCGAGCGTTACACCACCGGCCGCTCCTGGGAGGTTCCGGCGGGCGGCTCGGACGGCGAGGACCCTCTCGTCGCGGCGCAGCGAGAGCTCGCCGAGGAGGCCGGCATCACCGCGGCACGCTGGACGGCGCTCGGGCGGATGAACGCCCTCAACGGCATCGCGCGCGCACCCGAGTTCGTCTTCCTCGCGCAGGGCATCTCCCGGGGTGCGGATGCCGACGCCTCTCAACACGAGGAGGGCATCGACGCCGTGCGGTGGGTGCCGTTCGGCAATGTCCTCCGCATGATCGCCGCGGGCGAGATCACGGACGGCGAGAGCGTCGCGGCGCTCGCGTACGCCGGCATCCACCTCGACCGCTTCGCCTGAGCGCCGCCCGATCAGGCGGCGAGCTCGCGGGCCCGCCAGACGACGTCGCGCTCGGGGGCGTGCGGGTCGATCACGTCGACATGGTCGACGACGAACCCGTGGCGCTCGTAGAACGCCGCGGCGCGGTCGTTGGCGGCGACGTGCTCGATCAGCACGCGCGGCGTGCGCGGTGCGAGCGTCGCGATCATCCGGTCGATCAGGAGCGCGCCGATACCCTCGCCGCGGCGGTGGGCGCCGATGTACAGCTTGTAGATGACGGGATCGTCGCCGATGTGGCCGAGCTCGCCGACGCCGACGATCTCCCCGTCGGCATCGAGTGCCACCCAGAGCGCCTGGGCGTCGACGGCGCGGAGCGTCGCGGGGGCGCTCCACCAGTCGGTGACCAGCTCCTGTGCGGCATCGGCCCCGATGAGAGGCGTGTAGTGCGCGGGGAGCACCACGGCACCGAAGGCGCAGACCGCCGCCACGTCGCTCTCGACGGCGCAGCGGATCTCGACGGATGCCGGTGCTGCGCAACCGGGGACGGTCACCCCTGCCGACCCTTGAAGCGCGGGTTCAGCTTGTTGATGACGTAGACGCGACCACGACGGCGCACGACCTGCGCGCCGGGCTGCTCCTTCAGGGATTTGAGGGACGCACGAACCTTCATGACCACTCCTCCGCGTCTCGGCTGGACGCGAGGATGCGGATGCGGGTGCGGCGCCGAGCGATCCCGTCGCGGTGACGCTCGAGCGGGATCGGCACGACGTCGAGCGCTTCGTGATCGATGCGGACATCGACGTGGACGTGCTGCACCTGGACATCGTCACGCGCACACCGCCTGCACCGATCGTCTGCGTCGTCGACGCCCGGCACATGCTGGACGATCTGCGCGACCCGAGTCCGCTCGATGGGCGCCGCCGCAACGGCGACGGCGACGCGGGCGCGCGAGCGCGACGTGCGGTCACGCTGCTCGAGTCGGCGACCCTCATCAGTCTCGTGCGTTGGGAGCACGTGGAGACCGCCGAGCTGTCGGTGCTCATGGCGCTCGCCTCCCACCTCGCCCCGCGCGCACGGGTACGCCTGTCCCGCGGCCCGGCGGAGGACCTCCAGGCCCTCGCCGGCTCCGACCCTCGCGGGTTCGACGAGAGCTCGGTGCTGGAGCGCCCCGGATGGGTGCAGGCGCTGAACGACGAGCACGACCCCTACATGACCGATCCCCGGGTATCGACGGTGCGCTACGAACGACTGCGCCCGTTCCACCCGGCCCGCCTCGCCGCCGCCCTCGACGAACTCGACACGGGTCGCTTCGGCCTGCTGCTGCGTTCGGCCGGCTTCTGCCGGCTGGCGACGCGCCCCGGCATCCTGGCCCGCTGGAACCAGGTCGGCTCGGCGATGTGGATCGACCCGCAAGACGCGAGCATGGAGGCGAGCCTCACGGCGCAGGACCTCGCCCTCACGGGACTCGATCTCATGACGGGCGCCGTCGTCGCGACCCTGGACGCCGCGCTGCTCACCGACGCCGAGCTGGAGCAGGGCGCCGCCGGCTGGGCGCGGCTGGAGGATCCCCTTCCGGCGTGGCCCGCTTTCGCCGACGACACGCTCCCGCACGACCCGCTCGCCTGAGCGCCGTCACGGCGTCACGGCGTCACGAACGCTCTCGCGAGCACGGCAATGACGGCGTCGGCGTGCGCGTCGTCGCGCGTCGCGAGCCACCACTGCGCGAGTCCGTCGGCGGTGGCGAGGATCGCCGCGGCGACGACGTCGATATCCCGCACGGATGCCGCCGGGCGTGCGGACTGCCAGGCCTCCAGGCGGGCACCGATCTCGGTGAGCGCCGCGGCGCTCTCGATCGCGGCGGCATCCGCCGGCTCGCCCGACGATCGCGCGAGGATCGTCAGCTCGGCGAGGCACTCGTGCCGGCGCGGATCGGCCCGCACGTCGTCGAGGTAGGCACGCAGCGCTGCGGCGACCGCGCTCTCCAGCGTCTCCTCGGCGAGCGGCGCCGCCCAGGCGGCCTCCACCGCACGCGCCGACTCGCGTTCGAGCAGCGCGGCGACGAGCGTGCTCTTGGTCCCGAACGCGTAGGTGACCACGCGGTGCGCCACCCCGGCGCGCTGCGCGACGGTCCGCAGCGAGAGCGCCGTCGCGCCGCCGTCGCGGATCACCTCCCACGCCGCGTCGAGCAGCTGCCGGCGGCGATCGTCCACGCCCAGGTAGGCGCGGGGCGATGGCGCTTCGTTCACAGCGTCCTCCAGGGTCGGGGCCGGCGGTCCCCCTCATACTAGTTTTATCCACTCGGACCAATTGGAGGAGACATACCGGAGATCACCATCACCCCCGCCCGCCGCGGCGACCTCCCCGCCGCCGCAGATGTGCTGGCCGAAGCCTTCGAGGCCGACCCGGTGCTCGCCGCGATCGTGCCGACGCCGGGCCGTCGGCGCACACGGCTCGCGCACCTCTTCCATGGGATGCTGGCGGCCGGCGCCTTCACGACCGGAACCGTCGACCTCGCCCGCGACGGGGACGGCTCGATCCTCGGGGTCGCCGTGTGGGAGGGCCCGAATGCACTGCACGGCGCTCTCGGACGTCTCGTCGGGCAGGCGCCGCACTTCGTGCGCGCCCTGGGATGGCGCGGCATCCCCCGCGCGCTCTCGCTGTTCTCGCACCTGGAGCGCCAACGTCCCGACTCCCCGCACTGGTACCTGGCCGAGGTGGGCGTGACGGCACGCGCCCGCGGCCGCGGCGTCGGCGGACGCCTGCTCTCGACTCACCTGGACGCCCTCGACGCGATGCGCCAGAGCGCGTACCTCGAGTCGTCCACCCCGGTCAACCGGCGCCTGTACCGACGGCTCGGCTTCGAGGAGGTGCGTCCGATCACCGGGGTGCCGGGCGCCCGCCCGATGGGGATGCTGCGGCATCCCGTCACGCATCGCGCGTAGCCCGTTTACCCCCTCGATCCCAGCCCGTCAACCCACTGCCCTCGCGCCGGCGGCCCTCGTAGCGTCGAGGTCAGGAGTCCGGAGAAGGCCAGAGAAGGGAACACATCATGGGTCTCGACGACAAGATCAAGAACGCGGCCGAGGACCTCGGCGGCAAGGTCAAGGAGGGCGTCGGCAAGCTGACGCACAACGAGCGCCTCGAAGCCGAGGGCGAGGCCGAGCAGGCCAAGGCCCACGTGAAGAAGGCCGGCGAGGACGTCAAGGACGCTTTCAAGTAAGCCTCCCCCCGCGCGACGCCTCCGCCCCCGTCGGGCGGGGGCGTCGCGCTGCGTCCGGAGGAGCTCGCCCCTAGAGTGGCGATCATGTCCGCATCCATCGAGCCGTTCTTCACCGTCATCGCGATCGTGTTCGAGGTGATCGGTGCCCTGGCCATGGTCTCCGGGTTCGTCATCGCGGTCGTGCTGGCGTGGCGCACGCTCCGCCGCGAGCGGCGGGCGCACGCGGCCTACCTGGTGCTGCGCACCACGCTGGTGCTGTCCATGTCGATCCAGATCGAGATCGAGGGGACGCTCCCGTGGCGCCGCGCGCTGCTGACCAGCGGCGGCCAGGTGCTCGCGAGCTCGATCGCGCGTGAGCGCGGGGCCGCACGGGCGGACGAGGCACCCGACCAGACGTTCAAGGCGAACGTCCCGACCAGGCCGGCAATCGCCAGCACGACATAGGTGATCGCGAGCGGGGTCCAACGAGGCGTCATGCCGACATTCCCACGCGCGGGGCTCCGTCGCGGCGGACGAGCGCTCACGACGACACGGTGACCAGAACCCGGTGCCACCCCGTCGAGCCGTTCGGGGCGATCGGGGCACGCTGCTGCTCCTGCAGCTGGCCGTTCTTGTTCCAGGCGCGTACCGCGATGTAGTGGGTGCCGGGCGCGGCATCCCATTCGTACATCCACTGCACCCAGCTCTCGTCGTTCACCGGCGTGGAGATGGTTGCCGGGATCCAGCCGGTGTCGTCGATGTTCACCTCGACGCGGGCGACCCCGGTCGGCTGCGCCCATGCCATGCCCGCGACGGGGACCCGCCCCGGGGCGACGGGACTGCCGACCTTGGGCACGTCGACACGAGAGGAGAGCTTGATGGGCGCCTCGGCACTGTAGCCGCGCGGCGTCCAGTACGCCTCGTCGGCCGCGAAGGTCGTCACCTTCAGCTCGGTGAGCCACTTCGTCGCCGAGACGTATCCGTAGAGCCCGGGGACGATCATCCGCACCGGGAAGCCGTGCTCGGCCGGGAGCGGCTCGCCGTTCATCGCGACCGCCAGGATCGCGTCGAGCCCGTCATCCGTGAGCGCCGACAGCGGAGTGCTCGCGGTGTAGCCGTCGACGCTGCGTGAGAGCACCATGTCGGCACCGGCTTGCGGTCCTGCCATTCGCAGGATGTCGCGGACCGGCACGCCGAGCCACCGCGCGTTTCCGACCAGCCCGCCGCCGACCTCGTTCGAGACGCAGGTCAGGGTGATGCCGTACTCGTCCAGGCCCATGCCGACCAGATCGTCGAAGCTCAACTCGACGCGGCGCTCGACCATGCCGTCGACGACGAGGCGCCAGGTCGACGGGTCGATGGCCGGCACGGTGAGCGCCGTGTCGACGCGGTAGAAGTCGGCGTTCGGCGTGAAGAGCGGCGAGAGACCGGGAACGTCGAGCTCGGCGCCGGCGGGCACCGTCAGCGTTCGACGGGGTGCGGGCAGCTTCAGCGCATCGCGGATCGCGTCGACCGATGAGGTCGCGGCCGTCACGACGCGGGACGCGACGCCGACGATCACGGCGGAGACCCCGGCGACACCGGCGAGGCGGAAGAAGCCGCGCCGACCGAGGGCTTGTGCGTCGTCCGGGGCGGCGTCGATCGCGTCGGGGGCGGGCACGGGTCGCCGCCAGCGCCGAAGGCGACGCGCCAGCGCGACGAGGACGACGGATGCCGCGACCGCGCCGATCACAGGAGGAACGAACGACAGGGGCGTGACCCCGGTGCGAGAGACGACGGCCGCGGTGGAAAGCAGGCCGGCGATCGCGACGACCACCACGCCGAGGGGACTGCGCAGGTATTCGAGTACTCCGCCGATCGCCGAGGCGATGACGACGGCGAGACCGAGCCCCGCGAGGAGGGCGATCTTGTCGTTCGCCCCGAACGTCGCAATCGCGAACTCCTTGAAGGGCTGGGGGACGATGTCGATCACGAAGCCGCCGACCGCCAGGATCGGGCTGGCGCTGCGCGCGACGAGCAGGGCCAGCACCTCGGCGACACCGAGGAACACCGCCCCGCTGACGACACCCGCGAGGGCGGCGAGGGCGAGCGACGCGCGCCGGCCGGTGTGCGTGGTCACGATGATCTCCTGCCGCCGGGGTCGGGGTACCTGTGTTGTTCGGCACGGGCCGGAGATCGGATGGGTTCGGCGACCTAAGGTGGGGACATGATCCATCTCGTCGCGCGGCGCATCGACCCCGACCAGCGCGAACACGTTGTGGAGTGGTTACGCACCGTTGACGGTCCGCGTCGCGAAGAGGCGCTCGCCTCACTCGAGGCGGAAGGCATCCGTCATGAGACGGCGATGATCCTGGAGGGCATAGACGGCCCGGTCATCGTCTATGCCATGGAGTCCGACGACGTCGAGCGAGCGCGCACCATCGCCGATGATTCACCCCGACCGATCGACGGGGAGCATCGAGCCGTGATGCGGGCAGCCGATGCCGGCGCGGCCGATGCCGACATCCTGCTGGACCTGCGGCCGGCATGACCGGCGGTTCGGGGTTCGACGTGGCGGACGACACCGTCGAGCTCGAACGGGATGAGGGCGATCACGGTTCCGCGCTCATCGTGCCCGCGGCATCCACCGGCGGGTCGGTGAAGGAGACCGGCGTGCCCGCTGCCTGCGCGTAGGCGATCTCCGCCGCAGTCGATGCACCGATGTAGCCGCCGGGATTGACGACGAGCACACGGTCGGCGAGATCGATCTTGTGCCGGTGGAGCGCATCGAGGACGGCCTTCTGCTCTGCGCTGACGGCGCCCTCCATCTCGCCGGGGCGAGGACGATGACGCCCTGAAGGGTGAGGTCACGGTTCGCGTCGCTCATTTCGGCGACGAAGCGCGAGGAGCCGCAAATGCAGACGATGTCGGGGCGGACGGGCATGGCTCAGTGTCCCATCTCAGCCCTTCACAACTCCCTCGCGCGGGGCTTGGCCGTCGCCGTGCGCCGCGGCAAACGCCAGCACCTTTCGACTTTCGTATGAAGTCACGAAAAGGTAACGGAAACCCCTTGTGGCCGTTATCTGGCCGTTATAGAGTGCTCGCACGGTAGTTGTTTTGCTGTGGCAGCTACCGGCATGTGATTGCAGGACACTCTTGGTGCAAGGGACAAGGGCCGGTCGGAAGCCTCTCCGACCGGCCCTTACTCTTGCGCCGATTCCTCCCCAGACGGGGGCATCCGAGGTTTGTCCACAATGCGCCGTTGACCAGGTCTTATCCCGCTCTGATGTCGGAGGTCGAGGGCAGAATTGAGTCATGGCCACCACCGAGTCCCCCACCGCACGCGAGGAGCGCGCGGTCGTCGGCGACATCGTCGAGGCCCTCGTCGACAGGCGTCGACGCATCGCGTCGCTGCAGGCCGAGGAGGCGGTGCTGCTGCATGCGGCGCAGCAGCATGCACTCTCGCAGCGCAACGCCGCCTGCGCCGATAACGATGCTCCGGACGACATCACGATCCGGTCGATCGCCGCCGAGATCGGCGCGGCGACACGGCAGTCCGATCGCACGATCCAGTCGCGGATGGATGAGGCCTCGACCCTCGTGACGCGCTTTCCCGCGACGCTCGATGCGCTCACGAGCGGACGGATCAGCCGCGCGCACGCGGCGGTGATCGCGGATGCCGGGGCCCGCCTGACCGACGACGACGCCCGCGCCGCCTATGAGACGGCGGTCCTGCCGGTGGCCGAACGCGAGACGGTCGGAAGACTGCGTCCCGTCGCCCGACGCCTCGCCGACGCCCTTCATCCGACGCCGATCGGTGAGCGCCACCACGACGCCCGCCGCCAGCGCCGTGTCTGGATCCACGACGGCGAGGACGGTATGGCCGAGCTCGGACTCACCGGCCCAGCCCCTCTCGTTCACGGCGTCTACGACCGCTTGACACAGCTCGCACGCGCCGTCCTCGACGCACCTCGCCCCGCAGTAGCGGACGAGGACACGATCATGGCGACCGCGGATGCCGCCTCCGCGAAGGCTCCCGACACGCGACGCGTGGATGAGGTTCGCGTCGACGTCGCACTCGATCTCCTGCTCTGCGGACACGCCACCGCCGAAGCGAGCAGCGAGAGCATCGCCGCGGCCGATGCGATCCGTGCCCGCATCCAGGTCACGATTCCCGCGATGAGTCTCCTCGGCGCCGCGGATGCGGCGGCCGACCTGACCGGATACGGCCCGATCGACCCCGACCTCGCGCGGCAACTCGCGGGCACCGCCGCCGGGTGGGATCGGTTGTTCACCAGCCCGACGACGGGGGCCGTCCTCGCGATCGACCGCTACCGCCCGTCTCGCGACCAACTGCGCATGCTCCGCGCCCGCGACGAGCACTGCCGCTTCCCCGGATGCCGCCAGCCGCTCCCCCGCTGCGACGTCGACCACACCGTCGCACGCGAACACGACGGCCCGACCGCGGTGACCAACCTGGCGCACCTGTGCCGACGACATCACACCCTGAAACACCATTCCGCCTGGCGGGTCCGCCAACGAGCGGACGGCACCCTCGAATGGACCAGCCCCACCGGGCGCGTGCACGATGACCGCCCCGCGCGCACGCTCGTGTTCGAACCACCACCGTTCTGAATCACAACGGGGAGGACCCCATCCCCGTGATGGAATGTCACCATGCCCGACGACGCCATCTCCCTGACCATCGACGGCACTCCCGACCTTCCGAGCGCGATCCTGCAGGCGCTGTATCGGATCACGGGCCGTTCGACGATCGAGCTGCGCCGCAGCATCCAGCAGGGCGAGCCGCTCTTGATCGCCACCCTGTTCGGGCGCGAGCACATCGACGTCGTTCCCCGCCTCGAGAAGACCATCGCCTACCTCGACGAGCTGGGCCTGCCCTTCCTCCTGCACGAGCGGATCGACGGCGAGCGCACCACCATCGACGTGGCGACACTCCGCAGCATCCTCGAGGCCGACACCGGCGACGACGACACAGCCTGACGCCGGTTCTTCAGACGGCGGCTCAGACCCCGCCGCCGCCGCCTCCGCCACCGCCACCGCCGGCAGAACCGCCTCCGCCCGACCCGCCCGAGCTCGACGACGACGACATCGCGGCGCTCGAGAGCGAACCGATCCCGGCGGAGAACGACGATGCGTCGAAGGCCCCGGAGCCGTAGTACCAGTACGGTCCCGTCGCGCCCACCGCCGTGTACAGCACCGCAAGCTCCGCAGACCACTGCTTCTCCTGGCCGAACACGACCGCATACGGCAGCAGCTTCTCGTACAGATCCAGCTTCTGGCGCGGGTCGTTCACATCCACCGCGACGCGCTCGGCACCCGCCGGCGACTGCAGCATCCGAATGCGGTCGGCCTCGGCCCAGCGGATGAACTCCTCCAGTCCCCGCAGATGATCGCGGGTCTCGGCCCCGAGCGCCGTCAGCGGCTTGCGGGAGCACACCCCGATCACCACGACCGCGATCGCCACGCTGATGCCGATCACCGTCCACGGAAGGACGGGCTGCACGTAGGCCGCGATCGCCACGAACCCCAACCCCAGAGCCAGTCCCGCAGCCGCGGCGGCGAGCAGGATCGGCAGCCAGCGGGCGCGAAGCGGCACCGCCCGCCGCAGCCCGCGCGCGGTCAGCTCCGTTTCCGCCGCCGCGAGGATCTTCTGCGCGACCTTGGAGAACCTGGTGTCCTGCTTTCCGAACTGGTACTGCGCCCCCGGCGCCCCGCCCGGGAAGAGTCCGTCCAGCAGCATCATCCCGTCGCCGTCCGACTTCGACCGGTCGACGAGCTCCGCGATCAGCTTCGGCTTGCCCCAGCCGCGCCCGTCGGACTCCAGGATGCGGATCGAGCCGCGCACCGCCTGCTCCAGCACTTCGGCCGGGATCGCCTTCGACGGCTGCCCGAGCAGCACGGCGCTCTCGAGCGCGTCGACGATCCGTGGGGGATCGTACTCCGCGATGATCGTCGGGCGACCGGGTTCATCGGCCAGCTCGCGTCGCCGCGCACGCAGACCCAGAGCACCCGCGCCGACGGCGAGCAGCCCCGCACCCAGCTGCCCCCAGCCGAACGGGGAGGCAAGATATCCGGAGTCGAAGGTCGCGAACGTGCCGTCCGCGAACCCGACGGCGATCGTGAGGGTCTGGTGCGGCTGCACGTCGTCGGCGACGGCGGTGATGACCGTACCCGAACCGCTGATCGCGGCATCCGGGGTCGACGAGATCGACGCGCACGATTCCTTCGCGTCCTGCACTCCCTGATAGCACGACATGCGCCCCGTCAGGGATGCCGCCAACGACGCGTCCAGGTGCAGCCGAGCCGTCACACGGCCGAACGACTGTCCCCAGTCGACGCCGTTCACATCCCAGTAGAACTCGAGGCCGGAGTCACCGAACACCCACGTCACGTTCTCGAGCGTGTACGTGAGGACGAAGGTCTGCGCGCCGCGCAGAAACTCGTCCGACCGCGAGACGACCGAGAACACACCGTCCTGATCCTCCACCTCGCTCGGGCGCGGCGTGCCGTCGCCGTCCGTCACCGAGATGAGCTCGGGGCGGAGGGGCTGACCGTTGTACGAATCGGGAATCTGCCGACGGATGCCGTGATTCTGATCCGCATCCGGGAACTGCGCCACGATCGTCTCGACGACCCGCAGCCGGCTGGTTCCGTCGGCGGCCCGCGTCAGGGTGTAGTCGGCCGTCATCGACGAGAACGAGAAGTCGTCGACCCCCGCCGCGGCGACGGAGGCGACGGATGCCGGGGGTGCGACCTGTGCGGCCGCCGTCGCGGGTCCAGCCCATGCGGGGCTCGCTGTCCCGGCCGCCAGCGCGACCGCGACACCGGCGATCGCGAGTGCGGCTCCGACGATCCGTGCACGCGCGCGCCCCATGGGCTTCAGCCTATGGGGCGCCGTGCGAGTGGCGCACTACAGTTGACGCCATGACCGACCGCCGTCTCGCCATCTCCGCGTGGGAGAGTCTCTTTCGCGCGCAGCACGAGATCCTGCGCGAGATCAGCGGAGATTTCGGCGAGGACGAGCTGACCCAGGCAGAGTACGACGTGCTGCTCACCGTCGTCCGCGGTGACGACAACAGCGCGCGCCTGCGCGATGTGACCGCCAACATGCTCATCAGCCAGCCGAGCGTCTCACGGCTCGTCGACCGCATGGTCGCTCGCGACCTCATCAGCAAGTGCGTCGACCCGCTGGACGGGCGCGGCGCGATCGTCCGTGCGACCGAACGGGGCGCGGCCGCGTTCCGGCGACTCGCGACAGTGCACGGTCGATCGATCGCCGAGCGGATGTCGGTGCTCAGCGACGACGAGCTGGCACAGTTGCAGCAGCTGACGGCGAAGCTGCGCGGCGCCTGACCGTCTCGTGCCGCCCCGGCTACCACCGGTTGCGGACGTCCTCTGCGAAGCCTTCGATGCCGTCGAATGCGATCACGCCGCCGTCCACGGCGAATGTCCCCGACCAGGTGCCGAAGCACTGGTCCGTGCGCGAGGAGACCACGCCGAGGTTCATGGCGGATGTCTTGTCGTAGAACGGGGTGAACACGGCATCCAGCCCTCCGCCGTGCACCCGCCAGGGGTGAAGCGGCGCGGCCAGATCGTAGATCCAGGACACCGGTTCGGAGATCTTGTGCAGCGTGCCGTCGAGCACGACGCCGTTCTCCGTCGACCCCGTCCCGTCGGTCCGTCGTCCCCCGACCTGGATGCCGAGGCTGCGCCCGTCTGCGAGGGTGCCCGATCCGGCGCCCCAGTTCCATGACACGTCATAAGGCCAGCGCCCTCGCCCGTGATCCAGCACCGCCCACGATCCCGCCGGCACCTCGTAGTGGACGCCGTCGAGCGTCAGCACACCGGATGCCGGGAGCGCGACATCCTTCACGGTGTACTGGAACCGGCGCGACGACCAGGGCACCACGACCGCCAGCAGCTCGTGTCCGGGCGGGCGGCGCACCGTGATGTCGAAGGACGCGTCCGGTATCTCGGCGTGCAGACGCCAGAGCGACCCGCGCTCGGCCGGCGTGATCGTGGCGGCGAGGCCGGCGTGCCGCGCAATCGTGATGCCGGTGCCCAGCGACGCAGGCAGGGACACCTCCCGCGACGGCAGCACCGTGACGCTGCGGCCCCACGAACGCGTCGTGGCACGATCGTGGATCCACACCTCGTGCACCGCGGCGTAGTCCAGCGACGACACCGTGAGCGACACGATGTGCGTGGGCGTCATGACGTTCCAGTACTCCCACCTCTTGTTGCGACCCCACGTTCGGACGAAGCGTCCACGTCCGATGCCGCGGGTGTCGACGAGCGGCGAGCGGGCGAAGCCGATCGCCGCCGGGTTGAGGCGGCCGTCGGGGCCGGTGAGGGAGACGGGTTCGGTGAGCTCGCGCTCGCGCGCGGCGGGAGGTGCGGTCATCGGCATCCTTGCTGACGTTCCGAGTGCTGGTGCTTCCGGTGGGGTGCTTCGACACTAGCGCGCATACGCGAACCGCCCCGGTCCTCGCGGACACGGGGCGGTTCGTGCGCGGGTGCGCGGACCGGGACTACTGCTCGACGGGCTGCGGCTCCTGTGCAGACTCGTGGGCCTGGATCGTGGGGGCGGTGCCGTCGGCGACGACCTGGACCTTGCGCGGCTTGGCCTTCTCGCTCACCGGGATGGTCACCGTCAGCACGCCGTTGCTGTACGTCGCGGTGATGCCGTCGGTGTCGATTCCCTGACCGAGGTTCAGCTGGCGCAGGAAGCTCGCGGTCTCACGCTCGCGCGTGATCCACTTCACGCCGTCGCCCTCGCTGAGGGTGCGCTCGGCACGAATGGTCAGCAGCTGGCCGTCCACATCGATGTCGACCGAGCCCGGGTCGATTCCCGGAAGGTCGGCGCTCAGCACGTAGTGGTCGCCGTCGCGGTAGAGGTCCATCGGCATCCGGCGGGGTCCCCGGCGCGTGTCGAAGAGGCCCGACGCGATGCGGTCGAGGTCACGGAACGGGTCATACGTGGCCATTGTTCTCTCCTGTTCGTGTATGGCTCTGTGGGTTCTCAAAGTTGAGCCTCATCGGCTCAACTAGGTCAAGATTAGCACTCGACCAGTGAGAGTGCCAACGGTTCACGCACAGCGAACGTGCGCGATCGCGCGCGCCGTTCACATGACCCTCGCGCCGGAAGCGGCAACAGCGCCAGTTCTCCACGAGCCCGCAACCTCGACGCACCCTTCCGCGGAGTCCGCGTCCGGCGCGACACGGTCGACGCCGCACCGCACGGTGAGGACACGCCGTACGAGATCGCCCGGCGCAACATCCTGGGTCGCGTCCGCGCCCACGCACTCGTGCTGCCGCCCCCTGCGTTCTACACCGGGACGACGGCGCTCGCGATCCACGGGCTCCCCTTCCCCGACGCGGATGCCGCGGCATCCGCCGACCTCGACGTCGCCGTTCCCGCGCCACACCGTGCCCTCAGGCGGACGGGCATCACCGCCGTGCAGATCACCCCGATGCTCGTCCACACCACCGTCCGGGCGGGCCTTCCAGTCGCGACGCCCGCCTCCGCCTGGGCGATGCTCGCCCGCGAGCACACGATTCGAGACCTGGTGGTGATTGGCGATGCGATCATCCGCGTGCCGCGCGACGGATGGGGGCGGCGTCTGCCCGAAGCTCAACACGCCGGACTCGAGAATCTGGCCGCGGCTGTCGCCGCAGGCCGCCGTTGCGGAATCGAGGGCGATCACCACCGCACCTCGCGTCGCCAGTGGGTGCGCGACCTCGAGAAGTACTCCGACTACGCGACCCTCGGCTGGGATGTTGTGCGCCTGAGCGCCGCGCACATTCGACACGATCCCTCGCGGGGAGTCGCGCTGGTCCGCGCCGCCCTTGCACGCCGAAGTTGGCACGCGTGATCGGCTGCTCGGTTGACGCTTGCGCCGGTAATCACATCGCGATTTCCGGCGCGAACGCCAACTGAACCGCGGCAGGCGCTCGCGGCGCTCAACACTCGACGACGTTGACGGCGAGTCCGCCCTCGCTGGTCTCTTTGTACTTGGTCGACATGTCGATGCCCGTCTGACGCATCGTCTCCACGACGGCATCCAGCGGCACGTAGTGCGTGCCGTCGCCGCGCAGCGCGAGGCGCGCGGCCGTGACGGCGGTGGATGCCGCGATCGCATTGCGCTCGATGCAGGGGATCTGCACGAGCCCACCCACGGGGTCGCACGTCAGACCCAGATGGTGCTCCATCGCGATCTCAGCGGCGTTCTCGATCTGGCGGTTCGTGCCGCCCATCACCGCGGTCAAGCCGCCGGCAGCCATCGCGCACGCCGAGCCGACCTCGGCTTGACACCCGCCCTCGGCTCCCGAGATCGAGGCGTTGGCCTTGAAGAGGGAACCGAGAGCCGTGGCCGTCAAGAGGAATCGACGGATGCCGCGACGACGGTTCGCCTCGGCGAGCTCCTGCACGGTGGCGACGATGTCCTCCGACCCGTGCGCCGCCTCACCCGCCTCGCGGCCGTCCGGACCGTGCAGCCCGAGAAGCGCCGAGCCAACGAGTTCGCCGTAGGGAGTGACCGCGTTCTCCGCCCCGATGCCCGCATCGGCGAGGAAGCGCCACCAGTACATCGCGACGGCCGGAAGGATGCCGGCAGCACCGTTCGTCGGCGCTGTCACGACGCGTCCTCCGGCGGCGTTCTCCTCGTTGACGGCCAGTGCGAACGCACCGAGCCACTCACCGGGAAGCTCGCGACCGGTCGCCTCGACGCTCTCCAGCTGCGCGCGGATCGCGCCCGCGCGCCGCTTCACCTTCAGCATTCCCGGCAGCACCCCTTCGGCGTGCAGGCCCGCATCGACGCACGCCGCCATGGCGTCCCAGATCGCGTCGAGGCCGGCCGCGACGTCCGCCTCCGGCCGCAGCGCCTCCTCGTTGCGCCGGGCGACCTCCGCGATCGTGAGCCCGTAGGTATCGCAGACGTCCAGCAGCTGCGCCGCCGTCGCGTACGGCAGCGGGAAGGATGCCGCGGCCACCGCATCCGACTCGCCCTCGCGCCGGATGAACCCTCCACCGATCGAGTAGTAGGTGTCCTCGCGCAGCGCGATTCCGTCGGCATCACGCGCGACGAGGGTCATCGCGTTGGGGTGTCCGGGAAGACGCGTGCGCGGTGCGAGCGAGATGTCTGAGCGCGAGAACGGGATCGGGATGCGACCGTCCAGGAGGAGGTGCGCTCCGTCGACCCAATCGGTCCAGGCGCCCCGCACGCGCGCCGGATCGACGGTCTCGGCCGCGAACCCCTGCAGGCCCGCGACGACGGCGTCGGGCGTGCCGTGCCCGATCCCGGTGGCGCCGAGCGAACCGTAGAGGGCGCACTCCACCCGGAAGAGCCCCGGCAGATCCCCGACGCGGCGCGCGAAATCTCGGGCCGCGCGCAGCGGGCCCACCGTATGGGAGCTCGATGGTCCTACCCCGATGGAGAACAGGTCGAACGCCGAGACGTACGCACTCACGTGTGTGAGCCTACGCCGCCCGCCGCGCCGGGCCCTGCCCGATACGCTGAGACCGGAGGGGGAACCATGACCGCACTGACCACGTCCGACGCCGATCGCGTCGCGGCGCTCGAGGCCTGCGAGGCGGCAGGGCGCCTCGACGACGCGTTCCTCACCCGGTTCGATGAGCAGTTCCCGCGGTTGCACGGCCTCTTCACCCGCCTCTACGGCGAGCGCGCCGACGGCCGCGAGCAGCTGGCGGCCACGGTGGCGGCGGCATCCGCCTCGTGGAATGCGCGCCCTCTCGACCTGAAGGTGCACGACGCGCAACGCGCCGCCGACCCCGAGTGGTTCCAGTCCGAGCGCATGCTGGGCGGTGTCTGCTACGTCGACCGCTTCGCCGGCAACCTCGCCGGCGTGCGCGAGCTGATCCCCTCGTTCCGCGAGCTCGGGCTCACCTACCTTCACCTCATGCCGCTGTTCGACGCTCCCCTCGGCGACAACGACGGTGGCTACGCGGTGTCGAGCTACCGGCGCGTGAATCCGAGCCTGGGCACGATGGCGCAACTGGCCGAGCTCGCGGCGGAGCTGCGGATGGCGGGCATCTCACTCGTGCTGGACTTCATCTTCAACCACACCAGCAACGAGCACGAGTGGGCGCAAAAGGCCGTGGCGGGCGACCCCGCCTACGCCGACTTCTATCTGATCTTCCCCGACCGACGGATGCCCGACGCCTACGAGCGCACGACGCGCGAGATCTTTCCCGACGACCACCGTGGATCGTTCGTGCAGCTCGAGGACGGCCGCTGGATCTGGTCGACCTTCTACCACTACCAGTGGGACCTCAACTACGCGAACCCCGCCGTCTTCCGGGCGATGGCGGGCGAGATGCTGTTCCTGGCGAACCAGGGCGTCGAGGTGCTCCGGATGGATGCCGTGGCCTTCATCTGGAAGCGTCTGGGAACGTCCTGCGAGTCGCTGCCCGAAGCCCACCTGCTGCTGCAGGGGTTCAACGCGGTGCTCGCGATGGCAGCGCCCGGCATGATCTTCAAGTCCGAGGCGATCGTCCACCCCGACGAGGTGGTCAGCTACATCTCACCCGAGGAGTGCCAGCTGTCGTACAACCCGCTGCAGATGGCGCTGACGTGGGAAGCGCTCGCCACGCGCGACGGCCGACTCCTGCAGCAGGCGCTGGATCGTCGCCACGCACTGCCGGCCGGCGCCGCCTGGGTGAACTACGTCCGCAGCCACGACGACATCGGCTGGACCTTCGCCGACGAGGACGCCGCGGAGCTCGGCATCGACGGCTACGCGCACCGGCAGTTCCTCAACCGCTTCTACACGGGCCGCCACGAGGGCACGTTCGCGCGCGGTGTCGCCTTCCAGGAGAACCCCGTCACCGGCGATGCCCGCGTCACCGGAACGACGGCTTCTCTGGCCGGGATCGAAGCCGGCGCCCCCGGCGGGGAGGATCGCGTGATCCTCGCGCACGCCCTCGCCCTGTCGACCGGCGGCATCCCCCTGCTGTACCTCGGGGACGAGGTCGCACAGCTCAACGACTACTCCTACGCCGACGATCCGGTTCGCCGTGGCGACACCCGCTGGGTGCACCGCGGCCATCGTCCGCGCGACGCCTACGCGCAGCGAGACGACGACACCACGCCGGCCGGGCGGGTGTTCCGCCGGCTCACCAAGCTGATCTCGGTGCGCCAGCAGTCTCCGGAGCTCGCGGGCAACGCGCTCATCCCCTTCCATACCCCGCACCCCGCCGTCGTCGGTTACCAGCGCCTCGGTGAGACCAGCACGCTGCTGGTGCTGGCGAACGTCGGCGACGCCGAGGTCACGATCGACCCGCTCACGCTGTCGGGCTTCGCGCGCACCGCGTTCGACCCCGTGCACGACGCGAGCGTCGACCTCGACGAGGGCGTCACGCTACGCCCGCACGGGTTCGTCTGGCTGCGCGTCACGCCCGTCTGACCGGTGCGACCTGAGGGGTCTCAGGCGCCGAGCAGCCCGCCACGCGGGCGGAACACCCCGGCCCGGGCGAGCGCGAGGTAGAGCAGGCAGCCGAGGCACACGCCGAACGCCGCGTTGAGGAAGGCGGCCACGAAGGCGAGTGCCGCGGCGATCGGCAGGGCCCATGCGACGCCGGCCACGTGCAGCACGAGGCCGACCGTCACGACGACGAAGCCGATGACCTGCGCGAAGCGCGGAGGCCGCGGGTCTTCGAGGTCGACCGGCGGCTGCAGGCGCGGTCGGATGGCGACGCGGTACAGCGCGCCCCACGGCGCCGTGCGCGGAGCGGCAAAACCCCACACGAAGAGGAGATCGACCACGAGCAGCAGGACGAACGCGGGGTCAGAGACCCGCTCGGCGAGAGTCGTGCCCTCGCGAACGGCCGTCCCCAGCAGAGCGAGGAACGTACCGGCCAGCAGAAGCAGGGCGGTGATGGATGCCGCGAAGCGCGGACCCCGGGGATCGATACCGGCGGGGCGGACGGAGGCGGGAGCGGAAGTGGCCACGCAGATACGTTAGGTCGCCGCGCAGGCGCCGGGGCCGGGATCGTCACACTTCTTCACGCACGCACGCACGCGCGATCGCCGATGCCGCCAGGGAACGAGAAAGGCCCGCGGCATGCCGCGGGCCTTTCTGGTTACTGTCTCAACACAGTGTGCGCCCGAAGGGACTCGAACCCCTAACCTTCTGATCCGTAGTCAGATGCTCTATCCATTGAGCTACGGGCGCAGTTTCCGGCACCTCTTCGAGGGCCGAGGACCAGCTTAGCCTACGCATCGGGATGTGACGAATCGAGGCCCTGCTGCTTCTGCTGTGCCGCGACGCTGCGGCGATGGGCGCGCAGTTTCGGAAGGTCAACGAGCCGCAGGGCCTGCATCCGCGCCGTGCGCATGCGCTCGTAGTCGGGATCGAGGTCGGGGCGCGCCGCCTCGATCCGCAGCGTCCGATCGATGTTGCCCGCGACCTCCGTCCACGCGGCATCCCGCGCGTCGAGGACCAGCTTGCGCAGCTCTTCGGCGTCGTCGGCGCGACGGCGAAGCTCGTGGGCGACGTGCAGCGACTGCTTCTGGCGCCGGCGCAGGTTGCGCACATCGCGGCTGCGATAGTCGTGCGTCCCATCGGAGTCGGTGTGGCGGCCGCGGGCCGCGCGGCGCTGTCGTTCGGTGCGCGCCGCGTCTTCCTCCGCTTCGGCAGCGAGGGTCTCCAGGGCCTCCTTGGCCTCGGGAAGATACCGATCGAGGTCGAAGTCCTCTCCCTCGGCGAGGATGTGGACGAGGATCGTGTTCTTCAGGCTCAGGCGCGTCGCAGCGGACGCGATGTACAGCCCCTCCGCAACCACGTCACGGGTGCGTACGCGCTTCTCGTTGACCACGGCATCCCCTCCCCTCGATCCTAGGGAAGACCGACGCCGCGGCGGAACGCGCGACGGGTGCTCAGGCCGGCGACGTGTACCGATCGGAGCTGAAGCCGATGATGAAGAATCCGATCGGGGCGAACAGCAGCAGCAGCACGATCGAGAAGAAGGCGCCGTGGCCGAAACCGCGGCCGATGCGGATCGCCACGATGATGAAGAAGACCACGTTGACGAGCGGAACGATCGCCAGCAGCCCCCACCACGCCGAGAATCCTGCGATCTTCACTTGGATGAACCAGTTCACGATCGGGATGAGGGCGAGGATGCCGGGGTATCCGGCCTTGCTGAACACCTTCCACATCGCCACGGCGAGCAGCACGTAGTAGGCGACGAAGAGGACGAAACCGGTGCCGCCGCCGAAGGCCGCCTGCCACTGGTCCAGAGTGCCGGTGTTGTTCACGGCGCCATCCTAGGGGCCGCGCGCGCCGTGCCAACACTGCCCGATCCGGCTACCACGGTCACCGCGCCGGCGGCAAGCCCTTTCGCGCGGCGGCGATCCTTCATACCGTGGAGGTCCGACCTGATGAAAGGAGTCGCTATGGGATTCATCGACGACGCGAAGGACGCGGCCGAGACGGCCGGCCGGAAGATCAAGGAAGGCTTCGAGGACACGGTCGATCGTGTCTCCGACAAGATCGACGAGGCGAAGGCCGACGCCGAGGTCAAGAAGGCCGAAGCCGAGCGCGACTCCGTCCACAAGCGCAACGAGATCAAGGAAGAGATCCGCGGCGACAACTGAGTCGCCGATCTCACGCCGAAGGGCCCCGACGCATCCGTGTCGGGGCCCTTCGGCGTGAGAGGGCGGCGGCTGCGCTCAGGCGTCCACGGCGGCGATACGCCACGAGGCCGAGACCGACCCGCCGGCGGGG
>ERZ778021.354-NODE-354-length-88267-cov-9.515338_pt1 | contig 88267 bp, 91 predicted proteins | sample MGYA00375751_ERZ778021 | MGnify/ENA primary metagenome ERZ778021 (study PRJEB29350, sample SAMN05389814) | bioreactor metagenome | isolation source: Thiocyanate stock bioreactor | place: South Africa: University of Cape Town | collected 2013-08-29 ... | reverse complement strand
ACTCGGCAAAGGCGAGCCACCGCACCTCGCCTACCCGGAAAAGCTGGGCCGCTGGCCGGCCGTGGTCGGGCTCTTCCTCTTCGTCTGGATGGAACTGGTCTACGGCGAGGGCTCCGGGGTGGCGGTCGGAGTCTCGCCTGAATCGGTCGCCCAGGCGGCGGTGCTGTACTCGGCCTACACCCTGGCCATGGTCGGGCTCTTCGGCCGGGAGATCTGGTTCCGGAACGGGGAGATCTTCTCGGTCTATTTCGGCATGTTCGGCTCGATCGGCAAGCTCCAGGTCCGAGGCGGCGAACTCGGCGCGCGGCGCTTCCTCTCCGGCGCCACCGGCTGGGTGGGCACGATCCCGGGCTCGGTCGCCCTGGTCATCACCTCGATCGGCACCACCACCTTCGACGGCGCCTCGGAAGGGGTCTTCAAGGACGGCATCCAGTGGCTGGTCGACCGCTGCGCCGACATCGGCCTGAACCCCACCGCCTCGGTCCGCACCTCGATGACGATCTTCATGCTGCTCAGCGTCGCCATCGTCGCCCTGGTCTACCTCGCCGGGGTGCGCGGCATGAGTACCGTGCCCGGGGCGCCCGACCGCCCGACCCTATGGCGCAGCTTCGCCCACGCCCTGATCCCGATCGCCTTCGCCTACCTGCTGGCCCACTACTTCAGCCTCTTCTTCTTCCAGGAGCAGGCCCAGTTCACCTACCTGCTCTCCGACCCGCTCGGCACCGGCACCACCGACCTCTTCGGCACCGCCGGATACGGCGTCGACTACAACGCGATCTCGAACCAACTGGTCTGGTACGTCCAAGTCGGAGCCCTGGTCTGCGGTCACGTAGCCGGTCTGGTCCTGGCCCATGACCGCGCCATAACCATCTGGAAGGACTACCGAACAGCCGCCCGATCCCAGTACTGGATGCTCGCCGTGATGGTCGCCTTCACCTGCTTCGGCCTCTTCCTACTATCAGTCTCCAACTCCTAGAGCCCGGGCGGCGCCAGGGGCCACCAGGACGGCGCTGCCTTCGTCGTCGGCCAGAAATGGCAGCTCAGGTACCTGAGTACGATCGCGGCCATTTCCGGCCTGTCTCCTCGGCAGCCCCGCCCTGGAGGCCCCTGGCATCCACCCGCTGAAGATTCGTGGCGATTCTGATTCGCGAGATCCGACTTTCTGCCGTATAGCGGCAGTGTCTCGGTTCTCGCGGTATTTCTTCGGGTCGTCTGAGCCGCAAGAGCCGGCGGCCCCGACCCCCGTTTCACCCCTCACCTGCCGCTGTTCGGACGGGGTGGGTCGGATTTCCGGTGTATCGGCCGGAAATCCGACCCCGTGAGCACGGCACCCGTCCTCCGACGACCAAATCTCGGCTTGATCCCCATTTTCCGCAGAAAATACGGATTGACCTTTGGTCGAATTAGGGTAGGCTAATTTGACCAACTTCATTGTGAATATTCCTTCGCGGAGTAATTCCCGACAGAGAGGTCAACATGGAATCCACAGCCCCGGCCAGTTGCCCGGTCCACTCTGGTGGAAGTGGCGAGTTGCCCGAAGAGTTCTCGTCCCTGATCGGCGAGGTGACGACGCCGGACGAGGGACTCGCGATCAACGGGACGGTCCGCACGGGGGACATCTCTCTGCTCGAGGAGATGTCGCTGGCCCTGTCCGAGCGGATTCCGGCGGACCAGGCGGCGAAGACCGGAATCCTGCTGGTCAGCCACGGCTCCCGTTCACCCGCTTGGCGCCGCCTGCTGCTGGACGTCCACCGGGAGGCCAGCGACGATCTGCTCGCGATCGAAGGCATCGGGGCGGTCAGGACGGCCTTCATGGAGTACACCGAACCCTCCATCGCCACTCAGCTGCGTGCCTTCGACGACGACGGATACGAGTCGGTGATCGTGGTCCCGCTGCTGCTGACGATCAGCGATCACAGCTACGACGACATCCCGGCGATCTGCGGCCGTTCGGATGATGCCGCAAAGATCGCCGAACTGGAGGCGGAGAAGATCGAGATCTACGCGGCCCAGGCCGACCTCGACTTCGCTCCGTTGATCGACTTTTCCGGCCTGGTCCAGCGGAACGTCGCCCGCCGGGTGCGGGCGATCACCGGCCGCCGCGCCGAGGACGGCAGCGACCAGAGCTTCGGCTTGCTCCTGGTCGGCTATGGCAGCGCCGAGTTCGACGATGATTGGAACCGCTTCTTCATGGAGGTCCGCAGCTCGATGGAACTCGAACTGGGCATCGCTCACACCGCTCACGCCTGGTGCGGGCACCTGGTCAACTACAGCCGCGAGCCGACCATGAACGCGATCGACGCCCTGCTGCAGCGGGTCGACCGGGTGGTGGTGATCCCGGTCTTCGTCGCCTACGACCCGATGTTCCAGGAGAAGATCATCGGTCGGGCGGTCGAGCGGTGCGGATCCTCGGGGCGGGTGCTATACCGCCGCGATTCGATCCTGCCCGACCCCGAGGTTGGCCGCTGGGTGGTGGAGATCGCGCAGCGGATGGCGAACAGCCGGGCGCTGAACCGGGCCCAAGCCGGGATCTGAACGGCTCCGGTCGGCTCGCTCAGCCGATCATCCCCAGCAGCACCCGGGCCGCCGAGCTGGCCGTCTTTTCCGGCGACTTGCCCCGGAAGAGCTGGGTCTGCTGGTTGACCCCGGTTGCGAGTGACTCGATCGCCGTGATCGTGTCGGCCGGGGACAGCGGGGGTGAGAGTTCGCCGGCCTCGATCGCCACGTCCAGATCGGCTCGCAGGACCTTGGTCCACCGACCCCAGGTCTCGGCGATCGCTTCACGGACCGGGCCGGGACGGCCGTCGAACTCGGTCGAGATCGAGGTCATCAGGCAGCCGCCCCGGAACGGGCTGCCGGCCGAATAGGCGTACCAGGTGTCGAGGCAGCCGAGCAGCCTTTCCTGGCCCGGTTTCAGGTCGGCGTTGGGGGTCCAGATCTTCTCGGTGAAGTCCCGGGCGCCGAACTCGATCACTTCCATCTGAAGTTCCTGCTTGCTGCGGAAGTGACCGGCCACGCCGGCCTTGCTCATCCCGAGGCTGGAGGCGAGCGAGCCGATCGAGATGCCTTCGAGCCCGATCTCAGAGGCGCCCTCGGCTGCTTCCCGCACGATCGCCTGGTGCGTGCTGGCGGCTTCGGCTTTCGACCGGCGTGGGCTCATGACCTGACTATAGGAAGTGCCTCCGACTAGAGGTCGAGGGTCTCGCCCTCGGCCATGACGACCAGACGCGGGCCGCCCTCGCCGTCGAGCGAGTTCTGAAGCCGACCGATGATGTCCTCCGTCTGTTCGTAGACCGTCGGCTCGTGGATGCCGTCGTAGTGGATCGGCACCAGGCGCTGCGCGCCGAGGATTCGGGCGGCGGCCGCGGCCTGTTCCGGATTGAGCGAGGCGTCGATCCCACTGGGCGGCTGCCGATGAGGGAAGGAGGTGAGTGCGCCGTTGACCGGCAGGAAGGCTGCATCGAAGGGACCGAAACGCATCTGGATGAGCCACCAGGAGCCGTGGAAGATGGTGTCTCCGGTGTGGATGATCCGCTTGCCGTCGGCTTCGATCACCCAGGAGATCTGCGGATCGCCGAAGCCGTCCACGGCCGGCACCGCGGTCGCGGTGAAAGGCCCCGCCTCGATCGTCTGCCATTCGTCCATCAGCACCTGGTCGACCCCGGCCTCGGCAAGTTCGACCTCGGCGGCCGCCACGCCGCCTGTCTCGAGCGGCTCGCCCTCCATCACGGCCGGCCGGTGCAGCGAGGCCCCGTCGGTGAGGTCGCTGGCGATCGTCTGTGCGTCTGTGTGGTCGGTGTGCAGGTGGGTCACGAAGGCGGCCAGTGAACTGCCCGGCTTCTCGATCTCCAGCAGCGGGGTGAGTGGAGGGCCGACGTACGGCTCGATCGATTTCCAGCCGAGCACATGGTCGACCACCACGCTCTCGCCCTGCGATTCGACCTCGATCCCGGCCCAGCCAAGTCTCCTGACGCGCATGTCCATCCTCTTTCGTGGTTTGCCTTCTCTTGATTCATCGCCTCCTGCGGAAGCAACGCCTGTGGGGTTAAATAGCATACGATCGTTCGTATTACAAATGAGTGCGGGGCGAGACCGAGGCAGGTCCGGGCAGGCCAGAGGCACCCGATGGGGCGTTGCGGTTAACCCGAAGCCGGGCACTGCGGGCAGGCCCGCTCCCTATGCTGCTTCTATGGGCTCTTCCGATCCCATCTCCACTACTGCCGAGGCCACGACCGCTGGGTCCGTCCACGTGCCGCCGTCGCCGATTGCGACGGCCGACATCTCGGTCGTCGTGCTCACCGTCTCCGACCGCTCGTCGCGGGGCGAACGGGAGGACAGATCCGGTCCGGCCGCGGTCGAGGCGCTGCGTGGCGCCGGGATCGAATCGATCGGCCGGGCGGTCATCCCCGACGGCCAGGAGGTCGTGGAAAGCGCGCTCGAAGACGCGATCGAGGCCGGCGCGGACCTGGTCCTCACCCTTGGCGGGACCGGGGTAGGTCCGCGCGACCAGACCCCGGAAGGCACCCGGCCGCTGATCGAACTCGAACTGCCGGGCGTCGCCGAAGGCCTGCGGGCTGCCGGCACCCGGAAGGTCGCCACCGCGGCACTCTCAAGGGGGATCGCCGGGATCGGCCGCCCCTCCTCCGGCGGCCACCGCTCGATCATCGTCAACCTGCCGGGCTCGACCGGCGGAGCCCGCGACGGAGTCGAGTACCTCATGCCGCTCTTGCCGCACCTGGTCGATCAGCTCCGGGGAGGCGACCACTGATGCCGCTGGCCGAGATCACCGACCAGGACCTCGACCTGGACCGTCACCTCGAAGCTGTCAAGGGCCCGGAATTCGGCGCGGTGGCCACCTTCATCGGCCAGATCCGCGACCACGACCCGGGAGCCTCCGGTGAGGTCGATCGGCTCGAATATTCCGCCCATCCCGACGCGGAGGCGATCCTGGGGAAGATCGCCGACGAGCTGGAGCGGCCCGGCATCCGGATTGCGGTGAGCCACCGGACGGGCACTGTCGCGGTGGGAGAACCGGCCTTGATCGCCTGTGTGGCGGCCGCCCACCGGCAGCCGGCCTATGAGGTCAGCCGGGAACTGGTCGAGAGGATCAAGGCCGAGGTGCCGATCTGGAAGCACCAGGTTGCGGCCGACGGCAGCAAGAACTGGCAGGGACTCAGATGAGCGGCCTGGTCGACGGCTTCGGGCGGGTCCACCGTGACCTGCGGATCTCACTGACCGACAAGTGCTCGCTGCGCTGCACCTACTGCATGCCGGCCGAGGGGGTTCCCTGGATCCCGAAGCAGTCGGTCCTGACCCCGGACGAGATCGAGCGGGTGGTGCGGGTCGCGGCCGGCGAGGGAATCGAGACGGTCAGGTTGACCGGTGGCGAGCCCTTGATCAGCCCGAACCTGGTCGAGATCGTGCGGCGACTGGCCGCGATCGAAGGCCCCAAAGGGCCGATCGAGGTGGCGATGACCACCAACGGGATCAGGCTCCCCGAATTCATTCCGGGCCTCGAAGAGGCGGGGCTCTCCCGGCTCAACATCAGCATCGACACGCTCGATCCCGATCGGTTCTTGGAACTCACCCGCCGTGACCGGCTGATCGATGTCCTGGCCGGGATCGAGTCGGCCCGCCGGTCGAGTCTGCGGCCGCTCAAGCTGAATGCGGTCGTGATGCGCGGGATAAACGAGGACGAAGTGGCCGACCTGGTCGAGTTCGCGATCGAACACGAGGCGCAGATGCGCTTCATCGAGCACATGCCGCTGGACATCGGCCACACCTGGGACCGGGGTGAGATGGTCCCCCGAGAAGAGATCCTGGACTCGCTCTCGAAGAAGTTCAGCCTGGAGCCGCTGCCGGGGCGGGGCGGGGCGCCGGCCGAGGTCTTCTCGATCGACGGCGGGCCGTACACGGTCGGCGTGATCGCCTCGGTCACCGCTCCCTTCTGTGCCAACTGCGACCGGCTGCGATTGACCGCCGACGGCCAGTTGCGCAACTGCCTCTTTGCCCGCGAGGAATTGGACCTGAGGACCGCCCTGCGAAACGACGCCTCGGACGAAGGCATCCGCGACATCATGCGGGCCAGCGTCGCCGCCAAGCGGGCCGGGCACGGGATCGGCAGCCCCGACTTCGTTCAGCCCGAAAGGGGCATGAACGCGATCGGCGGCTGATCAGCCGCCGGCAAAGGGTGGCAACACGTCGACCCGGCACTCTTCCGGCAGCGTCGCATCGAGATTCTTCCGGTGCTCGCCGTCGACGAAGAACGAGCACTGCTCGAGGATTTCCCTCAGGCGCCCGTCAGCCTCGCCGAGGGCATCGGCCAGGCCGGTCAAGGTGGTCACGCCATCGACTTCGGCCTCGGCCTCACCGAAGGCCTCGGCCGCGCCGCCGAAGAGCCGGACCGAAACCCGGCTCAAGTGTCCTTCTGCTCCGCGGCCAGCCGGGTCAGTTCACCGTGTAACTCGGTGAACTTCGCTTCGTACTGGTCGGCCGGCAGCCGCCCGAGGGCGAGGCCGAACACGAACGTGGTCAGCGGAGCGGCCGGCCGGGCGACGTCATGGGCGACGTCCCGGGTCAAGTCGAGTACCGCTCCGATGTCAACCGTCTCCTCGATCTCGAGCAGTTGCGAGACCTTCGCGGTCCATTCGTCGAGTGCCTCCGGCGGCAGGTGCCGCGAATCTTCCTGACTCATTTCTCAACCTCTTTTCTCTGGGTCCATGCTTCGAGTTCTTCCGGGGTGTCGATGTCCTTGGACAATCCTTCCGGATCCTGGACTTCGCGGAGCTCCAACCCTCCAAAAAGATCCCTCATCGAGGCATCGGCAGCGTCGCCGAGCCGGGCCAGGGCGGCCTCGACCGAACGGCGGCGGTAGAGCCCGGCGAGCCACTGGATGCGGTTCTCATAGAGCGCGACGAGCCCGTCTATCCCAGGATCCACCCCGCGGAACGATTCGAACAGCAGGTGGCAGAGCAGACGGGCGTGGGGCAGGTCGCAGGCCAGCACCAGGACCCACTCGCTCTCAGCCAGCGGCAAGGCGGCGGCCAGGCCGGCCGCCGGCCCGCCGAAGGGCGGGTCTTCACGGACCGTGACCGCGCCTGCGGCTTCGATGTCGCCGGCGACGACCACCTCTTCGCAACCGTGTTCGCGGGCAGCGCTGACCACGATGTCGATCAAGCGCCGGTCCCCGAGCCGGATATCGCCCTTCTCGCGGCCGCCCAGCCGTGAACCCCGGCCGCCGGCCAGGATGACCGCGGCAGTCGATTCGGGATTCAGGCTTGCCTCCGCCAGGTGCCGGATTTGCCGCCTGTCTTCTCCTCTAGCCGGACCGACTCGATGGACACGCCCTTGTCGATCCCCTTGAACATGTCGACCAGGGTCAGGCCGGCCACCGAGACGGCGGTCAGCGCCTCCATCTCGACCCCGGTCCGGTCGGCCGTGCGGACGGTCGCGCTGATGCCCACTCCGTCATCCCCGGTCTCGAAGGAGACGGCGGCGCCATGCACTCCGATCACGTGGGCCAACGGCAGCAGCTCGGCGCATTTCTTGGCGGCCTGGATGCCGGCGATCCGGGCCACGGCGAGGGCATCGCCCTTCGGCACCGACTCGTCCCGCAACGCTTCCATCACTGCCGGCGGGCAGCGTACGAAGCCGGATGCGGTGGCGGACCTGACCGTCGGGTCCTTCGCGGTCACGTCGACCATCCGTGCCTGGCCGCTCTCGTCAAGGTGGGTGAAGGTCAAGGTTCTCTCCTCGGGGGATGGTTGAACTGTTCGGGGTCGCGCAGGCGCACGGTCGGGACCATGTCACCGGCCCTGACCATCTCGGTTTCCGGGTCGACCAGGGCGTAGCCGTCGGCGGTGGCCAGGCTGGCCGCCAGGTGGGAGCCGGACCCGCCGGCCGCGGCGGGCAGCACCCGGCGTACGCTCCCGTCGGCGATTCGCACCGGGATCACCTGCATCCGGCCCTCCGGGGTGGTCCAGTCCTCGGCCGCCCGGGCCGGCACCGGTTCGGGAACCACCCTTGCCGCCCCCTGCATCTTGCGCAGGGCTGGCCGGACGAACATCTGGAAGGAGACCCAGGCGCTCACCGGGTTGCCGGGCAGGCCGAACACGAGCGGGCCGTTGTCGCCCATCTGGCCGAAGGCCTGGGGTTTGCCCGGCTGCATCGCGACGCGGTCGAAGCGGACCGAGTCGCCGCCCTCGAACAGTGCCTTGACCGGGTCGAAGGCGCCGACGCTGACCCCGCCGGTCATGATCAGGACATCGACCTCGCGGTGCCGGTCCAGCGCCGCCGCCAGTTCGCCGGGCCCGTCGCCGGCGTGGTCGACTTCCGTCTCGGCGCCGGTCTCACCGGCCAGCATCGAGATCAGGAGCCCGTTCGAGTCGGGGATCTGGCCACGCGCAAGCGCCTGGCCCGCGGTGACCAGTTCGTCACCGGTGCTGATCACCGCCACCCGTGGCCGGCGCGAGGCGATCACCTCACCGACCCCGGCCGAGGCGATCCCGGCCAGCGACTCCGGTGTCAGCTCCAAACCGGCCGGGCAGACCAGCCCGCCCTCGGTCCGGTCCTCGCCCGCCCTGCGTATGTGGCGACCCCGGTCCAGGGCATCGTAGATCTGCACGGACTCGGTGCCGCGATCGGTCAGCTCCAGCGGGATGACCGTGTCGGCCTCGCTCGGCACCGGGGCGCCGGTCATGATCCGTACCGCCTCCCCGGACCCGATCGCCGGATCGTCGCCGGAACCGGCCGGCAGGTCGCCGACCACCCGCAGCACGACCGGGGAATCCTCGTCGGCCCCGGCCAGGTCGTCGAAGCGCACCGCGTATCCGTCCATCGCCGAATTGGTCCAAGGGGGCACCGGGACCGCCGCAGTGACCGGTCCGGCCAGGAAACGATCGCGGGCCTCGACCAACGGGATGGACTCGACGTCGAGTACCGGCACATGGGCCAGGATCCGGTCGAGGTGTTCGGCGGCGGTGATCACGGACCTATATTGACGAGTCGGGGCAACATCTATGATCGATCCATGGGTCGAGTTGTTTCAGAGCGGATGGTCACCCGGTTCCGTTCCGGTGCCAAGCCCAGCCGCCGCCGCGACTCCCTGGTCGGTGAAGAGCCGCTGGAGATCAGGGTCGGCGGTACTTCGCTGGCGGTGACCATGCGGACGCCCGGCAACGACTACGAGCTGGCGGCCGGGTTCCTCGTCTCCGAGGGCGTGATCTCGAAGGCGACGGAGTTCGGCGGCGCGACGTATTGCCGCGGCTCCGGCAACGGGGACGCGAACGAGTACAACGTACTCGACGTGCTGCTCGGGGAAGGGGTGGTGCCGCCGGCGCCCGAACTCACGCGGAACTTCTACACGACCAGTTCCTGCGGCATCTGCGGCAAGGCGAATCTGGGCGCGATCGGGACGGACCCGGCCTTCGGGCCGGCCGCGGCCGAGCCGGAGATAGATCTCGACGTGTTGCTTGCCTTGCCCGCCCGGCTGCGGGAAAGCCAAGCGGTATTCGAGGCGACCGGCGGCCTCCACGCGGCGGCACTCTTCGATGCGGCCAGTGGCGAAATGCTTGTTTCACGCGAGGACGTCGGCCGCCACAACGCGGTCGACAAGGTGATCGGCTGGGCGCTGATGGAAGGAATGCTCCCGCTCACCCGCTGCGTGCTCCAGGTTTCCGGTCGGGCCGGCTTCGAGCTGGTCCAGAAGGCGAAGATGGCCGGCATCCCGATCTTTTCCGCGGTTTCCGCGCCCTCGACCCTGGCCGTCGAGCTGGCGGTCGCCTCGGAGGTCACCCTGGCCGGCTTCGTACGGGGTGATTCCCTGGTCGCCTACAGCCGCCCCGACCGGATCCGGGTGTCTGCCGGTACTGACCAACGCTCCGAAGCGGCCTTCGGCCGGGACGAGAGGATCGCGGTCCGATGAGCGGCTACGAGCCCCCCGAGAAGGACTTCAGCGACGAGGAGATCAAGGTCGGCCCCCCGAAACGGGTGGCGGCCGGGCTACCTTCGATCGCTCATTCGATGGCCCCAGCATTGCGTAACTTCGGTCCGCGCAAGACCTTTCGCGCCTCCTTCACGATGAACCACAAGCGGGGCTTCGACTGCCCCAGCTGTGCGTGGATCAGCGAGGACAAGCCACCGGCGATCGACTTCTGCGAGAACGGCATGAAGTCCCTGAACTCGGAGATCACGCCGGTCCTGATACCACGTGAGTTCTGGTCGGCCAATCCGCTGAGCGAGATGCTCGACAAGTCGGAGTTCTGGCTCGGCCGCCAGGGACGGATCACCGAGCCGGTCTATCGGGCAAAGGGGTCAGACCACTATGAGGTGATCGACTGGGAACGGGCCCTGGATCTGATCAGTGACCGTCTGCGGTCGCTGGATTCCCCCGATGACGCGGTCTTCTACACCAGCGGCCGGATCATGAACGAGCCGGCTTTCCTCTACCAGCTCTTCGCCCGCGAATACGGCACCAACAACCTGCCCGACTGCTCGAACATGTGCCACGAGGCGACCGGGCGGGGGATGGGCTGGTCGATCGGGGTCGGCAAGTCGACCATCGCCTACTCGGATTTCGAGCGGGCCGACCTGATCATGGTCATGGGCCAGAACCCGGGCACCAACCACCCCCGGATGCTCAACGCGCTCGAGGGCGCCAAACGGCATGGGGCGAAGATCGTCGGGATCAACCCCCTGCCCGAGGCGGCGCTGCTCCGCTACCGCAACCCGCAGAAGCCACGTGGCCTGGTCGGCAAGGGAACGGTGATCTCGGACCAGTTCGTACACATCCGGACCGGGGGCGACCAGCACCTGCTCCGGGCGATCGGCAAGCGGGTGTTGCTGGCCGAAGAAGCTGATCCGGGGAAGGTGCTCGACCACGAGTTCATCGAGCGTTACTGCGAAGGGTTCGAGCAGTACCGCGAGGCGGCCCTCGCCCTCGACGAGGACGAGGTGCTGGCCGCGACCGGGCTGACCGCGGCCGAGATCGACGAGCTGGCCGAGCGGTACATCGCCTCGGACGGCACGATCATCACCTGGGCGCTCGGCCTGACCCAGCAGCAGACCGCGGTCGACACGATCACGGAGATCATGAACCTGCTCTTCCTGCGGGGCAACGTCGGCCGCCCCGGGGCCGGCGCCTCGCCGATCCGTGGCCACAGCAACGTCCAGGGCGACCGCACGATGGGCATCTGGGAGCAGATGGGCGACTGGTTCCTCGACGCGATCAGGGACGAGTTCGGCTTCGAGCCGCCCCGCGAGCATGGCCTCGACTCGGTCAAGGCGATCGACGCCATGGAACGTGGCGAGGTCGATTTCTTCATGAGCATGGCCGGTAACTTCGTCGCGGCGGTCTCCGACTCGACCCGGGCCGAGGCGGGGATGCGGCGGACCGGGATGACGGTCCACGTCTCGACCAAGCTCAACCGCTCGCATGTGGCTTGCGGCGAGGAATCCCTGATCCTGCCGGTGCTTGGCCGCTCCGAACGCGACCCGCAGGAGAGCGGCGACCAGGTCGTCACCGCCGAGGATTCGGTCTGCCGGATCACCGCCAGCAAGGGCAACATGGAACCGGTCGCCGAAGGGCTGATCTCCGATGTGTCGGTGGTCGCCCGGCTGGCCCGGCGGACGATGCCCGATTCGACGGTCGACTGGGCCGGGTTCGAGGCCGACTACGACCGGATCCGCGACTCGATCAGCCGGGTGGTGCCGGGCTTCGAAGGCTTCAACCGGAAGTTGGACGAGGACGGCAGCTTCGTCCTGCCACACGGCCCGCGCGACAGTCGGACCTTCCCGACCCCGAGCGGCAGGGCCCGCTTCACGGCCGCGCCGGTGCCGGTCCTGGAGGTGCCGCCCGGCCGCCTGCTGCTGAACACGGTGCGGGCCCATGACCAGCACAACACCGCGATCCTCGGGCTGAACGACCGCTATCGCGGTATCCGCAAGGGGCGCTTCGTGATCTTCGTCTGCCCCGAGGACCTGGATGAACTGGGCATCAAGGACGGTCAGACGGTCGACGTCTTCAGCCAGCGCCCGGGGGAGGATGACCGGGTGCTTCGCGGCTACCGGGCGGTCGCCTACCCGACCAAGCGAGGCTGCGCAGCGATGTACTTCCCCGAGGCCAACGAGCTGGTCCACCGCTCGGCGGTCGACGAGAAGAGCAACTGCCCCGCCTACAAGGACGTGGTCATCCGGATCGAGCCAGGCCAGGCACCCGTGGCCGGCGGCCGGCCCACCGCGTCCTAGCGGCTCAGCCGATCGAGAGAGCGACCGCGCCGGCCAGGACGATCGCGATGCCGCCGACCTGGCGGCTGTTCAGCCGCTCCCCGAGGTGGAACCTGGCAAGCAGGATCGTCACCACCGGGTAGAGCGAGCTGAGAACGGCGACGACGCTGAGCACACCCTTGATCGAGGCGACCGCGTAGAACGAATCGGCGACCATGAGCAGAAGGCCGATCAGGGCCAGCCAGCCCCATTCCTGGAGTTTCAGCTCACCCTTCGGGCGGATCGCCAGGAAAGCGAGGGTGAAGATCCCAGCCGAGGCCACGCGGGCGGCGATCAGCCCCCACTGGGCGCTGCCCTCGGCCGCGTGGTCCATCGCGAGCATGAAGGTGCCGAGCCCGAGCGCAGTGAGCAGGCCGAAGGTGACGCTGACGCTGGGCCGGGCGAGGGCGTGGGGGTCGTCCTCGCTGGAGCTGCTCAAGGCGAGCAGGCTGACACCGGCGATCGCGACGACGATCCCCAGCCACTGCAGCGCCCCCGGCGAATCGCCGGTGATCACCGAGGCGACGACGGGAACCGCCGGAGCGGTGGCGGCAACCGCGGCGACGAGGCTCATCTTGCCGACCGCGAGCCCGCGATATAGGGCGGAGAGCGCAACCACTTCGGCGATGCCGGCCAGCGCCCCGTAGCCAAGGTAGCGGGCTTCGGGGATCTCACCGACTGCGACCGCCAGGCTGGCCGTGATCGCGACCAGGGCCGTGGCCTGGGAGACGAACAGCACCGTGAGGACCGGCAGATGCCGGCTCTTGAGCCCACCCAGGTAGTCGGAGACGCCGTAGGAGAGGCTGGAGAGGAGGGCGAGGATGACGGCGGGCATTCCGGGCAGCCTACGACAGATTTTATCTTCAGGGCAGTAGATAAATGCAGGACTGCCTGGTATAACAAGACATACTGGAGAGGGCGTACTCGTGAATCGACGGGAGGGGATCCGATGAAGAGGTTTTCTGTTCTGCTGGCCGGGGTGCTCGCGGTGTTCTGCCTGGTCGGGGCCGGCTCGGCCTCTGCGGATCCGACGCCGCTTGGGATCAGCTGCACCCAGATGGGTGATGACTCCTTCCAATGCGGCAGCACGAGTCCACGCAGCACCACCGAGACCTGGGATGGCACGCCGATCGACGTCAACGTCGCCCTGCCCGACCCCGGCACCTTCGGAAACGGTCCGTACCCGCTGGTGATGATGTTCCATGGCTACGGCCAGAGCAAGCTCGGGTTCGCGGGCATGACGCATTACACCGATCAGGGTTACGCCGTCTTCACGATGACCGACCGCGGCATGTACGAATCCTGCGGCAGCGCGGCCTCCGTCGCCGCCGACCCGGACGGCTGTGCCGGCAAGTACGTGCACATGCTCGACACCCGCTACGAAGTCCGCGACGCCCAGTACTTCGCGGGCGAACTGGTCGACGAAGGGTTCGCCGAACCGGACAAGATCGCCGCCACCGGCGCTTCCTACGGCGGCGGCATGTCGATGGCGCTGGCGGCCCTCAAGGACCGCATGATGACGACCGACGGCCTGCTGGTCCCCTGGAGCAGCCCCAACGGCACGCCGATGAGCCTGGCCGTCGCCGCCCCGCTCGCGCCCTGGACCGACCTCGCCTATTCCCTCTCGCCGAACGGCCGGATCCTGGACTACCTGAGGGACAACCCGTACGACCCGAGCCATCCTGGCGTGATGAAGCAGTCGATCGTGAATGGCCTCTACCTGGCCGGGAACACGGCGGGCCGATACGCGCCCGCGGGAACCCTGCCGACGGCCGACCTCTCCGGCTGGCGGAACCGGATGGATGAGGGCGAGCCGTACCTGAGCGACATCCGCTTTACGGCCATGCTGGCCGAGACCACCACTTACCACTCCTCCTATTACATCGACCACAGCCAGGCGCCGGCGCCGATGCTGATCGCCGAAGGAGTCACCGACGACATCTTCCCGCTCGACGAGGCGTTGCGCTACTCGAACCGTACGCTGAGCCAGTACCCCGGCGCCGACATCGGCCTCGTATTCGGAGATTTCGGCCACCAGCGGGCGCAGAACAAGGGCGCCGACCTGGCTGCCGTGAGCAACCTTCAGGACCAGTGGATCAACTACTACCTGAAAGGCACGGGATCGAAGCCGGCCAACAACGTAGTCGCCTATACCGAGGTCTGCCCCAACACGACACCGTCGGCGGGCCCGTTCACGGCCAGCAACTGGGCTTCGATCGCCCCTGGCGAGATCACCGTTGAAGGCGGTGACGCCGACCAGACGATCGAACCGAACGGCGGCTCGGCCAGTGTCGCCACGGCATTCGGAGTGATCGCGTCGGCTCCCTGCGCCAGCCCGAGTGCGGACAAGGAGCCGGGCACCGCCAACTACGATTCCCAGCCCGCGCCGGCCGGTGGGTACACGGTGCTCGGATCGCCGACCGTGGTGGCCGACCTCGAGGGTGCCGGCTGGGAGTCGGAGATCGCAGCCCGGCTGGTCGACGTCGCGCCGAACGGGACCAAGCAGCTGGTCGCCCGCCAGCTCTACCGTCCCAACGCCGGCGGCTACCAGGTGTTCCAGCTGCACCCTGGCGCCTGGAAGTTCGAGCAGGGACACATCGCCCGCCTGGAGCTCCTGCCCAAGGATGCCGACAGTGCGGCGACGCCGAACAACCTGTCCAACTACGGGCGACCCTCGGACATGCAGCAGCCGATCACGGTCCATGACCTGGTGCTGAGGCTGCCGGTGACCGAAAGTCCCGGCGCGCTGGGTGGCCTGGTCAAAGCGCCGGCACCGAAGATCCTGCCGGACGACCGCGGTCCGGTGGACCTGGCATCCGGTTACGGCAGTTCACAGACGATGGCCGCCTGGGTCGCGAGCCGGCCCGGTCCGGAACCGACCCCGACCGTCGAGAAACTGAAGGTCGCCGGCCCGGCCAAGGCCAGCGGCAAGAAGCTGCGGCTCAAGGTCAGCTGCCCGGCCGGCGCCGGATCCTGTGCCACTGCGCGCATCTTCTTCGAAGGCGCAGCCAAGGGCCGGAAGGCCCGTGGCGTCGGCGTGCTGATCGCGTCGAAGGGTGGGGTCAAAGCCAAGCCGGGCAGCCCCAAGACGATCGCGTTCCGGCTGACTCGGCCGGCCCGCAAGCTGCTTCGCGGCCGCAAGGGCGTCAAGAAGATGCCGGTCAAGGCCTACGTGACGAGCACCGCCGGAGAATCGGTCAAGAAGCTGACCCTGAAGCGGGTCGGCAAGGTCAAGTAGAGCGCTTCAGGCGGCGTTTGAAGAAGGGAGCCATGCCGGCGGCAAAGACGACTCCGGCGACCAGTCCGGCCCCGGTGTGAACGGGGTCGGCCGCCGGATCCTTGAACAGTCTGCGCAGGCCGGTCAGGCCGACGGGCAACAGCGCCAGCGCACCGGTGACCAGCCCCGGGTCGTATCGGCGGTGCTTGATCGCCCAGCCGACATGCAGTCCCGCGTTGCCGATGTGGCTGGCGTAGAGCATCGCCTGTGGCGCGGCCGCTCCGGGCCCGGCGAGGACCGAGGCCGAAAGAAGCCAGCCGAAGCCGACGTTGATCAGGAACCCGGAGCGGCGGTCGATCGGGAACTCATCGTCGCCGCTCCCGAGCACTTCCCGGTTGATCCAGGGCAGGAACCCGCCGGGCCGGACCCACTCCTCGGTCTGATGGGCGAGCAGTGCCGCCAACGGTCGCAGCGAAGGGGTGGACAGGGCGGCCACGGTCACCGGGGCCAGCGCGGCGGCGCCGACGAGTGGCCAACGCCCGTGAGTCTCGGGGAGGGAGCCCATCCGCCGGTACCCTACGCGGCCAGCAGCGGCGCGAAAACCTCTTCGAGCTGCTCGGGAGAGATCACCTGGTCCGCGTGGCCCAGCTCAGCGGCTTCGTGGGTGGTGGCCAGCGCGACGACATGGGCGCCGGCGGCCTTTCCGGCCTGGATCCCGGCTGGGGCGTCCTCGATCACGACGCATCGGGCCGGGTCGGCGCCGATTCGCTCGGCGGCGAGGAGATAGGGGTCCGGAGATGGCTTGCCCGACTCGACGTCCTGGCCGGTGACCAGTACCTCGGGATGTTCGAGCCCGAGGACTCGCAAATTGGCCAGAGCGGTCTCGCGCCGGGCTGACGTCGCCACGGCGCGGCGGTCGGGGTCGAGTGAGCGATAGAGATCACAGGTCGGCTGAACCGCATGTTCGGGCCGGGCCCGGTCGGCGATCGTTTTCTCGATCCGGTCGGCTTCGGCATCTGCGTCAGCATCGAATCCGAAGATCGCCGCCACCTCGACCGTACGGCGACCATGGACGATCGCCAGTACCTCGTCCGGATCGACCGTTCGCCCGCGCCCAGTCCGTATACGACTCGTGAACGGCGTCGGCGGTGTCGATCAGCACCCCGTCCATGTCGAACAGGACGGTGGTGATTTCCGGGGGCAGTGCCAAACTGACGCCGGGCGGCGGCTAGAGGATCTCGGCCAGGCGGGTTTCGAGCCGCTCGGCGATCTCCTCGCGGACCGGGCCTTGGCCCAGCCGCTCGACCAGCGACTGCAGGAAGCCTTCGACGACCAGCGTGCGTGAGGTCTCCTCGTTCAGGCCGCGGCTCTCCAGGTAGAAGAGCTGGTCCTTGTCGACCTGGGCGATCGCCGCCGCGTGGGTGCAGGCGACGTCGTCGGCCAGGATCTCGAGGCCCGGGATCGCATCCGCGTGAGCGTCGGTGGAAAGCAGCATGTTGCGGCACTCCTGGAAGGCATCGGTCTGCTGGGCGCCCTCGTCGACCTTGATCATGCCGCGCCAGACTGCCGTCGAGCTGTCGGCCAGGACGCCCCGGAAGGCGAGGTCGGAGGTCGTGTGCTCGGCCGCGTGCTCCTGCAGCGTGTCGTAGTCGATGTGCTGGGCGTTGCCGCCGGCGTAGCCGCCGGTCACCTTGGCGTCCGACCCGGGGCCGGCCAGGTTGGTGGTCATGCGGACCTTGCCGCCGCCCCCGCCGAAGCCGAGCGTCGCCCAGTCGAGCGAGCCGTCGCGCTGCACTTCGCCTCGCTGGGAGGAGAAGAGCCAAGCCTTTTCCGAGAGATCCTGGGTCGAGACGTAGTGCAGGTTGGCGGCCGGGCCGACGACCAGCTCGACCACGGTGTTGAGCAGGGCGTCGGTCTCGTCGGAGGAGGAGCCGTAGTGCTCCCAGACCTCGGCCTTGGCGCCCTCCTCGAGTACGACCAGGGTGCGCCAGTTGACGGCGGCGCCGTCGGCATCGAGCTTGAGGTCGACCTTGATCGCCTCGTCGCACTCGACGTTCTTCGGCACGTAGACGAGCACGCCGTCGTTCAGGTTCGCCTCGTTGCGGGCGACAAAGGGGTCATCGGTGGAAACCAGCGAACCGAGCTTTTCCTCGAGCAGCTGGGAATGCTCGGCCAGCGCTTCGTTCAGTGGCAGCACGACCACTTCCTCGGTCCCACCGCTGATCGTCACCTCGGCCGGCAGACTCTCGTAGGTATCGAGGTCGAGGCGCGAGATGTCGGTGAACTCCCAGCCCTTGGTCTTCGGGTTGGGTAGCTCGATCGTCTCGACCAGGGCGGCGCCCTTCTCGCGCCGCTCGTCCAGCCAGGTTGGTTCGGTGATCGTTGCCTCAGCCAATTGAACCCTCCATCTGCAGCTCGATCAGGCGGTTCAGCTCGACCGCGTACTCCATCGGCAGCTCCTTGGTGACCGGCTCGATGAAGCCGTTGACGATCATCTTCGAAGCGTCTTCCTCGGAGAGGCCGCGGCTCTGCAGGTAGAAGAGCATGTCGTCGCCGACCTTGGAAACCGTGGCCTCGTGGCCCATGTCGGCATCGGACTCGCCGATCCGGATCGTCGGGTAGGTGTCGGACTGGCTCTTCTCGTCGAGCAGCAGCGCGTCGCAGACCACCTTCGAGCGGGTACCCGTGGCGCCGTCCGCGACCTCGAGCAGGCCGCGGTAGGTGGAGCGGCCGCCGTCCTTGGAGATCGACTTCGAGAAGACCGAAGAGGTGGTGTTCGGGGCACCGTGGATGATCTTCGCCCCGGCGTCCTGATGCTGGCCCTCGCCGGCGAAGGCAATCGAGAGCACCTCGCCGTGGGCGCCCTCGCCGAGCAGGTAGATCGACGGGTACTTCATGGTGATCTTCGAGCCGAGGTTGCAGTCGACCCATTCCATGGTCGCCCGTTCCTGGGCTACGGCCCGCTTGGTGACCAGGTTGTAGACGTTCTGCGACCAGTTCTGGACGGTCGTGTACCGCACCCGCGAACCGGGCTTGCAGACGATCTCGACCACCGCGGAGTGGAGCGAATCGGTCGAGTAGGTCGGGGCGGTGCAGCCCTCGATGTAATGGACGTCGGCATCGTCCTCGGCGATGATCAGGGTCCGTTCGAACTGGCCCATGTTCTCGGTGTTGATCCGGAAGTAGGCCTGCAGCGGCATCTCGACCTTGACGCCCTTCGGCACGTAGACGAAGGAGCCGCCGGACCAGACCGCCGAGTTGAGCGCGGCCAGCTTGTTGTCGCTGGCCGGGATGATCGTGGCGAAGTACTCCTTGACGATGTCCTCGTGCTCGCGCAGCGCGGTGTCCATGTCCATGAAGATCACGCCCTGGGCCTCGAGCTTTTCGTTCACCTGGTGGTAGACGACCTCGGACTCGTACTGCGCGCCGACCCCGGAGAGGAACTTCTGCTCGGCCTCGGGAATACCGAGCCGGTCGAAGGTGTTCTTGATGTCCTCAGGCACCTCGGACCAGTCCTGGCTCACTTTCTCCGAGGCGCGGACGAAGTAGTGGATGTCGTCGAAGTCGATCTGGTCGAGGTCGGCGCCCCACTGCGGGGTCGGCTTTGACTCGAAGATCTCCAGCGCCTTGAGCCGGAACTCGCGCATCCAGTCGGGCTCGTTCTTGTACTCGGAGATCTGCTCGACGATCTCGCGGGTCAGCCCCTTCGGCGCCTTGTAGGCGTAGCCGGTTTCGGGATCGTGGAAGCCGAACTTCTCTTCGTAGTCGGCGTTGATCCCCTGGACCTTCTCTTTTTCGGCGAGTACTTCGGCAGTAGCCACGTTCAAACCTCCAGGATGATGGTGTCGTCGATTACCTCGACAGGAAAGACTTTGACCGGCTGGTAGGCCGGCAGGGTCTTCGGCTTGCCGGTCCGCAAGTCGAAGAGGGAGCCATGTCGGGGGCACTCCACGGTGCATGCCTCCTGGTCGATCTCACCCTCGGCCAGCGGGCCGTCGTCATGCGAGCAGCGATCCTCGATGCCGAACAGCTCACCGGCGCAGTTCAACACCGCGAGGAACTCGCCCTCGTGTTCGATGATCTTGCGCTCGCCGGGACCCAGTTCCGAGGTCGGGCAGACGGGAATCTTTGTCGTTTCGTTGCTCATACGGGTGAATGGGAGGGGGGTCGGGGGCGACCGCCGGCAAGAGGCCGCTTGCGGAAAACCGGAAAAATAAGCCGACAATCAGGCTCGGAATTAGATCTTACCGATTCAAGACAACCGGCACCCGTCATTAGGCTCCCCTAACGCACTTCCCAAGCCGATTTCGGCGAGCTTCAAGCCAAACGGACAGCGTTAGGTAGGGTGATCCGTTGCGGAGTCAGTGACGGACACATTGCTTCTCAGACGCAGGATCTCGACCTACATATTCCTCTTCGTTCCCGGCTTCGCGCTCGCGTCGTGGGTGACGAGAACCCCGGCGATCCGGGACGCCCTTTCGGCCACGACCGCCGAAATGGGACTACTGCTGTTCGGCGTCTCGATCGGTTCGATGAGCGGCATCCTCAGTTCGACCGGGTTGGTCCGGAGGTTCGGGACCCGGACCGTGATCCTCAACGGCCTCAGCCTGCTGATTTTCGGTGTGGCCTTGGTCGCACTGGGGGCGGGAGCCTCATCGGGGCCGCTCGTCTTCTTCGGGCTGATGTGCTTCGGGGCGGGGATCGGGTCGGCCGAGGTCGCGATCAACATCGAAGGGGCCGAGGTCGAGCGGTTGTCCGGAGCCCCGGTCCTGGTCGAGCTGCACGGTTTCTTCAGCGCCGGCACCTTGGCCGGCGCCGTGCTCGGGATCGCGCTCACCACGGCTGATTTCCCGGTCACCGCCCACCTGGCCGCCGTGGTGGCGGTTTCGATACCTGCCTTGGCCTGGGCGATCAGGGGGATTGCGCCCGGATTCGGCAAGGGCACGGGCGTCTCGGAGTCCCCCGATCGAGAGGCCGAAGCGGTCGAAACGCAGCCGTTGTGGAAGGACGTCCGCCTGTTGATGATCGCCGCGATCTTGCTCTCGGTGGCCTTGGCGGAAGGATCAGCGACCGACTGGCTGCCCCTGCTGACGGTTGACGGGTTCGACCTCGATGAATCCTCCGGGTCGCTGATCTATGCGGGTTTCGCGGCGACGATGACGTTGGGCCGCTTCGGCGGCCGGCGACTGCTGGAGAGGTACGGACGCGTGGTCATCCTGCGCGGGGGCGCGATGCTTGCCGCGGTGGGCGTCGCCATCGTGATCTTCGTCGACAGTCCCGCGGTGGCCGGTCTCGCGGTGATGCTTTGGGGTCTGGGCATTTCGCTCGGGTTCCCGCTCTCGATCGCCGCGGCCAGCGAATCGGGCCCCGACTCCGTCGCCAGGGTCGGCTTCGTCGCGGTCGCCGGCTACATCGCCTTCCTGGTCGGCCCGCCGCTGCTCGGTTTCCTGGGCGAGCACTTCGGCCTCCGGATGGCGATGCTGGTCGTGCTCGGCGTCTTGACCTTGACCATGGTCCTCGCCCCGGCCGCCGGTGCCGGTCGGGTCGAGGCGGATCGGGCTTGACCTAGATCTCGGAGGCCAGGGAGGGGTCTCCCTGCTCTCCGGAGTCTTCCCAGTCGGCGATCTGGCCCAGGCCGGCGCTTTTCACGACCTTGAGGCCGAGCAGGGCGCACTTCATGCGGGTGGCGGAGATGTCGATGCCGAGCAGGTCGAGGACGTATTCCTTGGGCAGCTTGATCAGCTCTTCGCGGGTCATCCCGACCAGTTCGTCGGTCAGCAGGGAGGTGGCGGCGGTGGAGATCGCACAGCCTTGGCCCTCGAACTTGACCTCGCTGACCCGGTCGTCCTCATCGAGCTTGATCATCACGTGCTGCTCGTCGCCGCAGAACGGGTTCGTGTCCTCGAACTCGAGGTCGGGGTTCTCGATCTCCCCGAAATTGTGGGGACGCTTGTAATGCTCGAGGATCTGTTCGCGGTAGAGCTCTTCCATCGGTCAGACGAGGTTAGCTGAGCGGCTATGTCGCCGTTGAAGCCGAGCTAGGTTCGAGTTGCTCGGCTATAGCACTTGCAAATCGAACCTAGCTCGGGACCGCGGGCTCAGAGGTCGAAAACGCGGCGGGCGTCGTGGAGGGCTTCGATCAGGGTGTCGACTTCGTCGGTCGTGTTGTAGGCGGCGAAGCTGGCCCGGGTGGTGGCCGCGACCCCGAGCTTCCGCATCAGGATCTGGGCGCAGTGGTGGCCGGCCCGGACCGCGACGCCGTGGCGGTCGAGGATCTCGGAAACGTCGTGGGGGTGGACCCCGTCCAGTTCGAAGGAGATGATGCCCTCGCGGTCCACCGTGTCATCGGGGCCGAAGATGGTCAGGCCCGGCACGTCGGCCAGGCGGGGGAGGGCGTAGGCGGTCAGCTCGGCCTCATGCGCTTCGATTACTGGGAAGCCGACCTCCTGGACCCAGTCGACCGCGGCGGCGAGCCCGGCCGCCTCGGCGATCGGCGGGGTGCCGGCCTCGAACTTCGCCGGTACCGAGGCCCAGGTGATCTTCTCGGGTGTGACCTTGTTGATCATCGAGCCGCCGCCCTCGAAAGGCTCCAGCCCTTCCCAGAGCTCGCGCCGGCCCCAGATCACGCCGATCCCGGTCGGGCCGTAGAGCTTGTGGCCGGTGAAGCCGTAGAAGTCGGCGCCGACCTCGGTCACGTCGACCGGGAACTTCGGCACCGACTGGGCGCCGTCGACGACGGTCAGGGCCCCGGCAGCCTTCGCCTCGGCGATCAGTTCGGCCACCGGGTTCTTCGTGCCGAGCACATTCGAGACGTGGGTGAAGGCGAAGACCTTCGGGCCGCGGGCCAGCGCCTCGGCCAAGGCGCCCCGGTCGAGCCGGCCCTCTTCGTCGATCGGGGCAAACTCCAGCTCCGCCCCGGTGCGCTGGGCGACCAGGTACCACGGCACGATGTTGGCGTGGTGTTCCATCTCGGTCAGCAGGATGCGGTCACCGGGACCGAGGTTCGCGGCACCCCACGACTGGGCCACGAGATTGAGCGCCGCGGTGACGTTGCGGGTGAAGACGACCTCGCGGGGGGAGGGGGCACCGAGCAGCCCCGCGACCTTGGCCCGGGCGCCCTCGTACAGGTCGGTCGCTTCTTCCGAGAGGGTGTGGACCCCGCGATGGACGTTCGCGTTGTGCTCGCGGTAGTAGCGGTCCATGGCCTCGATCACGGCCAGCGGCTTCTGCGAAGTCGCCCCGTTGTCGAGGTAGGTCAGCGGCTTCCCCTTCACCTCACGGCCGAGGATCGGGAACTGCGCCCGTATTTGGTCGACCGACAAGGTTGCCGGTGCGGCAGCGGGGCTGGCGGAGTCGGCTGCCATCAGGCGGCCGCCTCGACCTCCTCCTTGATCCAGCCGTAGCCTTCGGCCTCGAGCTGGTCAACGAGTTCCTTGCCGCCTTCCTTGACGATCCGGCCGTCGTACATCACGTGGACCACATCCGGCTCGACCATGTGGAGCAGGCGCTGGTAGTGGGTGATGACCAGGGCGCCCATGTCCGGGCCGGCGAACTTGTTGATCCCTTCGGCGACCGTGCGGAGCGCATCGATGTCGAGGCCGGAATCGGTCTCGTCGAGGATCGCGATCTGCGGCTTGAGCAGAGCCAGCTGCAGCAGTTCCATGCGCTTCTTCTCACCGCCGGAGAAACCGTCGTTGAGGTAGCGGCTGGAGAAATCCTGGGGGATGTTGGCCAGCTCCATCGCCTCGCGGGCCTGGGCGGCGAACTCCTTGATCTTCAGCGGCTGCTCGCCTCGCGCCTCACGCTGGGCGTTGAGGATCATCCGCAGGTACTTGCTGACCGCGACGCCGGGGATCGCGACCGGGTACTGGAAGGCCATGAAGAGGCCGAGCTGGGAGCGCTCGTCCGGACCGGCGTCGGTGATGTCCTCGCCGTCGAAGCTGATCGTGCCTTCGGTGACCTCGAGCGCCGGGTGGCCCATGACCACGTTGGCAAGGGTCGACTTGCCGGAACCGTTCGGCCCCATCAGCGCATGGATGCGGCCCTTCTCGACGGTCAGGTCGAGGCCTTTGAGGATTTCCTTCTCCTCGACGCGGACGTGAAGGTTCTTGATTTCAAGTTCTGCCACTGGTTACTCCGTTCGGATCAGTACCGTGCGGCGCGCTCAGGCGGCGCTGCCGACGGCGGTCTTGTTTGTTGCCCGCTCTGCGGCGGGGCGCGAGAACTCGACCAGCTCGGCCAGCGTGGTGCCGGCCAGCGCCTTGGTCACGCCGCTCTGAACCCGGGTCCAGAGCAATTTGGTCGCGCAGGCCCGGTCGCTGTCCGCCTCATGTGAGCAGAGGACCTTGCCTTCGGGGGTCTCGTGGAAGCACTCCATCGGGGCGATCTGCCCCTCCAGCGCCTCGACGACCTCGACCATCGTGATTTCCTCGGCCGGGTAGGCGAGGCTGTAGCCGCCATGGGCACCGCGGGTGGAGGTGACCAGCCCGGCCTGGCGCAGCTTCGCCACCAGGTGCTCCAGATAGGAAAGGGGCAGGCGTTCGGCCTCGGCGATCGCGTTCAGCGAGACCGGGCCGGTGTTGGGCTGGCGTCCGAGTTCGACCATCAGGCGAACTCCGTACTCGGCTTTGGTCGAGAAGAGCATCAGATAAATCCTAGAGCACTAGTCGGTTTTGCTGATTTCAGGCGACCCGGTTCGCTGTTCCCGGGCTTTTCGCCGGCGACGCAGTCGCCGCTTCATCCGCCGCCAAGTGCGGAACCTGTGGCTGCCCCGGGCGGCCGAGCGAAGCGCGTATCCGAGCGCCGAATCGGAGAACTCGCCGCTCCACGGCAGGTCGATCCGGACCTCGACCTGGCCCGGATCGCCGACCGACGTGTGCGTCTTCCTGGGGGCGAAGTTCTCGAACAGGTCGGTCGCGTCGGTGTTGTCCGCCAGGACCACCGCCAGGAAGTGGGTGACGCCCTCCTCGCGGGCTCGGATAGAAAGCCTCGAAAGCAGTGCCTTACCGAGGCCGCGCCCACGCCAATGATCGGCGATCACGATCGCGACCTCTGCCTCCCGGTCACGGTAAGGCGAGGTACGGATGTACCGGGCCACACCGATCAAGTCGCCCTCGTCGGGGTCGATCGCGACCAGCGCCTCATGAGTCCGGTGATCGACCTCGGTCAGGTAGGCGAGGTCGGTCTCGGTCAGCCGGACCACCGGGGCGAAGAACCGCTGGAAGCGGGATTGGGGGCTGAGCCGCTCGAAACCGTCGGCCAGCAGGTGCTTGTCGGTCGCCCGGATCGGTCGGATCAGCACCTCGATCCCAGGGCCGAGCACCACCCGCTCGGCGTCGCTCATGGTTCGGCCATCCCGTGCCGGATCGGGCCGAGCAGCGTGATCAGGGCGGCGGCACCGATCGACGCGGCGCCGAGTGCGAAGGCGCGGCCGGCGCCATGCGAGTCAACTAGTTGCCCAGCGATCGCCGAACCGGCGGCGATGCCGGTGATCAACGCCGCGAGGCTCCAGGTGAACGCTTCCGCCATCGTTCCTTTCGGTGCCTCGCGGCCGACCAGCACGTAAAGACAGGAGAGGGCCGCGGCTCCCGGGATCCCGGCGAGGACGGCGAGCGGGATAGCCGCGCCCAGCGATCCGGCCAGGATCAGGGGGAGGATCGCGATCGCGTTGACGCCGAGCAGGGCGGCGAATCTCAAGCCGACCCGGGATCCCCATGTGCGGGCGCCGTAGGCGATGCCACCCGCCATGCTGCCGAGGCTCCAGACGGCGAGCAGCACTCCCGCGATCGGAGCCGAATCGATCGCGACGGCCAGGGCAGGCAGGCCGACCTCGACCGTGCCCAGCCCGACGCCCATCATCAGGGTCGCACCGAGCAGCATCCGAAACGCCAGGCTGGCGAGGGCGCCGGCCCGGGAATCGGGCTTCTCGTGCCGCGGCCAGGAGCGGAGCGGGGGAGCGGTGACGAACAGCGAGGTACCGGCCAGTAGAACCGCGACCGTGATCAGCACCGCGGTCGCCGGACCGGCCAGCGCGACCGCGGCGGCCACGATCAACGGCCCGCTGGTCCAGATCAGCTCCTGCGCCGTCGCGTCGAGTGCGTAGGCGGACTCGACTGCTTGCGGCGAGCGGACGATCTCCGGCCAGAGCACCCGCACCGTGGCCGAGATCGGCGGTACCAGCGCGCCGGCAATCCCGGCCGCGAGCACAACCGCGAAGTCGGAAGCGCCGGCCTGCGCGGTCAGGACCACGGCGACCAGCGCCACGGCCTGCCCGATCGCAGCCGGGGGAAGCACCCGACGCGGACCGAACCGGTCGAGCAGCCTCCCCTGGATCGGGGCTGCGATCGCGCTGGTCAGGGCATAGGCCCCGACCGTGATTCCGGCCAGGCCGAAAGAGCCGCTCTCCTCGCGGATCAGGAGCAGGATGGCGAGCGAGGCAGTCCCGATCGGCAACCGGCCGAGCAAGGCGCTGCTGAGCAGGCGCCAAACCCCTGGAACAGCCAGGACCGCCTGGTAGCCGCTGACCGGCAGCGTGTGCTCGCCCGTGTCTTCGAACTGGAGTGGCCTGCTCACGGCTCGACCAGGCCTTGCCGGATCGCGTAGCGGACCAACTCGACCCGGTCGCGCATGCCGAGCTTCTTCATCGCGTTGGCACGGTGGTTCTCGACCGTCTTCTCCGAGAGGTGGAGCAGCTGTGCGATCTCCTTGGTCGTGTTCGCTTCGGCCACGAGCTTCACGATCTCCTCCTCGCGCGGCGTGAGGTCCGAGCCGGCCGGCTCGCCGCGTTCGAGCAGATCGCGGATCAACGCCTGCTGGGCACCGGGGGAGAGGAAGGGCTCGCCGCGCTCGACGGATCGGATCGCGTCCAGCAGGTCGGTGTCGGCCTGCGACTTGAGCACGTAGCCGGAAGCCCCGGCCTTGAGCGCCTCGAAGAGGTAACGCTCGTCGTCGTGCATGGAGAGGATCAGCACGTTGGTTTCCGGTGCCTGCGCCTTGATCTCCCGGGTCGCCTGGAGGCCGGTCAGGCCGGGCATCTTGACGTCGAGGATGGCCAGGTCCGGCCGCTCGCGGACCACGGTGTCGCGGGCCTCGATCCCGTCGGCGGCCTCGGCGACCACCTCGAGGTCGCCCTGGCGTTCCAAGAGCAGCCGGATCCCGGAGCGGACGATGCCGTGGTCGTCGGCGATCACCACCCGCATGTCGCTCCCGCCGCCGCGACCCTCATGTCTTCCCGCCCTCGCGGATCGGGACCCAGAGACGGACCGTGGTGCCGTGGCCGGGCCGGGATTCGATCTCGAGCTCCCCGCCGACCAGCAAGGCCCGCTCGCGCATGCCGCCCAGCCCGAGGCCGGAGGTCGACTGTTCGAAGGTGAAGCCACTGCCGTCGTCGGCCACGGTCAACTCGAAGCGATCGCCGGCCCGGACCAGGGCCACTTCGATCCGGCCGGCGCCGCTGTGGCGGACCGCGTTGCCGATCGCTTCCTGGGAGACCCGGTAGATGACCAGTTGGAGATCCGGGTCGAGTCCGGACGGATCGTCTTCGCAGGCGAAGCCGGCGCTGAGCCCGGGCCGGTCCAGCGGTTCGACCAGGCCGGCGATCGCCGCCCGCAAGCCCAGGTCGTCGAGCGCGGTGGGGCGGAGCTGGCGGGCGACCGTGAGCAGTTCGTCCATCGCCTGGTGGGCGAGCCGGCTGGTTTCCTCGATCTCGGGGGCCAGTTCCGGAGGCGCCTCGGAACGAGTCGCCTCGAGCCGCAGCAGAACCCCGGTCAGGGATTGGTTCACCTGGTCGTGCAGGTCGCGGGCGACCCGGGCGCGCTCCTCCTCTTGGGCGGCCAAGGCGGCGCTGGAACTGCGATGCCGCTCGGCCTCGAGGCGCCGCATCATCCGCAGGAAGGCGAGCTCGAGCCGTTCGGCCTCCTCGGTTTCAGCGACGCCGTCGATCCAGGCCGGCAGGTTGGCGCCGGGTTGGCTGAGGTCGACCTTCTCCATCTCGGTGATCACCGCCTCCAGCGGCGTGAAGCGGCGGCGCAGGATCGCGACGTTGAGCAGGCAGGTCAGCGCCGCCGCGGCGGCGGCGATCAGGACCAGGGTCCCGACGTGATCGGTCGAGAACCCGGTGACCAGCGCCGCGGCCGCCGCAGCCAGGGCGACCATGGCCGCGTTCAGCAGCAGCACTTCAGTGAAGATCGGGCGACGCTTCATCTGGTGGCGTCCATGGTCGCAGAATGGGGGGCAGCCCCTATGGACTGCATCGCCTTTCCGCGAAAGAATGCCGGCCTATGACCACAACCAAGCAATCAACCTGGAGCGCGACGCTCCGCACGACCCTTCTGATGGCGACCCTCTCGGGCCTGCTGGTCGCGATCGGTTACCTGGTCAGCGGCGGCAACCCGAGCACGACCTTCATGTTCCTGCTGATCGCGGTCGGCATGAACTTCTTCTCCTACTTCTTCAGCGACAAGATCGCCCTGAAGATGAGCGGGGCCCAAGAGATGCAGGAGTCGGAAAACCCCGAGTACTTCCAGATGGTGCGCGAGCTCTGCCAGCGGGCCGAGATCCCGATGCCGCGGCTCTACGTGATCCCGCAGGACCAGCCGAACGCCTTCGCCACCGGCCGCAACTACAACCACTCCGCGGTCGCGGTCACGGCCGGCATCACCCGGCTGCTCTCGACCGACGAACTGCGCGGCGTGGTCTCCCACGAACTCGCCCACATCAAGCACCGCGACATCCTGATCCAGTCGGTCGCCTCGACGATTGGCGCCGCGATCACCTACATCGCCTACATGCTGATGTGGTTCGGTGGCGACGACAACTCGCCGCTCTCGCTGGTCGCTTCCCTGGCCATGGTGCTGCTGGCACCGCTGGCGGCAGGGATCATCCAGATGTCCGTCTCCCGTCAGCGCGAGTACGCGGCCGACGCCGGCGGCGCCGCGATCTGCGGCAACCCGGAGTCGCTCGCCTCGGCCCTGCTCCGACTGGAGCAAGGCGCCGACAACATCCCGATGAAGGGCCACGTGAGCGAAGCCTCCGAGCCGCTCTACATCGTCAAGCCGTTCAAGGCGAAGGGGCTGGCCGGCCTCTTCTCGACCCACCCCCCGATCGAGGAGCGGGTCAAGCGGCTGCGCCAGATGCGGCCCTCTCTGTAACCAGGTTTCCTCCCGCAGCACAGCTGGCAGTGGGGCCCCCGGATCGCAAGGTCCGGGGGCCTTCTTTTTGCACGGGCTAGATTGGTCTCATGGACCGGATCAAGACCAAGAGGATCTATGAGGAGGCCAGTCCGGACGATGGTCTGCGGGTGTTGGTCGACCGGCTCTGGCCGCGGGGCGTGAAGAAGGACCGGATCGACCAGTGGGCGAAGGAACTGGCCCCCTCGACCGAGTTGCGCGAGGAGTTCCATGCCCACGACTTCGATTTCGACGAGTTCCGAGCCCGGTACCGGGTCGAGCTCGAGGGCAAGGAGGACGCGATGAGGGCGCTGGCCGCGGAGACCGACGGAACGATCACCCTGCTCTATGGCCTCAAGGACGAGAAGCACAACCACGCGGTCATCCTCGCCGGGGCGATGAGGGACCTGGCCGGCTGACCGGCGTTTTTCCGATGACCTGTACCCTTGGTGGTCGCGACTGAGGGCTGGAAGACTGTTCCGAACCTCGCTATACTTTTTGAAGTAGCCAAATTCAGATCGAGATTGAGGGTTTTGCCGATGGCACCGGAAGCGACCGAACAGAAGGCAGTTGAAGAGATCACTCCGCAGGAGGCTTCCGCCGAACTGGGTGGCGGGAACGCCAAGCTGATCGACACCCGCGAGCCTTACGAGTACGAGGAGTCGCACATCGAAGGCTCCGAACTGATCCCGCCGGGCGTGATCGCCAACCGGATCGCGGAATCGGTGCCGGACAAGTCCCAGCGGATCATCCTCCAGTGCCGCTCCGGCGCCCGTTCCTACGACGCGGCGCAGGTACTGCAGGAGCTCGGCTACGAAGACGTCGCCTCGATGGCCGGCGGCATCCTCGAGTGGGAGGCCCAGGGCCTGCCGGTCGAGTCGAACGTCAACCTGACCCCCGCCCAGCGTGACCGCTACTCACGTCACATCCTGCTGCCCGAGGTCGGGGTCGAGGGCCAGATCAAGATGCTCGAGGCGAAGGTGCTGCTGCTCGGGGCCGGCGGGCTCGGCGCCCCGACCGCGCTCTACCTGGCTGCGGCCGGGATCGGCACGATCGGCCTGATCGACGACGACGTGGTCGACGCCTCCAACCTCCAGCGCCAGGTGATCCACAACACCAAGCGCATCGGCGAACCGAAGACGGCTTCGGCCCGCCAGACGATCGAGGAACTGAACCCCGACGTGAACGTCGTCGAATACAACTTCCACCTCAACGCCGACAACATCCTCGACGTGATCAAGGACTACGACGTGATCGTCGACGGGGCCGACAATTTCCCGGTTCGGTATCTGCTGAACGATGCGAGCGTGCGGTTGAAGAAGCCGGTCGTCTCGGCTTCGATCCTCTCCTTCGACGGGCAGATCTCGACCTTCGTCCCCTACGAGGGCCCCTGCTACCGCTGCCTCTACCCGACCCCGCCGCCGCCGGAGCTCGCTCCCAGCTGCTCGGCCAACGGCGTACTCGGCGTGATGGCCGGCCAGATGGGCCTGCTCCAGGCGAACGAGGTCCTGAAGCTGGTGCTCGGCATCGGCGAGCCGCTGATCGGCCGCCTGCTGCTCTACGACGCACTCGGCACCCGCTTCACCGAACTCAAGGTCCGGCGTGATCCGGAATGCCCGATCTGCGGCCCGAACGCCCCCGAGGTGCCGGAGTCGGAGATGGGCAAGTTCCCCGACTACGAAGCCTTCTGCGGAGGTCACGTCGGTTCTTGAACCGACGTGACCGACCCCGCAGCCGAGCGATAGGATCAGCCGCATGCCGTCCGTGAAGATTCCCCCCGTTCTCCGCAAGCACACCGGTGACCAGACCGCGGTCGACGTTGCCGGCTCGAACGTGGGCGAGGTGCTGAACGCCCTCGTGGCCGAATACCCCGACACCGAGGAACAGCTCTTCTCCGGTGAGGGCGAACTGAACCGCTTCGTCAACGTCTATCTCAACGACGAAGACGTCCGCGTCCTCGACGGCCTCGAAACCGCGGTCGCCGAATCTGACACGGTGATGATCCTCCCGGCCATGGCCGGGGGCCGGGCCTAACTCCCGGGCAGGCTGTCCTGGCCTGACTTGAGGTCGGCCAGGATCTCCTTCGCGCGGTCGGCGGCTGACGCCGGCACGTAGATGTCTCGGGCTCCGGCGGCGAGGAAGTCGGGCACGTCGAAGCCCTTGTTGCGCTTGATCAGGCTGGGGATGCCTTCCTGACGGAGGATGTCCGCCAGCAACTCTGCCTCGGCCTGCTGGGCCGCCCAGGCGACCTTGACCGGTTCCGGGGGCTTCTCAGACCGCCTGAATATCGACATCTTCGACCTGGCCGCCGGCGATGTTGAAGCCGCGGACATAGGGCTCGTCCGGGTTCTCCAGGGAGACGATGAAGTAGACGGCGTCGGGCCAGCCGCTGGCCAGGTTGATGTCGGTCTGGGAGGGATAGGCCGCGGTGCGGGTGTGCGAGTGGTAGATGCCGACGATCTCGTGGCCGGCCTCGAGGATCTCCTTGTATATCTGGAGCTGCTCCTTCGAGTCCATCTCGTAGCGGAGCGGGGAGTGAGCGATGTTCTCCATGCGATGGAGGGTGATCGCTTCACCTTCGACGCCACCGATCAGGCCGCAGCACTCGTCGGGGTCATCGGCTTTCGTGTGCTCGATCATCTCGTCGAGCAGCGGCTGCGGAACCTTCATCGGGTCGCCTACCACCAGTTGGTCGCGTCGATGTCGCCGAGTTCCTCGATCGACTTGGTGTAGACGCCGGAGGAGAGGTACTTCCAGCCGCCGTCGGGGATCAGGAAGACGATGTTGCCGGAGTCGATCTCGTTGGCGATGCGGACTGCGATCGCGGCCACCGCGCCCGAGGAGACGCCGGCGAAGATGCCCTCCTGGTCCAGCAGTTTCTTGGTCCAGATGATCGCGTCCATGTTCGAGACCATGATCTTGCGATCGAGTAGGGAGAGGTCGATGATCGGGGGGATGAAGCCGTCGTCGAGGGAACGGAGACCCTGGACCAGCTCGCCCTGCATCGGCTCGGCGGCGACGATCAGGGTTTCCGGGTTGGCTTCCTTCAGGCGGCGGCCATTGCCCATCAGGGTGCCGCCGGTGCCGAGCCCGGCCACGAAGGCGGTGACCTCGTCGAGCTCCTCGAGGATCTCGACCGCGGTCCCGTCGTAATGGGCGTTCGGATTCGCCTCGTTGCCGTACTGGTAAGGCATGTAGTACTGCGGGTCCTCGGCCAGCTCCAAGGCCAGCTCGACCGCGCCGTTCGAGCCCTTGGCGCCTTCCGAGTAGACGATCTCGGCGCCGTACATCGAAAGCAGCTGGCTGCGCTCCGCGGTGACGTTGTCGGGCATGACCACCTTGAGCGGGTAGCCCTTGCGGCGGCAGATCATGGCCAGCGAGATGCCGGTGTTGCCCGAGGTCGGCTCGAGGATGGTCTGCCCGGGCTGAATCGCCCCGGATTCCTCGGCCGCCTGCATCATCGAGCGGGCGACCCGGTCCTTGACCGACCCGGTCGGGTTGGCCGATTCGAGCTTGGCGAAGATCCGCACGTCTTCCTTGGGCGAAAGGGTCTTCAGCTCGACCAGCGGCGTATGGCCGATCGAATCGACGATGTCGTCGAAGGTCCCCCCGCAGGGCTTGTTCAGAAGGTCGTAGTAAGGAGTCATGTGGTGGACCGCTAGACCACGGTACTTCATTAAGTGTAGTCGCTTGGACGCCAGTCGTAAGATCCTCCGGCAAATCGTGAGATACTGGCTCCGTTGCGCGTCCAGCAATCAAACCTTTCCTGGAGGAAAAACGCATGAAGAAATCCCGTCTCGTCGCGCTGCTTTCGGCGCTGATGATTCTTGCGGCCATGGTGGTCGTGGTCGGCTGCGGCAGCAGCGATGACGACAGCAGCAGTGGTGGCAGTGGTGACTTCCAGTCCGAACTGATCACCGATGGCACCCTGACCGTCGGCTCCGACATCCCGTATGCCCCGTTCGAGATGGGCAAGGCCCCTGACTACACCGGCTTTGACATCGAACTGGTCAACGACATCGCCAAGCGTCTCGATCTCGACGTGAAGATTCAGGACACCGCGTTCGACACGATCTTCACCGACGTCGCCCAGGGCAAGTTCGACATGGTCGCCTCGGCCTCGACGATCACGCCCGAGCGCGAACAGGTCGTGAACTTCTCGGATCCGTACTACGAGTCGGAGCAGGCTCTGTTCGTGCCGCCTGGATCGGACATCACCTCGGTCGAAGATCTGGCCGGCAAGACCGTTGCCGCCCAGGATGGCACCACCGGTGAGGCCTACGCCAACGACGAGACCGACGCCGGTCAGGTCCGGGGCTTCCCGACCGGTGCCGCGGCGATCGCCTCCGTGGTCAACGGCCAGGCCGATGCGGGCATCGTCGATGCCCCGGTGGTCGAGGATGCCGCGTCCAAGGGCCAGTCCGGTTTCGAGATCGCGACCAACATCCCGACCGGTGAGTACTACGGCTTCGCCTTCGCGAAGAACACGCCGGAGCTGCTCAAGGCCGTCAACGGCGCTCTCGCCGACCTGATCGACGACGGCACCTACGAGAAGCTGTTCAGGAAGTACTTCAACGCGACGCCGCCGAAGAGCATCACCAGCGGCACTGCCGCCGAGGACACCGGGACCACCGACGAAGGGTAGGTTCCGAACGATTTACAGAGAGGGCGCCTGCAGGCGCCCTCTCTGTTGATTTACCCGGCGTCATCTCTTGCCGGTATGAATAAGGGAAGCCATGGGCGACTTTTTCGACATTTTCTTCAACTTCCAGTTCATGGCGGACCACTTCGATGTGGTCTTCCAGGGATTCCTCGTAACCCTGAAACTGTCGGCCGTCGGAGGTGCCTTGGCCCTCGTATGGGGCCTGATCCTTGCCGTGCTACGACAGGTCCCGGGCAAGTGGCTGGCTCCGGTTCGATGGCTCGTGATCGCTTATATCGATTGCTTGCGCGGCTTGCCACTGCTGCTGGTCATCATGTTGCTCTACAGCGGTCTGGCAACCCTGGCGACCCAGGGGTTGATACCGCGAGATATCGGCATTCCTCAGTGGTTTGGTCAGCCAGACCCGTTTTGGTACGGCGTAATGGCCCTAACGCTCACTTACGGTGCCTACATGGCAGAGGTTTACAGGGCCGGCATCGAAGCGGTGCCACGCGGCCAGACCGAGGCCGCCCGCTCGCTGGGCATGTCACACGGCCAGGCGATGCGGTTCATCATCGTGCCGCAGGCCGTGCGCAAGGTGATCCCGCCCCTGCTCAACGACTTCATCGCCCTGATGAAGGACACTGCCCTGGTCAGCGTGATCGGACTGGTCGAGGCGGTCCAGGCCGGCCGCGACCTCTACTCTGAGTTCTATAACCCTTCCGGTTTCACCCTGGGTGCGTTCATGTTCCTGATCGTGACCATCCCGCTGGCCCGGTTCGTTGACCGCCTGATCAAGAACCAGAACGAGAAGTTCCAGAGGGGGCTCCCGTGAGCCAAACCGTCGAAATGCCCGAAGTCGCCCGCGGCGAGACGATCCTGCGGGTTCACAACCTGAAGAAGAGCTACGACAAGCTCGAAGTACTGCGCGACATCGACCTCGACATCAAGAAGGGCGAGGTGATCTGCGTGCTCGGGCCGAGCGGCTCGGGCAAGAGCACGATGCTGCGCTGCCTCAACCTGCTCGAGCTGCCGACCGGCGGCACGATCGAGCTGAAGGGCGATGTCGTCTTCGAAGGCGACAAGCCGAAGAACCTCGATGACCTCCGTCGCGAGACCGGCATGGTCTTCCAGTCGTTCAACCTGTTCCCCAACATGACCGCGAAGGGCAACGTCTCGATCGCGCAGATCCGGGTGCGGGGCCGCAAGAAGGACGACGCGGACCAGCGCTCGATCGATGAGTTGACCAAGGTCGGCCTGGCCGAGAAGGTCGACGAGTACCCGGACCGGCTTTCCGGCGGCCAGCAGCAGCGGGTGGCGATCGCCCGGGCGTTGGCGATGGATCCGGAGATCATGCTCTTCGACGAGGTGACCAGCGCGCTCGACCCGGAGCTGGTCAAGGGCGTGCTCGACGTGATGCGCGAACTGGCCGATTCCGGCATGACGATGATCTGCGTCACCCACGAGATCGGCTTCGCCCGCGAGGTCGCCGACCGGGTGATCTTCATGGACGGCGGCTACATCGTCGAGCAGGGTCCACCGGCCGAGGTGCTGGGGGATCCGAAGGAAGAGCGCACCCAGAAGTTCCTCGGCCTCGTGCTCGACCACTGAGCCGGGGCGGGCGCACGGCCCGCGGGCGAGACGTCTGCCACAACCGCAACTTCGGTGTGGTCCAACCTGTTGTAGGTTCCGATGAACATGAAGAGAATCCTCGGAATCTTCGCTGCCCTGGCCTCCGCGTTCCTGTTGATCGGCGCTCCGGGAGCTTCGGCTGCCGGCAAGACCGTGACGATCAGCGGTCGTGCCTTCGTCTTCAACCACATGGATACCGGGATCTCGAACGCCACGATCAAGGTTCGCGAGTTCCCGAAGCTCTCCGCGACCACCAACGAACTCGGCGACTACAGCCTGAAGGTGCCGGACGACGCCAACGTCACCCCGTACATCGAGAGTGGGGGCCCGGCCGACCTGACCACCCGGAACATCGACGGCGAAGTCACCGGCACGAGTCCGGACGTCCACTGGAACGAGATCGACCTCCAGACCTTCCACACCCGCGGGCAGGACATCGAGAACGCGAACTTCCAGACCCCGCAGGACATCGAGTACAAGGGCCTCAAAGCGCTCTTGAAGGTGCCGTCCGGGCCGGATGGCCGCCCCGAGCAGTGCGTGATCGTCACCACCTCATCGGCGCGTGACGTGCGTGGCGTCGACTTCCGCACTTACTGGCTGAACACTCCGCATGGGGTCGAGGGCGCGACCTCGCATGCGTTCCCGGACATCGGCGCCCCGACCTATTTCAACCACAACGTGATCCCCGATCCGAACCAGCCGTACTCTTCCAAGGATGGCGGCATCATCTGGCCGATCGTCCCGGCCGGCACCTACCGGGTCGTCACCGCCTCGCCCGACGCCCGTTTCGCCAGCTTCCTCGCGACCTGCGCGCCGGGCCGCGTGGTCAACGCCAACCCGCCCTGGGGTGCCTACGAACTGACCGGCGACGAAAAGCCGCTGGCCGCCAGCAACGTGGCCGCCGGCGTCGTCTCGGCCAAGGCCGTCCGCAAGTCGAAGACCAAGCGGGTTCTGGCCGTCTCACTCAAGTCCGGCGAGGCGATCGACGCGACGGTCACCGTCAAGGCGGGCTCGAAGCTGATCAAACGCTCCCCGAAGCTGGCTCCGGGTACGAAGAAACTGACCTTTGCCTTCGGGGCCAAGATCAAGGCGAAGCGGGCCAAGGTCACGGTCAAGCTGGCCGACGCATCCGGGGTTTCGTTCACCACCGTCAAGAAGGCGAACCTGCCGAAGGTGATCAAGAAGAAGGCGAAGAAGCGCCGTTAGGGCTCTGGCTGGGTGGGCCCGAGCAGCTCCTCTGGCGAGGGCAGGGAAGTCGAGTCGGGCTGGGGACGGACCAGGTCCCTCAGATAGTCGCGCCACATCTCCTCGACCTCCCGGATCCTGAGGTCGAAGGCCACCTCGAGGTTGGCGATCGGGCCGTCGCGGCGCAGACGGCCGATCAAGAGCTCACAGGCGCCACCGCCGCGATAGTCCTCGAGCAGGTCGAAGATCGTGCCGCCGAGGATGATCGCGTCGCGGCGCGAAGGCGGGAAGCTGGGGCGGGAGCCTTCACGCAGGCGGCGGATCACCGCGGCGCGGAACAGGTCGACCTGGCGGGCGAAGTGCTGCGCCCCACCCTCGACCAGCCAGGCCCAGCTCAGGTACCTGAAGAACCGCATCGGGGTCCAGGGCGGGGGGATCCGCTCGTTGTTGGCGGCCAGGACGATCTGGGTGTAGAGCCGCTCCGCCGTGCCGCGCAGAGCCTCGAAGGATGCTTCGCCCGCGGCCCGCTTCTCCATCGCCCTTTCCCCCAGCACGTGGACCTCGGTCGCCATCGGCCAGCCGGCCAGGTAGCGGCGTCCGGCCGGTGCCGCCGCGTACCTGACGAAGGGCAAGAAGGGATGGGCCGCGTTCAGCCAGGCCGGGGAGGGGTGGATCACGACCCCGATGTCGCCGGGTACCACCTCGAAGCGGTCTTCGAGCTTCAGGCTGAGATCCTCGAGCCGGTCGAGGAGATCCTCGGCGTAGCTGCGATCACCGTCCTCGTGCCGGGCGGTGAAGGTCAGCGATGTGGTTTCGATCCACGTCACCCGGGCAGCCTATTGCAAAGAAAAAGGCCCGCCGCAGCGGGCCTTTTTCGTGAATCTGAGATATCTCAGACCAGGGCTGGTTCGCGGTCTCCTTGACAGATCGAGCGGATCTCGTTCGAGGCGAACTCGAACTCTTCGTCCGACATGACCGGCGTGCCCTCGAAGGGCAGGTCCCGGTCGATCTCGACCCAGGAGCGACAGCCGTGGTACTCCTCGCGGACCCGGACGGTCACCGGGCGCGGGATGCGGTGGACCCGCAGCAGCACGAGGTGCAGCGGATGGCGCGGCTTCCAGCTGAGACGCTTGTGGGCGTAGTCCGTGGTCCAGATGTAGAACGGCGACAACGCGTCGACGACCCGCGGGTCCTCGATCGTGATGTCCTCGGCTACTTCGGCCCAGGCACGGATACGGACGCGGTCGGGCTGAGGGATCCCGCCGTCCTGAAGCAGGGCACGGGCCGGTGGCTCCTCGTCGGGCCAGACGCCCTCCTCGAGGGCACGGTCCAGCTCTGGGTGATGAGAGGCACGCACCAGGTCGTTCTGCTGGTGGTCGAATGTGGGGTAGAGGAAGAATCGCTCGTGCTCGAGCTCGAAGTGCTTGTTCTCCTCGCGGATTCCGCCCTTGCGGAGCGTGAGAAGCTGTTCACCTTCGGCGAGGGCTCGCACGGTAACGGCCCATTCCTTGAACGCAATTGGCATAGGTATTCAGTCAGGGGTTGAGGTTGCTACGGACAGGTGCTGCTCAGAACCTGTACGGGGCGAGTGGAGGCATTGACTGGCTGCCGCGGGCTCCGTAAGGGTCTGCCACTTTACAGAGCGAATCCGCGAAATTCAAGTCATTGTGCCGAGAATCACGTACTTACCCGAAACGTGTACTCACAGTTCATGAATCATACGGATGAGTCCACCGGCTTCGCCACGGACTTTCCAGCCGTCCGGGACGTGGAGCGTGGCCTCGCCCAGGTCGACCGTGGCGGGGCCGGCGAGGTCGCTCTCCGGGGACGGTATCGGGGCGAAGCTGGGGCCGGGCTCGACGAAGCGGCGGCGCACCGTGACCAGCTCGATCGGGGCCGTGGGGTCGGCGTAGCCGTAACGCTCTTCATGGGCCCGTTCGAAGAGTTCACGCAGCCGGGCCGGGTCGATTCGGGCACCGGGCGAGTCGCTGACGGTCAGCTCGAAAGACTGGCCGCGGTAGCGGACGTCCCAACTGGCCTGGTCGGCCTCGCCGGCCAACCCGGCCAGGGTCGCGGCGTCGAGGTCCGCCTCGGCGGCGAGCACGGTCTGCACCTCGTCGCGACGGCGATCTGCCGCGGCCAGGCCGAGCGCGCTGAAGACGCCGCCGGTCATCGGCACCAGGACCGACCGGATGCCGAGTTCCTCGGCGACGCCGGCGGCGTGGAGCGGCCCGGCCCCGCCGTAGGCCAGCAGGGTGAAGCGCCGAGGATCGAGCCCGCGCTGGACGGTCACCACCCTGAGGGCCCGGATCATCTCCGAGTTCGCCACCCGGACGATGCCCTCGGCGCATTCCTCGATCGTGAGGCCGAGCCGGCCGGCCAGTTCGCCGATCGCCTGCCGGGCCAGGTCGAGGTCGAGCACGATGCCGCCGGCCAGCTCGTCGTCGGCAGCCAGGCGGCCGAGGGTCAGGTTGGCGTCGGTCACGGTCGGGCGGGTGCCGCCGAGGCCGTAGCAGGCCGGTCCGGGCCGGGCACCGGCCGATTCGGGGCCGACCCGCAGAGCGCCGCCGCTGTCGCGCCAGGCGATCGAGCCGCCGCCGGCGCCGACCGTGTCGATGTCGACCATCGGCAGGGCGAGCGGATGGCCGGCGATCTTCTTCGCGGCTGTCTCGTGGACCCTGCCGGCCTCGACCACGCAGACGTCGCAGGAGGTGCCACCCATGTCGAAGCAGAGCAGGTTCTCCTCGCCGGCCTGCCGGGCGACCATGGCCGCCGCGGCGGCCCCGCCGGCCGGGCCGGAGAGCACCGCGACAGCGGCGTGGGCGGCGACCTCGCCGAGTTCGGCGACCCCGCCGCTCGACTGCATGATCTTCGGCTCGGGCAGCCCTTCCTCTTCGGTCCGGGCCGCGAGCCGGTCCAGGTAGCCGGTCAGCAAGGGGGAGAGGGCGGCATCGATCTCGGTCGTCGCCGCCCGCTCGAACTCACGGAAAGTGCCGACCACCTCATGCGAGAGGGACACATGCACCCCGGGGCCGAGCCACCGGCGGACGGCTTCCCCGATCGCCACCTCGTGCTCGGGAAAGCGGTAGGAGTGGAGCAGGCATACCGCGACCGATTCGACCTCCAGCGAGGCCAGCTCGGCGGCGACTCGGTCGGCTTCCTCGCTGGTGAGTTCTTCGATCACGCCATCGGGGCCGTGCCGCTGATCGACCGCGACCCGGCGTTCGGGCGGCGCCAGCGGCGGCGGGTGGGCGGCCTGCAGCCGATAGAGCGAGGCCCGGTCCTGACGTCCGATCTCGACCAGGTCGGTGAAGCCGCGGGTGGCGACGAAGGCGGTCTCGGCGCCCTTCGATTCGAGCAGGGCGTTGGTGGCGACGGTCATGCCGTGGGCGAAGTGCCCGACCTCGCCGGCACCGATCCCGGCCTTGGCCAGCACCTGACGGGTTGCCTCGACCACGCCGGTCGATTGGTCATCCGGGGTCGAGGGCGACTTGCCGGTGAAGATCCCGCCGGCGGTGATCAGCACCGCGTCGGTGAAGGTGCCGCCGACGTCGACCCCGAGGATCGCGTCGGCCACCGGGGCCGGATCCGCGGCCGGGGACTGGTCAAGCGCGGCCAAAGCCGCCCCCGCCGGGGGTTTCGATCCGCAGGCGGTCGCCCGGGCCGAGTTCACCGGCTGCTTTCGGCTCGAGTTCCTCGGTCGTCCCGTCTTCCCGGATCAGCAGGTTCCTGCCTCGGGTGCCGGGCGCGGCCCCTTCGGCGCCGGCCGGCGCGTGCCGGCGTCGTTCGGTCAGCAGGGCGAAGCCCATCGGCTCGGTCGCGATGATCTCGCGGACCAGCCCGTCGCCGCCCCGGTGGGCGCCTTCGCCGCCGCTGCCCCGCCGGATCGAGTACTCGCCGGCCCGCAGCGGGAACTCGGTTTCCATCGCCTCGATCGGGGTGTTCAGCGTGTTCGACATCGCTACGTGGACGGCCGAGGGGCCGTCGGCATCCGCGGCCGCGGCCTGGCCGCCACCGAGCGTCTCGTAATAGGTGAAAACCTCGTTGCCGAGGGTGAGGTTGTTCATCGTGCCCTGGCCCTGGGCCAGGCCGAAGGCGCTGAGGCAGAGGTCGGCCACCCGCGAGGAGGTCTCGACGTTGCCGGCGACGACCGCGCTCGGTGGCTGCGCATCGAGCAGGCAACCTTCGGGGATCACGGTCTCGACCGGCCGCCAGGCGCCGGCGCTGGCCGGGATGTCCGGGTCGGTCAGCACCCGGACCGCGAAAAGGCAGGCCGATTCGGTCACCGCCCGCGGGCAGTTGAGGTTGCCCCGGTCCGGGTCGGCGGTCCCACTGAAGTCGAAGCGGATGTCGCTGCCGCTGACCGTGGCCTCGAGCCGCAACTCGATGTCGCCTTCGCGGCCTTCGAGCAGGTCGCCGGCGAGGTAGGTGCCGTCGGGGATCCGCTCGATCTCCGCCCGGGTGCGGTGTTCGGCGTAGGTGATTACGTCGGTCATCGCCTCGGCCAGCGCCGCGGCCCCGCGATCGGCGGCCATCGTCTCCAAGCGCTGCACGCCGGCCCGGTTGGCCGCGATCTGGGCCCGCAGGTCGGCCCGCCGCTGGTCGGGCTGGCGCATCAGGGTGACGACCTCGAGGATCGACTCCTCGTCGAGGATGCGGGGCGGGATGATCACGCCTTCCTCGTCGATGGTCCGCGAGTCGGCCGGCATAGAGCCGGGGACGCTGCCGCCGACGTCGGCGTGGTGGGCCCGGTTGGCGGCGAAGCCGATCAGCTCGCCTGCGGCGAAGGCCGGGGTCACTACGGTGATGTCGGGCAGGTGGGTACCGCCCGAGTAAGGGTCGTTGAGGAACCAGGAGATCCCGGGCAGGTGTGGCTTGTCGGCTACCGCCCGGACCGAGGCGGGCATCGAACCGAGGTGCACCGGGATGTGCTCGGCCTGCATGACCATCTCGCCGTCTGGCCCGAAGATCGCGGCCGAACAGTCGCGGCGCTCCTTGATGTTGGCCGAATGGGCAGAGCGGATCAGGACCGCGCCCATCTCCTCGCAGGCCGAGGCGAGGGCGCCGGCGGTGACCTGGACCTCGATCGGGTCCGGCCCCTTTGCCCGGTCCGGTTCCCGTGCCTGGTCGGATCCAGCCGTCACGGCGATGCCGACCGGGTTCAGTCCCAGCGACGGAGGGCGATCTCTCCGTCGGGCCGGTAGATCAGATGGGTGAAATCGAGGCCGGGGTCGGTCTCGGGGAAGTCCGTGCGGCGGTGCCCGCCACGGGACTCCTCGCGGTTCAGGGCGGCACTGCCGATCGCCCGGGCGAGCAGGTAGGGATCGTCGGCCAGGCGGGCCAGGCCGGCGGCTTCACGCTGCGGCCCGGCGAACTGCCAGACGGCCTCGCGGGTCGGCGGCTGCGGTGGGTCGAAACGCCATTCCGGCAAGTCGGGCATCGGGCCGGGCTCTTCCTCGAGCCCGGCCGTGGCGGCCCGGCGTCCGAAGACGAAACACTCGGTCAGTGAGTTCGAGGCGAGCCGGTTGGCGCCGTGAAGCCCGGTGCAGGCGCATTCGCCGGCGGCGTAGAGGCCTTCGATCGAGGTCTTCCCATCGAGGTCGACCGCGACGCCACCCATCATGTAATGGGCTCCCGGGGAGACCGGGACGGGTTCCCGGGTTCCGTCGAACCCGGCCGTCTCGAGCAGCTCGAAGACGCTGGGGAAACGGGCCGGGTCGATCGCGGTGAGATCGAGCCGGACCTCGCGGCCGCCCTGTTTTTCGATCTGGGCGAGGATCGCCGCGGTCACGTCGTCGCGTGGGGCCAGCTCGTCGGTGAAACGTTCCCCTTCGAGGTCGAGCAGGGTGGCGCCTTCGCCCCGGACCGCCTCGGTGATCAAGGCACCGTCGAAGGCGGTTCCCGGCACCGAAAGGCAGGTCGGGTGGAACTGGCAGAACTCGAGGTCGGCCAGCTCGGCGCCGGCGGCGCTGGCCAGGACCGGCCCGGCCCCGATCGCGCCCCAGGGGTTGGAGGTGCGGCGCCAAAGGGCCGCGGCTCCGCCACTGGCCATCAGCGTTGCCGGGCTGCGGATCGTCCCGTCTTCGGTGATCACCCCGTGGCAGCGCCGGCCGTCGCTGACCAGGGCCACGGCAGAGGTTTCCTCCATCACCTCGATCCGGTCCATGTCGGCGACCATCTGGGCCAGGGCGGAGGTGATCTCCCGTCCGGTCTGGCTGCCCCCGGCGTGGATGATCCGGCGGTGGCTGTGGCCGCCTTCCAGAGCGAGCGAAAGCGAACCGTCCCCTTCGCGGTCGAAGTTCATGCCGCGCCGGATCAGGTCGTCGACGATGCCCGGGCCTTCGTCGACCAGCACCCGCACGGCCGAGGCCCGGCAGAGGTTCCGGCCGGCTTTCATCGTGTCCTCGAAATGCTGGTCCGGGGAGTCGGCTTGGTCGAGTGAGGCGGCCAATCCACCTTGGGCGTGGAAGCTGGCGCTCTCGGCTAGCGGCTTGCGGGAGACCAGGCAGACGGAGCCGCCTGCTTCGGCCGCGCAGAGCGCAGCCCAGAGGCCCGCGGCGCCACCGCCGACCACGACCAGATCGTAGGCCCCGAGATCCCGCTCTTCGGAGTTGGCGGGCAAGCGTCAGACCCTGCTTTGCATCTGGATCTAGCGGGCCGGAGACCCGGATCCGTCGCCCCCGCGAGCCAGGTCTTCCAGCTCCTGGAGGGTGAGTCCTTCTTCGAGCCCGCGGGCGATCAGGTCTGCTTCACGGTCGATCTTCACGACCTCGGCCGCCTGCTCGGAGAGCCGTTGCCGGTTGAAGTTGCCCTGAGCCGCCATCTCGACGGTCATCTGGCCGAGATCGCTGAGGTTGCTGCGGCGCATGTCATCGAGCTCACCAAGGTGGTCCTGCATGGCGCGACGTTCGCGGCCGGTCTGTCCACCACGGCTGAAAAGGGCCATCAGCTGCTTCCCTCCTGCTTGCCCGACTCGTCGGACTTGGCGATCTCCTGGCGGAGCGCCGAAATCTGTCCACGCAGCCAATTGACGGCGGCCTCGCGTGCCTCCGCCTCACCGGCGCCGGTGCCATCGGCGGCCGGGGCCGCTGCGGCTTGGGCCTTGGACTGTGCCTCGGTCGCTGCCGCCTCGGCGGCCTCGACCCTTGCCTCGGCCAGTTTCGCGCTCTGCTCGATCTCCTGAAGACGGGCGGCCGCCTTGGTCAGCGCCTCTTCCTTGGCTGCCTTCTCGGCGGCGAGTTCGGCTTCCAGCGAGGTCACCCTGGCGCTCAGCACCGGGTCGGGTTCACCGGTTGAAGGCTTGGCCTCCTGCTCGCCGGACATCTCGGCGGCAAGGGCCGCGTCGGCTTCTATCTCGGCCGCCTGGCCACGGACCCATTCGGCGGCGGCTTCCCGGCCGGCCGCGGTCTCGCGGGTGAGACGGGCCTCGGCTTGTACTGCCTTCTCTTCGGCGGCGGCGATCGCGGCGGCGGCTCGCTTCAGGGATTCATCGAGCTCGCTGCGGCCCGATTCGACTTCCCGGGTGATCGCCGTGAGTTCGGTCTGGGCGTCGGCCTGTCGAGATGCCTTGGCGGCCTCCAGGGCCGTCTTCGCCTTCGCTTCGCTGTCGGTGATCTGCTTTTCGAGCACATCGAGCGGGTCGGTCGGCTCGGGTTCCGGCGCGGCGGGAGGCGGCGGCACCTCGAGTGGCTTCTTGGCATCCGGCCGGTCGGTGGCCTGCCCCTCGGGTGTGGAGGGCTTCGCAGGCTCGGCCGCCGGGGTTGCCGGAGCCGGGGCAGAAGGCGTCGGCGCCGTGGCCGAGGGGGTGGGGGCCGTAGCCGACGGCGTCGGAGCAGCGGTCGACGGCGGCGAGGTGTCCGGCTGCCCCGGCTCGGCGACGACCGTCTTCGCCTCGGCAGTTTCCGGGCCCGGCTCGACGGCGGTCGCCTCCGCGGCCTCCTTGGCCTGGCGCTCGCGCTCCTTCTGCTCCTTCTTGGCGGCCTTCTTCTCCGCCCGGCTCAGTTTGGGTTCGGCGGGCACCGCATGCTCGGCGGTGTGCTCGGCCGACTCGGGGAGGGAATGCTCAGCCGTGTACTCGCCGGTCGCCGGGTAGTCGTGTTCGCCCGGCTGCGGCAGCGGCTGTTCGGTGGTGTGTTCACCGGTGACCGGGACCGCGTGCTCGGCCGTGTACTCACCGGTCGCCGGGTAGTCCTGCCCCGCGGTCGGCAGGCGATGCTCGCCGGTTACCGGGAAGTCCTTCTCGGTGGCCGAAGGACCCTGGGGCTCGTTGCCGGCGATCAACTCGTTCAGCTCGGTTTCGACCTCGACCACCTCGGCCGAACCGCGGGCCAGCAGGTCGTCGTCCCAGTTGTTTTGGACGTACATCCCGAGAACCAGTTCCCCGAGCGCCTCGCGACGGTCGAGATGAAGCTCCTCGAGTTGCCTCTGCTTCTTCTTGAGGGCACCCTTCCTCATCAGTTGACCCAATCATTACCTAAGTCGCCGCCGGAAACACGTGCGCCTCCGGAATTTGCGGAATTCGAGAGGGCCGTTTCGTCCGCCTCGGGGAGAAGATCTCGGTAGGCGAGGGCCACCCGGTCGGCCATCCTACGGGCCGAAAGCGCCTCCGCACGGGGGCGCCCTTCGGTGCGCGGATCCGGCTGCGAGAGCAGGCTGGAAGCGAAATCGGACCAGGCCTCCGGGTCGAAGCCGAGGCAGAGGCTGCGCTCGAGGCCACGCAAGGCATGGGGCGCGATCCCGACCGGGGTCGAGAGCACCGGCACGTCACAGGCCAGTGCTTCGAGGCAGGCCAGCCCGAAGCCCTCGTACTCCGACGTGACGAGCACCGCGTGGGCGGCGTTCATCCAGAGCGGCATCTCCTCCGGCTCGATCCCGCCGCCGGTCAGGAGCTCGGCGCCGGACCTTTCGGCCACCTCCCGGGCGCGGTCGGAGCGCTTTTCGGGCCGCTCGGGATCGGCGGGGAAGAAGAGGTAACGGACCGCGGGGTCGAGACCGAGCTCCCGCTTCGCCTCCCCCCGGTCGAGCGGCCCGAACCGGGAGAGGTCGGCGCCACAGGGCAGGACGGCGCTGCGGCCTTCGGGCAGCGGCAGGCCGGGCCGCCCGGCTTCCTCTTCGAACAGGGCCTTCGAGGCGCCGGCGACCAGGGCGATCTTCCGGGTCAGGGCCCGGGACATCCGGCCGACGACCCGGTGCCGGACGTCGGTTCCGTGAAAGGTGACCACCAGCGGGTCGGCGCCGGCCAGCTGGGCGCACCAGCCGGCCAGCCCGTAGTGGGCGTGCACCAGGTCGTAGCTCGTTCGCTTGAGGAGCCGGCGGATCTTGCGGGTCGCGGGCAGGTATTGGTCCTTGCCGGGCCGGAAGCTGAACAGGTCCACGTCGAGTCCGCCGTCGCGCAGCGCTTCGACCTGGTCGACCACCCAGCGGCCGCGCTGGGGAGTGGCCGGATCGGCCCCGAAGTTCATGACGACCAGAACCCGCATCCGGGCAGGTTATCCGGCGTGCGCATTCGTGACCGTTTATTCAGCCAATTGTTGCTCTTTCGTCTTGTTCCGTCACATCTTCTCGCCGACGATTCATGGCGTAAATACCCACTCGATGGAGGAGGAAAAAGATGTTCTACAAGGCGATGGGAAACGCACACGCGATGGCCGTTTCGAAAGGTGATCTGGTTCGGCGGGCGGCGGTCGAGAAGACGGGGCAGGGGACGGTCGAGTACGTCGGCCTGATCCTGCTCGTCTCGCTGCTGATGCTCGGCATGGTCGCCGCGATGAAGGGGTTCAGCGGCCGCCAGGGCACCGAGCTGGCCGAACTGATCGTGGACAAGATCCAATCGGCGGTCGACAAGATCGCCTTCCGCTAGCCGGCCTGGCCGGCGACGCCGGGCGGGTCGGCATAGCGGGGCCAGGTTCGATTTGCGGGTGTATAGCGCCTGCAGATCGAACCAAGCCCGGGTCGCGACCTAGCCCGGGAACGGGGTCCAGGCATCGGATTCGAAGGGGATCGAGTTCGAGCGCATGACCGTGGTCACCTCTGGGCCGGTTCGTTCCGGATGCTCGAAGGCCCGCCGGACCAGCTCCTCGGGGCCGACCCCTGCGCCGTAGGTCAGTTCCGCCGCCAGCGCGAGCAGCTCCACCTGACCCAGGGCGGGCACGGTCCGGCCCTCGGCCCGTACCGCGGCCAGGGCGAGCGGATGGCCCTCCGGCCCGAAGGCGCCGAAGCGATTGACGAAGACCAGCGCCCGGTCGAATCCCGACCACCCGGTTTCCGCGACCGCCGGTTCGAACTCGAAACGGGCGTCGAGCCGGCCGATCCAGTAGGGGATCTCGGCCCAGGCCAGCTGGGTGAGCTGAGCATCGGTAAGCCAGACGGCCATCGCGCTGGCCCGGGTACCGGGACTGGGAAAGATCGTCGCGGGCAGGGCGCCGTAGAGGGCCAGCTCGGCCGTCGCCCCGATGTCGAAATCGTGGATCTGGCCGGCCACGGCCAGCAGGGTCCGATCGGCCGGATCCTCGAAATGGCCGAACTTGCGCCAGAGGCCTTCGGGCGACCCGTTCGATCCGATCGCCAGCATCGGGGTGCGGCCGCTTTCCGGGCCGGTGAACTCCTCGACCAGCGCCGCCCTGGCTTCCGGCTCGAGGTCGGCCAGCAACTTTCCTTCGCCCTCGCTCAGGACATAGGAGCCATCCGGCCGGGGCCACGGATAACCCGTGCCGGTCGCGAACACCTCGGCGCTGTACTCGCGGGGCGGCACCTGGCCCATCATGTTCAGCCAAAGCTCATGGAAGTCGGGTTCGGGCAGGAGCAGACGCTCGACCAACTCGGGCTCGCCGAAATCGGGCCAGGCCCATTGCTCAGTTTGTCCAGAACCCATGGTCAAGACGTCCCGAAGGTGTGGAGCCCTGTGCCGGTGGGAGGCGAGGAGAAGGGCACAAGACGGGCTGGTGGCCCGGCGTTGTCCGCCGACGAAGCATTCCCGCCGGCACAGGGCTCCAGACCGAGGACAGAGTCTTGACCATGGGTTCTACTCAACCGGACCGCCCCTCCAGGTGCGAAACATTCCTGCTGCGACCGTAGCCGGTCTGGAAGACTCAAGGCAATGAGCGAAACCCTTTCCCGCAGCGGCGGCCGTTCGGCCGCCGACCTTCGTCCCGTCACCATCGAACCCGGTTTCGTCGGCAGCGCCGACGGGTCCGCCCTGATCTCCTGCGGCGGCACCCGGGTGATCTGCACCGCCTCGGTCCAGGACCGGGTGCCGAAGTGGATGGAAGGCCGCGGCCGCGGCTGGGTGACTTCCGAGTACGCGATGCTGCCCGCCTCGACCGGTGAGCGTAAACAGCGCGACATCAGCAAGGGCAAGCAGGACGGCCGTGGGGTCGAGATCCAGCGCCTGATCGGGCGTTCGCTCCGGGTCGGGGTCGATTTCGAGGCGCTCGGCGAGCGCAGCGTCTACGTCGACTGCGACGTGCTCGAGGCGGACGGCGGCACCCGCTGCGCCTCGATCACCGGCGGCTGGGTCGCGCTCCGGCTGGCGCTCGGCGCCCTGCTAGACGCGGGTGAGATCGAGCGGATGCCACTGACCACCTCGGTCGCCGCGGTCAGCGTCGGCATGGTTGATGGCCGGCCGCTCTGCGACCTGGACTACCCCGAGGATTCGAACGCCGAGGTCGACGCCAACGTGGTGATGACCGGCGAAGGCGGCCTGGTCGAGGTGCAGGCGACGGCCGAACGCACGCCGCTCTCCCGCACTTCGCTCGACGAGATGCTGGCCTTGGCCGAGGCCGGGATCGAGCGGTTGCGGGGATTCCAGATGGCCGCGGTCGGGGAATGACCCGCCGGTGATCCTCGCCAGCCGCAACGACCACAAGGTCCGGGAGCTGGGGGAAATCCTCACCGGGGTCGAGTTGCGGGGGCTGCCGGATGAGATCGAGTCGCCGCCGGAGACCGGCGCCACCTTCGAAGCGAACGCCCTGATCAAGGCGCGCTCGGCCCGGGCGGCGACCGGAGAGACGGTGATCGCCGACGATTCCGGCCTCGAGGTCGACGAGCTCGATGGCCGGCCCGGGGTCTATTCGGCCCGCTACGCCGGTGAAGGCGCCACCGACGCCGAGAACCTGGACAAGGCGCTGGCCGACCTGGCCGGAGCCAGCGGCCAGGCTGACGGCTCCGACTCGGCCCGCTACGTCTGCGTGATCGCCCTGATCGACGATTCCGGAGAACACCTCTTCCGGGGAACCTGCGAGGGCCGGTTGATCCAGGAGCCCCGCGGCGAGGGCGGCTTTGGCTACGACCCGGCCTTCGTCCCCGAGGCGACCGGACCCGGAGACCAGCGGACCATGGCCGAGCTGACCCCAGCCGAGAAGCACGCGATCAGCCACCGCGGGGCCGCGGCGCAGCTGCTGGCCGAGCACCTCTCCGCCTGAGGCGGTCCGGCACCGGCCGGGCCTTCCTCCGGCGTCAGTCTTCGGTGGGCTGGCCGCCCTGGCGGGGGATGAGATTGACCGATGCGGCGACCCCGACCGCGGCGATCGTCGCGGCGTAGCCGGCGTAGCCCGCGATCGCGGTGACCGCGGTGGCGATGGCGCAGATCACCACCACGGTGATCCAAGAGGCCTGGGCAAGGGACATGGCCGGTATGTTGCTACACCGTGGCGGATGAGAACGGCAAAGCCAACGAAATGAGCGAAAACGCCCTCGCCGCGGCGGCTGGCCGGGTGCTCGAAAACCTGGCCGAACTCGAACCCGAACTGGTCAACGCCGGGATCTTCGACGGTGACCGCCGACCGGTCGCGACCAGTTCGGAAAACGCTTCTTGGCCAGGGGAAGCCGCTGCGCTGCTGGAAGCCCTGGAGGCCGGTTCGGCCGACGAAGACCTCGATTCGGCACATGTCGCCTCCACCGCGGGCGAGGTCTTCGTAGTCAGTGAGTCGGGGCTTTCCTTGGTCGCGGTGACCGGGCGGTACGTGCTGGCCTCACTGACCTCATATGACATGCGCATGGCGCTTCGTGACGTCGCCCGGGCGGGCTCGGGTCAGACCGGGGGCGGAACCTGGACCGGAATCCGGAAAGTCACTCCTGAAGCCGAAAACGGAGAGCCAGACAATGCTTAAGCCGCATCGGGTGGTGCTCGACAAGTTCAGTTCTTACACCGAGGAGGCCGCCGCTTTCATGCGCCGGCGCCGCCATCACCGGCGTGAATTCGTGCGAATCCGCTTCCAGAGCGGAGCCGAGGCCGACCTGCCGGCGGGAACCCCCGAGGCCGACCGGATCGCCGCCGCCGCGCGGCGCCTTATCGAACTCGGTTGATTCCTGCACTCCGGTATCGCCGCCGGAGGCGGCAGAAATGGCATCCGAATGCGGTGTTACGGTTCTGCCATTCCCTAAACCGAGGAGGATTACTGACGTGACCAAAGCAGAGTTTCTTGAGAAGGTCGCCGGTGACGAGCGCATCGGAAGCAAGAAGGCCGCGGCCGACGCCGTCGACGCCGTGCTGGACGCGATCACCGACACCCTGACCGCGGGTGGCGAGGTCAACTTCACCGGCTTCGGCAAGTTCCACGTTGCCGAGCGCAGCGCCCGTCAGGGCGTCAACCCCCGTACCGGTGAGCGCATCACCATCGCCGGTGGCAAGGTTCCGCGCTTCTCGGCCGGATCCGCTCTGAAGAAGCAGGTCAAGGGCTGAGCCTCTTCATTGATCGGGCTGCGGCGCTTGTGGACGAGCGCCGCAGCCAGATCTGCCTCGGCCTGGATCCCGATCCGGCCGGGCTCGGTGGCTCGATCACCGATTCGACCGAGGGGTCCCCGGCCGAAGCCGCGGGCGCCGCGGTGTCGGCCCACTGCCGCCGGCTGATCGAACTGGCCGGTCCCTTCTGCATCGCGGTCAAGCCCCAGCTCGCCTGCTTCGAGCGGCTCGGCTGGCCCGGCTGGAAGGCATTGGAAGAAGTATGTGCGGCAGCCCGCGAAGCTGGACTGCTGGTCATCGCCGACGGCAAGCGGGGCGATGTCCCGGTGACCGCCAGGGCTTACGGCCAGGCCATGGTGGGGGTGACCGATTCACCCTTCGGCCCGGTCCAGGGGCTGGGGGCAGATGCGTTCACCGCCAATCCGTTACTTGGTGAGGATGCGCTGGAGCCGATGGTGGCCGCAGCCGAGGCGGCGGGGGCCGGCGTCTTCGCCCTGGTGAGAACCAGCAACCCGGGCGCCGCCGACGTCGAAGACCTGCCCACTCCGGAAGGGCCGGTGCATGAGCACCTGGCCGGTCTCGTCGATCGGTTCGGCCAGCGCCTGGCCGTCACGGACAGCGGACTCTCAGGGATGGGTGCGGTGGTCGGCGCGACCGCGCCGGAGCACATTGCCCGCCTGCGGGAACTGATGCCACGAGCCGTATTCCTGATCCCCGGCGTCGGCGCCCAGGGTGGGCGCCCGGAGGACCTCGGGGCCGCTTTCGCCCCCGGTCGGGCGGCGGCGATCATCGCCGCTTCCCGGTCGATAGCCGGCGCCGAAGACCCGGCCACAGCGGCCGAAGAACTGCGATCCGCGGTCTGGGCCGTCTCCGGTTGATCACGCCCGGCCGGGACCGGATACGCACGCATGTGTGCGGTACCGGTAACTTTGCCGCGCTAGTCACCCCTCCGGCCTCGAGGCCACGACCTACCGGCCCCCATGGAAGAAACGAAGAACAAGAATTCGCAGATCGCCCGGATCCTTGCCGTTCTGGCCCTGATCGGGACCATCCTGATCGTGATCGTCGCGATTTCCGGGGCGACCGGAGGCGACGACGACGGTTCCGGCAAGAAGGCCAACCCGGCCAAGCAGCAGGCCCAGAACAAGCCGAAGACGAAGAAGAAGAAATACGAGGTGGCGGAAGGTGACACGCTCACCACGATCTCGAACAAGACCGGCATCTCCGTCGAGCGGCTCGAAAAGCTGAACCCGGACCTGGATCCGCAAGCGCTTCAGGTCGGTCAAGAGCTCAAGCTGCGTTGACGCGAAGGTCCTGGCCGGCAGTAGCCCTCCTGATCCTCGCCCTCTGGGGCGGCGCGGCGACCTCCGTGGAAGGCGCCACGGCACCGGACCGGGGTCCGAAGCTGAATGCCAAATCCTGGGTCTTGATCGATGCCCGCACCGGGGAGCCGCTTGCGGGGCACGCGGTCAATCGCCATCTCGGCATGGCCTCGACCACCAAGATGATGACCGGCTATCTCGCGATCGAGAACTTGCCGCTGCGGGAGAAGGTGACCGCCGGCAAGTACCACCCAGACCCGGCCGAATCCCTGATGGGCCTCCAGCCCGGCCAGGTGGTGTCGGTTCGCGACCTGCTCTACGGACTGTTCATGCTCAGTGGCAACGACGCGGCGGTGACGCTGGCCAAGGCCGTTTCGGGCACCCAGAAACGGTTCGTGAAGCTGATGAACCAGACCGCGAACCGACTCGGGCTGGATGACACGCATTACGACAACCCGGTCGGCCTCGACGGTCCCAGCCACTACACCTCGGCGGCCGACCTGGCCAAGCTGGGGCGGATCGTGATGGGCCTGCCGCGCCTGAGGAAGATCGTCGGAACCCGCGAGGCGACGCTGACCAGCTACCGGCCCCCGCTCACGATCGAGACCACCGACAGCTTCCTGCGCGACACCCCCTGGGCCCAGGGGATCAAGACCGGCCACACGCTCGGTACCGGTTACACGCTCGCCTCGGACGGGCGCCGCAAGGCGACCGAGTTGATCGGGGCGGTGATCGGCACCCCGACCGAGGGAGCCCGCAACGGCGAGACGGTACGCCTGCTCGACTGGGGCTTTTCGCTCTACGACAAGAAGGTTCCGATCAGGGTCGAGAAGCCGGTCGCGGTCCTGCCGGTCCGCTACGAGGATGAGGATCTGCCGGTCCGCGCCAAGCGCCGGGTGCGGATCGGGGTGCGCGAGGGGGAAAGCCTGACCGTCGAAACCGACCTGCCCGGCGAGGTCGAGGGCCCGATCGACGCCGGCCAGAAGCTGGGCACCGCGACCGTACGGCTCAACGGCGACCCGCTGGCGACGGTGCCGCTGTTCGCCGGCCACCAGGTCGAGAAGCCGAGCCTGGTCCGGAAGCTGCTCGGCAACCCGCTCTGGATCGCGGTTCTGCTCGTGCTCGCCGTCTTCGCCATACTTGCTGTGTTGCTTCTGGTGCGCCGACGCCGGGAACGAAACGCGAGGAAGAGGCTTCAGCGAGTGCTCAGGAAGAGACGATGATCATCTCCGTGACCCTGAATGCGGCGATCGACCGCACCGTTGCCGTGCCCAACTTCCGGCTCGGCCACCGGCATCGCTCGGTTGAGACCCGGACGGTGCCGGGCGGCAAGGGCATCAACGTGGCCCGGGCACTGGGCCTGCTCGGCCGGCCGGTGATCGCGACCGGACTGGTCGGTGGCGGCAACGGCGACCGGGTGTTGAAGCAGCTCGGCGAGGAGGGCCTGCTGACCGACTTCATCAAGATCGCCGAGGAAACCCGGTTCAACCTCGCTCTGGTCGATCCGACCACCGGCGAACAGACCGAGGTCAACGAGCGCGGCCCCCGGGTCAGCCCGGAGGAGCTCGACGCCTTCATCGAGCGCCTCGACTACCTGGCCGGCGGCGCCAAGCTCTGCGTGCTGGCCGGCAGCCTGCCCCCCGGGGTCGACGGCGAGTTCTACGCCCGCCTGGTCGAGGCGATGAAGCGGGTCGGGATGCCGGTGCTGCTCGACTCGGAGGGCGAAGCGATGTCAGCCGGGATGCGGGCCGGACCGGACATGATCACCCCCAACAAGCTGGAGGCCGAGGAGCTGGTCGGCCACGAGTTCGAATCGCGGGCGGAGATGTTCGGGGTGCTCTCCGAGCTGGTCGAGATGGGCCCGGCCGAGGCGGCGATCACCCTGCCCGAGGGTTGTGTCGCGATCGTCGGCGAAGGCGCCAACCAGCGCATCCTCGAAGCGGTGATCGAACCGTTGGAGCCGATCTCGACCGTCGGGTCCGGGGATGCCTTCGTCGCCGGGTACATCGCCGCCCGATACGACGGCGGCAGCGCCGAGGAGTGCCTCGCCTACGGGGTCGCCTGCGGCGCCGAGTCGACCCAGCACCTGGGGGCGGGGCGTATCGACCGCGGCCGGGCCGAAAGCCTGCTCGGCAACGTCGAGGTCCGCCAGCTCCAGCTCCCGGCCGAAGTCTGAAGAATCTCTCTCGTTCCGCCCCTGACTTCCGGGGAATGAGCGGCGGTGGGACCGGGGGACAGGGCTCGGTTCCTGTTTCTGTACCCCGGTCGATCGGCGCGCGGCGTTGCGCCACTTAGATTTATCCCTGCGATACGGGGTTTCTCCTCCCCGGTCATGTGGCAGTAATGGTGGGTTCGGCACGGAAGCCAGAACTCACTCCCTCCCTGTAGATCCCCCGCCTGGCAAGGCGGGGGATCTACGTGCGCCTTGTCGTAATCCCCCGCCTGGCAAGGCGGGGGATCTACGTGCGCCTTGTCATGGAACGCCGAGGTGCCCAGGGGCGTAGTCTCTGGTCAAACGTCCGCAGGGGCGCGTAATCTGCCCCTCTTCACCCTGAAGCCCTGGAGGACCTAATTGGAAATTGAGATCGGCCGAGGCAAGAAAGGCCGACGCGCTTACGGATTCGACGATGTAGCCATCGTTCCTTCACGACGGACCCGAGACCCTGATGACATCGACATCAGCTGGACGCTCGGCCCGTACCGGTTCGACCTGCCCCTGGTCGCTTCCGCGATGGACGGCGTCGTCAGCCCGGAGACCGCGGTGCTCGTCCACAAGCTCGGCGGCCTCGGGGTGCTCAACCTCGAAGGCATCTGGACCCGTTTCGAGAACGCCGAAGAGAAGCTCGAGGAGATCGCACGGGTCCCCAAGGACCAGGCGACCGCCCTCATGCAGGAGATCTACGAGACCCCGGTCCAGAAGGAACTGATCGCCCAGCGGGTAGCCGAGATCAAGGCCGAAGGCGCCGTGGTCTGCGGCTCGTTCACTCCCCAGTCGGTCCAGGAGTACTACGAGGTGGCGATCGAAGCCGGTCTCGACATCCTGGTCATCCAGGGCACCGTGATCTCGGCCGAGCATGTCTCGACCACGGTCGAGCCGCTCAACCTGAAGGAGTTCATCGCCGAGGTTCCGGTCCCGACCGTGGTCGGCGGCTGCGCCTCCTACTCGACCGGCCTGCACCTGATGCGGACCGGCGCGGTCGGCGTCCTGGTCGGCGTCGGCCCGGGCGCTGCCTGCACCACCCGCGGCGTGCTCGGCATCGGCGTGCCGCAGGCGACCGCGATCGCCGACGTGGCGGCCGCCCGCTCGCAGCACATGCTGGAGACCGGCGAGTACGTCAACGTGATCGGTGACGGCGGCATGCGCACCGGTGGCGACATCTCGAAGGCGATCGCCTGTGGCGCCGATGCCGTGATGATCGGTTCGCCCCTGGCCCGCGCCAAGGAAGCTCCCGGCCGCGGCTACCACTGGGGCATGGCGACCTTCCACTCGTCGCTGCCGCGCGGTACCCGCGTGACCACCGTCCAGGACGGCACGATGGAGGAGATCCTGCTCGGCCCGGCCCACGAGAATGACGGCACCTTCAACCTGATGGGTGCCCTCCGGACCTCGATGGCGACCACCGGCTACGAGGACATCCGCTCCTTCCAGCGAGCCGAGATGATGATCGCCCCGGCCCTGATGACCGAAGGCAAGAAGCTCCAGACCGAGCAGGCCGTCGGCATGGGCTCGAACGGCCGCGCCGCGGTGTCGGCCGGCGTCGGGGTCGCTGACGACTAAATGGTCGATCGCCTGTCTCGTCCAATCCGGGTTTCGATCACCTGATGTCCGCCGCTACGACGGAGGAAGTGCTGGTCCTCGATTTCGGGGGCCAGTACTCCCAGCTCATCGCCCGCCGCATCCGCGAATGCGGCGTCTTCGCCGAGCTGCTGCCGGCCAGCACGACGGTCGAGCAGATCCAGAACCGGAACCCCAAGGCGCTGGTGCTTTCCGGCGGGCCCGCCTCGGTCTACGACGCGGGGGCCCCGGAGTTCCCGGAGCAGCTGGTCGAGCTCGGCATCCCGGTGCTGGGCATCTGTTACGGCATGCAGGTGATGGCCAAGGCGCTCGGCGGCAAGGTAGAAGGGGCCGAGTCCGGCGAGTTCGGGCGGACCGAGCTGACCGTCACCGGCGATGGTGGCGTTCTGCTCGGCGGGCTGCCCGATGAGCAGACCTGCTGGATGAGCCACCGCGACTCGGTCTTCGAGGCGCCGGAGGGTTTCACTCCGATCGCCTCGACCCCGGGCTCGCCGGTCGCGGCCCTCGAGTCGGCGGAAAAGAAGCTCTACGGCATCCAGTTCCACCCCGAGGTGGTCCACACGCCCTACGGCACCGAGGTGCTGAAGCGCTTCCTGCGCGAGGTGGCCGGCTGCGAGGAGCAGTGGAGCGCGGCCTCGGTCGTGACCGAGCAGATCGCGGCGATCCGCGAACAGGTCGGGGAGGGAAAGGCGATCTGCGGCCTCTCCGGTGGCGTCGACTCGAGCGTTGCCGCCAAGCTGGTCCACGAGGCGATCGGCGATCGGCTGACCTGCGTCTTCGTCGACCACGGCCTGATGCGGATGAACGAGGCCGAGCAGGTGGTGGAGGACTTCCAGCATTTCGGCATCAAGCTGGTCCACGTCGATGCCGAGGAACGCTTCTTGGGCAAGCTCGCCGGGGTGACCGACCCTGAGACCAAACGCAAGATCATCGGCGAGGAGTTCATCCGTGTCTTCGAGGAGGAAGCCTCGAAGATCGAGGGTGCCGACTTCCTGGTCCAGGGCACGCTCTACTCGGACGTGATCGAGTCCGGCGGCTCGGACCACGCGGCGACGATCAAGTCTCACCACAACGTCGGCGGCCTGCCGGAAGACCTCCAGTTCGAACTGGTCGAGCCGCTGCGGATGCTCTTCAAGGACGAGGTGCGGGCGGTCGGGACCGAGCTCGAACTGCCCGACCGGATGGTCTGGCGGCAGCCCTTCCCCGGCCCGGGGCTCGGCATCCGCATCGTCGGGGGCGAGGTCAACAAGGAGCGTCTCGACATCCTGCGCGAGGCCGACCACATCCTGCATGAGGAAGTCGGTGGGGCCAACATGTACCGCGACCTCTGGCAGTTCTTCTGCGTGCTGCCGGTGATCCGCTCGGTCGGCGTCCAGGGCGACGGCCGCACCTACGCCTACCCGGTGATCATCCGCGCGGTCACCTCGAAGGACGCGATGACCGCCGACTGGGCCCGGATCCCCTACGACGTGCTCGAAAAGGTCTCGAACCGCATCATCAACGAGGTGAGCGGCGTGAACCGGGTGGCCTACGACATCACGTCGAAGCCCCCCGGCACCATCGAGTGGGAGTAGCCCGGGCGGCGCCTGGCCTTCCGGTCAGGTTTTCTTGCGGAGGACCTTGATCGTTGCCTTGGCGGCCTTCGGGGGGAAGCCGGGGGTCGTCACCTTGAAGGTGGCCTTGAAGCTGCCGCTGGCCTTCTTCTTGACCTTGATCCGGAACTTCCGGGTGAGTGACTTATGTGCCGGGACGGAGACTTTGAAGCACTTCGGGGTCTGGGCCTTCTTCCGCGGGACCTTGGCGCAGATCCGGGCGCCCGAGGCCGCGCCGTCGCCGCTGTTCTTGACCATCACCTTCAGCACGGCGGACTTGCCGGCCTTGACCGCCTTCGACTTTGGGCTGACCGAGATCGACAACTTCGGATCGCAGGGGGAGTTGGCGCAGGGATTCGACTCGTCGCAGCCCGGGTGGGTCGGGTCGTCCTCGCACTTGCGCGGCTCGGAGAGCCCGTGGGCCATCCAGATGCCGCCGGGGCCGGTGGTGAGCTGGCCGACGATCTGGCAGACCATGCCACCGGTCGGGGCCGGCAGGTCCTCCCAGTGGCCGCTCAGCGCGCCCTGGCCGCCGGTGCCGTCGGAGAAGGGCACGCCGAGGTAGGGCTTGCCGTAGCGGGTCGAAAGGCTGGCTCTGATCGGATCGATCACGCAGGTCTGGTCGAGTGCCTGCACGGTGGCCTTGAGGTCGAAGCCCAGGGTGAGCTCACCGGTGGCCTCGTTGAACCGGCCGGTGATGTCCTTGTTCGCGCTCAGGTCGACCGTCGCCTCGAGGCCGTTGGTGACCTCGGTGGTCTTGGTCGGAAAGACGAAGTTGGCTCGCGGCACCTTGACCTGCCCGTTCTTCATGGTCCCGGTCAAGGTCGCCGGCGGGTCCGGCGGCTGGCTGGTCGAGTCGATCGCCTTGACACCGCTGATGCTGCCCAGGTCGAGCACCGCGTGGTCGATCGCCAGGTTGAAGCCGGCCGCCTTCGCCGGTACCGCCGTAACGAGCAGCAGAGCGAGTGTCGCCAACAATGCTCCCGAAAGACTTCGTGTCGTTCCCATACCGAGACAGTACCGGTTGTCCGCCGGATTGTGTATAAACATGTTCATGGGTGTCGCGGAAGGGCATCCGGCAAGGAGGGAGTGAGTTGCGATCGAAGTCGTGTAAGCGTTCCCGTCGAGGCGGAGGCCTCGCTGCCCTTGGCGCAGCCGCGGCGAGCTGCTTCGTCTTCTTGCTGCCTTCGGCCCCGGCCGGTGCGGCGGATCTGGTCGACCTGGCCAGCCCTCTGGTCGGAACCGCCGGGTCGGCGACCGACCACGCCGGTGACCCCGATCCCGGCGGCACCTTCCCCGGCGCGACGATGCCGTTCGGCATGGTCGGGTTCAGTCCCGACACCTGGTCGCACCGAACCAATCTGCGCGGCGGCTACACCTACTACGAGAAGCAGATCAAGGACTTCACGATCACCCAGTTCAGCGGGGCCGGTTGTGCGATCTACCAGGATCTGCCGATCGTGGCCCGGCCGGGGACGCTGAACGGGCCCGAGGTCGACGCCAACGACTGGCGCCCCCGGTACCTGCAGCGGTTCGACCACAAGCATGAACAGGCTTCACCCGGCTACTACGGAGTGACGCTCAACCCTGGACGCAAGCGGCAAGTCCGGGCGGATCTAACCGCCACCCGACGCAACGCGATCGGCCGGTTCACGTTCAAGGGGAGTCGGGCCGGAACTCTCACCTTCGATGCCGGCGGGAGCCGCATGGGCAACCACGACGCCCGGGTCAGGATCAACCCGAAGCGGCGGGAAATCAGCGGCACCTCGGTCAGCGGTCACTTCTGCTTCGAGCCGACTTCGACCTACCGGATCCATTACGTGATCAAGTTCGACCGTCCCTTGGGCCGCTACGGGACCTGGCGCAGGACGAAGCTCCGCCGGGGTTCGAAGCGGGCCGCCGAGCATTCGTCGGGGGGCTACGCGCGAGCCGGCGCCTACGTCACCTTCGACACCCGTCGGCGGCGATCGGTGAAGGTCCGGATCGGGCTCTCCTTCGTCAGCCTCGCCGGCGCCCGGGCGAACCTGCGCGAGAGCCGCGGGCCGAGCTTCGCGAAATTGCGGTCGCGGGCACGTCAGGCCTGGCAAAAAGAGATGGGCGCGATCCGGGTCAGCGGCGGGAAAGACGACGATCGTCGCACCTTCGCCTCGGCCCTCTACCACTCGTTGCTCGAACCCAGTATCGCCTCCGATCTCGACGGTCGCTACCTCGGCATGGACGGCAAGGTCCACCGTTCGAAGGACCGGCTCCATTACACCGACATCTCCGGCTGGGACGTATACCGGAGCCAGTTCCCGCTGCTGGCGATGATCAAGCCCAAGGTCGCGGCCGACATCGCGGAGTCGCTGGTCGACGATGCCCGGCAGGGCGGCTGCCTGCCGCGCTGGCCCTACGCCAATCAGAACACGAACGTCATGGTCGGGGATCCGTCTGATCAGATGATCGCCACGATCCACGCGCTCGGGGTGCGGGACTTCGATGCCGAGGCGGCCCTCGCGGCGATGGTCAAGGGCGGAAGCGAGCGCTGCCACTCGGACAACGGCGACTACACCGAGCGGGAGGCTCTCGACGACTACCTCCGCCTGGGGTATGTCCCGCAGGAGCGCAACGTCGACGACATGATCCATTCCCAGTTGAAGCGGGACGAGCCCTGGGGCACCGCTTCGACCACCCTCGAGTACGCGCTGGCGGACTTCACGATCTCTCGGCTGGCCGCGGCCCTGGGCCGGGATGACATCGCCGCCGAGTTCGCGACCCGATCCGGCAACTGGCGCAACTTGGTCGACCCGGCGACCGGTGAAATGAAGCCCCGGCTGGGCACCGGATCCTTCATCCCCGACTTCACGCCGGCCAGCAAGGATGGATGGGTCGAGGGCAACTCCGCTCAGTACAACTGGTTCGTGCCCCAGGATCCGGACGGCTTGTTCGAGTCGATGGGCGGCCGGGAGCAGGCGACCGCGCGCCTCGACCAGTTCTTCACCCAGCTCAACGCCGGGCAGGGATCTCCTTTCGCCTACGTCGGCAACGAGCCGACCATGCTCACACCGTGGCTGTATGACTGGCTCGGGCTGCCTTCCCGCGCGCAGAAGGTGGTGCGGGACATGCTGGTCGGGCATTTCGCGCCGACCCCGGCCGGGCTGCCCGGAAACGACGACGGCGGCACGACCAGCGCCTGGTACGTGCTCTCGGCCCTCGGTCTGTACCCGGCGGTGCCCGGCACCGACGTCCTGGCGACCGGAAGCCCGCTCTTCCCGGACGCCCGGCTCCGCCTGGCCGGGGGCGAACTCGAACTGAGTGCGCCGGAAGCTGCCCGGGAGCGACCTTACGTTGCCGGAATGACGGTCGACGGGAAACCGCAGACCGCTCCCTGGCTCAGGTTCGCGGACCTGGCCGGTGGCGGACGGATCGCCTGGCAGATGACCGACGCGCCAACCGCCTGGGGCTCCGATCCCGGCCAGGCGCCGCCGTCCTACTCGCCCTGACGCAGCTGACGCTGGAGTAAGGTTTCCCGGTTGGCCGGGATACCTGCGAAAGCCAAGGCAGCGCAGTCTCCGGGGCGGATCCCGCTCTGGGTGCTCGCCGCCGGGTTCTGGACCATCGTGCTGGCGGCGGCGCTGGTCAAGCGAGTCGACTTCCAGAACTTCGATCGGGTCGCCACTTTCGGCATCACCTTCGCCTCGATCGTCATCGAGGCGTTGCCGTTCATCCTGATCGGGTCGCTCGTCTCGGCGGCCATGGCCGTCTACGTTCCCGACCGGTTCTTCTCACGCATGTCGAAGCTGCCGCAGGCCGTCCAGGTGCCCGGCGCGGCCCTGGCCGGCTTTGCCTTCCCGGTCTGTGAATGCGGGTCCGTGCCGGTCGGCCGGCGGTTGGTCATGAACGGGCTCACGCCGGCGGCCGCACTCGGATTCATGTTTGCCGCGCCAGTGCTGAACCCGGTGGTGCTCGCCTCGACCTGGGTCGCGTTCGGAGGGGGGATCAACGGACTCGAGATGACCGCCGGCCGGGCCGGACTCGGCTTCCTCGTCGCGATGGCAGCCGGGCTCGCGGTCTCACGCGGTGGCGGCAACGTCCTGCGCGTCGATGACGCCGGAGCCGCCGGCGTCCACGACCATCACCACGACCACTCCCACGCACCCGCCCTGGAGGGAACACCGTGGCGGATCCGGTTCGGCGACTACCTCGGGCATGTGGCGACGGATCTGCTCTTCATGGCGCGGTTCCTGGTCCTGGGGGCTGCGGTCTCCGCCCTGATGCAGACCTTCATCCCGCAACAGGCCATCGGGACCGTCGCCGGGACATTCCTGCTCGGCAGTCTGACCCTGATGGGCATGGCCTTCATCCTTTCCCTCTGCTCGGAGGCCGACGCCTTCGTCGCCGTCTCGTTCACGGCCTTTCCCCGCTCGTCACAGCTCGCCTTCCTGGTCTTCGGCCCGATCCTCGACACCAAGCTGGCCGCGCTCTACGGGGCGACATTCCGGTCCAGCTTCGTGCCCCGGCTGCTGGTCGTGACCGTGCCGATGATCCTGGTCGGTACGGCGATCTTCGGGCTGGTGACCGGATGAGCCTCAGCGTCCGCAATCTGCGTCTGCTCGTGATGGGCACCTGGAGCGCCTTCCTGCTCTGGCTCTGGCTGAGCGACAACGTGCTCAGGTATCTGGGCCCGCACACCGTCTGGGTCGTCAAGTTCGGGGGCGTCGCGCTCGGACTGGCCACGATCGCCTACGCCTGGGTGAGCCAGGGCGGGGCAGACGAGCGGACCGGGGTCAGCCGCTCGCAGGTTGCCGGCCTGCTGGCGGTGCTGCTGCCGGTGGCGATCGGCTTCATGATGACCAACGTCTCGCTGGGTGCCCTGGCCGCCTCCAACAAATTGACCTCTCGCGGCGTGGACATGGCCGAGCTCGCGCAATCGCTGGCCTCGGATTCCGACCAGGTCTCGTTTCTCCAGATCGCGGCGGTGTCGGATGACGAATCGCTTAGTGACGAGTACGGAATCAGTGACGGCACCCTCGTCTCGTTGACCGGCCTGGTCATGAAACCATCGACCACGCCACGGGGAAGATTCGACTTCGGCCGCTTCTACATCACCTGCTGCATCGCGGATGCGGTCCCGGTTTCGGTGACCGTCGATGCCAACAAGGCCGGCGGTGGTCCGTACCGCGCGGACCAGTGGCTGGCGGTCGTCGGCTATCTCCAATCGGGCAAGGACGGCTACCGGTTGGAAGCCAGCAAGATCACCCCGGTCGCCCAGCCGAGCGACCCGTATCTCTCCTTCAAGTAGGAGCGGACTTGTCTAGTCGCAATCCGAGCAGTGGCCGTGCAAGGTCACTTCGTGCGATTCGAGCTTGAAGCCCTTGCGGTGGATCTCGTGGATTGCTTCTTCGAGAGCGTCGTCTTCGAACGGTTCGACCTTGCCGCATTCGTCGCAGACGATGTGGTGATGGTGGTGCCCGGAAGGTTCGACCTTTTCGTAGCCGAAGGCCGAACCGCCGAGGTCGACCTTGCGGACCAGACCCAGTTCCTCGAGCTGCTCGATCGCCCGGTAGACGGTGGCCCGGCCGACCCGGTCCAGCCGCGCGTCGATTTCCAGCGCCGTGATCGCACAGTCCTGCTGGTCCAGCAGGTCGACCACGCGCTGCCTGGGCGTGCTTCGCCTGAGGCCGGCCTCGGAGATCCGCTCACGGGCCGATTCGGCCCAGGTCCCGGTTTCTTCGGTGCTGGTCGGGGTCATGTGTTCAGGCTAGTCGGTCGGATGGCGCGGGGCAGCAGGGTCGCGGCGGCCGCGGCTGCGAGATAGGCCAGAACGAGGACGGCGACCACCGAGGCGCCCGCTGCCACCTTCAGATAGTAGGAGAGGTAAACCCCGGCGACCCCGGCGAGGAGCGCGGTCGCGACGGCCAGGATGAGCATCGGGCGGAAGCGGTCGGTCAGCAGGCGGGCGGCCGCGGCCGGGGTGACCAGGACCGCGGCGACGAGCAGGTTGCCGAGCCCCTGCACGCCGACCAGGACCGTGAGCGCGACCAGGACCAGCACCACGCCCGACATGACCGAAGGGGAGAGGCCGAGGGAGGGACCCGCTCCGGCGTCGAACCCGGCGGCGAGCAGGCGGTCGTGCATCAGCCAGACGGAGGCGATGACGGCCAGCAGGATGCCGGCCGAGGTGAGGAGCTCGGTGTCGGAAACGCCGAGCAGGTCACCGAAAAGGAGTTCCGCGGTTCCCGGCGGAGTGTCCGGCGAGAGCGCGAGCAGCACGCCGAAGCCGAAGAGGCCGGTGATCACGACCGCGATCGCGGTGTCGGCGCTTTCGCGGGCAAAGCGGTTGACCAGGGCGATCAGGATCGCCGCGGCGACGATCCCCACCGCTCCCCCGAGCAGGATCGGGAGGCCCAGCAGCGTGGCGGCGACCAGTCCGGGCAGCAGCCCGTGGGCGAGCGACTCGGCGCTGTAGGAAACCCGGTAGAGGATCACCCAGCATCCGACCACGCCCCCGGCCACGCCGATCAGGGTCACCTCGATCAGCGCCCTCAGCGAGGCGCCGAACCGGAGCGGCTCGAGCAGCCAGTCGATCACCGGTTCGCCTCCTCGGGCTCGCCGTCGTGATGGTGATGGTGAGCCGGCAGCACGCCCAGCTCCGGCTGCCCCGGGATCTCGACGATGTGCCCGCCGTAGGTCGCCTCGAGGACCGGCCGGCTGAGCGCCTCGGCCGGGCGCCCGAACGAGATCTGGGTCTTGTTGAGGCAGAGCACCAGGTCCCAGCGCGAGGCCTGCTCGACCTCGTGGGTGGCGATCATGATCGTCTTCCCGTCCCCGGCCAGCCGGTCGATCAGCGATTCGAGGAGTGCTTCGCTGGGCGCGTCGAGGCCGGTGAAGGGCTCGTCCATGAGGAGCAGGTTCGCTCCGGAGGTCAGGGTCCGGGCGATCAGCACCCGCTGGCGCTGGCCGCCGGAAAGGCTGCCGAAGTGGTCCCGGGCGTGCTCCTCGAGGCCGACCATCGCCAGGGCTTCGCGGGCCTTCCGTTTCTCGGCCCGGCCGGGGCGTTTCCACCACGGCAGGCCGGCCAGGGTGCCCATCGTGGCGACGTCGAGGGCCGACACGGGGTAGTCGAGCCGCGAGCGGTCGGTCTGCTGGACCGTGGCGCAGCTCGCGTTCACTTCGAGTTTCCCCGCGAGCGGCTCGATCTCGCCTTGGAGGGCCCGGAACAGGGTCGTCTTGCCGCCGCCGTTGGGTCCGAGCACGCCCACCCGGGCGCCGGCCGGGATCTCGAACTCGAGGTTGCCCAGCACCACGCCGCCCTCGTATCCGAGGGCGGCGTGGCGAGTGATCACGACCGGGCTGTCGGCGTTACCGCTCATCCGGAAGTGCCGAAGCAGTCCTTCCTGCCGTCGGTCATGCCGAGCATGATGTTGTCGGTGTTCGACTTCATCATTCCCAGCCAGGTTTCACCCGGTGAACCCTCCGGGCCGAGCGTGTCGCCGTACAGCGTGTAGTCGGTGCTGGCGCCAGTGTCGCGGGCGACCGCGTTCGAGAGCGCGGGCGGCACCGATTCTTCGGGGAAGACCGCCTTGACGTTCTCCTTGCGGATCGTGTCTTCCAGCTCGGCCAGGTCACCCGCCGACGGCTGTGCCTGGGTGGTCAGAGCGGGGATCACCGTGCCGACCGTCTCGATTCCGTATCGCTTCGTGTAGTAGCCGAAGGCATCGTGGTCGGTCACGATCTTCCGCTCGGCGGGGGGAACGGCGTCGATGCACTTGGCGATCTGCCGGTTGAGCTCGGCCACCCGGGCCTCGTAGGCGGTGGCGCGCTCGCGGAAGTAGCCGGCGTCGTCCGGTTCGGCCTCGGCCAGGCTCTCCTCGATTTCTCCGACCGCCGCCTTCACGTTGACCGGGTCATGCCACCAGTGCGGGTCGAGTTCCTCGCCCGGCTCCTCGGCATGCTCTTCCTCGGAGTGGCCTTCCTCGGCGTGTTCGTGCTCCTCTTCGCCTTCGAGCTTGACCGGGATCCCTTGGCTCAGGTCGACCACCTTGGCGTCGCTGCCACTGTCGGAGATGATCTGCTCGGTCCACTCGTCGAGATGGCCGCCGCTGCGGAAGACCAGGTCGGCGTCGGCGACCGCCGTGACGTCTGACGGCCTCGGCTCGTACTCGTGGGGGTCGGTGTTCGGCTTGAGGATGGTGGTCAGGTCGATCTTGTCGCCGCCGACCTGGGCGGCCAGGTCACCGGCCTGGGTGGTCGTGGCGACCACCTTGAGCTGGCCTGAATCCGATCCGGTGCCGCCGCAGCCGGCGATCACCCCGCCGCCGGCGATCAGGGCGACCGCGAGAGCGGCGCGCGAGCGACGACGGCCGAGCCGGGTCACGGCCAGGGTGAGCGCGAAGAGCACGCCGCTGGCGACGGCGATGGTCGCGCCGGGAGGGGCGTTGGTCTCCACCGAAAGCCAGAGGCCGAAGGTGCCCTCGAGCGCAACCAGAGCGACCGAACCGGCCAATTGAAGGCCGACCCTCTTGGTCACCAGCCTGATCGTGGCGGCCGGGATCACGATCAGGGCCGAGATCAGCAGGGCGCCGATCGCGTTGAGGCTCGCGGTCACGGTCAGCGCCACCACGACCAGCAGCGCGCCATCGAGCAGGTGCCGGTTGCCGACCTGGGCCGAACCCGTTTCGTCGAAGCCCCGGGCCAGCCAGCGGTGGCCGAAGAGGACGGTGGTGGCGATCGCCAGCACCGCGGCGACGGCCGCCAGCAGGATGTCGTTGCCGCCGATCGAGAGCAGCGACCCGAAGAGCAGGTTGTCGACCGAGGAGCTCGATCCGAAGACGTCGCTCGCCAGCAGCACCCCGGTGGCCAGGCAGCCGACCAGGACGGTCGCCGTGATGCTGTCGGTCGAGGAGCGCTTCACCCGGCCGAGCAGGGCGGTCAGGCCGGCGAAGACGCCGGCCGCTCCGAACGCCCCGAGGGCGGGGGAGAAGCCGATCCCGTCAGCGAGAACGAGCCCGGGGAAGGCCGCGGTGCCGATCGCATGGGAGAAGAAGGCTAGTCCGCGAAGGACCACCCAGCTGCCGATCAGGCCGGCCGGTATGGCGAGCAGAAGGACCTCGATCAGTCCTTTCTGCACGAAGGGGAGGGAAAAAGTCTCTAACAAGATGGCTCCAGTCGTTCCGCGTCGCAGGCTACCAGGGACTGGGAATCGTTCTCAGTTCTAGTCGACTGTGACTTTGATAATAATGAGATTCAATCTCAGTATAAGGAAGGAACGCTTGAAATGACTGTTTCCCAGGATCCGCGGTCGGACGGCCGCCTGCCGGTGACCGTGCTCTCGGGATTTCTCGGCGCGGGAAAGACCACTCTGCTGGAGCACATCCTCGGCAACCGCGAGGGCAGGAGGGTGGCCGTGATCGTCAACGACATGAGCGAGGTCAACGTCGACGCCGAACTGCTCCGGTCGGGCGAGGCCTCGATCGACCGGGTCGAGGAGCGGATGGTGGAGATGAGCAACGGCTGCATCTGCTGCACCCTTCGGGAAGACCTCTTGGTCGAGGTCGCCGACCTGGCCCGGGAAGGCAGGTTCGATCACCTGCTGATCGAATCGACGGGGATCTCCGAGCCGATGCCGGTGGCCGAGACCTTCACCTTCGCCGACCAGTCCGGCCGATCACTGTCCGACGTCGCGCGACTCGACACCATGGTCACCGTGGTCGACGCCTCGACCTTTCTCGACGACTGCGGCAGCATCGAGGAACTGCGCGACCGGGGAGAATCCCTGGGCCCGGAGGACGAGCGCACAGTGGTCGACCTGCTGGTCGACCAGGTCGAGTTCGCCAACGTGATCCTGGTCAACAAGGCCGACCTGGCGTCATCCGCCGAGCTGGCCCGGATCGAGGCGCTCCTCTCCGCCCTCAACCCGCAGGCGAAGGTCGTGCGGTCGGTGAAGGCCGACGTGCCGCTCGGCCAGGTCTTCGACACCGGGCTCTTCGACCTGGACGAAGCGGCTTCCTCGCCCGGCTGGCTGGCGACCCTGCGGGGAGAGGAGATCCCCGAGACCGAGGAGTACGGCATCTCGAGCTTCGTCTACTCGCGCCGGCGCCCCTTCCATCCCGAGCGCCTCTGGAAGGAGCTCGAGTCGGCCTGGCCCGAGGTGGTCCGGGCGAAGGGCTTCTTCTGGGTGGCGACCCGCCACAACCTGGTCGGGGAGTGGTCGCAGGCGGGACGGGTCCTCAGCGTCGGGCCGATCGGCATGTGGTGGGCGGCGCTCGACCCGGCCGAGCTCGCCGCCAACCGCGAGCTGTTCGAGGAGTCGGCAGAAGCGGCGTGGCAGGAGCCCTGGGGCGATCGCCGGCAGGAGCTCGCCTTCATCGGCGCCGGCCTCGACCAGGCGGCGATCGAAGCGCGGCTCGACGCCTGCCTGCTGAGCGAGGGCGAGATGGCCGGCGGGCCCTTGGCCTGGGGCGAGCTGCCCGACCCGCTGCCGGCCTGGGCGCCGGTCAGTTGACGCCGATCGGGTTGGAATAGTTCCGCCCGTGCCCAGGGCGACGAATACGTTCAGGACTTACGTGGGGATCGTGATCGCGATCTCCGTCGCGACCCTGATCGCGCTCGTCGTCCTGTGGCCCGACGGCAGCGGCGGATCCGAGCTCAAGCTCGGTGCGGCAACCCACACCGAGAAGGGCAAGATCGAGAAGATCGAAGCCGTTGACTGCACGATGGCCCTCGAGAACGCCGAGTGCCAGAAGGCGTATGTCCGCATGAAATCGGGGCCGGAGGAGGGCGACCTGGTCTCGGTCGACGTGACCAACCGGGGCGACAATTCCGTGTTCGGGGTCGGTGACACGGTCAAGGTCGCCTCTTTCTCCAACGCCGGAGGCCCGGAGGTCCACTCGATCATCGACTTCGAACGGAAGCCGCCGATGCTCCTGCTCGCGGTCGCCTTCTGCCTGCTGGTGATCGTGTTCGGGCGGCTTCGTGGCGCGATGTCGCTGGTCGGGCTGGCGCTCAGCCTGGGCATCGTCCTGGTCTTCGTCATTCCCGCGATCCTCGACCACAAGCCGCCGCTGGCGGTGGCGCTGGCCGGCGCGATGGCGGTGATGCTGGTCACCATCGCGCTCGCCCACGGGGTCGGGCCGAAGAGCATCGCGGCCATCCTCGGTACTTCGCTCAGCCTGCTGCTGGTCTGCCTCCTCGCGGTGGCGTTCACCCACGCGGCGAACCTCACAGGATACAGCTCGGAAGAGGCTTCGCTGCTCTCCGCCGGGGACGCGAACATCTCGATCAGCGGGCTGGTCGTGGCTGGGATCGTGATCGGGGCGCTCGGCGTCCTCGACGATGTCACCGTCAGTCAGGCGTCGACGGTGATCGCGCTGCGCGCAGCCAATCCCAGGCTGGGTACGCGCGAGCTCTACCGGCGGGCCATCGATGTCGGCCGGGACCACGTCAGCGCCACCGTCAACACCCTGGTCCTGGCCTACGTGGGTTCGTCGCTCCCCCTGCTGCTGATCCTCGGGTCCGGGCAACTCGGCTTCACGGACGCGGTGAACATGGAGGTGGTGGCGAAGGAGATCGTCGCCACCCTGGTCGGGTCGATCGGCCTGATCGCCGCCGTTCCGATCACCACGATCCTGGCCGCGTTGCTGGCCGGCTCACTTCATCGTGGGGAGCTGCTGGTGGCCGCCTCGGGTGGCGGTCACCACCATCACTGAAGCCGGGACGGACCCGTTCAGCGGGTGGCTTGACGGGTGGTTGCGGCAGCCGAGGAGTCGGGCTGGGCGCTCGATGCCGGTGAAGTAGAAACCCCCGCCGCGAGCACGCCGAGAGTGAGGATCGCCGCGGTCATCGCCTTCATCCGGGGTGGCGTCGCCCAGGCCGGCTTGTGGGTGTTGAGCCAGGCCCGGAGGCCGGTGGCGGTTGCGCCCGCCGCTACGACCCCGGTGGTGACGCACTGCATGCACATGAGCTGAGGATAGCGCTACCGCGCGGCGTGGTGGCTCAGCTGTAGCGGTCCCAGGCCTTGAGCGAAGGCGTGGGGTTGAGGAAGGTGCCGCCCTGGTACCAGCCGGGGCCGGACCAGATCTCGAAGTGGAGGTGGCAGGCGCTGCTGGCCCCGGTCGTGCCGACCCGGCCGACCAGCTGGCCGGTCTTGACGTGGGCGCCGACCTTGAGCGGCGAACGGGCGGTCATGTGCATGTAGGCGTGGCTCTTGCCGCCCGTGCCGATCGTGTTGATCACGATGTAGTTGCCGGCCCCGCCCGCCTGGTAGTCGTTGTAGTAGACGACTCCGGCGCGGGCGGCGCGGAGCGGCAGACCGCACTTGGCGAGCACGTCCTGGCCCTGGTGGGTGTGGCCGGAGCGGGCGGCGCCGATCCCGTCGCCGTAGGTGTGGGGGCCGCGCAGCGGGAACATGAAGCCGTACATGCGGAAGCTGAACGGGTCTGCGACCTTGGCCGAGTGGACGGCCCGGCGGCGCCGTTGCTTGAGCCGGGTCGAAAGCGAAGCGGCCGTGCCGTCGTTGCCGCGGACCACGAAGTGGTAGGCGCCGTTGGGGGCGGTCTTGCCCTTGGCGACCAGGCCGCCCCAGGCCACCTTCTGGCTCGAGCCGGTCTTGACCCCGGTCAGGAAGCGGCTGCGGACCACGTCGCCGCTAGCGTTGACCACATCGACCCGGAGGTCGACCGTGGCCGCCCCGCCGTTGACGATGAAGTTCAGGGCCGGCCGCCGGAAGCCGTACTGGAAAGCCTTGCGAGGGGTGGTGCTGGCGTCGGTGATGGTCAGCTTGCCGGTCCGGGAGAAGGACTTCTCACCGATGGTCAGGGTCTGGCTGGAGGGGCCGGAAGCCGACCCGGTCGTCGAGACGACTCGGACTCGTCCGGAAATCGCGTTCTCCGGCACGGTCGCTTCGACCCGGGTCGAGGTGACCAGGTCAGGTTCGACCCGGATGTTCTTGTCCTGGCCGCGGAAGGCGACGGAGGCGACCGAGTCCATGTCGGTGCCGGTGATCTGGACCGAGCCGCCGACCGAGACCTCGCGGATCTTGGCGCAGCCGGTCAGGCAGATCACGTTCGAGATCTTCGGGAGCTTCGGGAGCAGCAGGCCGCCGCCGCCCGAGGTGACCGCGCCCGTCGCAGTTGCCGAGCCGAATGCCACCGTAACCAGGCAGGCCAGCATGGCCGCGAAGGCGGTTAGCGAGAATGGCTTTGATCGTCTCGGCTTCAATCTCTTTCCAGGCGCCTGCGGAGTTAGCTGGCGGGCTCGCGCTGAAAGAGTTGCGCTACGGAGCTGTACTTGCCTCCGATTCGCCCCGGGGGAGAAGAATCTCCCGTTGGTTCCTCCGCCCCTTCCGATGGAAGGAAGGGTTCGGCTATCGATTTGGTGAGTATAGGTCGTCGCGACGACGAAGAGCCACTCGGCCGCCGATTTCCGTATTATTCCCCGTCCGCGTCGGCGACCGACTGTCGCCTCGCTACCTTTTGCCATGAAGACTCACGTAGCCACCCCCGCCAATCGCCAGAGAGACTGGTACATCGTCGACGCCGAAGGCCAGACCCTCGGCCGCCTCGCGACCCAGCTCGCCGACACGCTGCGCGGCAAGCGCAAGCCCGACTACACGCCGCACATCGATACCGGTGATTTCGTGGTCGTTGTCAACGCCGAGAAGATCAAGGTGACCGGCGACAAGCTGAATCAGAAGACCTACTGGCGGCACAGCGGCTACCCGGGCGGCATCAAGTCCCGCACCCTCGCCGAGATGCTCGAGAAGCAGCCGGAAGAGGTGATCCGCAAGGCAGTCAAGGGAATGATGCCCCGCAACAAGCTCTCCCGGCAGCAGCTGCTGAAACTGAAGGTCTGCGCCGGCCCGGAGCACCCCCATCAGGCCCAGCAGCCGAAGCCCTTGGAAATCCAGAACTGAGCTAGACGAACTTGAGCGAAGAAGAGAACACCGAAGACGTGACCCCCGAAGAGGCCCCCGAGGCTGCCGCGGAGGAGACTCCGGCCGCCGAAGAAGTGGTCGAGGAGACCGCCGAGGTCGAGGTCGAAGAGACCGCCGAGACCGAAGAGGTGGTCGAGGGTGAAGTCGAAGGTGCCGAAGGCGAAGGCGAAGTAGAGGTCGAGGAGGCCGCTACGGAGGTTGCCGAGGAGGTCGTGGCCGAAGAGGAAACCCAGGCTGCCCCGGCCACCGAGAAGAAGTCGGACCTGCCCCCGGGCGCCGACCTCGAGCCGCTGACCGAGCCGGAGCCGGAGGAAAACCTCAGTGCCGAGGAACTCGCCGCCCGCGAGGCCGAGGAGGAAGAGCGAGCCGCTCGCGAAGCCGCCGAGGAAGAGGACGAGGACGCACCCGTAGCCAAGCCGGCCCCCGTCACCCTCGCCAAGGATGCCCGCTTCATCGCGACCGGCAAGCGCAAGCGCTCGGTCGCCCGTGTGATCGTCCTGCCGGGCGACGGCACGATCACGATCAACGATCGTGAGATCGACGAATACTTCCCGCGGGCCCGCCACCGCACGATCGTCAACTCGCCGCTGGTCGCGACCGGTTACGAGTCGAACGTGAACATCAAGATCCGCGTCCACGGCGGCGGCATCTCCGGCCAGGCCGGAGCGGTCCGCCACGGCATCGCCCGGGCGCTGACCGAAGTCGACCCCGAGCTTCGTCCCGAGCTCAAGCGGCGTGGCTTCCTGACCCGTGACGCACGGGCCAAGGAACGTCGCAAGGCCGGCCTCAAGAAGGCCCGTAAGCGGCCGCAGTTCTCGAAGCGCTAGGACTCGAAAGAGAAAGCGTGTCGACTCCGACCCGCACTCTTTTCGGCACCGACGGAGTACGCGGCCGGGTCGGCGACAAGCTGACCACAGAGCTGGCCTTGTCGATCGGCCGGGCCGGCACCGAGTCGCTGCGCCGGGCCAAGGCGATCGAGCGGCCGCGAGTCCTGATCATCCGCGATACCCGCGAGTCCGGTCCGATGCTGGAAGCGGCCCTGGCGGCCGGTATCGCCGAGTCCGGTGGGGAGGTCTATCTCGGCGGCGTCCTGCCGACCCCCGCGGCGGCCCTGATCTCGGGGCATCACGGTTTTGACCTGGCGGCCGTGGTCTCGGCCTCACACAACCCTTTTTACGACAACGGCATCAAGCTCTTCGGCGGCGACGGCGGCAAGCTCGACGACGAGACCGAGGCCGGGGTCGAAGCGCTGATCCACGAGCCGCCGGCGCCGGCCTCCGAACCGGGTCGGATCGTCGAGTTGAGCGGCGCCGAACAGGATTACCTGAGGGCTCTGGAGAGCCATTTCCGGCTCGACCTGAGCGGGCTCAAGGTGACGCTGGACTGCGCCAACGGGGCGACCTACCGGGTCGCCGGGGAGATCTTTCGCCGGCTCGGGGCCGAGGTCGAGCTGCTCGCCACCGAGCCCGACGGTCGCAACATCAACGACGGCTGTGGCTCGACCGACCTTGGCCTGCTCGCGGCCAGCGTCGCCGGCTCTGATTCCCGGCTCGGCTTCGCCTTCGACGGCGACGGTGACCGGGTGCTGACCGTCGACGGCGCGGGCAACCCCTTCGACGGGGACGAGATGATCGCCCTGGTCGCGGCCCGGCGGGCGGCGGCCGGCACCCTCGGCGGCGGGGTGGCGGTGACCGTGATGAGCAACTACGGCTTCCATCAGGCGATGAAGGAGGCCGGGGTCGAGGTGGAAGTGACGAGTGTCGGTGACCGCTACGTGCTCGAAGGCCTGCGCAAGCGGGACTGGGTGCTGGGCGGCGAGCAGTCCGGGCACATCATCTCGACCGATTACGCGCCGACCGGGGACGGCATCGCGGCCGCCCTGATGTTGCTGCAGGTGCTGGACGGCGAGGATCTGGCCGAGGCGCGCGTGATGGAGAAGCTGCCGCAGGTGCTCGTCAACGTCGAGGTGGCCGACCGCGAGCAGATCGCCGGCGCCGACTCGGTTTGGACCGAGGTCGACCGGTTGAACTCCGAGCTCGAAGGCCAGGGACGAGTCTTGCTCAGGCCCTCCGGCACGGAGCCCCTGGTGCGGGTGATGGCCGAGGCGCCGCGCCAAGAGCAGGCGCAGGAGATCTGCGACTCGCTGGCCGAGCTGGTCCGCCGGGAACTCGGCTGAGCTCCTGCCCGACCGGTCGATCGGTCCCTGCGTGACCACTGTCTCTCCGGCCGGGGGACTACCCGGCTAGGCTTTAGCGCTCATGTGCGGAATCATCGGATACGTCGGCAACCGTCCCGCCGAGGAGATTCTCGTGGCCGGGCTGCAGAAGCTCGAGTACCGGGGGTACGACTCGGCCGGGGTTGCGATCCTCGCCCCCGAGGAGGGGGTCAAGAAGGTGCGTGCGGTCGGGAACCTCGACGGGCTGCGGAGCGCGCTGGAGGGAACCGATCTTTCGGCGACCACCGAACCCGATGAGGAAGGCCACTTCACCGGCATCGCCCACACCCGGTGGGCCACCCACGGCCGGGTGACCGAGGCCAACGCCCACCCGCACGGGGACGAGTCCGGCAAGGTCCAGATCGTCCTCAACGGCATCGTCGAGAACTACGTCCGCCTGAAGGGCAAGCTGCAGGACGAAGGCGTCACCTTCACCTCCGAGACCGACGCCGAGGTGGTCGCCCACCTGATCGAGCGCTACTACGAAGGCGACCTGACCGAGGCGGTGCGCCGGGCCTACGCCGACCTGCGCGGCCACTACTCGATCGTCGCCATGCATTCCGACGCGCCGGGCGTCCTGGTCGGAGCCCGCAAGGAAACCCCGCTGATCGTCGGGGTCAGCGAGCGGGAGAACTTCATCGCTTCGGCGATCCCCGCCTTCCTCAACGAGACCCGCCTCGCCCTGACCATCGACGACGGCGAGATCGTCACCCTGACCGCCGATGGCGTGACCGTGACGAAGGCCGACGGCGAGCCGGTCGAGCGCGATCCCGAGGAGTTCCAGGGCGACGCAGAGACGGCCGAGAAGGGGGGGTACGACACCTTCATGATGAAGGAGATCCACGAGCAGCCGGAAGCGATCGCCGAGACCATCCTCGATCGGCTGACCGACGACGACAGCGTCGACCTCTCCGACATCGGCTTCGGCGATGAGGTCCTGAAGAACGCCTCGCGGATCGTGATCGTCGCCTGTGGCACCAGCTACCACGCCGGCCTGGTCGGCCGCTACGCGATCGAGCGCTGGGCCCGGGTGCCGGTCGAGATGGACATCGCCTCCGAGTACCGCTACCGCGACCCGGTGATCGGCGAGAACGACCTGGTCATCGGCATCACCCAGTCCGGCGAGACGGCGGACACCCTGGCCGCGATGCGCCTGGCCCGTGACCGCGGCGCCAAGGTGCTGGCGATCACCAACATCATGGGCAGCCAGGCGACCCGCGATTCCGACGCGGTCCTGTTCACCCGGGCCGGCCTCGAGATCGGGGTCGCCGCAACCAAGACCTTCGTCGCCCAGGTCGCCGCGATGTACCTGGTCGCCCTGCGGCTGGCCGAGCTGCGCGACACGATCGGCTTCTCCGAGGTCAAGGGCCTGATCAACGAACTGCGGGCGATCCCGGAGAAAATGGAGGCGACGATCGACTCCGAGTCCGAGCGCATGCTGGAGATCGCCAAGCGCCACTACCAGCAGAAGTTCTTCCTCTACCTGGGCCGTCACATCGGCCTGCCGGTCTGCCTCGAGGGCGCCCTGAAACTGAAAGAGGTCTCCTACATCCCGACCGACGCCTACGCGGCCGGCGAGATGAAGCACGGCCCGATCGCCTTGCTCGACGAGTCGACCCCGGTGGTCTGCGTGGCGACCGACAGTCCGATCCTCGACAAGGTGCTCTCCAACATGGAAGAGGTCAAGGCCCGCGGCGCCGACGTGATCGCGGTCGCCACCGAGGGCGACGACCGGGTCAGCAAGGTCTCTGAGGAGACGATCCAGGTGCCCCGCACCGACTGGGTCCTCCAACCCCTCCTCGCGATCCTCCCCCTCCAACTTCTCGCCTACCACGTAGCCCGCCTCAACGGCCTCAACGTAGACCAACCCCGAAACCTCGCCAAAACCGTAACCGTCGAGTAACCGACCCGATCGGACTCCGCGACCTTGAGTTTTTGGTCATATACGGACCACTAACTCAACCTCACTGATTCGGCGAGAGGACTAGCGGAGGGCAGCGAGCATCTCCCGCGCGGCTCATCCCCGACGCGTTGCACACTTGTCACACCCGTCGCAACACATGTGAGCTTTTTCAGGTCAGGCTCCCGGTGTGGAGCCGACCGTCCGGACAAGCGAAAGATCCTCGCCGAGGTGGGAGCCACTGGCTCGCTTCGTGGCGTACCGGTGGTCGATCGCGGGTCGTGCAGAACTGATCGAGTCGGGTTTCAGCCCAACCCAGATCCGAAGCTGGCTGAAGTCCGGACGACTCACGCCGGTGCTCCGCGGGGTCTACTCCTACGGGCGCGACATCGAATCGAGGAACGCGGCCTTCAAAGCCGCGCTCGTGGCAGCGGGCCCGGGTTCGGCCTTGACCGGGCGAAGTGCCTGTGAAAAGTGGGGGTTGGTCAAGCCGAGCGGAACCCTGCCTGGGGTGATCCAGGTGGCCAGGCCGTACGGACAGGCCTCGATCTACGACGGTCAATCGAAGGCGATGAGAAATTGCCGCGTCGACGTGGTGCGGCGGCAGCTGGATCCGGCCTCTATCAGGAGAGTCGACCGCCTCGAAGCGGTGAGCCCGGTTCATGCGCTGATCGAGTTCGCTGCTGATGCTTCTGAGCGGGAAGTCCGATTCGCATTTCTTGAGGCCTGCCGGCTCGGATTCATCAAGAAACGCGAAGCCATGGAATGCTTCCGGGCGCTTCATGGGCGTCCGGGAGCGAAGAAGCTCAGGCCGCTTTTGACGATGTGGGTTCCCGGTCTGAACCGGATCAAGTCGGTGTTCGAAGGTCGGGTTCTGCTCGATTGGATCGACCGTAAGTACCCGTTGCCGGAAATCAACGTGAAGGTCTACGGCCGGGAGGTCGACCAACACTGGCCGAAGAAGGACTTTGTGCTCGAACTGGATGGTGGCGCCTACCACAGCGATCCCGTTCAGCGGGCGATCGATCTCGAGAAGTCGCGATTTCTCATGGCAAGGGGGAAGACTGTGAGGCGGCTTACCTATGGCGAGTACGACGCAGATCCGGTCGGGAGCCTTGACCGGATCGCCCTCGAGCTGGGATTCATGTGAGTGGGGAGTGGGCTGGCTAGTTCTCGGAATCAGTGAGGTTGAGTTAGTGGTCCGTATATGACCAAAAACTCAAGGTCGCGAATTTTGGGGGGGTTGCGATCGGGTTGGGGTTTGGTTGATGTCTGGGATGGGTGCGAGGGCGGGTTGGTGCTCGCAAGATCTTCGCAAGGGTGGGCGTTAGGATCCTGGCCATGCCCAGTCAATTCAGGAAATACTCAATACCGTCAATTCTTGCCGTCGGTCTCGCGGCCTTTGCGCTGAGCGCCTGCGGGAGCTCCTCGGATGACTCCAGCTCCGAGCTCGCCAAGTTCGCTCCGGCCGACTCCCCCGTCTACGTCGAAGGCGCCGTTCAGCCCTCGGGTGATGTCGCCGCGAACATCGATGCGATCTCCGACAAGATCGCCGGCGTCAACATCGGCGATCTGATCAAGACTCAGATCGAGAGCGATGGCGATGTCGACTTCGACGCCGACGTCAAGCCCTGGCTCGGCGAGAGCGCCGGGATATTCGCCCAGTTCGATCCCTCCTCGCTGACCGACTCGGTCGGAGGCGACAGCCTTTCCTCGCTCACCGCCGATGTCTCGGACGACGGGACCATGAACGCCGACGACGAGCAGTCCTTCGGCCTGGTCGTCCAGACCACTGACACCGACGCCGCCCAGGCCTTCATCGACAAGCAGTCCGAGAGCGAAGGCGGTGCCAAGGACGGCGAGTACGAAGGTTTCTCGTACAAGGTGGCCGCCGATGACGGCTCGACCGTCGGGATCGTCGACGACAACCTGGTGGTCGGTTCGACCGAAGACGAGTTCAAGGCCGCGGTCGACGCCTCCAAGGGCGACAACCTGGCCGACACCGACACCTTCTCCGACCTCTCCGGCCACGCTGCCGACGGCGCCCTGGCCACCGTCTACACCGCCAACGACCCGTACCTCGACGCCCTGAAGGAGTCGGGATTCGACCTCGGCGGCCTCTACTCAGCCCTGGGGATCGACCTCGAAGGCAGCGGCACGGTGATCAGCCTGGTGCCGGAACCGAACGAGATCGCCGTCAAGGGTTACTCGAGCGCCAGCTCCGACCTCGAGAGTGGCGACCCGTCCTCGGTGATCGAGACCTTCCCGGCCAACTCGATCTTCGCCGCCGGATCCGGTGACGTCGGCACCAACGCGAGCAAGGTCATCGATGCCCTCAACAAGGAAGGCATCCCCGGCGTCCTCAAGCCCGGTGACGTCGACAAGTTCATCAACGAGGCCTCCGGCCAGATCGACGTGAAGGGGATCGTCGAATCACTCGACACCGTCGCCTTCTTCGTCAATGGCGTCTCGGAGCCGACGATCGGCGGCGCCCTGGTCGCGACCAGCTCGGACATCGAGCCGATCGAGAGCTCCCTGAAGGGGATCTCCTCACTGATCGCCCTGGCCGACGACGCTTCGGTCCGGCCGCTCGGTGGCGGGATCACCGGCTTCCAGGTCCGGACCGATGAGCTTCCGGGCCGCCCGGTCGTGATCGGAGTCAAGGATGACCGCCTGGTGATCGCAATCGGCATGCGGGCCGCACGGACCGCCCTGACCGGCAGCGGCCAGACCCTGGCCGACTCCGAGGCCTACAAGGCAGCCGACGAGTCGATCCCGGGTGAGGGTCTCGACATGTTCGCCGACCCGGCCAACATCGCCCGCCTGGTCACCAACGCTTCGGCCGGTGACCCGGATGGCAAGCAGGTCGCCGACATGATCCGCAAGTTCCAGTACATCGCAGCCGGATCCGGCGACGGTGACCAGACCTTCGAGTTCAACCTCGGCCTTCAGGAGTAACGGGGGTTAGGAAAGGACACCATGGCTGACGGGGTGGGGATGGACCTGATCGAAGTGGCCCGCATCGAGCGGGCTCTCGATCGGCATCCCCGCCTCGCCGACCGGCTCTTCACCGAAGGAGAGCTTCAGTACGCGGCCTCGAAGGGCCGCCCGGGCCGCCACCTGGCGGCCCGTTTTGCTGCCAAAGAAGCGGTCGTCAAGGCCTTGCGACTCGGGCCCGGGACCAGCCTGCGGGAGATCGAGGTGGTGGCCGGCGACGAGCGCGACCCGGCACCTCAGATCCGGCTCAGCGGACGGGTCCGCGATCAAGCGGACTCCCGCGGCCTGAGCGTTCAGGTGAGCCTGACCCACGCTCGGGAGATGGCCGGCGCCGTGGCGATCGCGGAAAGTGCCTGAATGGAAGATTGGCTCGATCCGGTCTATGACGCCGCCGGGATGGGGGCGGCGGACCGCTGGGCGATCGAGCGGGCCGGGGTGCCCTCGCTGGAACTGATGGAAGCGGCGGGGAGGGGACTGGCCCGAGTGGCCGCCGAGGTGGCCGGGGAAGGATCGCCGATCGCCGCCAGTCGCGCGGTGACGGTGGTCTGCGGTAAGGGCAACAACGGTGGCGACGGTCTGGTCGCGGCACGCCACCTGGTCGAATCCGGATTCGAGGCCGTGGTGATCCTGTTCGGCTCTCGGGAGACCCTCAGCCCCGACGCCCAAGCCAACCTGGACCGGCTGCCTGACACGGTCCTCCAGATCGTGGTCGCCGACGGCTTTTCCAAGCTGGCTCTGAAAGGTGTCGTGATCGACGCGATGCTCGGCACCGGCTTCGAAGGCGAACCGCGCGAACCGCTCGCTTCGGCGATCGCCGCGATCAACGAGTCGGGCCTGCCGGTGATCGCCTGTGACGTGCCCTCCGGGGTCAACTCCTCGACCGGCGAATCCGCGGAAACCGTGGTGCGGGCCACCCGCACGGTCACCTTCCATCAGCGCAAGCTGGGCCACCTGATCGCCCCGGCCAAGCATCTATGCGGACCGGTCGAGGTGGTGCCGATCGGGATCCCCGAGGGCGCACCGCCACCGGAGGCAGGCGGGGCGATCCGGGCCGGCGTGCTCGGTCTGTTGCCGCGGCGGGCCGCCAGCTCGAACAAGTTCACTTCGGGCCGGGTTTCGATCGTCGGCGGCTCGCGCGGCCTGACCGGCGCCGTCTGCCTGGCGGCGGAGGCCTCGGTCCGGGCCGGGGCCGGCTACGCGACTGCGGCAGTCCCGGGCGGCCTGGAGGACATCTTCGAAGCGAAGCTGACCGAAGTCATGACCAAGGGCTTTGGCCCGGACGCCGACCGCCTGGAGGGGGAACAGGCCGAGGCGGTGATCCGGCACCTCGACGGGGCAGCCGCCGTGGTGCTGGGTTCTGGGATCGGGCGGGATGAATCGACCGCGGCATTCACCAAGGACGTCGCAGCTGCCTGTGAGGCTCCGCTCGTGCTCGACGCCGACGGGCTCTCGACCTTCGGCACCGATCTCACCGCACTCGCCGCACGGCAGGCTGCGACCGTGCTCACCCCTCACCCCGGCGAGGCCGGCCGGCTGCTGGGCCGTGGGTCCGCCGAGGTCACCGCCCGCCGGCTCGCATCGGCCCGGGAACTGGCCGAGCGCTCGAAGGCCGTGGTAGTGCTCAAAGGTGACGACACGATCGTCACCGACGGCGAGCGAGTCGCGGTCAACACACTGCCCTCTCCGGCGCTCGCCACGGCCGGCACCGGTGACGTGCTGGCCGGGATCCTCGGCGGCTTCCTCGCCCGCGGTCTGGACGCTTTCGAAGCGGCCTCGGCGGCCGTCTTCGCCCACGCGGCGGCGGGGGAGATCGCGGCGATCGAGGTGGGCAACCGGGATGGGGTGATCGCCTCCGACGTGATCGGTTCCATCCCGCGGGCGATGATTCCTCCGGCCGGATGAAATAAGCTTGCCGCCGATGCCGACCGTTGCCGAAATCATGGACCGCGAGCCCGTTTCCACCTCTCCGGACGCTTCGATCCAGGACGTGATCGATCTCCTGCAGACGAATGACCTGCCGGGCGTCCCGGTCGTCGACGAGACGAAGAAAGTGGTCGGGATCATCACCGATTCGGACCTCGTGATCTCGAACGAGGACTCGGATTTCCACCTGCCGCACTACGTGAACATCATGGGCGGCATCGTCTTTCTCGAGTCGACCAAGCACTGGGAGGAACGGGCCAAGAAGGCCTTCGCCGCCACCGCCGCCGACATGATGACCGCGGACCCGATCACGGTCACCCCGGACGAGCCGGCCGAACATGCCGGCCGCCTGATCTCCGAGAAGAAGCACAACCGCCTGCCGGTAGTCGATGACGAGGGCCGACTGGTCGGCGTGGTCACCCGGGTCGATGTCCTGGCCGCCCTCACCGGGGCCTGATGTACGAGCGGGCAGAGGCCCGGATCGACCTTGGCGCGCTGCGGCACAACTGCCGTGAGCTGAAGTCACGCCTGGCCGGAGGGGTCGAGCTCTGTCCGGTGCTGAAAGCCGATGCCTACGGCCACGGGGCGCTCCACTGCGTCAGTGCGGTGGCCGAGGCGGGAGCCGACCGGATCGCCTTCGCGACCGCATCGGAAGCGGTTCTGGCCCGCAGCGTGGTCCCGGACGTTCCGCTGCTGGTGCTCGGCGCACTGGCCCCGGCTGAAATCGAGATGGCGATCTCGGCCCGGGCCGACGTCGCCGCCTGGGAGCCGGGCTTCATCGCCACCCTGGCCGACCAGGCCGCCGCCGCGGGGCTGGTGGTCGGGGTCCACGTGAAGTACGACACCGGCATGGGCCGGCTCGGCACGACCGACCCCGAACTGGTGCTGGAGCTGGCCCGGACCGCCGCGGCCCACCCCAACCTGAGGCTAGCCGCGATCTGGACCCACTTCGCCACGGCGGACGAGGAAGACACGACCTTCCGCGACCTGCAGCGGGACCGCCTGGCCGAACTGGGCGAGCGGGCCCGCCGCGAGTTCCCCGAAGTAAAGCTCCACGCCGCCAACAGCGCCGGCCTGATCGCCGACCCGGCCAGCCACTTCGACATGGTCCGGCCCGGGGTCGCGATCTACGGCATGGACCCCTTCGGCGAGGATCCCGCCGACCACAACCTGCGCCCGGTGCTTTCCCTCCACTCCTGGGTCGCCTCGGTCAAGGACTTCGCGCCGGGCATGAGCGCCGGCTACGGCCGTACCTGGCAGGCCGAGCATGCGACCCGGGTCGCGGCAATCCCGATCGGCTACGGCGACGGCGTCCGGCGGGGGCTGTCGAACAAGGGCGAGGTGCTGATCGGCGGGCGGCGCCACCCGATCTCCGGCACCGTCTCGATGGACAACATCACCGCCGACCTCGGGCCGGGCTCGAAAGTCCGGGTCGGGGACGAGGTGACGCTGATCGGCAGCCAGGGCGGGGAGACGATCCTCGCCGAGCAGGTCGCGGTGCCGCTGGGCACGATCAACTACGAGGTGACCTGCGGCATCTCGCCCCGGGTGCCCCGGGTGGGCCGCGACGAAGGGGCCGCCAAGGAGCCTCGGCCAGGCAGCGGGTCGCGGTGAGCGAAGTCCCCGGCCTGGAGGAGCTGGGCCGTCGGGCGATGGCCGCGCCCCGGGTCGACCGGGTCCGGGAAACGCTGGCGGGGATCCCGGCCTGGCTGGTCGGTGGCGCCGTCCGCGACATCGCCCTGGGCCGCGAGGTGAACGACCTCGACATCGCCGTGGCCGGTCCTCCCGAAGCCCCGGCCCGGGCGATCGCGAAGGCACTGGACGGCGTTGCCTTCGAGCTCTCTGAGGAATTCCCCGCCTGGCGGGTCAAGGACCGGGAAGACGGTTGGCAGGTCGACGTGGCCGAACTCCGGGCGGAGACGATCGAGGGGGATCTGGGGCTGCGCGATTTCACGGTCGGCGCGATCGCGGTCGAACTCGAGGGTGGAGAGGCGCTGGACCCGCTGGGCGGCCTGCCCGACCTCGGGGCCGGCCTGATCCGGGCCTGCGGCCCGGCCTCGTTCAGCGACGACCCGCTGCGTCTGATGCGGGCGGCGCGGCTGGTCGCCCAGTTCGGCTGGGAGATCGAAACCGAGACGGCCGGCCTGGCCCGGGCCACGTCGCCACACGCGGATGACCCGGCCGGGGAGCGCAGCCTGGCCGAGCTGGTCCTGCTGATCGGCGCCCGCGACCCGCTGGCCGGTCTGGCGGCGATGGACCGGATCGGCCTCTTCGACTGGCTGCTGCCGGAGATCGGCGACCTCCACGACGTGGTCCAGGGGCCGAACCATCATCTCGACGTCTACGGCCACACGATGGAGGTGGTGGAGGGGATCCTCAGGATCGAGTCCGAACTGGAGGCTTTCACCGGCGAGCGGGCCGACGAGGTCTCGGAATACCTGGCGCGGCCGCTGGCCGACGGGGCCACCCGCGGCGCGGCACTCCGGCTCGGCGCGCTCTTCCACGACTGCGCCAAGCCCCAGACCCGGAGCGAGGAGGGAGGGTTCATCTCCTTCCGCGGGCATGACCAGCTCGGAGCCGAGCGGATCGGCGACCGTTTCCGCCGGCTCAAGTCGAGCCGGAAGCTCTCCGGCTACCTGGCCGATCTGGCCCGCCACCACCTGATCCTCGGCTTCATGGTCACCTCGATGCCGCTCGACCGTCGCCAGATATACGCCTATCTGGACCACACCGACCCGGTCTCGATCGATGTGACGTTGCTCACGGTGGCCGACCGGCTGGCCGCCCGCGGGACCGCCTCGATCGCGAGCCAGAAAATGGTCGCCGACCACCTGGAGCTGGCTCGTCAGATGATCGGGCACGCCTTGGACTGGGAGCAAAACGGCCCCCCGAAGCAGTTCCTGCCCGGGAACGAGTTGGCCGACGCGCTGGGGATAAAGCCCGGGCCGGAGCTGGGCAAGGTGATGGATGAGCTGGCTGCGGCCCGCTTCGCCGGTGAGATCAATGATGCAAACGAAGCTGTAGAGCATGCCCGTGGCTTCCTCGAAGCCGGGTGAGTAGTAGCCTCGTCTCCGCATGGCTAAAGAAGAAAAGATCGAGATGGAGGGTGAAATCACCGAAGCCCTCCCGAATACGATGTTCCGGGTCAAGCTGGACAACGACCACGAGGTCCTTGGCCACATCTCCGGCAAGATGCGCCGCCACTACATCCGCATCCTGCCCGGGGACAGGGTCAAGATCGAGCTTTCGCCCTATGACCTGACCCGCGGCCGCATCACCTATCGGTACAAGTAACCGTCGTACGCGAAGGGGCCGAACCGGCCCCGGAGCGCAACATTGAGGCACCCAACCGTGTTCCAGTATTCGATGCTTCGCTCCCCTCTCACCACAAGCGGCCCCCGGGCCGCCCGGATTCTGTCGCTCCTGATCGGTCTCGCGGGCCTGCTCTCGGCCGGCCTGGTTTCGCATGCCGAGGCCAAATCGACCCAGTTGGTCGAGCTTGGCGCCAAGAACATCGAAACGCTCAAGCCGAATTGCGGCAAGGACTTCAGCCGCGATTGCACGGTCGAAGGCAAGGTCACCGCCTTCCAGTCGCTTTCCCCCCTCTCGCCGGGACGTAACTTCGTGGTGCCCTTCAACGGCAAGCTGGTCACCTGGTCGATCTCGCTGGCCAACCCGACCCGGGTCGACATCGATACGGACAAGGACGGGGAAACCGACTATCCGGCCCAGCTCCCGGCTTTCAACGGCTTCTTCGGGGCTCCTTCCAAGGCCGGCATCGCGATCCTGCGCCAGGTCGAGAAGAGGAAGAAGAACGGACCCCGTTTCAAGCTGGTCCGCAAGAGCCCGGTCGAGATCCTCAACCCCTACTTCGGGACCAAGGTCACCTTCGCGCTCGAGAAGCCGCTCAACGTCTACGAGGGCAACGTCGTCGCCCTGGTCATCCCGACTTGGGTGCCGGCCCTGTGGAAGCCGAAAGCCTGCAACGGCACGGTCTACGGTGATCTCAATCCAGACGCCTGCAACCGGGCCCGCGAGAGCTACACCTGGCGGGGCAGCCGGGTGCCGCAGGATGATCCCGCCACTTGCAATCTCGCCGACGCGGACGGCAATCCGACCGAACAGCTCGAGAAGACCGCACCTCAGACCCGGGTCGACTCGACCCGTAGGTACGGTTGCTACTACGGCGGCAACGTGCTGCTGTACTCGGCCCTGATCGTCGGGCGCTGAGCCTGGCGGGAAGGATTTCCCGCCTCTCGTGATGATTTGAACTTCCGCAACAGGGGCGTAGCCTCGGTGTTGCTTCTTGTATGGCCGAATCAAGTTCACAACTGAATGTGAGCCGCCCGGCCCTCAAAGTCGGCGCGCTCATCGCTGCCATCCTGGGACTGCTCGCCTGCCTTGCCCTGGCCGCCCTGACCGGCGCCGCCGGCGAGGCGGACGGCAAGAGCAACCGCCGGGCGGTGCTCGGTGCCTCGAAGGTCCGGGTGACCCCGAACTGCGGCACCAAGGCCGGTTCCCGCAGCTGCTTCGTCGAAGGCAAGATCACCGGCTACCAGTCGCTGCAGCGCGGAACCACCGGCAGGAACTTCGTGGTGCCCTACCGGCGGGGCAAGGTGGTCACCTGGTCGATCTCGCTCTCGAACCCGACCCGGCGTGACTCACAGAGCTTCGGGCCGGCCCAGCAGCCTTACTTCAACAAGCTCTTCGGCTCGCCCTCGCGAGCCGGGATCTCGGTCCTGCGCCAAACCAACAAGAAGGGCAATCCGGTCTTCAGGCTGATCCGCCGCAGCGCGCTCCAGACCCTGAACCCCTACTTCGGCACGACGGTCCACTTCGCCCTGGTCAAGCCGCTGAACGTGATCCGCGGTGATGTCGTCGCCCTGACCATCCCGACCTGGGCACCCGCCTTCTGGACGCCATATGCCTGCGCGGCTTCGCGGTCGGGCGACGTGGTCAACCCGGCCCGGTGCGAGACGGCTTCCCGCAACAACACCTGGCGGGCCAGTCGTCAGAGCGGCCGTTGCTCGATCGGCACCGACGACTTCGACCGGCCCAACAAGGCCTTGCAGGAGTCACGCCCCCAGCAAAAACTCAACTCCCGCCGACAGTACGGCTGCTACTACAAAGCCGCGAGGCTTCTTTATACCGCGACTGTCGTCGCTCGATAAAGAAGCCTGCATAAGTAGTCGGGCGGGGTCCGGCCCGCCCTCCACGAGACACCCGCCCCTCCCATTCGAAGTAATTGATGGTTGGGAGGGGCTCTGCCCGAAGTAGTCCGGGCTGGCCTGGAGTCTGGTGGCTATGCGGGGAGGCCGCAGAACTCGCAGGTTTCGAGGTCGCGGGGGGTGAGCTGCTCGCAACGGCGGCAGACTCGCAGGTTGACCGGGGTCCGCGGCAGGGCCGAGCCGGCTCCGTCCCGGGGCAGTACGGCGGCCACGGGCTCGAGTTCCTCGCCGGTCTCGGCGTCCCGGTAGACGACACCATCGCGAACGGGGGCGATGGCTTCACGCCCGGAAGCAGCGGCGCGTAGACGGTAGATCGGATCGTGGTTCACGTTTTCAGTCGTCATCAGCGTGGAGAATATCCATTCACATGAAGATCCTCATCTTTCACGGCTACCTGCTGCGCGGGACCGGAAGCAACATCTACAACGCCAACCTGGTCCAGGCGCTCGCCGGTCTCGGCCACGAAGTCCATCTGCTCTGTCAGGATCGCGAGGCCGAGGGGATCGAGTGGGTGAACGCGGTCGGCACCTGGCCCGACTCGACCGGGCCCGATTCGATCGGCGAGCTTTCGGTCGAGCAGCTGCGGCCCGCCTGGGGCGAAGGTTCGATCACCGTCTACCGCCCGCCGATCGGCAACCTGCTCCCGGTGTATGTCGAGGATCCCTATGAAGGTTTCGAAGCGAGGTCCTATCCCCGGCTGAGTGAGGAGGAACTCGACTTCTACGTCGGCACCAACGTGGCCGCGGTCAAGGCGGTCAGCGACCGGGCGGGCGGGTTCGAGGCCGCCTTGGCCAACCACCTGATCATGGGGCCGGTGATCCTGGCCCGGTCCGGGGTGCGGCCCTACGCGGTCAAGAACCACGGCTCCGACCTCGAGTACACGATCAAGCCGAACCCTCGGTTCGTGCCCTGGGCGGCCGAAGGGGTGGAGCCCGCCGCCGCCGTCCTGGTCGGCTCGCACCACACGGCCGCTTCGATGTGGGAAGCGCTGCCTGGCCTCGGGCTCGAAGAGAAGACCGGCTTCGGCCCGCCCGGTGTCGACACCAAGGCCTTCGCGCCTTTGGCCCCTGGTGAGCACGAAGCGCGGATCGCCGCCCTGCGTGACGAGATCGCAGGCGAGCTGCCGTCGGCCACTTTCGGCCGCGACGCCGACGAGGCGGTCGCCGCGCTGGACGAGTTCGAGGCCGCCGGAGGGCCGCGGGTGATCTTCGTCGGCAAGCTGATCGTCTCCAAGGGGGTCGACCTGATCGTCGCCGCCTGGCCGCTGATCCATCGCCAGAACCCGGGGGCGAAGCTGATGCTGGTCGGTTTCGGCGCCTACGAGATGGGCCTGCGGGCTCTGGTCACAGCGGTCACCACCGGTGACCTGGAGTCGGCCCGCGAGATCGCCACGGTCGGCCGCGGCCTCGAAGGCGGGGAGCAAGAGCCCCTGACCTACCTTTCCTCGTTCTTCGCCCGGACCCCGGTCGGCTACGAGGAAGCAGGCATCGAAGCCGCGGGCTCGATCTCCTTCGCCGGCCGGCTTGAACACGCCGAAGTCGCGCGGGTCGTGCCGGCCGCGGATTCGATGATCGTGCCCTCGACTTTCCCCGAGGCCTTCGGCATGGTCGCCGCCGAAGCCGCGGCCTCAGGGGTGCTTCCGGTCTGCGCCGACCACTCCGGCCTGGCCGAGGTGACGGCGACCCTGACGGCGGAGGTGCCAGAGGTCAAATCGATGATCGGCTTGCCGCTTGGGCCCGGGGCGGTGGCCGAACTCGCGGGCAAGGTCAACCGGTGGCTGGCCCTGGACCAGCCGGAGCGACTCGAAATCGGTCGAAACATTGCCGAGTCGGCCGATAGGAATTGGAGTTGGCAGGGTGTCGCCAGGGACGTGATTTCCGCATCAGCAGGCCAAGTTCGCAGGGTCGAGAAAAGTTGACGAGGGGTCACAAAGCATTCGTCTGCGGCTCCAATAGAATGGCGGTCGCCTCATGACTCGTCTCCCGATTTTGAAAATGGTGCTCGCCGTAATCGTGCTCGGCGCTATCCAGTCAGTGGTCCTGCTCCAATTCGACTGGTTCGGCGACGCTGCCTCCACGGCAGCGGGCCCGATCGACACGCTGATGGATGTCACCATCGTGCTTTCGTCCTTCATCTTCGCGATCGTCTGCGTCGCGCTCGGCTACGCGCTGATCAAGTGGCGCGCCAAGCCCGGCGACGAGGGTGACGGCCTGCCGATCCACGGCAATACGAGGCTGGAGATCGTCTGGACGATCATCCCGGTCATCATCGTGCTCGCCCTCGCCGGCTACTCCTGGGCCGTGCTCGACGACATCGAGAAGACCGACAGCAACGCGCTTCACGTGAACGCTTACGCACAGCAGTTCGCCTGGACCTTCGGTTACCCGGAGGACGGGAACAAGTGGTCCGAGGGAGAGCTCCACGTGCCCGTAGACCGCCAGGTCATCTTCGACCTCCAGGCCCAGGACGTGATCCACTCCTTCTGGGTGCCTGAGTGGCGGATCAAGAAGGACGCGGTGCCCGGTTTGAAGACCGACGTGGTCGTCACGCCGGACAAGGTCGGCACCTACCAGTTGATCTGTGCCGAGCTGTGTGGAATCGGCCACACGACCATGCGCGCGAAGGTGGTCGTCGAATCCCAGGCTGATTACGACGCCTGGGTCAAGAAGCAGACCACGAAGGTACCCGAGCTCCTGCTGACCACCGACCAGTTCAAGCAGGAACAATTGAAGAAAGAAGAGCAGTCCGGGGGCATTGAAGGAAGCGGGGTCGTCGAACAGTGAAGGCCGCGTTCCGTAACCCGATGATGGAGGTCAAGTGATGGCAGCGGCAATCAGGCAACCGGGTTGGTATCGCGGGGCGCTCGGCGCCCTGCTTGGCGCCGCGTTCGGCTTCGGTCTCGTCGTCGCCCTGCGCGCGATTTCCGGCCTCGACGTCTTCCAGACCGAGCAGACCGGCTACCCGCATGTGATCGTTCCGCTGATCACCACGCCGTTCGGCTTCCTCTTCGGCTTCGGCGCCTTCGACTACTGGTTCCGCTGGGCCGCCGGCAAGCCGACGGTTCCGGAAGATCACTCCGGTCACGGCGCGACCAAGTGGCAGGACTATTTCCGGTTCAACACCGACCACAAGGTGATCGGCACCCAGTATGTGGTGACCACCCTCTTCTTCTTCCTGATCGGCGGCCTGCTGGCCCTGCTGATGCGGGCCGAGTTGGCCCAGCCGGGCGACCAGATCGTCGCCGCCAACACCTTCAACGGTCTTTTCTCGACGCATGCCGTGGTGATGATCTTCCTCTTCATCATCCCGGTCTTCGCCGGCCTCGCCAACTACGTGCTGCCGCTGATGATCGGTGCCCCGGACATGGCCTTCCCGCGCCTCAACGCGCTTTCCTTCTGGCTGCTGCCGATGGCCGGCATCATCTTCCTGGCCAGCTTCCTCGCCCCGGGCGGCTCCTTCGACGCCGGCTGGACCGGTTACGCGCCACTCTCGACCGGTGCCCCGCTGGGCCAGTCCTTCTTCAACATCGGCGTGCAGTTCGCCGGTGCGTCATCGATCGCGACCGCGCTGAACTTCCTGGTCACGATCATCACCATGCGGG